>Ga0209066_10003106_pt1 | contig 19350 bp, 12 predicted proteins | sample All_14_2_FD_187198 | JGI IMG/M metagenome (GOLD analysis project Ga0209066, IMG submission 187198) | Freshwater microbial communities in response to fracking from Pennsylvania, USA - Allegheny Zone_MetaG_DW_15 (SPAdes) (version 2) ... | reverse complement strand
GGGCTGCGCAGAGCGCGCCGCTTCCTTTCGGGGACTACACGCTCGTGGAAGTGACCGCTCCTGCGGGCCACGAACTCGATCCCACGCCGCACGCTTTCACCATCGGTGCGAGCTCACCGGCCACGATCCTGATAACGCGGACAGACCAGCCATACCGACCCGTGCGCGTCACGAAGACCGATGCTCTCACCACCGCACTCCTGGTGGGAGCCGTCTTCGAGATCCGCCAAGGCGCGACGGTGATCGCGACACTCACCACCAACGCGAGCGGGGTGGCGCAGAGCGACCCCCTGCCGTTTGGGGACTACACGCTTGTCGAGACCGTGGCGCCAGCGAACCACATGCTTGACGCAACGCCGTACCCTTTCACGATCAACGCGAGCTCACCTGCGGCGATACAGATAGCGCGGACCGACCAGCCCTACCGCCCGGTCACGCTCATCAAGACCGACTCGCTCACGGACGCGGTCCTTGAGGGAGCCGTCTTCGAGATCCGCCAAGGCGCCACCGTGGTGGAAACGCTCACCACGGGCGCCCACGGCACGGCGGCCTCGGCACCCCTTCCCTTCGGCGACTACGAACTCGTGGAAGTGGCGGCGCCGGCGGGCTATGTTCTCGATACCGTCGCGACAACATTCACTGTCGATGCGGCCTCATCTGCGGCCTTCGAGTTCCCCCGCACCGATCCGCGTGTGCGCGGCACCGTGCGCTTGGAGAAGCGCTCGGACGGGCAAGACGCACGGCTTCTGCCAGGCGCGGTCTACGAGATCTGGCGCGTGCGCGATACGTCACCGCTTGCCGCGCCGTTCGATCCGGCCGAGGACCCGCTGGACCCGGTCGCCACTCTCACGACCGACGCCCAGGGTATCGCACGATCCGAGTTGCTCGAGTACGGGTGCTACTACGCGGTCGAGACGACCGCACCCGTCGGTCACGCGCTCAATCCCGCGCGTCACTACTTCGAGATCCGCGAGGATGAGGCTGTGATCTCCCTTGAGCTCACTGACGATGTCCTGCCGGTGAACCATGGCGGGGTGATGCTGCGGTACCGGAACATCTGGGATGGCACGGAGATCGCCAAGGCGTGGGGTTACAACGCCGAGATCGGCACCGAGTACATGCCGCGTGTCCGGGCCGAAGGCCTCGACAAGATGCCGATCGAGGGCTTCTCGTACGTGACAGCCGACTACGCACCCTATACAGAGCTAGTCGACGGCAAGCTACTGGTCACGTACTGGTACCGGCAGACCCTTTCCGGGGATTGGCTGAAGGTTCGCACCGGCGATGATGGCCGGGCGCGGCTGACGGCGAAAGACCGCGAGACCTACGGGCTGCTCTCGGATGCCGAGCTCTACTCCCGGATCCTCGAGGCGAAGGCCGCGAACCCGGACGTGATCGGCTACCTCTCGATACCGGGCACCGACCTTCATGAGCCGGTGGTGCAGACCACCGACAACGTGGCGTACCTCACGCACGCGGCGGATGGCAATGCCGATGCGCGTGGCGCGATCTTCGCCGACTACCGCTCGCCGCGCTATGCGGGCGACAGCTCGCGGGCGACGCTGCTCCACGGTCACAACATGCGGGACGGCTCGATGTTCGGCGTTCTCGCCTCCTACGGAGACGCCGACTTCTGGGCGGCGCATCCCTTCATCCAGTACGTCGACGCCGCCGGCAACGGCGGGACGTGGCTCGTCTACTCGGCGCGTGTGGCCGATGGCTCGGACGATGCGTTCGCGTTCCCAGTCATGCGGCTGTACTCGGATCGCATTGCGGCTTGGGCGGATCGCTCGTTCCTGGATCCAGGCTTCCGGCCGGATCCGGCCGGACGTACGCTCACGCTCTCCACGTGCGCGTATCACGTCGAAGACGGCAAGCTGCTAGTGCATGCCGAGCTGATCGACTAGCCTCCGGCTGCCCCCGGCGCGTCCTTTGTTCTCCCCCCAGCAGCACCCCCGGCTTCCCCCGCCGGGGGTGCTGCGACCCTGTTGGGGAGATTCGGGGCAGCCGTAGGTCCGGCTCGGGCGACCATCCCTGGGCTCGGGAGGCCGTCCCGCCTGCGCTTTTCCGCCTTGGGCACGGCCCGATGGGGTACTCTGATAGGCGTTCCGAAACCTCAGGGGGGATTGTGGGCCTCACGCTCAATCACACCAAGATCGAATCGTTTGACCAGAGCAGCTACTCGCTGCGAACGCTCGATCGCTGTCTGTGGGCTATGAACGGCGAGGACATCGACCCATCATGAACAATTCTCTCCTAGACGCAGTTGACGCCGTTGGCGCGGCCTACTATCACCTCGTGGTCCTTGTGGGGCCGCATGGTTCTGGCAAGACGCGACTGCTTCAAGCCGTCGCTGCCGAGGCCGGATGGCCGGTAGTCAATTTGGGCCTGGAGCTGGCCAAGTCCCTGGTCGACATTCCGCCAGCACATCGATCTGCCGCTGCAGCGGAGGTCACGGCTAAGCTGTTAGCAGAGCGCTCGGACGTGGTCGTCGTAGACAACATCGAAGTCCTGTTCGAGCCCTCGCTCAAGCTCCAACCGCTCGAGCTTCTCAAGCAGGCTTCGCGCTCGGCGACCCTTGTTGTTGCCTGGCCCGGATCATCTGAATCTGGTGCGCTTGTCTACTCCACGCCAGGGTATCGGGAGCACCGCTCTCGAGACGCCACCGGTGTGTCAGTCCTGCCGATACAATCAATCGTGTCCCACTAACCCTCTGGAGGACCATCAATGAAATACGGCGACCTCGTCGAGTTCCACCCAATTGACACGGTCATTCAGCTCAAAGACGCCGACAACCACGGCATGGCTGAGACACTGGTCAAGAGCTATGTGATCTCAGACGCGATGGCCGACAAGCTTGCGCATGTGGTCGTGCCGAATCTACGGGTGCCCCAGCGTGCCGAGTCCGGCCTCATGGTCATTGGCAACTACGGAACCGGTAAGTCGCACCTCATGAGCCTCATCTCGGCGGTCGCCGAGGATGCTGAGATGCTGCGGTTCATTCAGCGAGCAGATGTCGCAACGGCTCTTGAGCCCATTGCCGGCAAGATGAAGGTGGTCCGCACTGAGATTGGTGCCGTTGATACCCCACTGCGCGACATAATCGTCATGAAGCTCGAAGAGGGTCTTCGGTCGATGGGCGTCCAGTTCACATTTCCGCCGGTGGACAAGATCGCCAACAATAAGGACGCGCTCGAGTCGATGATGGCCGCCTTCGAGGCGGTCTACCCCGACAGCGGACTGCTCCTAGTCCTCGATGAGTTGCTTGACTACCTGCGGTCACGAACGGAGCAGGCGCTCATTCTCGACCTGGGCTTTCTTCGCGAGCTCGGCGAGACGGTGGAGAACACTCGCTTCCGGTTCATGTCCGGTCTTCAGGAGAGTCTCTTCGACTCAGGACGCTTTCAGCACGTCGCCGCCTCCCTGCGCCGCGTCCAACAGCGATTCGCCTTGGTGCCCATCGACCGCACCGACGTCACGTATGTGGTCGAAGAGCGTCTGTTGAAGAAGACCCCGGAGCAGAAGGCGCTTGTGCGCGAACATCTTGAGAAGTTCAGCAAGTCGTACAGCGAGATGGCCGATCGGATGGATGAATACGTCCGCATGTATCCGATCCACCCGCGCTACATCGATACGTTCCAGCGTGTCACGTTCGCCGAGAAGCGCGAGGCTCTCAAGACGCTAAGCCGCACGGTAGATGGGTTGTTGAAGTCCGATGTGCCAGCTGACCAGCCAGGCATCGCGTCCTACGACTCCTATTGGGCAGTACTCGAAGCTGACCCATCGAATCGGTCGGTCTCCGAGATCCGGGAGGTCATGGAGGCCAGCGACGTGATCGCCGCCGCTGTCCAGCATGGCGGCCTTCCGGCCTACCAGGTACCGATCGCTGAGCGCATTGTGAACGCGATATCCGTCCATCGCCTGACCACCGGCGATGTTCGTGCGCCGATAGGGCTCACGCCGGCCGCACTCCGAGATGATCTCGCGATCTCCATCCCGAATGCTCCCGAGCACGACCCGGAGTTTCTTGAGACGAGCATCGATGCCGTGCTCCAGCGAGTGAGCAACGCGGTGAGTGGCAAGTTCCTGAGCGTGAACCCGGAGAATGGTCAGTACTACATCGACCTCGACAAGGACATCGACTACGACAAGAACGTCGAGGAGAAGGCCGAGGGCCTCGACGAGTCGACGCTCGATCGCTACTACTTCGAGACGCTCACAGTCGTGCTCGAGCAGCAGTCCATCCCTCAGAAGCGCACTGGATTCCGCATCTGGGAGTACGACGATGTTGAGTGGGCCGCGAAGAAGGTCACTCGTCCCGGCTATCTGTTCCTTGGTTCGCCGGCAGAGCGCTCGAACACGCAGCCACCTCGGGACTACTACCTCTACTTCACCGGCCCGTATGCGGGGGCGAAGTTCAAAGATGAGCTCAAGGCCGATGAGGTCTTCTTCAAGCTCAAGACTGCCGACGAGGCTGCATTCCGGGGTCCGCTCGCGCTCTACGCTGCTGCTCGGGAGTTGGTGTCCATCTCCTCAGGTGAGGCGAAGCGGCTTTACGCGGAACGCGCCGACAAACACTTTCGCGAGATGAGCCAGTGGCTCAAGCAGAACGCCCGGGATGTCTTCGATGTTGTCTACCGGGGGCAGTCGGCAGCCCTCGGCGCCGTCCTTGGGCCGAAGGCCGTCGGGGACTCCGTCCGCGACCTCGTCAACATGGCGGCCGCAATGAAGCTCGCCCCTCACTTCGAGGCCGAATACCCTGAGTATCCGCAGTTCGAGAGCCTTATCACGCCCACCAACCGGGCGGGCGCTGTCAGCGACGCGCTGAAGTGGATCGCCAGCGTGGCCGGCCCAGGCATCAAGCCGCTTCTGGGAGCGCAGGTCCTTCGTGCTCTCAGTCTCATCGACGACTCCGACCGGCTTGCACCCGAGGAGTCGAAGTATGCGAAGCAGGTCCTGGACCTGCTCGGGCGCAAGGGCGAGGGCCAAGTGATGAATCGGTCCGAGCTCGTCGAGACGGAGAATGATGCCGAGAGATGGATCGGTTTCAAGCTCGAGACCGATTACCTCGCGGTTGTCCTCGCAGCACTGGTCGCTACGGGCCGCGTGGTCGTGGCGCTACCACAAGGGCAACTCGACTCATCTGCCGCGGACGCTCTGGGGAAGGTTCCGGTGGCGGACATCGCAGCATTCCGCCACATCAAGAAGCCGAGCGGCGTGCCGGTGACCGAGTTGTGCGCACTGTTCGAGCTGCTGGGGCTGAGCACCGGTGTGGTACGCGACCTGAACAAGCACGATGAGGCGGCCATGCTGCTTCAGTCGAAGCTCGAGACTGTGGTAGCGGACCTTGTCCGTCTCCAGTCTCAACTCCAGTCGGGTCTTACCTTCTGGGGCGCTCCTTTGTATGCGGACGAAGAGGCTGGCCGGCTCCAGAAGGAGGTCACGGAGTACAAGGACTTCCTTGAGTCACTCCGGCCATTCAACAGCGGGGTGAAGCTCCGCAACTTCCGCCACAGCGAGTCAGATGTGAAGGCGCAGTCACTGCGATCGGCCGAAGTGGGGAAGGTTCGCGCCGCGATGCAGGCGGTTGAGGAGCTTGCTCCGCTTGCAGACTACTTGTCGACCGCTATGGGCGTGATGCCCGATGACGATGAATGGATGGCGGCCGCCAGGCACACCAAGGGTGAGATCTCGGGCAAGCTCGCTGCGGACCCGGCCGCACTTCAGGGTCCGTCAAGGTCCGCATTTCGCAGCGCGATGGCCGACCTGAAGAGCCAGTACATATCTCGCTATGTCCAGTTGCACGACGCGGCGCGCCTCGATGCGTCTGGCGACGCGCGGAAGAAGAAGCTGCTGCATGGGCACACCATCGTCGACCTCCGCAACCTTGCACGCATCGACGTGCTTCCCCGACAGGAGCTCTCTGACCTCGAAAACCAGCAGCTCATTCCGCTCACGCCGTGCCCTCAGGGGACTGCGCCCAAGGAGTTGGACGCGTCTGCGACGTGCCGCTACTGCGGCTATCGTCCGGTTGCGGAAGGCGTAGGAGGAGCGACTGCATCTGCTCGGCTTGAATCGGCCGAGGCGAAGTCGGACGCGCTACTCGTAGACTGGGCCGCTCGGTTGAAAGAGAACCTTTCGGATCCCACAGTTGCCGGGCAACTCGGACTGCTCGAGGCGTCGAAGAAGGGCGTCGTTGAGAGCTTCATGGGATCCGGTGAGCTTCCCAACCCGGTCAGCGATGAGTTCATTGATGCGATGCGTGAGGTCCTGGGTGGACTTGATCGCGTCGCTGTCGATCCCGGAGCCATGACGGAGGCTCTCAAACGAGGCGGCATGCCCGTGAAGGCTGCGGAACTTCGAGAGCGGTTCAACGGTTGGCTCGACGAAATCACTCGTGGTAAGGATCCGAGCAAGGTGCGAATCGTGATTGAACGTGACCAAACGGAAGACATAGGACCGGTCTAGGCGCGTGTACAGATACGGCGATGACAAGTCCGGGCTCTACGTGGAGGAGGGGACAGAACGTGTCCCTGATGACGGGCAGTTCTACATTCTCCACGAGGGCCGGGTTCTTGAGTATCACTCGACTCTCAAGAAGGCTCTGGCGCGACACAATCAGCTGAAGATCTTCGGCGTGCCTGACCCGGAGGCCAATCCGGCTCGTAGGGCTCTCCATGCGGAGATTGCGGAACAGTTCATGAGGCAGTCGCGTAATGAGAAGCGGGCCAAGGCGACCCGGAAGGGCGGCAAGGGTGGTAGCGGTGGAGTTGGTGGGTAGTCGAAGTGGGTGCAGGATAGCCAATCAAGTTCGAAAGGACCTCGGTGAGCAAAGTCCCAGATATGCTAGAGGGTATGGCCCGCAAGGCCGGCGAAGTGGAGTGCCTGGGGCTTGTCTTTGAGTCTGACGACGCACGGCGCGAGCACTTTCGAAGCGTTCTTGCAGAGAAGCTGAAAGACCCCGAGTATCGGGGCCAGCCCGGCTTTCCCGACGCCAAAGATGACGACATCCTGAAAATGTCGGACCCGCCCTACTACACAGCGTGCCCCAATCCGTTTCTCGAGGATTTCGTCCGAGTGAACGGCATTGCATATGACGCGGGCGAGCAATATCACTGCGACCCCTTCGCCGTAGACGTATCGGAGGGCAAGACGGATGCGCTCTACAAGGCACACAGCTACCACACCAAGGTCCCTCATCTGGCGATTGTTCCGTCAATCCTTCATTACACTCAGCCCGGGGACATCGTCCTAGACGGCTTCTGTGGATCGGGGATGACCGGCGTTGCGGCGGAGTTCTGCGGCAGTGCGACTGCTGAGTACAGAATGAAGCTTGAGAGTGAGTGGCGCGACAAGGGCGGGGACTCGCCGAAGTGGGGCCCCCGAAGAGCCATCCTTAGCGATTTGTCGCCGGCCGCCACCTTCATCGCCGCTGGCTACAACGTCCCTTTCGACGTCGATGCGTTCGAGCGAGAGGCACGTCGAATCCTGGACGAGATTGACACTGAGCTTGGATGGATGTACGAGACCCGGGACGTTGATGGCACGACTCGAGGACGAATCAACTACACGGTGTGGAGCGAGGTCTTCTCCTGCCATCAGTGTGGCGAGGAGTTGGTCTTTCTCACCGAAGCCATGGATTCACAGACAAAGAGGGTGAAAGACACGTTTCCGTGCCCCCGGTGCGCGGCGTCGTTGGATAAGAAGAGCATGGACAGGCTTATGGACTCTCGAGTCGATAGCTGTACTGGGAACTCCTACTTAGTCCCGAGGCGCGTTCCGGTCCTCATCAACTACTCCACGGGGGCACGAACCGCTGAGAAACTCGTGGATGATGCTGATCGGTTGGTGCTCGAACGAGTCGAATCCATCCCCTGGCCAACAGACTTGCCGTGCGACCGGATGATGCACACTCCAGCGGGCGTTGATCGGTGGGGCGACAAGTGGAGAGCGGGAACGGCCTCATTCGAGCAAGTCAACCATCTCTTCCTGAAGCGTTCTGGCTTGGCACTGGCGGCCCTATGGAGCAAGGCGCACTCTATCGAGGACCTCGGCGTGCGAAGGGCCGTCGTGTATTGGGTCGAACAGGCCATCTGGGGCATGTCGGTACTGAACAGATACAAGACCATCATGCATGGCAAGACCTCGAGCTCAAACGTCAATCAGTACTTGGCCGGCGTCTACTACGTCCCCTCGCAGCACTCGGAGGTCTCTCCTCGGTACAACTTGGAGAATCGCCTCGAGCGATTGGTGAAGGTGTTCGGTGGAAGACGCACATGGACCGCCGACACCATGGTCCAAGTGGCGGACTGCTCGCGGCTACAGATTCCCGACGACTCGGTTGACTACGTCTTCACCGATCCACCCTTCGGCGCGAACTTCGCCTACGCTGAGCTGAACTTCGTGGTGGAGAGCTTCCATCGGGTGTTCACGAGCCTAAAGGAAGAGGCCATCGTGAGCCCCTTTCAGCGCAAAGGGGTTCACGAATACCAGGATCTGATGACTCGTTGTTTCACGGAGTACCATCGCGTTCTCAAGCCTGGCCGTTGGATGACGGTGGTCTTCAGCAACTCCAGCAATGCAATTTGGAGGGCAATCCAAGAGGCGATTGCCTCAGCTGGTTTCGTCGTGGCCGACGTTCGGACACTAGACAAGAAGCAGGGATCCTTCAACCAGGTTCTCGGCGTGACGGTTGACCAGGACTTGGTCATCTCCGCGTACAAGCCTGGTTCTGCCCTACTAGATGAACTGCGCGTCGGCATTGCGGAAGAGGATCACGCCTGGCATTTCCTAAGCGAGCACTTGGCGAACGTACCGGTAACCTCAGGCACCGCTCTTGGCGTAGAGGTTGTGGCAGAGAGAACGCCCCAGATGCTGCATGATCGCATGGTCGGCTTCTTCGTGCAGCGTGGGCTAGCGGTCCCCCTCTCTACCGCCGAGTTCCTGGGCGGGCTCGCCCAACGCTATCCTGAGCGGGATGGGATGTACTTCCTGCCGCAACAGGTCGCCGAGTATGACAAGCGACGCGCCAAGGCGGACTCGGTCCAGCAGTTGTCTCTGATGGTCACGGACGAGTCCTCGGCCATTCAATGGGTGCGCCAACAGCTCGAGCAGAAGCCGCAGCCGTTCTCCGAGCTCCAGCCCACCTTTATGCGCGAGGCGCAGCAGTCCTGGGCAAAGTACGAGACACAGATGGAGCTGAAGGACTTGCTCGAGCAGAACTTCCTTCTGTATGACGGCAGCGGACCGGTCCCGAGCCAGATAAAGTCCTACCTGTCCACCAACTGGCGAGAGTACCGGAATCTAGAAGCTACCGACCCCTCATTGCAGGCGAAAGCGCAGGACCGCTGGTATGTGCCGGAACCGGGCAAGTCCGCCGACCTCGCGAGGCTCCGAGAGCGTCAGCTTCTCAGAGAGTTCGAGCACTACCGGACGTCGACTGCACGCAAGATCAAACTCTTCCGCACAGAGGCCGTGCGTGCCGGCTTCAAGCGTGCCTACGATGAGCGCGACTGGGAGACCATTGTCGCCGTAGCCGGGCGTCTACCCGAGTCGGTGGTGCAAGAGGATGAGAAGCTGCTGATGTACTACGACGTGGCACGCATGCGGGTTGGATAGCGACGTGTACTCATCCGGGGAATGGGTTTCGATTGAACACACGGGCCAGGCGGCTCGCGTTCTCGAGAGTTCGGCGCTCTGGGGTACTCGCGAGTACCAGCTTTGGATACCGGAACTTGGCGAGGTGCGTCGACTTCCCGAGCACGCGATTACCCGCGATGGGGTAGTGGGTTCACCAACCAGGTTGGTGTTCACAGCAGCAGCAGCCAAGGTTGCCGACGCCGTTGACCGCCGAGCGTTGCTGGCACCACTCGAGTCGTGTGTGACTCCTCTGCCGCACCAGGTCCTGTGCCTCTCCCGTGCAGTTGCACGCGAAGACGTGCGCTATCTGCTCGCGGACGAGGTCGGCCTTGGGAAGACGATTGAAGCGGGCCTCGTGCTGCGGGAGCTTAAAGCACGCGGACTGGTTCGGCGCACGCTCGTCGTTGCGCCAACCGGACTCACCGACCAATGGCAGTCCGAGATGAGGACGCACTTCAGCGAGGATTTCCGAATTATCGTGCCCGGCGAGTTCACCAATGCCCGCAGGTTCCTCGGCTTGGACGCGACGGACAACCTGTGGCGTGTTCACGATCAGGTGATCGCTCCATTGGACTCAATCAAGCCCCTGGATGCACGGCGTGGCTGGTCCGACGAACAGCTGGAGCGCTACAACCGCGAACGATTCGAGGACGTGGTCTCGGCCGGCTGGGATCTCATCGTGATTGATGAAGCGCACCGCGTTGGCGGCAGCACCGAGCAGGTTGCGAGGCATCAGCTCGGTGTGGCCTTGGCGCAAGCTTCGCCGTACCTGCTGCTGCTGACCGCAACGCCTCACCAGGGGAAGACCGACGGCTTTCGGCGCGTCATGTCACTCATCGACTCGGAGTCATTTCGAGATGATGAGTCGGTGACCCGTGATGCTGTCGCACCCTATGTGATTCGAACCGAGAAGCGGAAGGCGATCGATACCGAGGGTCGGCCGCTGTTCATGCCTAGGCGAACACAGCTCGTGCCGGTCACGTGGGGCGATGCACACGCTCAGCAGCAGGCCCTCTACGACTCAGTGACTGAGTACGCCCGCGAGGGCTACAACCGTGCGCTTCGCGAGAAGAGCAACGCGGCGGCGTTCCTGATGATTCTCATGCAGCGCCTTGTCACCTCAAGCACTCGGGCGATTCGCATGACGCTCGAGAAGCGACTCGAGGTCCTGGCGCTACCTGATGGCCAGCTCACGCTCTTCCCGGAGGACGTGGAGGAATGGGATGAGCTCGACGGCCAGGAGCAGCTGAACCGGGCTCTCAGTGCACGATTGAAGGGCCTCGGGAGTGAGCACTCGGAGGTGGAGCTCCTGCTGGCGGCTGCTCGTCGCTGCGAAGCAACCTCGCCTGACGCAAAGGCGATGGCCCTGGCGGATCACATCGGGCGAGCGAGACTCGACTTCGATGACCACCATCTCAAGGTGCTGGTCTTCACGGAGTTCGTTGCCACGCAGGAGATGCTGGCCGAGTACCTGGAGCAGCGCGGATACACGATTGCCACTCTCAACGGCTCGATGGGACAGGATGAGCGTCTTGCTGCGCAGAAGCGGTTCGCACGCGAGGCCGACGTTCTCATCTCCACCGACGCCGGCGGCGAGGGGCTCAACCTTCAGTTCTGCAACGTGGTTGTGAACTACGACCTCCCCTGGAATCCGATGAAGATCGAGCAGCGCATCGGTCGTGTCGACCGCATCGGGCAGATGCGCGAGGTTCTCGCCATCAACTTCGAACTCGTGGGCACGGTCGAGATGCGCGTCAGGGAGGTTCTCGAGGAGAAGCTCGCTCGCATCCTCGAGGACTTCGGAGTGGACAAGCTGAGCGATGTGCTCGACACGGAGGGCGTTGAGCTGGACTTCGACAGGCTGTACACCGGAGCGTTCCGTGATCCCAAGTCGATTGAACGCGAGGTCCGGGAGCTTGCACAAGACCTGCTCGAGCGCACGAGGGAAGCGCGTGAGGGAATGCGGATTCTCGAATCGGCTGACGTTCAGGCCGATGCGGCCGGTCGGCTGCTCGAGGGTCAGATTCCGATGGCTGTCAGAACGATGACGCTCGCTCATCTTAGAGAACGCGGCAGTGTTGATGTCGGCGACTCTGAACAGGTCTACCGATTGGAGTGGCCCGACGGATCGATTGTCGAACGAGCCGTATTCGATAACCGTCTGTCGCAGCAGTTCGACGACGTCACGCTCCTAGGGCTGGATGATGCTCGTGTAAGAGGACTTCTTGATCGAGTGGTGGCCGTTGTGGATAGCGGTCGCGCTGCTCGGATTCGCGTGAGTGGAGTATCTGACGTCACATCTGGCGTGTGGGCGCTCTGGCGCATCGGCTTGCAGGATGGGGATTCAGTGCGTCAGCGCTTCATGCCGACGTTCCTGGATGATGCTGGCAGGTTCCTTGACCCCACTGCTCGGCTGACGTGGGAGACCGTCTCTCGCGAGGGCCCGAACGCTGTCGAGGCACTCGGCGAGGCGGAGATTGGCGAGGAGCGCTTCCATCGGCTGCGCGAGCGAGCGGAGCAGGACGGACGACTCATCTACCAGGAGTTGGTCCGGGAGCACCGCGAAGGTATCGAACGCGATCGGCGGCGAACAGATGCCGCGTTCGCTGCGAGAGAGAGGGCTTCGGCCCGAATCGGATTGCAGAACGTGCGCGAGGCGCGAATCCGTGACATTGCGATGGAGCGTGCGGCCTGGCAAGCTCAGCAGGCCGTAGAGTCGCAGCCGGCGCCGATTCTCGAATGCGTCGCTATTGCAGTGGTTGCCCCGGCGACCGGGGTGAGCTGATGACGGGCCGCAGGCTTTGGCACTCTCGAATCCTGCCGAGTTTCACGCCCGATCTCGCCGCACTGCGCACGTCCGCAATCTCGGTGGTGGCGGATCCAGACGAGCTGTTCTCTGATGAGCTACTCGCCAAGGCCTTGTGGGAGAGCGGATTCGAGGTGGTGCCGAATCGCGACCCGATTGAGACGCGGCTGAGGTACGAGCAGGTGCGAGCAGCATTGGACGATGGGTCGAATCTTGACCGGGCGCTCGTGCTCACATTCAGCGTGAGCGAAGAAGCGGGGGTTCCCTACGACATCGCCGAGTGTGCTCGCCTTGCGGGCCGCTTCTACGACCAGTGGACTATCGCTGCGTGGCTGAAGTCGCTCGACCCCGTGGTTGCCCGTACGTGTGGCGTAGCCATGCTCGACGAAGTGCTGGCTGCGGACGCCGGATGCAGCGGACCTACTCCTCCCGAGGACACGGTGAATCTGCTGTTGGAGGACGTCTACGCGCTTCATCTCTCCGACAAAAGGGATTCGGCGAGACTCCTGGCTGAAGTGATTGGCTGGCTACTGGCCGGCGGGCGAGCTTTACCAGCCGGGCCGGTGCTGGATGGCGCGACGAGGCGTTGCACCGCATCAGTGCCAGACGCCAACTGGCGGAGCATGTTTTCGGATCCAAGCGCCTTCTGGACATGGCTCGACTCCGCCTGGGGCGCGGCAGTCACGGGAGACACAATCGCATCAGCGCTCCGCTCTGCTCTGTCTGACCATCGTCTCTGGCTCGTGATGGATGATGCCTTCGACCGAGGTCTGCTGCGCCGACGCGTCCCCGTCGTGGCCGAGAGCTACCCTCCCGACTGGTCTGCGGGCCTACTGGCGACACCCGACGCCACATCGCTTGAGATCAGCACACTCATCGCTGCTGCTGAGACCGCGTTGCCGGGCGGGGACGCGACGGCAGATGACTGGGCCCAGTTCATGCCCACATACGCAGGCGCGGTGGCGGAGACGATTCGAATCGGGCGTCAGGTGGACTCCGCCCTGGTCGACCGCGTGAATCAACTGAGGGTGAGAGCGGACCAGGACTTCTCGACTTGGATACTGGGCAACTACCGCTTCCTTCACACCTCCGCGTCTCCGAGCAAGCCGAGGCTCGTCTATCGCGTGCTGGACAGCATCAGTCGCCGAAGAGAGTCAACCCAGGATAGGAGCGCTCTCGTCGTTGTGGATGGGATGAGTTGGTTCGACTGGATCATCATTCGCGATTCAGTGCTGGATGCCTTCGGTGATCGCGTCTCCGAAGGTTCCACGCTCGCGCTCGTGCCAACGATTACCGCAGTGTCACGCGGGGCGTTGCTGTCGGGCAGCAGACACCCGATGGAGGCTACCGACCAGAGGCGGTTCTCAGGCTACTGGGCGGAGCAGGGGCTCAGTGTGGAGTCATCCCGTGCGTTCGTGCAGGGTGGGAGCTCCATTGAGGCTTTCGGAAGCGATGTTGCGATTGCAGCCGGGGACCCACGAGTGCGCACGATCGCCGCTGTTGTGTCAGATGTGGATGAGATGATGCACGGCAGCAAGTATCGAAGCACGCACGCAGCGCAGATTCGCGAGTGGATGGGGCGCGGGTCGTTCGTTGGGCTTCTCGCTGGTCTGCTCGACCAAGGCTTCGAAGTGACGGTGACCTCGGACCACGGTGGCACTTCCAGTGTGGGCGTAGGTCGCCCGAACGTGGGCTCCATGTCCTCGGGCAAGGGTGCACGAGCGCTAACCGGCTTCGTGGACCTGCCAAGTGCGAAGCGAGTCGAGCAGCTGGACTTCGACTGTATCTACTGGGGCCCGGATGAGTCCGGCCTCGGTGAAGCGGGATGGACCGTCCTGGCGGTTTCTGGCCAGTCGTTCCAGCCCAAGGGAACTGAGTCGATAACGCACGGCGGCATCACTCCCGAAGAGGTCATCGTGCCGCTTGTGACTATCCGGAGGTAGCGTTGGATCGCAGCAGGATTGGAATCGACAGAGCACTACACTTGGACTGGCTGGACGCTGCCGCTGGTCTGGCGACTACTGGCGCGAACTCCGAGACCGCTCGCACCGCATTACTCGAGGTCCTCGGCCGTGAGCTGTCCTCAGGGGGCTCGCGAAGCGCGGCGGATAAGACCGCGAGCGTGCTTCTTCGAACCTGGTTCAAGATCCCTGCTGAGGTAGCGCCGCTTCGAGAGGACGCGGCTCTCGCGATGCGCCATGCTGATGAATCTGGCCGGCTGGCTGCCCACTGGTCCATGCTCCTTGCCGCCTACCCCTTCTTCATCGACTGCACCTCGGTTGCCGGCCGGCTGCTGAGGCTTTCAGGGGGATTCCAGCGGTCTGAGTATTCGCGTCGGGTGGCCGAGCTGTGGGGAGAGAAACCGACAGCGAATCGCGCCAGTGGACGTGTTCTCGAGACGCTTGTGGCCCTCGGCGTCCTTCGCCAGGATGGGGCCCACTGCAGGCAGACCGGACGCTACGCCGTGGATGGGCCTGCGGCTGCGATGCTGGCAGAGGGGCTGATGTTCGGCGAGGGCAAGATCGCAATGCCTGTTGAGGCTGTGATCGCATATCCGGGGCTCTTCTGTTTCGAGATGCCCTCGCTACTGACCGCCGCAGCATCATCGAGCAGACTGGCCGTCGAGGTCCGGGGCGGCGACACCGAGATGCTGGTGCGCACGACCTAGTTTGAGCAGGCTCAGGGCCCGGTCGACACGAGCCTCGCCGCGTCCCACGCCGGCCGCCTAATCGACGCGATCGTCGAACTCCGCGCCGATAGCTCCGAGATCTTCACCACATCGCCAGTGCGCGGCGCATGAACGTACTTGCCGCCGCCGATGTACATGCCGACGTGGTGGACGTGCCCCGCCTCCCAGAAGATCATGTCGCCGGGCTGGATCTGCGACAGGCTGACGCTCGTGCCGAGGGTGTTCCACATCGAGGCTGTCGTGCCGCGTGCGGTGAAGCTCGTGTAGCGCCACATGATCCAGTCCGCCAGCCCGGAGCAGTCGAACTGCGTGGGTCCGGTCGCGCCCCACACGTACGGGCAGCCGAGGACGGACAGCGCGAGCCGCACCGGCGGGAAGTTGACCGCGACGCCTGACTTGTCGAGCTCGCCCAGCACCTCAGGGGTGAGTGCCGTTGCACCGGGGCCACCAGCACCGTTGAGCCCGGAGGCATCCAGCACCTGCCCGGTCTCGTCGAACGTGCCCAGGATGGCGAGGTAGCGCTCGGCAGCTTGCCCAGCCTCTGTGCCCGTGAATGCCGCGCCAGCCGGCGCGAGCATAGGCGCCAGGTCGGCGATCGGCGGGTATGAGCTCGTGGCGAGCACCGTGCTCGTACCCTCGGCTGTGTACGTGTAGGCGATCGAGGAGCGTACGAGGAGGTAGACGGTCTGCGGGTCGGCCCTCGTGAAGTCCTGGTCGCACTGGATGGCCGACAACGCCAGGAGGTAGCGCCACGTCGGCAGGTCGAGATTCGCGTCCACCGTCTTGCCGCCGGGCGCTCCGGCAGCGGCGTCGTCAATAGCGTCGTTCTGCAGCCCATGAAGAGCGCGGCGATCAGCGCGATCCCCGCGCCGATGAGAACCTTGCGCTCGATGGACTCCTTGTCGACGACGCCGCGCACGGCGGCTGCGGCGATGCGCGCAATCGTCAGGGGTTCGGCCACGATGGCTCCTCTACGTCGTCGGCGACTTCTCGCTGCTCGTGGACAGGAGCTGCACCATCTTCGGCGTCCGCTTCACGTCGAGGATGCACTTGCGCTGCCCGACCATCAGCAGGCAGCGGCCGACCGCCTTGCGAGCCACGGCATCGGCCTCGGCGCGTGAGAGGTCGTAGAGCTCCACGATGTGCGTCAGCTCGCGGCCGTCGGCGCCGAAGACGACCTTCGTACTGGCGTTGTCGAGCACCGCTCGGCCCTGGCGCTCAATCGCGGGGTCAAGGAAGTCGCTCACGTTCTGCGTGGCGACCATGAGTGCGCCGCCGTACTTCCGGATCCGCTTGGCGAAGTTCTTGATCGCTTCGAGCGTCGCCGGCGTCTTGGGGTCGATTGCCAGGTGTGCCTCGTCCATGACGACGAGCAGATGCTCGCCCGTGTCGCGGTTCGCCTGTATCTCGCGCCACATCAGCTGCGTGATGAGGTGGTACTGCGCGGCGTAGGTGGACGAGTCGGCTTCCTGCAGGGAGTGGGTCGAGAACACGAGCACATCGTTTCCGAGCGTGACGTTGGTCTGCCCGTCCCACATCAGCCCTCGTGAGCCCTCCGTGAGGTTCTTGAAGAACAGGTCGAGTCCCGCATAGGCCTCACGCGCGCCGATCGAGAGCTCCTCGGCGGCATGGACGCGCGAGGCGATCTGCTTCCGCAGGTCCGAAAGGGTGGGCCACGTCTGCAGGTGCCCGACGCTCGTGAGGTCCAGAGTCAGGCCGTGAGCCCGGTACAGCTCGCGGACCTCGATCTCGAGGATCTCGCGGGCAGTGTAGTCGTTCGGCAGTTGCAGGGCGAAGAACGTCTTGAGGAACTCCAGGTGCCGCGCCACCGGATTGAAACGGCTCGAGTCAGCCTCTTCCTCGTCGTCGGCTACGGCCTCGGTGGCCCAGACCTCGAGCGGGTTGATGATCGTCGCACCGCTGTTGCCGGCGTCGAGCCACTGGCCGTCTATGCGAGCGCACAGCGCGCGGTACTCGTCCTCCGGGTCGATGATGATGACCTTGGTCCCCGCCATATACTCCATGAGGATGTCGAGCTTCATGAACGTGGACTTGCCGCCACCGGCGTTGCCGAGCACGACCATGTTGGCGTTGGAGCGATCGGCAAAGCCCGACGAGCCGAACCGCCAACGATCGATCACAACGACGCCTCCGGTCGTGTCCAGCCCGTAGACCTTACCGTGGCCGTCGTTGATACCCGCTGCCGAGAATGGTGCGGCCGCCGCCAGGGTGCTCGACGGCATGGGCATCGCATAGAGCTCGTGCAGTCGCGCCGAGCGGTAGCCGTAGGGGCTGGAGTGCAGCACGGCGTCTTTGGTCAGGAACCACGGTCGCTGGGCGATGATCTGGTTGGCGGCGAGCCGGCCCTGCACCTCCTTGACGCGCGCGGTCAGCCCGTCGGCGCTCTCGGCGGTCACGATGAACGACACGACTGAATCGAACATCGCCTCGTTCTCGGCACCGGAGAGGTGCAGGAGTTCCGCGGCCTGGTCTCGCTTCGCCGAGGCCTGCATGCGCTCGTAGGCGCCCTTGTTGCGACTCTCGGCCTGGAAGCTCCACCCCGATAGTGAGTCGGACACCACACGGTTGAACTCGGCCGCGTTCCGGCGCACCGCGTCGATGTGGACGGTGACACCGGGAAGCCGGATGCGCGACAGCCATTCGGCCGGCAGTCGCGCCGGGTACTTCGTCACCACGAGGACGGCCATGTACTGATCGCCGAACCTACACGCGCTTTTGTCAGAGAAGTCGGCGATCACAGGAGCGATGAGCTCGCGCAGGCGCGTGTTCGGCAGAATCTGCGTGACCTGGTCGACTGCGGGACCTTTGTTGCGTGCCATGGGGCGTCCTCGTTCCTCTCTAGGCGCCGACGAGGGGCGCTATGTTCAATGACGGGTCACCGGACGGCAGCGTGACGGCTGGGGATGGCAGGCTGAAGCGCACGAGCGTGTTGATGACGTCAGCCGAGCTCATCCAGCTTGCGGAGATCCCGCGTGCGTCGAGCGTCGCGATGAAGTTGCGGGCCTCAGTGAACAAATCGTTCCGCTGCTGCTCGGTTGCGCCTGGAGCCGTCGTCAGGATGAAGAAGAAGTCCCGCTCGGCCGCGTTGCCCTTGCTCATCAAGTCCGCGACGAACTCGATCTGGTCGGCGATGAGCGTCCGTCTCCCGCTCGTGGCGGCCCTCTCCATCAGCGTGCGCAGGTGGTTCATCTGTTCCTCAAGGTCGGCCGCGCGCGGGCCGATGTAGATCCGCACGCTGACCGTCACGCTGTTGTACGCCGCCTGGAACGCGTCGAAGTTGGCCGCGATTCCGCCGGCGTCCTTGAGTGTCATGTCCTGTGGCTGCACCCGCAGGTGCACCGCGTAGGTGCCGTCCGTAAGCACCGTGTAGTCGCCGGCAGTCGATCTGAGCACGTCGGTCACGGGGATCAGGTCGGCCATCGTATTGGCCGCAGGGGCCTTAGGCCTCGCCATGAGTTATTCCGCCCTTCTCGATCTTCAGGTAGTAGCGCTTCGGCTCACGGATCCAGCGCAGGGAGTTCTTGAGGAAGTCGGCCACCGTCACGTCGGCCACCGAATCGGTGACAAGCCCCCATCCGGTCATGATCCACAGCCCTGCAGCGAGCAGTCCTACGAACACCACGCCCGTGGCGGTCGCGGCGACGATCGCGGCGAAGGGTGCGGTGCCGAGCACGTAGTACATGTAGATCTGGTTGTGCCTCGGGACGTTGGGGGTTAGCACCTGCTTGCCGAGGGCTACTCGCGAGGGGGCCAGATAGCTCTCGCGCTGTTCCGTGTCGACTGTTGGGGTCATCGCCTACGTGTCCTCTCTGTCACTTGAACATCTGCGCAATCCCGGCGAGGATTCCTCCGGACACGACGAGCGAGATGACCGCCGCTGCGATGACTGGCCTCGCGATCTTCCACAGGCTCGGCCTCGTCTCCCCGGGTGAGAAGATGGCTTGCGTCGCGGTGATGCCGGCGCGGGCGATCGCCGTCACGCTGACCACACCAAGGAAAGCCGCTGACCATCCCAGGACTTCATTCGCTGCCGTCTGTTGCGCCACGGCTGTCTCACGCCCTCGCGATTGCGAGGCGGGCGAACTCGAATGTCGCCATGCGAGCCATCGATCCGACGCCGCTCGGCGCGGCCTGGTGCGTCATCTGCCGTACGAACGCCGGAAGCGCGATCGTGCAGGCCATCAGTCCAATCGTT
>Ga0209066_10003105_pt1 | contig 19351 bp, 22 predicted proteins | sample All_14_2_FD_187198 | JGI IMG/M metagenome (GOLD analysis project Ga0209066, IMG submission 187198) | Freshwater microbial communities in response to fracking from Pennsylvania, USA - Allegheny Zone_MetaG_DW_15 (SPAdes) (version 2) ... | reverse complement strand
CGGTGTCAGGAGCGCTCGCGGTCACGGCCGGATTCTACGGGGCGGTTCGGTCGCGCTGGTGACCTGCTGAGGCGTCGGTATCGGCATCCGTCCCTGAAGAGCTGTGGGGTGAGAGACGTGCGGCGAGCTCGCGTACGCTCCGCAGCACGTCGTCGCGCAGTCCGCGCGCCCCGTCGGCATCCCAGTTCGCCGGGTCGGGAAACTGCCACTCGACGAGTTCGCCGGCGACGGGACCGGGGAGACTGAGGCCCGGCTTCATCGTGACGACGACGTCAGCGTCCGCAAGATCCTCGGCCGTCACGGCGCGGGGCACGGCGGCGGTGGTGTCGATGCCGAGCTCGGCGAGAGTCGCGGCGATCGCAGGGTTGATGCTCGCCGCGGGCGAGAGTCCCGCGCTGGTGGCCACCACGTTCTCGGGCGCGACGTGGTTCATGAGGTGCGCCCCCAACTGAGAGCGTCCGGCGTTGTGCTGACAGATGAACAGGACAGTGGTCACGCGGACTCCTCAATGGTGGTTTGGGCGTGCTGGCGGTCCCAGGCCTGCGCCGCGACCTGTACGGCATCCCAGGGCGAGCCCAGCGGCGGCGTGTACGCGAGGTCGAGTTCGCTGATCTGCGCGAGCGAGAGCCCGGCATACAGCGCCGTCGCGTAGGTGTCGACGCGCTTCGCGGTCTCGGTGCCCAGCCGCCCCACGAGCTGTGCGCCGAGCAGTCGCCCCGTCGCACGGTCGCCGGTGAGCCGGATGCGGATCGGCTGTGCGCCGGGGTAGTAGCGCTTGTGGTCGTCGGCGACGGATGCGACCGTCGCCGGATCGAAGCCCGCGGCGGCTGCCTCGTGGTCGCGAAGGCCCGTGCGCGCGGCCACGACGTCGAACACCTTCACGACCTGGGTGCCGACGGACCCCGCGAACCGGGCCGAGCCGCCGAGAGCGTTCTCGCCCGCGATTCGCCCTTGCTTGTGGGCAGTCGTGCCGAGCGGAAGGTAGGTCTCGCCGAGCAGTCGGTGATGCGTGATGACCCCGTCGCCAGCGCCGAACACATGCGGAATTCCGGTTCTCATGTGCTCGTCGACAACGACGGCGCGCCCTGCGCCGAGCCGCGCGCCGGCCTGCTCGAGCAGTGCGGTGCTGGGCCTGACTCCCACGACCAGCAGGACGACGTCGGCGTCGTGGCTCACGGCTTCGCCATCGACGGTGGCATGCACCCGCAGTCCGGCACCGACACTCTCGACGCTGCGCACGATCGTCCGGGTGTGGACCGCCACACCGTGGGTCACGAGCTCGTCGTGCACGATCGACGCCAGTTCGGGGTCGAGGGTTGAGAGCACCTCGGGGCCGCGCTGCAGCTGGGTCACCGCAATTCCGCGCGCCGTGAAGCCCTCCGCCATCTCGAGGCCGACGTACCCGGCGCCGATGATGATCGCCGTGCGCGGCTGACGCTCCTGCAGGTCGCGTTCGAGCGCGAACGTGTCGCCCATCGAGTGGATGACGTGCACGCCGTCTGTGGGGCCGAGGCGATCGAGTCCTGCGATGCCCGCGTGCGAGGGGAGCGCCCCGGTGCCGACGATCAGTTCGTCGTACGCGATCTCGGACTCGGCACCCGCCGCGTCACGCACGGTGAGGCGGCGGGAGGCTGCATCGATGCGTGTGGCGAGGGTGTCCAGCCGAAGCGCCATCCCGGTGGCTTCCAGGTCGGCGTGCGTCCGGTGCGCGAGGCTCTGCCACGGCGACACGTCGCCCGAGAAGTAGTACGGGATGCCGCAGATCGAGTAGTTCGGGTAGCTGTCGGCCACCACGACGGTGACCTCGGCGCCGGCATCCAACTCTCTCGCGCGCAGCGCTGCCGAGATTCCGGCATCGCTTCCGCCGACCGCGATGATGTGCATGACGTTCCTTCGATCTCAGCCGTGTTCGGCATCCAGTTGCGGGATGACGATCTCTTCGGCGGCGTCGGTGACGTGGGGGAATAAGAGCATTGCCGCGAGCACCGCGATCGCCGCGCCGACGAGCTGCGCCCCGATGAACGGCAGCACCGACGACGCCCCGATTCCCGCAAAGGTATCGCTGAAGAGGCGCCCGATAGTGACGGCGGGGTTGGCAAAGGATGTCGAACTGGTAAACCAGTACGCGGCGCCGATATAGGCGCCTACGGCCGGTGCTGCTGCAGCGCCTCGGCCGGTGCGGGCTAGCGCCACGATCAGCAGGATCAGCCCGAAGGTCGCAACCACCTCGGCCAGCAGTGTCGCCGGGGTCGCACGATCGGTCGTCGACAGGCTCGTCGGAACGTCGAACATGAGGTTGGCCAGCACCGCGCCGCCGATGGCACCGGCGATCTGCGCGACAGCGTAGATCCCCAGCGACGGGCTTGACAGTCCGACTCGGCGGCGACGCCCGAGGAGCCAGTCCACGAGCGAGACGGCGGGGTTGAAATGCGCGCCTGAGACAGGGCCGAGCATCAGGATGAGCACGGCCAGGCCCAGTGCCGTCGCGATGCTGTTCGCGAGCAGCTGGATGCCGACATCCTCTGACAGGCGGGTCGCCATGATGCCCGAGCCGACGACGATCGCCACGAGCAGGCCGGTGCCGAGAAACTCCGCGAAGGCGCGGCGCAGCAGGGGAGAGGGGTGCACGGTGCGGCTCCAGTCAGCCGACGAGCTCGGCCACGAGCGTCTCGACGCGTCGGCGGATCTCGTCGCGGACCTCGCGGACGCCGTCGAGATCGAGCCCTGCGGGATCTGTGAGCTCCCAGTCGAGGTACCGCTTGCCGGGATAGACCGGGCACGCGTCGCCGCAGCCCATCGTGATGACGGCATCCGCAGCGCGCACGACGTCGTCGGTCAGGGGCTTGGGGAACTCCTCGTCGACGCTGATGCCGATCTCTTCGAGCACCGCGACGACGCTCGGCAGGATCGACACGCCCGGCTGCGAGCCGGCGGAGCGGACGTGCACACGGTTTCCGGCGATCTGGCGAGTCAGGGCGGCGGCCATCTGCGAGCGTCCCGAGTTCTGCACGCACACGTACAGCACCTCGGGAGCGGGCTTGGCGATGAGTCCCTTCGACTGCGCCAGAGCGGTCAGGCGGTCTCGCGCGAACTTCTCGGCCAGGCTCGCCAGGTGCGTGTCGACCTTCGCGGTGCGTGAGAGCGCCGTGTAGGACTCGAACACGACGCGTTCGACGGTCTCTTCGTTCACGATTCCCGCGAACTGGTGGGCCAGTCGCTCGGTTGCGCGGTGGAGCGTGGACTCGACCGAGAGCAGGGGATCCTGCCCGCGTCCAGCACTCATGCCGGTTCACCTGCTGGGACGAGCTCGGCGATGAGGGCCTCGACGCGTCCGCGGATGTCGTCGCGGATGACACGCACGCTCTCGATGCCCTGGCCCGCCGGGTCATCGAGCTGCCAGTCCTCGTAGCGCTTGCCGGGGTAGATGGGGCACGCGTCGCCGCAGCCCATCGTGATGACGACGTCCGAGTCCTGCACCGCCTGGACGGTGAGGACCTTCGGGGTGTTGCCGGCGATGTCGATGCCCTCTTCGGCCATGGCCGCCACGGCGACGGGGTTGATCTGGTCCTTCGGCTCGGAGCCTGCCGAACGCACCTCGATCTGGCCTCCCGAGAGCGCCTCGAGGTATCCGGCGGCCATCTGAGACCGGCCGGCGTTGTGCACGCAGACGAACAGGACGGTGGGCTTCGCGGTCATGGGATCGCCTTTCTCGAGGAGTTGAGAAAAGCATAGATGAATATCTATTGATTCGCCAGGCGGTGGCGCATCAGTTCGGGGGAGTGTCAGCGAACAGCTCCGTGAGCAGCCCACGGACGCGCTGGTCGATGTCATCACGGATGCCGCGCACGGCCGTGAGCGGCTTGCCCACTGGATCTTCCAGATCCCAGTCGAGGTAGCGTCTGCCGGGGTAGATCGGGCACGCGTCGCCGCAGCCCATCGTGATGACGACATCCGCGGCACGGACCGCATCGTCGGTCAGTGGCTTGGGGAACTCGTCGCCGATCGAGACGCCGATCTCATCCAGCGCAGTCACGATCGTGGAGCGGACGTCGGCCGTCGGGGCTGAGCCGGCTGTGCGTACGGTGACGGCGTCGCCGGCAAGGTGGCGCAGGATGCCGGCCGCGAGCTGTGATCTGCCGGCGTTCTGCACGCACACGAACAGCACGCTCGGGGTGGTTTCCGACGTGTTCGCGGATGCCGAGGCCAGCGCTTCGAGCCTGCTGGCGGCGAACGAGAACGTGCGGGATGCCAGAAGCGGGGCATCCGTCGCCGATAGACGCGCATGGCTGTCGGCGACGACCTCGCGGATCTGATCGGTGCTGACGCGCTCGCCGAATCGGGACTGCAGGTCCGTCGTGATCCGATCCAGATCGACGGATGTCGCCTCGCGCGGGCGCCCCAGGATCGCATCGACACGGTCGGCGGCATCCGGAGCAACCGAGTACCAGACCTGCCGCCCCTCGGGCTCGCGGGTCACGATCCCGTCGGTGAGCAGGGTCTTCATGTGGTGGCTGACGGTGGGCTGGCGGAGTCCGAGTTCGGTCGCGAGCCGCCCGACGAGCACGCGGCCGTCGGGGGAGGAGCGCATGAGGCTCAGGATGCGGGCGCGCGTCGGGTCGCCCAGCGACGTGAGCGCGGCATCCGTTCCAGAATCCATCGATCGCAGTCTATTCGATTGAAGTGGATTTGCCGCGTTTACCGCGCGTTCAGATAGAACAGCTTCTATGTGAGTCAGATAGAAGCTCTTCTATCTGACTCACGATCGTGAGTTCCATCTGGCCCACTGAGGCCTTGAAGGGAAAGTGCACTGTGAAGAACAACACAGCTAAGTTCGCTATCGCGGCCGCAGTCCTCAGCGCTGCGCTCGCGCTGAGCGCCTGCGGCGGACAGTCAACCGACGCCGGCGATGAGGGCTCGGCACTCACGGGAACGATCGCGTCCGATGGATCGTCGACGGTCGGGCCACTCACTGAGGCCGCTGCGACCGAGTTCGCGTCGGTCGAGCCGGGCGTCCAGGTGACGGTGGCAACCTCCGGCACCGGTGGGGGCTTCAAGACGTTCTGCGCAGGCGAGACCGACATCTCGAACGCATCCCGCCCGATCAAGGATGAGGAAGCGACCACCTGCGCGGATGCCGGGATCGAGTTCACCGAAATCGTCATTGCCAACGATGGCCTCTCGGTCGTCGTCAACCCTGAGAACGACTGGGCTCAGTGCCTCACGGTCGAGCAGTTGAACACGATCTGGGCCCCGGAGTCAGAAGGTGTCATCACTAACTGGAACCAGGTCGACCCGTCGTTCCCGGATGTCGAGCTGACGCTGTACGGCGCTGGCACCGATTCCGGAACCTTCGACTACTTCACCGACGTCATCAACGGCGAGGAAGGTGCGAGTCGTACGGACTACAGCCCCTCCGAAGATGACAACGTCACGATTCAGGGTGTATCGGGCGAGCTCGGCGCCATGGGGTACTTCGGGCTCAGCTACCTCGAGGAGAATGCCGACCTGATCAAGGGGGTTGAGGTCGACGGCGGCGAAGGCTGCGTCTTCCCGTCGGTCGAGACGGTCCAGGATGGCACCTACACGCCTCTTGGCCGACCGCTGTTCATCTACGTGAACAACGCGTCCTACGCCGAGAACGAAGCGGTCAAGGCTTTCGTTGACTACTACGTCGAGAACGCCGTTTCCGTGGCCGAGTCGGCGCTGTTCGTCCCGCTGACCGACGACCAGATCGTCACCGCGCAGGAAGAACTCGCGAGCCTCGTCGGCTGACATTCCCTCGCGACTGGGCCGGAGGTACTGACCTCCGGCCCAGTCCCAGGCAGGAGCGACATGAGTACATGGTCACCGCCGCGGCCGCCGGCCGTCATTAGTCAGGATTCACTGCGGGCGCGCCCTCGGCCTCTCGACACGGCGATTCGTCTGCTGTTCAGGGTGGCGGCGATCTTCACCATCATCATCACCGTGGGGATCGTTATTGCCCTCTTGATCCCGTCGTTGGCGTTCTTCGCCGAAGTCCCGGTGTGGGAGTTTCTCTTCGGGACGCGCTGGGCCCCGCGATTCGCTGACGCATCCTTCGGTGTGGTTCCCCTGGTCACAGCCACGGCGTGGACCACAGCGATAGCCCTGGTGGTCGCTGTGCCGCTGGGACTTGGCGCGGCGGTTTTCCTTTCCGAGTACGCTCACCGGCGCGCTCGGAAGATCCTGAAGCCCGTACTCGAGCTCTTGGCAGGCATTCCCACGGTCGTCTACGGCTACTTCGCCGTTCAGTTCATTCAGGCCACGGTTCTGCGCGAATGGCTCGGCCTGGACACCGGCTCGTTCAGCGTGCTCGCTGCGGGATTCGTCATGGGCATCATGATTGTCCCGACGATCGCGTCGATTAGCGAAGACGCGATGTCTGCGGTTCCCAACTCCCTGCGACAGGGCTCCGCAGCGCTCGGCGCCAACCGAATGCAGACCACCGTCCGCGTCGTCTTCCCCGCAGCGCTCTCCGGTGTTATCGCCGCAATCGTCCTCGGGGTCTCACGTGCGGTCGGGGAGACGATGATCGTTGCCCTTGCGGCTGGTCAACAGGCGCGGATTGTGACCGGCCCCCTCGAGGCGGGCCAAACGATGACGGGGTTCATTGCTTCGGCCGCGCTGGGTGACTCACCGGTCGGCTCCCTGGAGTACGACACCCTCTTCGCCGTCGGTCTGCTCCTGTTCGTGATCACGCTCGTGATCAACTTCGCGAGTATCGCGATCGTCCGCCGCTTCCGGGAGGCATACTGATGGTCACTTCTACCCCAACGCGCCACGGGATGGGGGCGCTGGTCCACCGGTCCGTGCGGGGAAGAGCGAAAGGTGGCGAGACGAGCCCGCGCTCTATCGCGTTCCTGATCGTGCTCTGGTTCTGCCTCCTGTTCGCACTTCTGTTCCTGGTGGTGCTTCTCATCAACATCTGGGTCGACGGCGTCGGCCGCCTTGACCTTGCGCTCTTCACGGAGTACCCGTCCTCGAACCCGGATGACGCCGGGGCCCGCCCCGCCATCCTCGGCTCGCTCTGGGTGATCGGCACCACCGCCGTTATGACCCTCCCGATCGGGGTCGCCGCAGCGATCCATCTCGAGGAGTTCTCAGACAGACACAACCTCATCAATCGCGCGGTGGAGCTGAACGTTCAGAACCTGGCCGCAATACCGTCTGTGATCTACGGAATGCTCACACTCGCGGCTCTCGGACTATTCGGCGTGGTCAACAAGAACCAGGTATGGGTCGGCGCGCTCGCGCTCAGCATGCTCATCCTCCCCGTCATCATCATCGCCACCCGCGAGGCTCTGCGTGCTGTGCCCGCGGAGATCAGGCAGGGGTCGCTCGCATTGGGCGCAACGCCGTTGCAGACCGTATTTCGCAACACACTCCCTGCCGCGTTGCCCGGAATAGCGACTGGCGCCATTCTCGGCCTGTCCCGAGCCCTCGGCGAGGCCGCTCCGCTCCTTCTGCTCGGCGGTCTCGTCTTCCTCCGCTTCGACCCCAACGGTCTGATGAGTGGTTACACGACGATGCCGATTCAGATCTTCAACTGGACCGGCCGCCCCCAGCAGGGGTTCCACGAGCTTGCAGCAGCCACGAGCATCGTGCTGCTCGTGGTCCTCCTGCTGATGAATGCCCTTGCCATCTACATCCGCAATCGCTACCAGCAGCGCTGGTAATCGAAAGGCTCGTTCATGAACGACAACCGTCACACGCACCCCACCGTCAGCATCCACGCGCGAGCTACAGCCGTCTCGGACCGCATGGATGACACCGCCCCTGTCGTCCTCGACTGCGAGGACGTCAGTATCTACTACGGCGAGTTTCGCGCGGTCACCGAGGTCAGCCTCGGGTTCCGGCGGAATGAGATCACTGCGCTCATCGGGCCCTCGGGCTGTGGGAAGTCCACGGTGCTGCGGTCGCTGAATCGAATGAACGATCTCGTTGACGGTGCCCGGGTCGAGGGTCGGATCATCTTCCATGCCGAGGACATCTACGGCAAGGATGTCGACGCGATCGCCGTGCGGCGGCGGATCGGGATGGTCTTCCAAAAGCCCAATCCCTTCCCCAAGAGCATCTACGACAACATCGCCTACGGTCCGCGCGTCATCGGCATGAAAGTGGAGTCGATGGACGACCTCGTCGAGGAGGCTCTGACCCGCGCTGCTTTGTGGGATGAAGTGAAAGACAAACTCAAGCAGTCAGCGCTCGGCCTGTCCGGTGGGCAGCAGCAACGACTGTGCATCGCCCGGACCATCGCAGTGCAACCTGAAGTCATCCTGATGGACGAGCCCTGCTCTGCTCTCGACCCCATCGCGACGATGAAGATCGAGGATCTCATGCAACAGCTGCGTCGTGACTACACGATCGTGATCGTGACGCACAACATGCAGCAGGCGGCCCGTGTCGCAGATCGCACAGCGTTCTTCACGGCGCTGCCGGATGAAACAACCGGCGACCGCACCGGCGTCCTTGTCGAATACGACTACACGTCGAAGCTCTTCGAGCGTCCTGCCGACAAGCGGACGGAGGACTACATCAGTGGACGGTTTGGATGAGCACACCGCAGATTCTTGGCGCGAACCGGGTGGTCCTCCTCGGCTGCGGCGGTGAGGTTCGCGCGAGTACGGCCGAGTTCCGGCGAGTCGGGATCACCGTTTTTGAGCACACAGAGTTGATCAGCGCTCTGATCGAAGTGGCGCACGATCCCGACTCAATCTTCGTGGTGTGCGGCGGCTATCGCGGAGTGAGCCTGCCCGACCTGCTCGAGATCGCAATGGCGACGGCGCGCGGTGCAGTAATCCTCGGAACAACGCCTGGGGACGAGCGCACGTTCCTACGCACCGCGGTGGGCGCGGGTGTAAGCGCGAGCGTTGAGCTGCCGCTCATGCCCGAGTCGTTGCTCGCCGCCATAAATCGACTGCCTCAACGGGTTCAAGACTCGGATGGCATCGTGACCGTCGGTGACCTCACGATTGATGCGGATGCGCACCGGGTCTTCCTTGGCGATGAGGAGGTCGTACTTACGTTGCGCGAATTCTCAATCCTCCACGCAGTCGCGCGCGCGTACCCACGAATCGCAAGCCTGGACGAACTGGCGACGGTCTACCGGGGCTCCGCAGTAGATGAGCCCGCGGCGATCCGGGTGAGCATACGTCGTATCAGAGCGCAGCTATCGCGATGCCGATCATCAAGCGCGACCGCTATTGAGACGATTCGCGGAGTCGGATATCGAATAGCCGGCTAAGCGGTCAGGCCGAGTTCGCCCATCAACGCCTCGACATGTTCCCTGACCTCATCACGTACTCGGCTGACTCCCTCGCGGTCGAGCTCGAGGGGATCGTCGAGTTGCCAATCCAGGTAACGTCGGCCGGGATAGACGGGGCACGCGTCGCCGCACCCCATCGTGACCACGTAGTCGGCGGCCTGCACCACCTCATCGGTGAGCGGCTTGGGGAAGTCATCCGCGAAGGGAATTCCGGCTTCGTCGAGGGCCTCCAGTATCTGCGGGTGGACCTCAGCGGTCGGGGCGGACCCTGCCGTGCGGACATGGACGGCATCGCCCGCCAGATACCGGAGGTAGGCGGCAGCCAGCTGCGAACGTCCGGCGTTTTGCACGCAGATGAACAGCACTTCGGGCGTGGCGCGGAGCACTCGTCCCTCGGCTTTGGCGAGAGCATCGAGCCGTTCTGCGGCGTACCGGGCTGTGAGTGTGGCGAGGTGGGTGCGAACGCGCGCACTACGTCCGAGAAGTGCGTAGCTCTCGGCGACGTATCGTGACACGGTCTCAGGGCTGAAGGTCGACGAGAATCGGTACGCGAGGTCGCGCGCGACCGAGGTCACTGCCTCGGGCAGGGCGGTGACCGAAAGCTCGCGATGAGATCGCGCTGTAGCGGGAATCGCCGTGAGGAGTCGACCGAATCGCACCCAAGCCTGCGCCGAGAGTGTCCAGCCAACGTCGGGGATGTTCTGAACGATCGATGCGTGGTTCAGCTTCTCGATCGCGGTCACGACTTGCTGGGACGAGATATGCAACGTCGACGCGAGATCCGATTCCGGCACGCCGGAGGCGATGGCGCTGAGGACACGCAGCGTCGAAGCGTCGCCCAAGACGGCGGCTTGCATTGCGCGCTCCGCCGCCTCTTTCCGGTCGAGCGGCTTGCCCAGTTTGAACGGCTCATTGGACCTCATCGAAGAAGGTCCTCGATTGCGCCAGCACGGTCAGCCGCGACCGATAGCCAGACGAACTTGCCTTCGCGCTCACGCAGCAAGACGCCATCCTCCACGAGAATCCGAACGTGGTGGGTGAGGGTCGGCTGGGTCAGACCCAGGGCTTCTGCCAGTTGACCTACGGTTGCCCGCCTGTCGGCCGACCCGAGGATGACGCTGAGGAGCTGGAGGCGAGTTGGGTCTGCCACCACCCGGAGGGTGCGTGTCAACGTCTCAGCAGCTGTCCGTTCGAGCGGCGGCTGAGATCGCTCGAAGGGTGAGGGCGATGCTCGCATCGACAGCATTCTATGTGAGTGGCTTGTGAAGTGCGCGGCCGAATGCGTGGGACGATGTGCCCATGCCGACCGTCGACGCGCTCTTCCGGTATCCGGTCAAGGGGTTTACCCCCGAAGCGTGCGAGCAGATCGTCGTGCAAGACGACGGGCGAGTCGAGGGCGATCGGGTGTTCGCGTTCCGCTTCTCGGATGCCGTCGAGCCCGAGGACGAGGAGGGGCTCGCGTACTGGCCGAAGAAACGCGGGCTAGCGCTGATGGACATGCCCTCGCTCGCGCGCCTGCGGCTGACCTACGACAGCGACCGCGGTCACCTCACGATCCGGGACACCGACGAGCTGCTTGTGGATGCGGGAACCGACGAGGCGGGACGCCAGCAGATCGAGGATGCCGTCACCGCGTGGCTGCGTGAAACTCCCGATGCTCGGCACCTGGAGCGGCCGGGGCGGCTGCCCCTTCGACTCATCGGCGACGGTGTCGCGTCACAGTTTCAGGATCGTCCGCGCGGGTATGTGTCGGTTCATGCGGCGGCATCCGTCGCAGCCCTCGGCCGCACCACCGATGCCGTCGTCGATGATCGCCGGTTCCGCTCGAACGTCGTGGTCGCGGGCATCCCGCCGTGGGGCGACCTCGAGTGGCAGGGCAGGGTGCGGATTGGCGACATCGTGTTCGCCGTGCAGCGGCCCATCGTGCGATGCGCCGCGATCATGGCGAACCCCGACACCGGGCTGCAGGATGCCCCGTTGCTGCGAATCCTCACGCGAGAGTTCGAGCAATCTGCGCCAACGCTGGGCGTGCTGTTGCTTCCGGAAAGTGGCGGCGGAACCCTTCGTGTCGGCGATCCTGTCGAGGTGGAGTAGTCCGCGTCAGGCCGTATGAAGGAGCGTTGCGCCAGCTGCTCGCAACTCTGCGGACATCGCGCTGTCGTCGGCGCCGTCGATGACAATGCCGCTAACGGCGTCCAGCGGGAGAACTCGGTAGCGCGAAGCGGCGCCGATCTTCTCCTCGCTCCCGAGGACGTAGGTGTCCGCGGCGCGCGCCGCGAGCGCGCGCTTCATGGCAGCTTCGTCTGCGTCGCCCGTGGTCAGGCCTGCCTCGGGGTGGATGCCGGTCACCCCGAGGAAGAAGAGGTCCGCGCTGATGTTCTGTGCGGCCTCGACCGCTGCGGCACCGCTCGCGACGGCGGAGTGTCGGAAGATCTGACCGCCGATGAGGAACACGTCCACCTCATAGGGGACGAGGGCTGCGGCGATCGTGGGGCTGTGGGTGATCACGGTGCCCCGGAAGGTCTGCGGGAGGGAGTGGACCATCGCGAGGGTCGTGGTACCGCCGTCGAGAATGATGGTCGCATCCGGCGCGACCAGGCTTAGTGCCGCGGTTGCCACGCGGTGCTTGCTCTCAGGTGCGACCGATGTTCGCGTCGCATAGTCGGCGACCGCCGGTGAGGCGGGAAGAGCCCCGCCGTAGACCCGCACCGCCAGGCCAGCAGCATCCAGTTCGCGCAGATCGCGACGGATGCTGTCTTCCGACAGCCCGAGTTCGGTGGCAAGTTCCTTCGCCACAATCCGTCCGTCTCGGCGCAGGCGTTCGAGCAGGAGGTCTCTTCGCGCGGCAGCAAGCATGTCCAGTTTCGTCCCGTTCTTTCACGTTTGTGCTGTATCTTACCCGATATGACGAAACCCTTACTGATTCTGATTGCTGGACCCTACGCATCCGGAACAAACGGGAACCCTGATCTCATGGCGAAGAACCCTGCGCGGTTGGAGGAAGCTGCCTGGCCCATCTTCGAGGCCGGGCACATTCCGATGATCGGCGAGTGGGTAGCTCTGCCCGTGCTCTCGAGCGCCGGCGCGACCGGTCCCACCGATCCGCTTGCCGCCGAGGTCATGTACCCGACGGCGGAACGCCTGTTGCAGCACTGCGACGCCGTCCTGCGCCTGCCCGGTGAGTCGCGGGGTGCCGATCAGGATGTCGAGATTGCCCGCCGCCGCGGCATCCCGGTATATCACTCGCTCGACGAGGTTCCCGGAGCCGGCGGCGCAGTTGCTTAGCGAACCCTCGTGGCGTGGGTTCGAGTAACGCTGACATGGTGGGCCCGGTAGGACCAGCCTCCAAAAAATCGGGAGGGCTGCTTCCACCTCTGGAAAACCTGCAGAGGTTGGCTGAACTTGCGGCGTCCGCGCCTACGGATTTAGCCACTGACCTGGACGAAAACAGTCGCTCCTGGCTCATCCGTCGCCGTCTTACCGATGAGCAGGTCGCGGAAATGGTGCGGCTGTACGAGTCCGGTGTCGGCACGCCCGCCTTGTGCGAGCGGTTCGGTGTCTCGAAGCCGAGCGTGCTGGAACTGCTTCACGATCGGGGTGTGCAGATGCGTCGTCAGCCACTGACCACGCAGCAACGAGCTCGGGCGGTTCAGCTGTATGAGGAAGGTCTCGCGATCAAGCCGATCGCCGCCGAACTCGGCTCAAGCTTCGGTGCTGTTCATCGTGTTCTGAAAGCGGAGGGTGTCAGGCTGCGTCCGCGTGCCGGTCGGTAGCGGCTCTCTACCTCTAATCTGAGCCCATGACTAGCGGAGGTGCCCCGGAAGGCACGATGAGGTTGCTCGATCTCCCATTTGTCTTCTCCCAGGCGCGCCTATTGGAGAGTCGGCAATTCATCGGCAAGGCGAAGAGCTGGGGCTACAAGCTGACGCTGGACGACTTGCAAGAGCTGAACCAGCTGGGTTTGCTTGTTCCCTTCTTCCGTGTGGACGATGTGCGAGACGCTCGTTACGTCGCCTCGCCACACGCTGAGGACTGGAGCAAGATCGCCAGGTATGCGCGCGAAGGCATGGTTCGCGATCCCGCCGCAGAAGACGCCTCCGCGATATGGCCGCATCTTCGGCCCGATGACGCTGACGCTGACTGGTGGGACGGGTTTCTATACGGATACTGGCAACTGCTCGGGGTGAAGGATGCGCTGGTGGGGCGTGAGAACTCGGTCGTATGGCCTAGTTCCTTGGAGGGCTCCATCGAGTGGGCGGAGAGGTTGCGCAGCGAGCACATCGCCATGGCCGCACTCTCAGCGCGTTTGCTTCCGCGGATCATCGGGCGAGTCACTTACAGCGACGGCGCCAATCGCGCGAACCTGTCCGCCGCGCGCTTCGGCATCGACTCCAAGTCGAGGCTCGCGGCAGCATCATTTCCAGCCGACAAGCTCCTGCCGGCAGCCGAGTCACTGCTGTCCCGCGCGCATACACACGATCCAATGCGGCAGTGGTGGTCGTTGATCCGTCACTCTGACCACAGCGGATGGTTCAAGATGCGTGACGCCGCTCTAGAAGCTGTATGGCAGCGACTGGCGGCGGAAGTTCTGCTTCGTGCGCACGAAGAGCTCGCTGATGCGGGTGAGATCAAGCCGCTGCGCGACCCAGAGGCATCCAGGGTATGGACACCTCTGCTTGATCGTGTCGGAGACCATCATTACGCCGACGGGCTGGAACGGAGCTTGGCGCGCGTTGGCCTCGCGCCGCACCCGCGGGTGCTGCTCGTAGTTGAAGGCGCGACGGAGGCGCTCCACGTTCACGCTCTACTCGACGAGCTCGGCATCGGTGGTCCCCACCAAGTTCGCATTCATAAGCAGGGCACTTCGAGCGACTGGCCCCACGAACTCGCCCGTTCTGTGATACCGCGGCTCGGCCGTGTGCGTGGGGGGCATCATGAGGTGGAGTCGGGGGTGACCGCGCTGGTCGTGGCGATGGACGCGGAGGGAAAGTATTGGGGGACGCCAGAGAAGCGCGCCGAGCATCTGGGCAGGCTCCAGGGCATCCTCCGGGCGGGCATAGAGGCGCAGGGTGGGACGCTCACACAGACCGAACTTGATTCGCTCGTTCATGTACGGACGTGGGGGCGTTACACATACGAGTTGGCAAACTTCGCCGACGCTGAACTCGAGAGGGCTCTGGCGCAGGTCGGTGCTACACGCGGCTATACCGCCGCCCCTAGCGCCTTGGCTGACGCTGTCGCCCACGTGCGCGGGGGCGAGCTTGACATCAAGGTCGCATTTGATCGGATGCGGTGGCCGCTCGAGAAGGGCCTGCTGGCAGAGGTGCTTCTTCCGGTGCTGATCGCGAAGTTCGCTCGCGACGATGATGATGATGAGGCTAACGTGCCTGTTATCGAGCTTGCCTATGATGTGCGTGATCTTGTAGCGCGCTTCGCTCCTGGTGGATTTCATCTGGAGTCCGAGGTGGGCCTGCGCTCGAATCCCGCTCCCAACAGCTGAGCACAGCGCGCTACGAAGTGATGGGAGTTCGTGTGCCCGACGGCGGCGGGTGAGTGCTTCGTTACCTCGTATTGCCCGATTGGCTCGCCGCTGCCGATGTCGTAGGTTGCTCCTACTCTTTAATCGGCTGATCGGGGCGCTTTTGCGCCGACCGCTTCGTCATTCTCGGAGGTGCAGGGAGTGTTCAGGGTCACATGTCGGGTGTGCGGTCAGCGCGCGTCCGCGACCGCGGCAGGCGTGGTCTATGCTCACGAGAGTGCCTCGGAAGCGCGATGCAGTGGCACGGGGCATCGCGCGTTGGGGATACTTGAACCTGCGCCGTCGACTGTTTCAGCCGACGGCACATATCCCGAGGTTACGCCTCGGACACGCGCCGTCGAGTCGGCTGCAATTGAGCACGCCGGGCAGGCGATGGTCGCTCGACTTGAGGAGTTGCGGGAGCGAGGTCGCGCTCAGCTTCGCGCCGAACGGCGGAGTCGATACGTCCCTCCGGTCGAGGCCTGGCAGCTGTCAGGTTCCAGCGTCCGCACGGTTGGGGGAGGCCTGCCGGGGCTTGGGCGGCGCTCATGACTTTCCTGCATGCTCATTCGCCGTATTCGGAACCGGGCTTTGACGAGTGGCGGGAGCGTCTCGATTCATTGCCGCCCTCGGAAGTGCGGATTCGCCGTGCCGAGCCCACGGTTGAGGACGGAAGGTGGATGCGCTGGGTCCAGGCAGAGTGCGAGTCAACAACCATTCAGGGTGTTGCATTTAACGTTTCGGCGATCGAGAAGAAGATCGTCTTCGTAGCCGAGGTGGCGGGCTGCGTCGTCGGCTTCTGTGTCGCTCTGGCTGGTCGCACGGATAGCGCGCCGGTGTTTGTGCAACTGGTGGCAATAGTTCCCCGGGCCAGACGCCGCGGGGCAGGGTTCGCGCTTCTGCACGCGGTTGCGAGCACCGAGCCGCAGCGCGACATTGTCGCAGCCACTCTGGACGGGAACACTGCAGCAAGAGCTCTCAACGAACGATTCGCAGCATCTCTGGGTGCGAGCATTCGGCGGGTTCCGGTTCGGAGCTTCCGACCTAGCGAGATGGGCTTCGCCCCCGGCGAGAATCACCGTCCCTGGCTCATCGAACGTTCCCTGAACAGATCACTCCGCAGCAAGACTGAATAGGTTGATCCGCGCGCTGTCGAGTATCGGGTGGTGCCGCATTTCCGGTGGGGGGCGTGCTAGTAGGTATTGAATCTTTCCGTCGAGCGGAGAGTGCGCGCGGCCGCGAACCTCGTTTCGAGTGGTTCGGAGATCGGCTTGAGCCGACGGTGCTCCTTCGTCAGCGACTCAGCTATCGCCGTCGACAGACATGATCGCGTCGTTGCGGAAGCATCTTGGCGAGGGAATCTCCGATCTCGCTCGTCCTTACTCCGACCTGCGTGCGGATGACGGCGTTCTTCAGCCCTTCCATGTGTCGCACTTGGTCGGACACGCCGTTGCGATGGCGTTAGACGCGTTGGGCGCGCTTGAGCTGATTCTGCGGGATCCGTCGGGAGCTCTTCGCATCCCTCTCTTTGGTGTGTACCCGGTTGCGCGCCAGGCTCTGGAGGCATCGGCAATTGGCCTCTGGGTTGTTGCGCCCGCAAACCCGGCTGTGCGACGCACTCGAGCGCTCCGAGTCCAGATCCAGGAGGTTCGTGAGGAGTCCAGCCTGATCGCAGAGTTCCTGAAGGACCGACTGGCGGACAAGCCAGAGCAACGCAAGTACAAGGCGCGCCAGCGGCAGTCGCAGGCAGCGAAATCGGAGCGCGTCGAACGCCTCCTCGGCGTGGCACGAGAAGCTCAGCTTGACGTCAAGGAAGTAGGGAAGGGCGTCCCATCAATGCGCGCGGTGCTCGACGACGTCGACGCGGTCAACCCCACCCCTGAGGCATCGCTCCGCGCCGTCTGGCAGTACCTATCTGGGCTCGCCCATCCGTCCCAACTCCGGGCAATCCAGGCATCCGATCTTGAGCTGTCCGACACGTCGGAACCAGGAGTCTCCCATGCCAGGATGACCGCGAAGGAAGAGATGGTCCTGCTTTCCCTCGACATGGCACTGGCTCTTGTTGGCGATCTACTTGACGTCGTCGCGGTGCGCTCACTCAATCCCGCCATCAGGTGGACGCGCACGGACCTCGGTGTACCTCCCGGCTGGCGGATGCGGCAGTAGACACGGCGACGGGCCGATCTTGTGCGAGTGACCGCCATGACTCAATCCCGGGAGGTTGGGCGTCCCCGGCGAACGCCACCACTCCGATTCCGAGTCGGGCTGCCGTCACGTCAGCCAGATCCTCGGCGTGGTACCCACCGAACGGCAATCGTGAGCCGATAATTCTCCCGTGGTGGTGCGCTATATGGGGACAAAGCGACACATGGCGGATCATGTGCGCGACGCCATTGGCGACCTCACGAACGGGCGCCGGGCTGTGGACCTGTTCTCAGGGATGGGAAGCGTGGCGGAGAGCCTTCGCGATACCGCCTCTGTCGTGACCAACGATGCGCTCAGCTTCACTGCCGCTCTATCGCGGGCAAGGTTTACTGCTCTGGAACGATCCGCAGACCCAGCGTCAACCGCCGAGCGACTGCGCCCAGGTTTCCGGGACCGCCTACACACTCTGACGGCGAGGTATGCGACACAGCTGGAGTCCGAACTGAACGCGCTGGGGGGCAGTAGGGCGGACCTCGTTGCTTACATGGACGGGGCAGCGCATGTCGGCAACTCCCCAGCTCACCGTAGGCGGGCACGAGCCGCGGCGGTCTCGAGTACCGGCGATCACTACGAGCTTGCGACCCTCTACTTTTCTGCGGGGTACCTCAGTCTGAGGCAAGCGCTCGAGGTGGATTCGATCAGAGCCGCTATTGATTCGGATGATCACGTGGGCGATCGAGATTGGTTGCTCGGTGCGTGGATCGCTGCGACGTCGGTGCTCATCAATGCGCCCGGTCACACGGCTCAATACCTTCGCCCCAACTCGCCATCAGCGCATGCACGTATCGTTCGGACCTGGGAGAGGTCCGTTTGGGATGAGTTTGTGCAGGCGCTAGGCACGGTCGCTCTGGTTGGCACAAGAGAGTGGCGCCAGAAGAACTCCGTATTTGTAGGTGACGCGCTTGATCTCGTCAGCGCGGGCCAACTCGAGAATATCGGCACCGTTTACGCTGATCCTCCGTATACGAAGGATCAGTACAGCCGCTACTACCACGTCTACGAAACCCTCTACCGCTACGACTACCCGGACTCTAGTGGCGCTGGCCGAAACCGATCGGATCGCTTCACGACCGGCTTCTCTTTAAAGACCGCGGTCGTAGCGTCGTTCCACGATCTCTGTCGCAATGTCGCGAGGATGCAGGTGCCGCTCGTGGTGAGCTACCCCTCATCCGGATTGCTCGCGGAGCTCAACCTCACGGTTTCAGATATCGCCACTCAGTACTTTGGTCATGTTGAGACACTCTCGTTCGAAGCAAGCCACTCAACCATGGGCGGCTCGACAGGCACGTCGAAGAAGACAGCAACGGAGAACCTATATGTCTGCACCATCTGAGGGCGAGGTAGCAGGGACGGACGCTGCCGGTTCTGCGGCCACGTCCAACGTCACCGCAGAACTGCGCGAGTTGAACATTGCAGACGTTGTCCCGAACGACGCAAACCCGCGTCTCGACTTCCCCCAAGATGAACTCGACCGTCTCGCGGGATCCATTGATCTCGAAGGCGTGCTCGTACCCATCGTGGTGTATCCGCGGGACGACAAGTTTGTTCTCGTAGATGGTGAGCGTCGCTACAGATGTGCTCGCGACCTCGGCCACGACAAGATCCCTGCGCTCATCACCACCGAGCGCAGCGAGCGTGAAGTGCTCCAGCAGATGTTCAATATCCACCTGATCCGGGAACCGTGGAGGGACATCCCGACAGCGAAGGCGCTGCAGCGATTGGCGAAGGAGATCGAAGAGACGGAAGATCACGAGCCTAACGACGCTGAGCTTCGCGATCTCACGGGGCTCTCCACAGAGCGAGTCCGTCAGCTGCGGTACGTCGTTACGCTCCCCGAGGAATGGCAGGACTACATCCGGGAGGAGACCATTCCTCTCAACTTCTTCTGGGAGTTGAAAAAGAACGTCATCGATGCACTTCAGAAGAATCGGCCAGCCATTCTCGAGGAGTTCGGGGCAGACCAGGTAAGCGCAGCTTTCGTTCAGAAGCGGCTTGACCAGGTAATTACTGACACGGTTAGCCTGCGCAAGGTCTCACCAATCATCAAGTTCGCTGCGCAGGACGCGGTCGAGAACGGTACCGGAGAGTCCACGATCGATACGTCGATCCGAGACCTGATCGAGCGGCCGGACGCCACTATCGAGGACGCCTACGAGGACACCGTCCAGATGATGGTTGAAGTCGACAAACTCGGACGCCGGACCTCGTCGATGCTCGCGGTATTCAGTCGGCTACTGTCGCAGACCGCGGGGACAGCAGACCACGAAGAAGTGAAGCGACTTGGGCGTGACCTCATTACTCACCTGGGGGCGCTTCTCGATTCCGATGAGCACTCAGTCTGAGTT
>Ga0209066_10003104_pt1 | contig 19354 bp, 13 predicted proteins | sample All_14_2_FD_187198 | JGI IMG/M metagenome (GOLD analysis project Ga0209066, IMG submission 187198) | Freshwater microbial communities in response to fracking from Pennsylvania, USA - Allegheny Zone_MetaG_DW_15 (SPAdes) (version 2) ... | reverse complement strand
GGCTGATTCCGTTGGGCGCGGAAGGCCTGTCAAAATGGCGGCGGCGTTACACCCGCCGAAGCCGGCGGAGTTGGAGAGCACGCAGCGCAAAGGCAAGGCGCGGGGCACGGTGACCACGTCGAGCGCGCACTCGGGGTCCAAAGACTGGAGGTTGCCCGTGGGCGGGATGAGGCCGTGTTGCAGCGAGAGCACCGACACGACGAGTTCGACCGACCCCGCGGCGCCGAGCATGTGGCCGAGCAGGCCTTTCACCGACGTCACCGGAAGGGTGGCGGCGCGCGTCCCGAAAAGGTCATAAAGGGCCTGTGTCTCCGTGGCATCGTTGGGCTTTGTGCCTGTGCCGTGGACGTTGACGTGATCGACCGCGTCAGGCGCGAAGCCGGCGCGGGCGAGAGCCTCGCGCATGACCGCGGTCGAGCCTGCGCCTCGCGGCGCGGGAGCGGTCATGTGGTGGCCGTTGTTGCCGGTCGCCCACCCGTCGAGCCGCGCGAGCGGGGTGGCGCCGCGGGCGGCGCAGACATCGCCTCGCTCGATCACGAGCGCGGCCGCGCCTTCGGTAAAGATGGTCCCGGCCCGGCTGACGTCGAAGGGGCGCACGGCTTCTTTGGTCATGGTGCGCAGCGAGCAGAGACCGCTCCACGCGAAGCGCGAAAGCGCGTCGTACCCGACCACGAGCACGCGCAGGGCCCGGCCCGACGCGATGAGGTCGGCGCCGCACGCCACCGCGGCAGCGCCCGAGGCGCAGGAGAGCGAAAGAGGCAGGCGCAGCCCGCCGAGCCCGAAAGCGTCGGCGAGCCGGTCGGCCGGCTCGGCATGCGCGCAACGGCAGCCCTCGGATTCAGAGCGCCCGGGGTGCCCTGCCGGAATGAGCGCGCGCTCACCGATGTCCATGTCGGCGAAGTTGGAGGCCGTGATAAGCGCGGTCCCGGCACACGCCTCGGCATCGCCCAAAAGACCAGCCTGACGCAGGGCCTCGCGGCAGGCGCCCGCCGCGAAGCCTGAGGCGCGCGGCGCGTTCGCGAAGCCGTCCGGCGGAACATAGCCGCGGATCACGCCTGCGCGGGTACAGGCGATGCCGCCGAGATCGAAAAGGTCCATCTCGGAGATCGCCGATTCCCCGCGCAGCAGCGCTTGCCACAGGAGGTCTGCGCCGTCGCCGTAAGGGGTGATGGCTCCCAGACCGGACACGACAATCGGCCCGGAAGGGTTCGCCGCTTGGAGGCGGAACGTGGAAGGTGGTGTCATACGACGTGCTCTCTGTTGCGTTTCGTGCCAGGGAATCAGTGCCTGGCCACCGTCGGATGCGACTGGTGGCGGAAGTCCCCCATCGTCAAACCGAACCGCTCTTTGAAAATGCTCCCGAGGTGGTTGGAGTTGGCGAACCCGCACCGGCTCGCGATCTGGGTGAACGGCTGGCTGGTCTGGCTGACCAGCGCACGGATCGTCTCCATGCGCACGCGCTGGATCTCGTCCATGACCGCACGGCCCAGGGCCTGCGAAAACCGTTTCTCCATCCAGCGTTGCGTAACCCCCAAGTGATTGGCGACATCCGAAACGCGGATGTTCAGCCCGGAGTTGATGCGGATGAATTCCAGCGCTTTGATGACGAGCCGGTCCGTGACCTGCAGCCGCTGGGTCGATGCGCGCGCCACCACCTCATGCGGATCGTAGGTGACGCACTGCTGCTTCTTCAGCGCCTTGCGCATGAGGTGATCGAGGATCTCGGCGGCGGCATAGCCGGCCCGCTCCATGTTGACGGCGACGCTCGAAAGCGGCGGAACGCTGGTCTCGCAGATCAGCACATCGTTGTTGACCGCAAGCACCGCCACCTCGTACGGCACCGGGAGGCCGGCCGCGAGGCAGGCGTTCAGCACCTGTCGCCCGCGGGCATCGTTGGCCGCGAAAACGGCAAGCGGCTTCGGCAGCTTGCTCAGCCAGCGCGACATGCGCTTGCGCTCAACCTCCCACTCGTGTTTCTCCTCGGGAGAAGGGGGCGGGTATACCGAGCAGGAGAAGCCCGCCTCAGCGAGCCGCCGGACAAACGACTCCTGCCGCCAGCGCGACCAATTGGTGCCCGCCGGCTCGCCGACAAAGGCGAAATTCGTGAACCCGTTGCCCACGTAGTAATCTGCGGCCAAATCCGCCACGGCGGCCGAGTTGCACTGCACGCGGCAACACCGCGAAAGCGGGTGGGACGGCGCGAGGTAGGCGTCCACCGGGTCGATCACAACCGTGGGGAGGTGCGCCGCCACAACATCGGCCGCAGCCTGCGCGTTCGGAATGCGGGCGATGATGCCCGAGCCGCGCCACGCCTTGAGGTCAGGCATCTTCTGGTCATTCGCACCGCCCGCGACCAGATGCAGCGCCCAAGGCCCGTACAGGCGCACATAATCCAAGATGCCGCGCAACATGCCGCGAGAGATCTCATGTGACGACTCCAGCAGGATCGCGACCTGCGGAATTTTCTGCCGGTTCTTTTTCTTTGGCTGTGGCTTGAGTTCAAGCATGGTTTTATCGTACACCCATCCGGGCGTGAGGACAAGCCGGACCTTGCCTGCAGAGGTTCACCGACGGCTGCGAGAACCGTCCTTCTCCGTTTTACGGTAGTCGCGCATGGAAACGCCGAACCTGCGCTTGAAAACACGGCGCAGGTGAACGTCCGTGCTGAAGCCGCAGCGCGCGCAGACCTCCATCAGCGGCAAGTCGGTCCCCGTGAGCAATTTCTCGACCCGCTCCAGCCGGACGTTCTGGATCTCCGCCAGCAGCGAAAGGCCGCAGGCTGCGCGAAAGCGCATCTCCGCAAGCCTGCGCGACACATTCAGGTGCCGGACGACATCCGGGACCCCGATATTCGCCCCCGCGTTAATGCGGATGAACTCGCGCGCCCGCAAAGCGATGCTGTCGGCCATGGCTGCGCCCGACCGTGTCGAATCGCGCGTGACGATTTCGCGGACCCCATACCGGATGACTTCCCGCTTACGGGTCTCCCGGCGCATCAGGCGGTCCAGCATCCGCGCCGCCAGAAAACCGCAGGCTTCGGTGTCGCGCCGGATGCTGGAGAGCGTCGGGAGGGAACCGTTGCAGATCAGCTCGTCGTTGTCGATGCCCAAGACCGCCACATCCTGCGGCACCCGGAGGCCGGCATCGGCGCAGAGGTCAATCACCTGGTGCGCGCGCGTGTCCATCGCAGCCAGAAGGGCGATCGGTTTGGGAAGCGCTGCCAACCAACGGGCGAGATGCTTCTCCTCCTCTTTCCAGTCGCCGGACACGTCCGGCGCCGGGTACAGGTGACACGCCAGCCCCGCCGCGCAGATCCGGCGACAGAAACATTCGCCGCGATGCGCCGACCAGTTCCGGTTCAGCGCCTCGCCCACGTAAGCAAACTGCACGTAACCGCGCTCCAGGAAGTAGGCTGCGCCCGCCTCGCCGACCCGCTCCGAGTCGTCGAGCGTGCAGGGAAGCCGTGCGAAAGGAGAGCCCGGTTTCAGGGCGTCGTCCAAAGGGTCCATCAGGATGATCGGCTGGCGCGTCCTCTTCAGCGCGTCCTCCATGTCGAGCATCATCTGGCCGACAATGATGCCGTCGTAGTCTTTCATTTCGGCGGCCGACGTGGGCCGGGGTTCGCCCGCACGCCCCTGGACCAGATGCACATGCCACGGCCCGTACAGGTGGACATAGTCGAATATTCCCCGCAACTTGTCCCGTCCTGGCTGCACGCTGGTCTCCTGGACCACCATGACGCGCGGGATCCGCTTGAGCATTCTCGCCATGGCAATACCTTAACAAGAACAGGAGGCTTAGGGCAAGAACGCGAGGGCCACCCCCTTTACGGCTGTCCGCTCTCACGCGGCGATACGCGTCTCACGCTCCGGACCCGGCCGATCCAGGCGCTCGCGGCGGCTTCATCCAAGGTCACGCTGTAGCGCAGCGCCTGATAATGCTCCAGCCCCTCGCGCAGCGCGTCCAGACGTTCGGGCGAAAGCTCGGGGCCGACCCTCCGGATCCACGCGCTCCAGCTTTCAAAGCTGCGGCGGCGCAAGTGCGCGGCGACGGCCTGCCGCTCAAGCCGCCGCATCGCCTGGACCAGCTCAGACCGCAGTCGCTCCTCTGGCCCGGGTGCCCGCCGGCGCATGCGGCGACGGAGCCACCAGACCGCGCCGAACCCCGCCAGCACCACGGCGCCGGGAAGGCTCCACACCACCTGCCACACGAACAGGAAGAGGGTCGCACCGACATCCGCGAGCACCTCCAGAAAGTTCGCGCCTCGCAGGTACGCGAGAAAACGCCGCCACCCCGCCGCCCAGAGGTCCAGCGCCAGCCGCAGCGCGCCCGGCCTGCTCAGCGCGCCCGGGTTCCCCGCCGGAGGCGTGGGGTCGGCCACCAGCCACCGCCCCGCGCGGCCGTCCCAGACCTCGACCCACGCGTGCCCGTCGCGCTCGCGGACAACCCAGCGGCCCAGCCACGGGTTCCTGTCCGAGCACACGTACCCGCCGATCACGCGGGACGGCGTCCCGCAGCTCCGGAACATCAGCGCCGCCGCGCTGGCGAACAGCGTGCAGGCCCCCTCTTTGCGCGCCATGAAGTCCACGAGCGGGTCGGGGTCCGCCCGCATCCTCAGCCCCAGCCGGTAGGTGAAGTTCGTCGCGAAATGGTCCTCGACGCAGCGGATGGCCCCGGCCAGCGACGGCGCGCCCGCGAACCCCGCGCAATCCGCCACCCAGTTCGACACGGCGCCCGCCAGCGGGGCCGGAACCTCGAGGAGCCCAGGATCGGCCGCCCCCACCGGCTCCGGATAGGCGCGCTCCAGCAGGCGGCGCGGCGCGGCCGTCAGCGCGTAGGCGTCCGGCAGCGCGCCGTTGGCCGCGACGGCCCCGTTCGTTTCAGCCAGCGGCGGAAGCCCCTCACACATGAGCGTCAGGGCGTTGCCGGGCAGGCAGAAGCCGGCCAGCCGCGCGGGCGACAGCACCTCGACGCGCCAGACGGCCGCGGCCGCCTGCGCGGGCGACGGGACCAGCGCGTAGACGCCCCGCTTGCGCTCCGACGCCGACGCCAGAGTTTCTTTGAGCGGAAGGTCCGGCTTGCTGGCCGTCCACCGCCCGGCGCGGTACCGGATATAAACGCTCTCCCGCAAATAGCCGGGCACCCCCTGCGCGTCGATCAGCAGCAACGCCCGCATGCGCGTGCCGAAGTTCGCCGGGGTCGGCAGGGTCAGCAAGAGGTCCTCCATTCTCCGCCGCGGCTTGCGCTCCGCGTAGATCAGCCAGCCGAACAACTGTTTCTGCACGCCCTTGGCGACCCTCTCGACCGGCAGCCGCAACCCGAACGCCAGCACCGCGACCGCCGTCATGAAAAGCAGACGCCACCCCACCTCGCCGGCCGCCGGCACGAGCCGCTCGGCCGGGCGAGGCGCGGTCAACCGCTGCGCGAGGTCGGCCGCCATCACCCACGCGACCAGGCCCCAGACGACCAGCAGCTCACTCCCGCCTGCGGAACCGGCCACGTTTTCGCCGCGCGCCAGCACCACCATCGCCGTGGGCAGCCCCCCCACCGCCACCAGCGTCACCCCGTCCACCGAAGGACGGAAGAAGAGCGCGGTGAGCCCCACGGCGAAAACCACCGTGATCAGACGGTCGACGCTCCGGCTTTCCTCCAGCGCGTTCTCGGGCGGCGCCAGACGCGACACGTTGGCCGCGAGGCAGAAGACGGCCAGCACGATCCCGCTCCAGATGACCCAGCGCGCCGTGGCCGGCAGCGCGCGCGGCCGGGCCACCGCCAGGGCCGCCACGGCCGACGCAAGGTACAGCAGCCCCGGGTCCTCGCCCCGGCAGTACCACCACGCGCACCACAGCAGAATCAGCGCGCTGAAAAAAACCGGCCACCGGCTGCGGCGCCCGTCCGTCGGCGGGTTGCCGGGCAGGGGATGTGCGTTCGGGCGGATTCTCATAGGCTGCGCACCTCCCCCCGAAGCACCTCCCGGGCCGAAAGGCAGACCACCTCCGGCGGCAGGCCGTCGACAGCGCCACCGCCCGTCGTCAGCAGCACGACCTTCAGGCCTGCATCCCAAGCGCTGACCTCGCGTACCAGCGCCGCGCGGCGCGCGTCCCAGCCGGTCAGGATCAGGCAAACGCTTTGGATCGTGCGGATCTCGTCGAAAAGAAGCGGCTCCAGCCGTTCGAACGGATCACCGCGGCAGGGCTCGACCGCGGCCAGGATGTCCAGCACCTCTTCGAGGTACCCCACGCGCCCCGCGCTCACGAACCGGTAGACCTCCGGCCCCGCGACCAGCAGCTCCAGCACGCGGTCGGTCGCCGACAACGCGTCGATGATCGCGGCCGTCAGCGAAAGCGCGGCCTCGATCGCATCTTCGCGCGTGAGGCTTGCGCGCAGGCGTGCCCCCACCCCGCGTGCGCGCGTGTCCACCAAGATCGCCGTGCGCGACCGGCCCTCGGTCTGGAACTCTTTCACGACCGGCACGCCCAGGCGCGCCGAAGAGCGCGGGTGCACATGCCGCAGCGCATCGCCGTCGCGGAACTCGCGGCACCCGTGGAATTCCAGCGCCTCGCGCGCCAGCTCGCGCGCCGTGGAGAGATCCTGCCGGTGCCGGTTTCCCAATGGAATGTCGAACGACTCCAAGCGGGCATAGCGCGGATAGACAAACAAGGAACGCTCGTGCCGCTCGGTGTGGCCCCAGCGCCAGAAGCCGCAGGGGAAGGCCGAGTCGCAGCGCAGCGCGGGCAGCGTGTAGACGCCGCGCGCCAATGCGTGCCCGGACGCCGAGACCGTCTCCGTCGCACCGGGCGGAAGGACCTCGATCCGGGCCCGGCTGCGCCGCAGGCTGAGCCAGTCGGAAAAGATCAGCGTGTCGACCGCCAGATCCCGCGCGCTCCGCCGCCCCCGGTTGCAGACCGTGTACCGCGTCTCGAAGCGGCTGCCGCACTCGACCCGGATCGGCATGTGCGCCGCGACACTCAGCCGCGGACGCCAGACAAGACCGGCGGCCATGCCGGCGATGATCCAGGCGAGCACCGCGTAGCCCGCCGGCAGGATGCCGCTGTCGAAGCCCACCAGCAGAAACAGGGCCGTCGGGCCGACGCCGACCACGCCGAAGATGAAAAGCCGCGGCGTCGTGTGCGCCGTCAGCCCGTAGTAAACCCAGGAGACCATCGGGAAGTTGCGCGTGAAGCGCTCCCGCCGCCCGTGCTGATAGCCGATGGGCGGGTTCCGCAGCCGATGCCAGAGCCCCCCGGCGCGTCTGGCGCGCGTGCTCATGCGGGCACCGGTTCCGAGCGCAGGGCCTCGGCGACCACCGCCTCGCCGGTCAGCCCCCCGTGGCGCGCCTTGACATCGATCACCAGCCGGTGGGCCAACACCGGCACCGCCTGCCGCTGCACGTCGTCCGGCCGCACCGCGTCGCGGCCGGCCAGGTAGGCCGCCGCCTGCGCGCAGCGCCGCAGGTCGAGCGAGCCGCGCGGGCTGGCGCCCAGCCGCAGCCGCACGTCGTTGCGCGTCCGCGCCACGATCCGCACGATGTAGTCCAGCACGGACGCCTCGACGCCGACACCCCGCACCTCCGCCTGAAGACGCGCCAAGGTCTCCGTGTCCATCACGGGGGCGAGCTTCTCCAGCGGCGCGGCGCGCACCTGATCGTGCAGCAGCTGAAGCTCGTGCTCGTGCGCCGGATACCCGAGCGCAAGCCGCAGGCAGAAGCGGTCCAGCTGGGCCTCGGGCAGCGGATAGGTGCCGTTGTATTCGACGGGGTTCTGCGTGGCGAGCACGAGGAACGGGCGCGGCAGCAGGCGCGACGCGCCCTCGGTCGTCACCTGCCGCTCGCCCATGGCTTCGAGCAGGGCCGACTGCGTGCGCGGCGAGGCGCGGTTGATCTCGTCCGCCAGCACGATGTTGGCGAAGACCGGGCCGGGCCGGAAGGTGAAGCTGCCGTTGGCCGCCGAGTAGATCATGCCGCCCACGATGTCGGTCGGCAAAAGGTCCGGCGTGAACTGGATGCGCGAGAAGCGGGCCGTGAGCGACACGGCCAGCGCCTTGGCCAAGGTCGTCTTGCCCGTGCCGGGCACATCCTCGATCAGCACGTGGCCGTCCGCCAGCATCGCGACCAGCAGCTGGTCGATCGCCTCGCTCTTTCCGCGGATCACCGCCGTCAGATTCTCTTTGAGCCGCGCCAGCCTGTCGTGCGGCGCCCGTGTCACATCCGTAACCCTATTCATGCCGCCAGTTTAGCTTCCTGAAGCAGACCCTGCAAGCGCCATCCTCGCTTTCGGGATTGCCCTTCCGATTTGTGACGTGGTAAATTCCGCCCATGAATATGAACAAGCGTGAATTTCTGACGGGAACGGGGCTGCTGGGAGTGGCGGGGCTGGCGGCCTCCGCGCCCGCTTCGGCTTCGGGACAGACGGACGCGCGGAGCGCCTCCGTCTTCAACGTGCGCGATTTCGGCGCGAAGGGCGACGGCAAGACGCCGGATTCGGAGGCCCTCCAGAAAGCGCTGGACGCGGCCGGCGCCGTCAGCGGCACCGCCTATTTCCCGGCCGGCAGGTACCTCTGCCACGATCTCAAGGTCGCGCCCCACACCACCGTGCTCGCCGAGCCGCAGTGGGGATACCGCGGCGACGCGGGCGCGATGCTGCTGCTCGACTCGGAGGAGGCGGACTGCGTGCTCAACATCACCGGCGCTTTCGGCGCGCACCTGCGCGGGCTTTTCCTGCAGGGGCGGCAAGACGCCAAGAAGGCCATTCACGGCATCTTCCTGAACAACGCCGAGAAGTACAGCCCGAAAGAGGACGCGGTCGTCATCGACGACTGCAAGGTCGAGAAATTCTCGGGGCACGGCGTGCGCCTCCTGCGCGTCTGGCTCTTCATCATCCGGCACAGCATCCTGCAGCACAACAAGGGCTGCGGCGTCCTGATCACCGGCTGGGACGGCTTCGTGACGGACAACCAGCTCTCCGGCAACGGGAGCCACGGCTTCGGGTGCGAGGGCGCCGGATCGACCGTCATGTTCACAGCGAACCGCGTGGAGTGGAACGCGGGCTACGGCCTTTACCTCAGCGGCGGCGACGCCTGGAACGTGACCGGCAACTGCTTCGACCGGAACTGGGGCGCGGGCCTCTGCGCAATGAAGATGAACACCGCCACGATCACCGGCAACGTTTTCCGGCGCTGCGGCAAGGACAGCAACCTGCTGGCCGAGGGCGAGCGCTCCTGTCAGGTCCGCCTGGAAGAGTGCAGCGGCCTGACGTTTGTCTCCAACGTGTGCGCGGCCGGCCGCGACGACGGCGGCAAGGGCAAGTTCACCCCGCAGGTCGGCTTCATCCTGCGCAAGCTCAGCTGCTGCGTCATCTCCTCCAACACGCTCTATCGCGGCTATATGGACGAGATGGCCGTGGATCTGGGCGGGCACGGCGCCGACTACCTCTTCGTGAACAACGTCGGCTGCCCCATGAAATGAGCGGCCCCCGGGCGGCGTCCTCCTCGGCACACCGCTACGCCAAGGCCGGCCACACGGCCTCGCCGAGCAGGTGCGCCGGCACGTTTTGGCTGGTGCCGTGGAAATCGGAGTTGCAGCCGAGCCAGAGAGTGAGCCGGCACCTCGTCGCTGCCGAATGTTTTTCCGTATCTTTTTTTTGATTTGGCACTTGTCAGGACACAGGGTCTTTGATACATTTCAAACACTTTTTTGCGGGGTGGTGGCGCAATTGGTTAGCGCACCGGACTGTCGATCCGGTGGTCGCGGGTTCGAATCCCGTCCACCCCGCCATTCTTTTTCGAACCGTCGATCCGCTGAGGGTCGGCGGTTTTTCGCATCTGGCAGGCGCAGCGCCCCCCTCCACACACATACTTCCAGAAAAACCGTGACAGACATCCTTCTCTCCACGGCGGCAGCTGGACGGGCGGCAGCCGCACAGACGCCCGGTTCTGCGCGCTGCTGCCGCACCTGCTGAAAGCCAAGCTCTCCGTTGCCTCCGTCGAGTACCGCTTCATTGAACTTCGGCGTGAAGCTGCAAGAGCGCTGCAAAAGCCTCGGCGTCGCCTGCGAGCTGTTCTACCCCGGCGCGCCGGACGTGAAGTATGCGACCGTGGCGGACTGCCTGATCGCGACGCTCAAAGCGCCGACAGCGGCCAAGCCATAACCTGCCCTGCTTGAGCTGCGCTGAAACTACAAGAGCGGGAAAGTTTGCTTGCGGTAGGCGAGGGGCGGGATGCCGACTTTCCGTTTGAAAAGAGCGGAAAGGTGCTTCTGGTCATAGAAGCTCATGCGTTTGGCGATGTTCGTGATGGAAAGCGACGTCTCCGTCAGTAACCGTTGAACTTTTTCGATCCGCAGGTTCATGTGGTAGTGACCGAGCGTCATGCCGATTTCGTTGCGGAACACGGTTCGCAACGTCGAATAACTGACATGGCAGGTCTTTGCGAGTTCGGCGTAGTCGACGGTCTGGCAGACCTGTTTGGCCAAGGTGTCAAGTGCGGCGGCGACACACGGGGAATGGTGCCCCGTCCGTTTCCCGCTTGTGAACCGCTTGGCCACTTCCGCTTCGATCTGTTTCGCCGCTCCCTGTAAGTTGCGGATGTTGGCGAGGAGTGTCTTTTCCGGAAGGCGCTTGTCGATTCCTGAGAGCCAGAGCGCCCCGACGGGATTTTTGTGGGGATCGAGAATGACCACGCCGCCGCAATGGCAGCACGTGAGTTCCTCGGCGATATCCGTGGCGTATCCCTTCTTGCGGATCAGCGCCAGCCGTTTCTCGAACGTCGTGCGGTCGGTCATGGTGTTGGGCGTGAGCCGCTCGAATGTGAGACGGTCGAGCAGGGCGGCGCGGTGTTTTTCAGGAAGGAAAGCGACTAAGGCTTTTCCGGGCGCGGAGGAGTGCAGGGGCGTCCCGGTCTTGTCCTTGAAACTGAAGCAACTGTAGTCCGGCCCCCGGATGCTGTAAATCACCAGGTTTTTGAGCCGTTTCTCGTCCAGTACGGAAAGGCCGAACGTCTCCGTCATCTTGTCTTTGATGGCGAGGAGAAAGGGAATGGCAATCGTCTTCAAGGTGTCATACCGCATGGGGCTGCTCCTTTCCGCTTGGGAGGGAAGTATACGCGGCGCGGAAAGTCGGCGCAAGCGGGGATTGTCAGAATATCAACTTTTTTCGCGTGTCTTTTTGTCATGGGAGCGGTAGACGCTTTTACAATGATCTGTTTCAATAGAGAGGTCATATGGGAGCGTTCAAGTTGTTGCGCGGGTGTTAAGGCAAGAGCGTTAAAGAAAGGCAGAAAAAGATGACACAAAAAACAAGGGTTTGGTTTTGTTTCTCAGGCGCATTTTGTTTGTGGGCGGGAAGCCTTCGTGCGACGGTTCCGGTGACGGACGGTCTGAAGTTTCATGTGGACGCCAGCGCCACGGAAACCATCACCATGGATGCGGAAGGTAAGGTTGCGCAGTGGAATGACCTTTCCGGAAACGGCTATCCGGTTGTGCAGGGCACAGAGAGCCGAAAACCGGTCTATCGCTCAGACGGGTTGGACGGCTGGTTTACGATGTCGCGCTGACGGCCGAAGAGCGCCAGCAGACGGAATCGTATCTCTATGAGAAATGGATCATGCCGCGAAAAGGGACGGTGATTTATTTGCGGTGACGCAAACGGAAAAATCGGTTTTGAGGGAAGGACGAAAGCCGTGAAAGGGCAAACGCGCGCGAAGTTGAGAAGGGGATTGCTCTGTTGTGTCCTGTGTTGGTGTGCGGAGTTTGCGGAGGCATGGAGCCCGCATCCGTTGATCACGAGGGCGGCGGCGGATACGTTGCCCGCGTCGATGGTTGAACGGTATGGCCAAGAAGTTCTGGACGAACTTTGCGCGAATTCGATGCTTCCGGACACTCCGTTTTTGGACGAGGCGCCGGATTTCGGTTCCTTTTACGCGAACGATTATCTTATGTACCGGAAGAATCGGCAGGATCTGGATTATGCGGAGGGGCACCCCAGTCACAACTGGGATCACTATCGGCGCGTGCTGCAGGCCTTCCGCACGGAGACGGACATCAACGCGATCCGCTACTTGGGTGCCATGCTCCACTACGTGGAAGATAGCTGCCCGATTTCCCACATCTGCCTGCCGGGGACTTATCAGGGAAAATGGCACGGGCCGCTGGAAAGCCTGATCCATACGAACGGCTATTCCATCGCCGGATATCAGCCGCGTCTGCTGGGAGAGGACGAGGAGGGAATGCTGCGCGGTATATTTGCCCGGCTGAACGTCGTGGGCGTCAGTGCGCGCGAGCGTTGGGCGCGCATCAAGCCGTTGGTCGATGCGGGCGGGGACAAGAACCGTCTTATGGATCGACTGGATCCGATCATTCTCGAACAGGCCTATGACACGTCGCGGCTGACGGCGGACGTCCTGTTCACGCTTTTCACGTGGGCTGACAAGCATAAGGGGAACGACGGAGGACAACTCACTGGAACAGTCACGGCCTCCCATATCCCCTTGCTCGACGGGCTCGGGGCCAAGGTCTATCTGGTCGATGCCGCGACACGGGTTGCGACCGACTACGAGACGCTGACGGAGCCGCTGCCGGACGCCTTGTCCGGTGAGCTCTGGAAAGGGCGCTTCGCGTTCAGAAATCTTCCGGACGGGGTGTATTTGGTTTGCGCCAACCGCACGGCGTCCCGTCCGGTCGTCTCTGATCCTGTCGTTGTGAAGCGAGGGGCCGCCGTCGATATCGCCCTCAGTTTGAAAGAATCGGAGCCCGCAGGGAACCTTGTCGAGAATCCTGACGGGGGATTCGAGATCTATCTGTCCGGAAGCCCTGACCGATGGCGTGACCGCTCGCTGGTTGCGTGGGGGGGGCGGACGAATCGCTACTGGCGCAGTTCCTTTGTGAGGATGCAGACCGGCACTGTTTACCGGTGCGGGGCAAGCCTGAAAGATCCGCACACCAAAGTCCAATTTTGTTTGTTTGACAAACCTTGGGAAATGAAAGGACTTTATCCGTTGACGCTGTCTGAAGGGCAAAGGAGCGGGGAGACCAAGGTCTTGCCAACGGCGGGGTGCTACAAAATGGTGGTTGAAGTGCTTGCCGATAAACCCCTGACGAATGTCATCGAGAAAGTCTGGGTCGTGCCCGAGAAACAACTCCGAAAAATGAGGGGGGAATGAACAAGTTGCTGTTCATTCGTGCTTGCGCAGCAACTCCCGCGCGAGCGAGTGATCCGGCTTAAAGATTTCGGGAACAGATTGATCTTGGGGGAATGCGTTTTTTGTCGATAAGTGATAGGGTAAAAACGATGCACCATACTGGATGGATCTTGGCACTCGTCGTATTGGCGACGGTTCGGACGGACGGGCAAGGGGTGTCCGTTCTCGGGACGAACGAATTGGCGACGTTCGAGGCGCGTTACGGCGGAGAGACGGTCAAGGAGTACCGGTTGCTCCAGCGCGAGATGACGCAGAAACCTCAGACGCACAGCGGCATCGCCGACGCGGCGACGCGCCAGAAACAGGCCTTCAATCTTCAGGCGGCGATTCTGCCGGAGGATCGCGATCCGCTGGACGTCGTCCTGCGGCGCACGCGCGCGTTGTTTGAGGATCTTGCGGGGCAGGTCGACCTGGCCGCTCCGGGCCGCCGTCTGTCGGCGTTGGAGGCCGAGGCCAAACGCCTGCCGCCGGATGATGCGGCGGCGCGTATGGCTTGCTTCCGCGAAACCCTCGCGGTGCGCAAGGCGATCGCCTTTGCCAACCCCCTGTTGAAGCCGATCACCCGGATGCTCTTCATCACGCGCGAGGCGCTGCCGCCGGATGAGTTCAACTGGGGCGTTCACATGTGCGACCAGTATTTCGGTTTCCACGCCACATCGCACGGCACGACGCAGGGCAACGGCCTCTACGTGCTGGAAGATCCGTGGTCGAATCGCCCCAAGATGCGGAACCTGATCGAGGACGCTGTGATCGAAGCGGGCTCGCGCAAGGGGCAGAAGCTCGGCAACGGCGGGTATCTCTCGCCGGATGTTTCGTATGACGGCAAGCAGATCCTCTTCGCTTACACGGACGGCGAGCCGCAGCTCCGCGTCTGGAACGAGAAGACCACCTTCCACATCTTCCGGTGCAATGCGGACGGCTCCGGGCTCGTGCAGCTGACGGACGGGAAGGTGAACGACTTCGACCCGTGCTGGCTGCCCAACGGGCGCATCGCTTTCATCTCCGAGCGCCGCGGCGGATACGGGCGCTGCCACAGGAGGGAGGTCCCCACCTTCACGCTGCACAGCATGTTCGAGGACGGCTCCGACATCGTGGCGCTGAGCATGCACGAGACCAACGAGTGGCAGCCGAGCGTGGACAACAACGGGATGCTCGTCTACACGCGCTGGGATTATGTGGATCGCGGCTTCAATCAGGCCCACCACCCCTGGATCACCTATCCGGACGGCCGCGACGCGCGCGAGCTGAACGGCAACACCCACCTCTCGGAGCGGACCGCGCCGCACATGGTGATGGACCTTCGGGCGATTCCGGGCTCCTCGAAATACGTGGCGACCTCGTGCGGGCACCACACCGAGGCGCGCGGCTCGCTGATCGTGATCGACCCCGGCGTGGCGGACGATGGCGCGATGTCGCAGATCCGGCGGCTCACCCCGGATCAACTCCTGCCCGAAACGGAATACTATGATTGGAAAAACAACTCGAAAGGTTCCGGCGCGTACGCCTCGCCATGGCCTCTCAGCGAAAAGTACTACCTCTGCGTCTACGATGGCGACGCCAACGCGCAGTACGGTGCGATCGACTGCTCAAAACGGCGTTACGCGATCACGCTGCTCGACGCGTTCGGCAACAAGATCCCTCTCTACACGCATCCGCTGATTTCCAGCCTGAGCCCGATGCCGCTGCACCCCCGGACGAAACCGCCCGTGTTGGCGCACGGCACGCTGATCGGGCGCCCGCGCCTCGCGAACGGCGAGAAACCTGCGCCGATCCCCGCCGCCGAACTGCCCAAAACCGCGAAGGTCGGGCTGATCAACGTTTACAATTCGCGCAGGCCCTTCCCGGAGGGGACGCGGGTCAAGGCGCTGCGGGTCTGGCAGATCCTGCCCAAAGTCAAGCCGCAGGTCGGCGACCCGCGTCTGGGTGTCTGCGACCAGAACTGCGCGCGCCAGTTTCTGGGCACCGTGCCGGTGGAGAAAGACGGGAGCGCCTATTTCGAGGTGCCGACCGGGACGGAGATACTTTTTCACGCGGTCGATGACAAGGGGCTGGCCATCCAAGGCATGCGCAGCGCCACGTATGCCGCTCCGGGCGAGACGCTCATGTGCAACGGCTGCCACGAGCAGCGGGTGGGAGTTGCGCGCGCGCCGTCCCGCGAGACGCCGTTGGCCATGCGGCGCGCGCCTTCGGTGCTCGAACCCGGCCCGGACGGCGCGAATCCCTACAGCTATCCGCGTCTGGTTCAGCCGGTGCTCGACGCCAAGTGCATTTCGTGTCACGGGGAAAAACGGAAAGAAAAATTGCCGGATTTGCGGGCGGGCGATTATCTGAACGACCGCTACCTTTTCTATACCTCGTTCTACAGCCTCGTGCCGCAGGTCTATTACTACAGCCGCGCCTACCGGGGTGATTGGACGAAGGTCGGCGTCCAGCGCGATGCGTTTGTGGATCCCTACACTGAACCCGGAAAGTTCGGTGCCTATGCGTCGCCGCTCTATGCGATGCTGGCCAAAGGCCACAATGGCGTGAAGCTGACGGAGGCCGACCTGCAAAGGCTGGTGCTCTTTATGGAATCCAATGCGTCCTACTTCGGACACGATCATGATATCCAGGCTCAGGCTGCGGGGCAGGTCGTGTCACCGGTTTTGCAGTGACCAATCAAATCATGCGCAAAAAGGAGAGTACCGGAGACGCCGGAGACTCAAAATTCCGTGTGCGCCGGGACGTGGCGCGCCACCTGATGGAGGGACGGCCTCCGTGCCGTCCGCGTGCGCAGTCAACACTGAAATTGCAGGAGGAGAGATGTCAGCACAAAGACAAAAGGGAGAGGCCTCTTTTGGAGGAAGCTGTTGCACCCGTAGGCAGGTGCTTGGGGGAATGGGGGTCATGTTTGCGGCGGGAACGCTGCCGGATTCCCCTCTCATGGCTCAGTCGGCGCCGGACAGCGCGCCGCAGACGGGACAGACGCTTCTATACGGGCACCGGGGAGCGCTCATGTATGCGCCTGAAAACACGCTTCCGGCGTTGGAGCTGTGCCTGATTGCGGGCTGCGGGTTCGAAATCGATTTCTACGAGTTGAAAGACGGCGAGGTCATTGCCCTGCATGACGGCACGTTCAACCGGACGACCGACACAAAAACGGCCAATGACCGGGCCGCTCTTCGCGACCTCGATTATGTGAAGCATCTGGACGCGGGCTCGTGGTTCCATCCCGACTTTGCCGGCACCCGCATTCCGACCTTGCCCGAAGTGTGCGACCTGATCCGCCGCCGGGCAAGGGGAGAAAGCGTCGTGATGCTGATGGACGTCAAGATACTGACCGACAACTTTCTCGCGCGCGTAAAGGCGGAATTCGAGAAAACGCCGAAGCTGTTTTCGCGGGCGCTCTTCCGTGTCGGCACGCTTCTTGAGGCTCAGCGGATCAAGGCGTGCGACGCCCGGTTTTCCTGCGTGAAATCGGGCAACGAAACGGCGTTGGCGAAGGAGGTTTTGGAGACGGCGCTTTTTGGCGGCGTCTGGACCGGGAGCGCATCCAATCTGGCCGAGATGCGGAAAGCGGAAAAATCAAGCTACATGACCCTGTTCAATCGTCCGGAACACATTTTCAAGTTCAAGGCCATGGGTGCAACGGGGGTCATCACCAACTACCCCCTCGAATTGAAGCGGGTCGCTTACCCGCCGCCTGCGGCACGCGACTGGAATTCGTACATGAAGAGTGAAGCGGAAAAGGACGGCTACAGGTTTAGCGGGAAAATCTAGCTGAATAAGAGGCCAAAGGGATCGTGTTGCCGCTTGCCGCTGTTCCGGCGTTGACACTCCCGTGCCCGTTTGCGAGACTACGCCCCACATATGAAACCGCATAAGACTGTTCTTTTCCTCGGCGACGGCATGGCCGACGAGCCCCTCGCCGAACTCCAGGGGCGCACCCCGCTCCAGGCCGCCGACACCCCCAACATGGACGCGATCGCGCGCGAAGGGCGCAGCGGCACGATGCTGACCCTGCCCGCCGGCTTTCCGACCTCCAGCGACGTGGCCAACATGTCGGTGCTCGGGTGCGACCTCGCCACCGAACTGTGCGGGCGCGGGCCGCTCGAAGCGGCCAGCCAGGGCATCGCGCTCGGGCCCGACGACATCGCGTTCCGCATGAACCTCGTGACGGTTGACAAGGACGGCATCCTGCGGGATTTCTCCGGCGGGCACATCGCCCAAGCCGACGCGGTCGAGGCGATCCGGCTGCTCAACGAGAAGCTGGGCAACGAGCTGATCCGCTTCTATCCGGGCGTCAGCTACCGCAACCTGCTGGTGCTCTCCGGCCCGCAGTTCAGCGCGAACATCTCTTACGACAAGCCCGACGACAACCACGGCCAGCCGGTGGCCAAGCACCTGCCGCGCACCAAATCGGCGGAAGGCCAGTTTACGGCATCACTCCTGCGCGACCTGATCGCCCGTGCGTCTGAGGTGCTGGCGGGCCGCGAGGCGAACGGCATCTGGCCGTGGAGCGGCGGCAAAGCCGGCGCGATCCACAACATCTGCCAACGCTACGGCATCAAGGCCGCGGTGATCTCCGCGGTCGACGTGATCAACGGGCTGGGCCGCTGCATGGGCATGGACGTGATCAAGGTGCCGGGCGCGACCGGCTACATCGACACGAACTACGAGGGCAAGGCCGATGCGGCGGTGAAAGCGCTCGCGGACGGTTACGATTTCGTCTACGTTCACGTCGAGGCGATCGACGAGGTCTCGCACGCGCAGGACCTGAAACTCAAGCTCAAGGCCATCGAGGATTTCGACAAGCGGCTCGTCGGCCGCGTGATGAAGGCGGCGGGAGGAGACGTTGCCTACTGTGTCCTGCCGGACCATCCCGTGCCGCTCGCGCTCGGCAAGCACACCCGCACCCCGGTGCCAGTGGCGGTCTGCCAGCCCGGCGTCGAGCCGGACGGCATACAGACCTTCGATGAAGCTGCCGCGCCTAAAGGCTCGCTGGGGCGCCTCTGGGGCTCCGGCCTGATGGACCTGCTGCTGAAGGGATAGGCCGCTCAACCTTCCACGCCGCGCACGCCGCGCGGGGGACGGAAGGTGTCCTCCATGTCTGCCCAGACCAGCCCCATGCGGATCGTGACGAGGGTCATCAGCACGGCCACGAGGATCGCGATCACGCCCATCAGGTAGCCCGGCACGCCGAGGTTCAGCGCGATGAACAGCGTGCAGACCAGCGAGGCCAGGTTCATCGCCTGGCCGGCCAGGATCGCGTTGGGGCGCTTGCGCCAGGCGGCGAGGCCTTCGGCGTGCCCGCGCAGGGATTGGATGATCGGCAGCACCGACATCAGCAGCATGGCCCGCATGGCCAGCGGGATGTCGGCGGCGGGCACATTCTGGACCTGGCCGAAATACCACTGCGCCACGGCGGGAATCTGCCCCACCAGCGGGAAGAAGGCCAAAAGAACGCCGGCGACCAGCGCGAAGCGGAACACCGAATGGTCTTTGTTGTCGCGCGGCGGGAAGGACAGGACCACGGCCTGCATGCGGATCGCCGCGAAGCCCACGGGGTTGATCACGCCCATCGTCACATAGTGGATCGGCAGCATCTGCGCGGGATCCGGCGCGCGGGTGATGAAGGCGCCGATCATGAAGCCTGCGGCCGCCAAGAGCACGCCGCCAAAAGAGAGCGGAATGGTGAACAGGAACTGGGTTTTGAAGCCGGCCCGCTGGTCGGCGCCGGGAACGAGCCTGCGGATGTAGGGGGTGGCCATCCACTGCACGAGCAGACATTCCACCAGGACCGGGCCGGTCATCGCCAAGGTGCCCATGAGGTGCCCCACCCAGCCCAGCCGCACAAAGAGCGGCGTCAGGCAGGCGGTCAGCGCGATGCGGCAGAGCGTGCCCCAGTTGGCGGCGGCGCTGGCGCGGGCGTTGTAGAGCGCCACCAGCCCCGGGGTGCGCAGAAAGAAGAAGATCTGGAGGGGGATGCTGTAGAACAGCACTTGGCGGGCCGTCTCATCCATCGGCGCGGCAAGGCCGAGGATGCCGTGGAACACGATCTTGTCGAAAGGGTGCAGGCAGGCCAGCGCCTGCAGCACGGCCAGCACGCCGCACATCCAAAGGTTCAGCCGCTTGAAGGCGCGGAAGCCCTCCGCGTCGCGGCCGAACACCATGCCGGTGGTCA
>Ga0209066_10003103_pt1 | contig 19354 bp, 17 predicted proteins | sample All_14_2_FD_187198 | JGI IMG/M metagenome (GOLD analysis project Ga0209066, IMG submission 187198) | Freshwater microbial communities in response to fracking from Pennsylvania, USA - Allegheny Zone_MetaG_DW_15 (SPAdes) (version 2) ... | reverse complement strand
CAGGCTGCGCGAAGGCACCCTGTCGCACCTGATCACCGAAGCCATGGGGCTCGACCTCGCACAGGCCCTGGAGGTGGTGATCACCGGCGACCGCCCGCTGCCCCTGCGCTGCGCCCGTTTCGATCTGATGGCGCGCAACGGCCTCATCAAACCCACTCTGGCTGTGATGGACAACAAGGACAGCACGATGTGGATCACCGGCCAGGTCAGCCTGCGCGACGAATCGCTGAACCTGCACGTGGTCACGCGGCCTAAAGACTGGTCGCTGCTGTCCCTGAGAACGCCCGTCACCATCACCGGAACGCTGGCAGACCCGGCCGTGGGCATCGAACCGAAGGGGTTGATCGGGCGTGTGCTCGGAGCGCTGGCCCTGGGGGCCGTGGCCGGTCCTGCGGCGGCCATCCTGCCGCTGATGGAAACCGGCAAAGGCGAAGCCAAGGACCCGTGCAACCCACCTGTCGCAGCGGGCGCGCCCCGTTCGCCTTCGCCACCGGTCGAAAAGTCGCGTTGATGGCGCGGCGCGTTCGCGCCCGGCTTCACAGGCGCTGAAACATCACCAGCGCGTCGGTGTAGCCGTGCACGGGGTGCAGAAACGCCTCCGGCAGGCGACCCACGGTTTCGAACCCCATGCCGGTCCACAGCTTCACGGCCCGGTGGTTGCTCGCAATCACGAAGTTGAACTGCATCGCCCGGAAACCCTGCGCCCGCGCCGTGTCCAGCGAGTGCGCGCACATGGCGCGGGCCACCCCTTGGCCCGTGGCATCAGCCGCCGTCATGTAGCCGCAATTCGCCACGTGCGACCCGCCGCCCTGGCGATTCGGGTGCAGCACATACGTGCCCAGCACCCGCTGCCCATCTTCGGCCACAAAACACTGGAAGCCAGGCGCCAGCCAGGCGGCCAGGGCGGCCTCCCGGCGGGTGTCGCGCGGGAAGTCGTAGGTTTCGCCCGCGCGGATGATCGGCTCCATGATCTGCCAGAGGCTGTTTTCGTCGGCGGGGGTGGCTGGGCGGATCGTCAGCATGGGGCGTGCGTCGTGGTGGGGCGTTGGATGAGGGTGCCATTTTCTCTTGCTGCCCAGGCTCTTGCGTCGGTGCACGACCCGAAGCGCATCGCTCGGCGTTCGTTCGCGCCCAGGCAAGCCATCGTTGTGGCGGCATGGACGCCATGACAGGGTCCACCGCCTCGCCCGATTCCGCGAATTTCGACGCCTTCCGCGTTGCTGGGGGGCTTCGGATGGTTTCGCGCGCTCACGGGTTGTTGCGCAGACTCGGCTTTTGGTCGGGACGTTGGCTGGCTGCGATTGTGGAGGCCAGATTGCGGCCACGAACAGCCGCTGGGATCTGGCTGCTCAAGGTCGGTTCAAGGCTGGAATGGAGTCACTCGCTGCCGTCGGTCTGAACGGCGGCGATCGCCGTCAGCGGTCATTCAACGAACGACCACTCGTGCGGCTGCTTCACCCCCAAGACCGGGTACTCGCTGGTGGGAGGCAACAAGTTTCCGATGAAGGTCCGGTTTCGCCCAGCGCGAACTGGCACTTCCGACCCTTTGTTGACGTTCAAACGTTTGACCTGAACGGCGGCAGTGCAGCGACTGGAGCCGGTCGCCGGCGGTGGTTGTACTAACGCTGACTGCCACGAAGCGGCTGTTGGGTTCGGCAACCGGCGTTTGCCCGAATGGCGGCTGTACGAGGTACTGCGGTCACAGGATCTCCGCGACCCGGACGGCGCCGCGCCACCGACAGTTTCCCCATTGGGATAGCCCCTGAAAACCCGGACCCGTCCTATCGCATATCTTTGAAGATAGGAGTAGGACTATGAGTACGATCAATCAGGCATACGGACACAGTTAGAGTCATCTTGAAAGACCAGCGCCGCAGGCGCTGGTCCCCTGCAGAGAAAGCCGCGCTGGTGCGCAGAACGTACGAGCCGGGCATGTGCGTCTCGCTGGTGGCTCGCCAAGAATTTGTCGCTGCCAGCTTGCTGTTCCAGTGGAGAAAGCTCGATCGCCAAGTTGCCTTGACGGCGGTCTGTGCCGGGGAAGCGGTGGTGCCGTCATCGAAATTGGCTGCCGCCCGCGCCGAGATCGCTAAGCCACAGCATCAGCGATCGCTAGGTCGCGGCGACGACAATGATCTCGATCAGCAGGTTTGGAGCAGCCAGCTTGGCCTCGCATGTGGCGCGGGCGGGACTGCCGCTCGCTGGAACCCAGTCTTCCCAGACTGCATTCATCGACGAAAAATCGGCGTCGATGTCCTTGAGCCAGATCTGCGCGCTCAGGATTTTTTCCTTGCTGCTGCCGACGCTGGCCAGGCGGGCGTCGATAGTATCCAGCACACTTCTTGTCTGCACGGTGATGTCACCGTCCCGCACCGCCGAGGTGATGCCAGCCAGGTGGACCAGGCCGTTGTGCACGACGGTGCGGGAAAGGCGAGGCGTAGATTCATAACGTTGGATTTCGGACATGGATGGACTTTCTTGGTGGTGGGTGACAAAGGAAAAAAGAAGCAGCAAGCCCGAGGCTCAGTGCCTGGTCGTTGCAAAACGGTCAACAGCAAAGGCGGCAATGGGCAAACTGCTGCGGCCGTCGAGAACAAGTTCGGAGACGATCTGTCCGCCAATAGGCCCAAGTTCGAAACCATGGGCAGAGAAGCCGAAGGCATGCACGAGACGTGAGGCGCTGCAACTCGGGCCGATGACGGGAATGTCGTCGGGCATGAACGCTTCGACACCGGCCCAGGCGCGCACGATGTTGATGGGGCCGAGGTGAGGAAACAAGTCCGTGACGGTCTGTGCGCTGGATGAAAGCTTCATGAAATCGACCTCGCCATGGCGACGCACCATGTCTGCAGAGCAGCGCAGGCCGCCGCCGATCAGCACCGTACCGTTGGCGAACTGCTTGAACGACAGCGGTCGGCCAGCCGCGCCCAACACCGGGTCGACGAAGTGCGGCACACGCTGCGTGACCATCAGCATCAATCCACCGGGCTGCATAGGCACCACGTCGCCCGCCTGAGCGGCGAAGTCACCGGACCACGCACCAGCCGCGTTGACCAGCCATGGGGCAGTGAAGCTTCCTCGTGGTGTGGTCACACACCACTCGTCACCAATGTGTTCAATGATCTGCGCGGGCGTGTCCTCATGGAATTGAGCGCCTAGGTTCTGCGCCGCGTGACGAAATGCGGTGACCGCGCGGTAAGGCACGGCATGACCGTCGTCCGCGACCCATATGCCACCGAGAACGTGGTGCGCCAGACGTGGAGCGATCTCACGCACCTGCTGCGCATCGATGATGACTTCGTGCTTGAATCCGAGAGCGTTGAGCTCGGCCACGCGGCTGGCCAGTTGCTCCAGCTCCTGGGTTGTTTCGGCAATCTGCAGCTGACCGCTGGCCACAAAGCTTGCGTGATGGGCCAGGTCACGGCCGATGAGTTCGGGCAGTGTGTGCCACAGGTCCAGTGAAGCACGCGCCAGCGGCACCTCGGCGTAATGGCGGCCCAGCGTGCGCACACCACCCGCGTTGACGCCGGAGGCGTGGCGTGCGCAATACTCCGATTCCAACAACGTGACTTTCGCGCCTCGTCGCGCCAGGTGAAAGGCGCTTGAGGTACCGTGGAAACCGCCGCCGATGACGATGACGTCGCTGCCCTGTGGCCGTGCACCGTGTTCAGGCCTCACGTGCGAGTTCTCCAAGCGTGATGGGCTTGATGGGCGGACGGATGCGGAAGTACCCGATTTCCTCGGGAGAAACCCCACGCTTGTCGGCAATCAGCTCGGTCACCGTGAGGCCACACTGGCGGCCCTGGCAGGGGCCCATGCCGCAGCGACCGAAGCTCTTGGCTTGGTTGGGGCCGGAGCACCCCAGCCCAACGTAGCCACGGATGTCGCCTGCGGTTACTTCCTCGCAGCGGCAGACAACCGTATCGTCTGCCGGTATGCGGTTGGCTTTTTTCGGGCGGTAGAGCGCGTCGAGAAAGGGGCGGATAAAAAGGTGCTCCCGCATCTCGGCCCGCAGTGGCGCGGCCAGGTTGTTGCGGATGGCGGCGGTGAGTTTGCCGTTCTGGGTGACGGCGGCCAGGCCGGCGAGTTCACCCTGCAATGCAGCCACCCGCGCCCCGCCTATGCCGCCGCTATCGCCAGCGACAAATATGCCAGGGACGTCGAGTTCGCCCCAGGCATCGGTCACAGGTGACCAGCACAGCTGGGCCTCGTCCCATTGGTGCTTGGCACGGAGCGACCATGAAAATTGCGTGTTGGGCACGACGCCTTGGTGCAGCAACACCAGTGGACTGTCCACCATGCGCAGTGTGCCGCCGCTGACGAAGCCAAGGCCGGTGGCCTGCTCTTTGCCCAATACGTGCAGCTCGGTTGCACCTTTGTAGAAGGGCACCTTGGCCTGCTTCAGCGCGGCCATCAGTGACAGGCCCTTTTTCAGGTAGCGCCAGCCCGCCAGTGCGCCGCCCGCATGGCGGATTGCGCGGCGGTAGTCGGCGCCGTCGGTGGTGTCGACGATGGCGGCAATGGGCACGCCGGCGCGCACGTATTGCCAGCCGAGCAGGTAGAGCAGTGGGCCGCAGCCGGCCAATACCACCGGGCGGGTAGGCGCGACGCCAGAGCCCTTGAGCAGGATCTGCGCGGCGCCAGCCGTCAACACACCGGGCAGGGTCCAGCCTGGAATGGGGAAGGGGCGTTCCATGGCGCCGGTGCAGAGCAGCACCCGGTCGGCCCGCAGCGAGCGCACACCGCCTTCATTGAGGTAGTGCACCTGGCGTTCGGCGGTCACCTGCCAGACGGCCGCGCCTGTGATGTGGCGCGCGCCGCAGGCAGCAAATGCCGCCACAAGCGATGCGCCGGCGCCGTAGTCGGCGCCCAACACGTCGAGTCGCTCAGCCGGTGCAGTGGTGATGCCTCGGTAAATTTGGCCACCGGCGGCAGCCTGTTCATCGAGCAACACGACGCTGGCGCCGTGCCTGCGCGCAACAATGGCGGCGGCCATGCCAGCCGGTCCAGCGCCGATGATGGCGATGTCCGCCGTGTCCACTGGGTGGCTGGTGCCCGCTTGGGGAGATGTATCAAACGCCATGGGGTGCCTCCATGGTCTGGGTCAGTGCAGTGGCCGGATCATGGGACTCGGCCAGCAGGTCGCGCATGCCGTCCTGCGTGCGGATGGACATGCCGGCCTCCAGCGCCACAAGGCAGCTCTGGCGGTTCGGCTCGCCATCGATTTCCAGCAGGCATTCGAAGCAGACACCCATCATGCAGTAGGGTGCGCGAGCCACACCGGAAACAGGTGAGTTGCGAAAGCGTTTGACACCTGCGGCGAGGAGGGCTGCGGCCACGCTGGAGCCTGCAGGCACTTGAAGTGGTTCGCCATTGAAGGTGACCGTGACCGTCTTGGCGGTATGGGCGCCAGCCTGGGCCAGCGGTTGGAACAAGGAGTCAGTGGGCATGGGCGGGACGGTAGTTGGGGTTCAAAAAGCGATCGCCCTGGAAGGCGCCAATCTCATTGGGCCGCGATGCGCCATTGATCCAGGGCGCAACGCGCAAGGCGTGTGCAGCGGCCAGCGTCACGCCGCTATGGCAGGTGGTGACGAAGGCACCGGGGTACTTGGGTGACTCCTGGTAGATCGGGAAACCATCAGGACTCATGACGCGCAGCGCGCCCCAGGCCCGCACCAGACGCAGGCCAGCCAAGACAGGGAAGGTGCGCACGCCGCGTTGGGCGATGCTGGCCAGCACGTCGGTGGTGACGTTGTCGTTGAAGCCCACCTCTTCCATGGAGTCTCCGAGCTGGATGGTGCCTTCATCGGTCTGTCGCACGTTGAGCGTGGGGTAGTCCAGAAAACGTGCAGTGCGCTCGCCAACAAGCACTTGGCCGCGGTTGGGCACAACCGGCGCATGCAGACCCAGCGCCTCGGCCAGGGCGCGGTTGCCCAGGCCAGCGGCCAGCACCACGCGTGGTGCCTGCCAGCGTCCTTCAACCGTGAAGAGACTGGCGCCGGCGCGCGCCTGGGTACTCACGTTCTTCGCGGACTGGCCGCTGATGTAGTTGACGCCGCGCTTGAGGTTGGCCGCATGCAGGGCGCGCAGCAGTTTCAGCGGGTTGGTGTGGCCGTCCATGGGGGTGTAGCTCGCGCCGGTCACGGCGGGCCCAAGGGCGGGCACACGGGCGATGACGTCCTGGCGGTCCAGCATCTCGAAGGGGTAGTCGCCGCCGAGCTCGTCCTGGATGGACTGCATGCGATGTCTGCGCTCTTCCATTTCCTCGTCGGAAAAGGTGAAGCAGAAACCACCGGGCTGTTGCAGGTGCACGTCAACGCCGGTGTCGTCGAGCAAAGCTTGCGCGAGCTGTGGCCAAAGGCCGGCAGACAAGCGTGTCCAGCGCGCATAGGACGTCATGCCGTAGCCCTTGCCTTGCACCCAGACAAGGCCGAAGTTCCCGCGCGAGGCACGGAAGGCCTGGTCGCCTTCGTCGAGCAATGTGACCCTGGCGCCCTGGCGGGCAAGGCCGTAGGACACGGCGCTGCCTACCAGGCCACCGCCGATGACGATGACGTCGCTGGTGTTGGAGTTGATGTTGTTCATCGTGCGGGTTTCAGTTCTTGCCGATCAACACGCGATCCAGGCCGACGAGGCGGTCCATCGTGACCATCACGGCCAGCGTGCCGACGATGAGCACCGTGGCGACGGCGGCGACCAGCGGGTCGATGGTCTGGGCAATTTGGTTGTACATGGCCACGGGAAGAGTGGTGGTGCCCGGCGTGGCGACAAAAACTGTCATGGTGAGCTCGTCAAAACTCTGGATGAAGGCCAGCATCCAGCCGCCCGCGACACCTGGAACGATGAGGGGCAACACCACGCGGCGGAAGGCGGTGAAGCGGGAGGCGCCCAGCGAGAGTGCGGCACGCTCGGTATCGCGGTCCAGACCGGTTGCCGACGACAGCACCAGGCGCAGTGCGTAGGGCACGATCACGATGACGTGGGTCGCGGCCAACCAGATGAAGGATCCGGTGACGTTGAGGGTGGTGAAGAAGCGCAGGAAGGCCACGCCCAGTACCACGTGGGGAATCATCAGCGGTGACATGAAAAAACCCATCAACACACCGCGACCTGAAAACTTGTAGCGGGTGAGCGCCAGGGCGCCTGGCACGGCCAGCAGGACGGCGATGGTGGCCGACGCCAAGCCCAGCCACAGCGAGAACCAGAAGGCACGGATGATCTCGGTGGAGTCGAGGATGGCGCGAAACCATTGCAAAGAAAATCCCTCGTTGAATGGCATGGAGATGAAGCCCTTGCTGGTGAAGGACACCAGCATCACCACCATCAATGGCGCGATGATGAAACCGATGAAAAGGGCGTGGTACAGCAGCGAAAAAAAACCGTTCTTGCGCATAGGTAGTCCTTGGGGTTTTTGGCGTCAGAAGGTGTCACACCTTCTCAGGCGTCGAAGACCTGACTGAAGCGCCGCTCCACCCAGCGGTTGGCGCCGAGGATGATGACCACATTGGCCAGCAGGAGCAGCATGGCGATGGTTGCGCCAAGAGGCCAATTCAGGGTGTTGAGAAACTCGTCGTAAGCGGCGGTGGCCACCACCTTGAGCTTGCGTCCCCCCAACAACGCTGGCGTGGCAAATGCCGAGGCCGCTAGCGCGAACACGATGATGCAGCCAGAGAGGATTCCGGGCAACAACTGCGGCAGCATCACGCGCCAGAACACCTTGATGGGCGAGGCCCCCAGCGAGAGGCCCGCGTTCTCCACCTGCGGGTCGAGCTTCTGCAAGTTGGCCCAAACCGAGATCACCATGAAAGGAATCAGAACGTGGGTCAGTGCAATCGCCACGCCCGTCATGCTGAACAGCAGACGCACCGGCTCGCTGATGATGCCCAGGGACAACAGTGTGCTGTTGATCAGGCCGTTGTTGCCGAAGAGGATGGCCCAGCCCAGCGTTCGCACCACAACCGAGATCAGCAGCGGGCCGAGGATGACAATGAGGAACAAAGCACGCCACGGACTTTTCATACGGGCGAGGATCAGTGTTTCCGGCACACCGAAGACGACACACAGCAACGTCACGCCCAGCGCCAGGCCGCCGGTGCGCAGGAATATTTCGTGGTAGTAACCATCGGAGAAGACCTCGAGGTAGTTGCGCCAGGTGTAATCCGGCAGCACGCCACGGACACCATCGAAAGCGTGGAAAGACAACAGTACCGTCAACAACAACGGCACCAGCAGCAAGCCGATGAAGAGCAGCAGTGCCGGAGAGGCAAGCAGCCACGGTGCAGCGCCTGCACCTTCACGGGATTTGCGCGTTGGCGTTGCGATGCCGCCAGCAGCTGTGGGCATGGTGGCGTCAACCATGTGCCACCTCCTGTTGCGGCAGCACGCGCAGGTCATCGTCCGACCAGGTCAGCCCGACAACGCAGCCTTCGGCTGGAGGCACTTCGCCGATGTTGGGCAGGCTCACGCTCATTAGGCCGAGGGTGGTGTCCACCTGTAACATCCAGTGGTTGCCCAGGAACACGCGCGTTTTGACCTGGCCCGCAAGGCCGTCGCCAGCCGCGCCCAGGCGCAGTTTTTCGGGACGCACGAAGACGTGCACATCACCGGCGAGGCTGCGGCCACCGTGCGGAATGTGCATTTGGCGTTCGTTCACGTTGACGATGGCGCAGCGCTGGTTGCTGGAGACGATACGCCCGCGCAACGCGTTGGTCTTGCCCAGGAAGGCCGAAGCAAAAGGCGATCCGGGTTGCTCATAGGCCTCGAAGGGCATGGCCAGCTGCACGATCTTGCCTCCGTGCATGACGGCGATGCGGTCGCTCATGGTCATGGCTTCGACCTGGTCGTGCGTGACCAACAAGGTGGTGATGCCGAGGTGGCGCTGTATGGCGCGCAGCTCGATGTGCATGTCCTCACGCAGCTTGGCGTCGAGGTTGGACATGGGCTCGTCGAGTAGCAGCAACTGTGGTCGGATTGCGAGCGCGCGCGCGATGGCCACGCGCTGGCGCTGTCCCCCCGACAGCTCGCGCGTGAAGCGTTTGCCTAAGCCGCCCAGTCGCACCAGCTCCAGTGTTTCGCCTATGCGTTGTGTGCGCTCGCCGCGGCCCATTCCGCGCATCTCCAGACCGAAGCCGACGTTGGCCTCCACCGTCATGTGGGGGAACAGCGCATAGCTCTGAAACACCACCCCCATGCCGCGCTTTTCAGGGCGCAACGCTGAGATGTCCTGGCCTTCGAGCACGATGCTGCCGCGCGTGGGATTGACGAAGCCGGCAATCATCTGCAGCGTGGTGGTCTTGCCACAGCCTGAGGGCCCCAGCAGGGAGATGAATTCGCCCCGCTCGATGTCCAGGTCCAGGGACTCGACCGCGACAAAATCATCGAAGTGCTTGGTGAGCTTTTTGAGGGAGAGGAAAGTCATGGTGTTCAGAGAGCTGTGGGCTACCAAATTGGAGTGCGTGTGCTCCGCGGCATATAGAGGCGGAGCACGAACGCCTGTCCTCAACGTTCGATGGTGCGGTTCCAGCGGTTCGTCCACTCACCACGCTTTTCGTTAACGACCGCCCATTTGGTCGGCAGCAGCTTGCCAATCTGTGCTGGGCCATACGGGACCTTGGAGGCCACCGCCGGTTCGAGCTTGACTTTGCTGTTGACGGGACCCCAGCCCTGTGTGTCGGCCTGCCAAGCCTGCACTTCAGGTGCCATCAAATATTGCAGCAGTTGCTGCGCGAGTTCCGGCACGTCGCTTTGCACCACTGGGCAGGCGGCGATCAGCAGCGCCATTGCGCCTTCTTTGGGATACACGAATTCGATGGGAAAGCCGGTCGCCTTGAAGGATTCGACGCGGCCACTGCCCCACACCGCCAGAGTGACGTCGCCGTTCTGGAACAACTCGGTCATCTTGCCGGGCGAGGGCTCCCAGGCCAGCACATTGGGCGCGACTTCTTTGGTCATGGCGGCAAAGCCCGGATCGATGGCGGTTTCGTTGCCGCCGCGCATCTTCGAATACATGATCAGTGTCTGCAGGCCGTATGTGTTGGAGATCGGCGGAATGGCCAGCTTCTGTTTGAATTTCTTGTCGGTCAGGATTTCCCAGGAATCGGGTTTGGGCAGGCCCGCCTTCTTGAAGGCTTCAGTGTTGTAGGCCAGGCCTGTGGCGACCGCGCCGACCGCCATGGAGCGGTCATCAATGCGGGCCAGTGGATAGAGGTCCTTATAAATGGGCGCGTCCTTGACCCTGTCGCAGAAACCAAACTGAACGGCTTGCTGCATCGGACCATCGTCGAGCAGCACGATGTCCAGCTCCTGCTTGTCCTTCTGCGCCTGCAGCTTGGCCAACGTATCGGTCGAATTGCCAGCTACGTAAACGATCCTGACCTTGTGCGCGGCCTCGAAGGCTGGAATGATCTTCTCCTTGAACAGCTTCTCACTGGATCCGCCATAAGAGCCGACGTACAAAGTAGGTACGGACTGCGCTTGGACCAGACCTGCACAGGCCAGAATGACGGCCGCTGTCAGCGGCGTGCTCAGGAATTTTGCTTTCACGAGGTTTCTCCAAAACGGTGCACCCGACCCAAAACAGGGCATTTCATGCACCTAAAACACACATCAGGTTATGGGCAAGAAATAGCCCATAAATCTGCTACTGCACTAGGCAAATCGGATGTTAGTGATCTGAGTTATCCATAACAAATACTATTTTTTTTGCAACATATAATGTTGCATCATGGACTTATTAGGGCTTACCCTTGCGCATCAGACAACTTGAAGCCTTTCGCGCTACCATGTTGTGTCAAACCGTGACGCGGGCAGCCGAGATGCTGTTTATTTCCCAACCTGCGGTCACAAGATTGCTGGCTGATCTGGAGGAAAGCGTGGGGTTTCCGCTCTTCGATCGCGTGCGCGGGCGACTTCACCCCACGGCGGAAGCGCAGTTGCTTTACGAGGAAGTGAACCGCTCGCTGATTGGCGTTGAGCGCATCGCGCGCACAGCGCACGCCATCAAGACCCAGCAACGCGGGTCGCTGCATGTCGCGGCGCCGCCATCCATGGCCTTGTCGTTCTTGCCGCGCGCTATTGCCGCATTCGTCAAAAACCACGGCGAGATCAAGATCATGCTGGGCGTGTACGACTCACGAAGCATCGTGGACATGGTGATAAGTCAACGCTGCGACTTGGGAATCGTCAACCTGGCCATCGGCCATACCGGTGCCCATGGCGACAGACTGCTCTCGGCCGCTCACGTCTGCGCCGTTCCGGTTGGCCACCGCTTGGCTGGCAAGCAAGTCATCGTTCCCGCAGACATCGAAGGCGAATGGTTCATTTCCCAGCCCCCCCACATTGAGACGCGTTTGCTGATCGATGCGATGTTTGCTGCCTATGGCGTGAAATACCAGCCGGCACAGGTGGAGAGTCCGGTTGCTGCGACACTGTGCTCGCTGGTTGCTGCCGGTCAGGGGATTTCGCTGGTCGATCCTGTTACTGCGATGGAGTACAAGGGACAAGACCTGTGCTTCATACCCTTCGAGCCTTCGGTACCACTGGAGTTTTCGGTGCTAACGCCCCTTCAAAGCAGACCTACAAAATTGGTTGAATCATTCTTGGCGCATCTGCGAGAGTTTGTCTTTACCGAGCTTGATCCTCGTTTGGTAGTGAACTCGAGCTTGTGAGTACTCTGATGCGCAAGGCCACCACTTCAGCCCATATCCCGAAAACATCAGCTCATTGGATATGGTCTCCACCCAGCTTCTGCGGTGGTACCCGCTCCATTTCTTCCAGCCGCGGGTACTTGGGCCCGGGTTTCTTGCGCGTCCTCTCGACTTCGCCCAAGAACTTGGTACCCGCGCTGTCCACCGGCAGATCCACCGCAGTGGTACTGGAGCAGTAGGGCCGTTGTGCTCGAAGTGTCTTTTGGGTAAGCCGGCCGCGGTGCTGAAGTCAGGAACCTTCCTGAACCGCCATGCGCAGCAGGCACCCCACCAAGCCCAGACTTTCGCGCAGGGCCAGTCCAAACAGGCATTTGATGCTCCGGCAGACCTGGATGGCGGCATCGGAGAAGGTGTGCTTGCGTCCGCGCCGACCGGGGCGTACCACCGTGTCCAGCCAGCTGGTCAGCGATTCTCCGGTCGTCAGCACGGCGTTGTACGCAGCCCAATTGGTGGTTTTGAGGCGGCACCTGGCGCCCTTGGGTTCACTCTTGCACCGAGGACTACCAGTCCTGGGCTCCTGCTTTGTGCAACAAAGCCCAGTGAAACTGTTTGAGGCTCAGCAATCGGCAAAGAATTGCAGATTGAAAGACTCAACAGTGATCACTTCGATGAGAAACATCGGTTGCTTCTAATAACATGAAGCAATGAACTGGCGCACCCAGGCATGAGCTGGATCGCGGTGGTGACGTTCGTGCCAGTACAGCGAAACCGTCAATACCGGCAGGGGCAAAGGAGCCTCGAGTGTCACGGTGCCGGCCTGTTTTTCCAACGCCATCGCGACACTACCAGGCAACGTCGCGATAAGGTCAGACTGGCCTACCGCAAAAGGAGCGGCCAGATAGCTCGATAACGTCAGGCCTATGCGCCGCACGCGGTTCTGGGCTTGCAAAGCTTTGTCGAGACGATCGCTGAAGAACCGTGTATGAGCCGCCATGTTGACGTGGGCGTACTGCAAGAAGGCATCCAGGTTCCATGGCCCGTGCAGGCAGGGGTGGTGCTGGCGCACGATGCAAACTGCCTTTTCTTCAAACAGTAGCCGCGCCCGCAGGTTGACCGAGGGCTCGGGGAAGTAGCCCATGATCAGTTCGACCTGATTGTTCTCCAGCATGTCCAGTCCCAGCTGCGGTCGGGCGGCCTGCACCCGCAGTTCCACCCCTGGCGCTGCCTTGGTCAACAAACCGCTCACGCGGGCGATGACGGCGAATTGCAAATAGTCAGTGGCAAACACGCTGACGGAACGGCGCGAGGTGGCGGGGTCAAACTCGGTGCGCGGCAGCGACACCTGGCGCCAGGTGTCCAGCAATGGTCGGAAGCTGGCGTGTAGTTCCTCCGCCTTTGGCGTCGGGTGCCAATGGCCGCTGTCACGCACCAGCAGCGGATCGTTGAACAGGCGCCTGAGCCGGCTCAGTGCAGCACTCATGGCCGGCTGCGTTATGCCCAGTTCCTCAGCCGCACGGGAAACGCTGCGCCAGCTCATCATGGCATCGAAGTGCAGCAGAAGGTTCAGGTCACCGGGCTTCTCGGACATAAATGACGTTTATGACCATATAAGGTCAAGTTTATTTTCCTTGTGGATTGTCGTCCCTACGATTGATGTCACTGAAGCGCAAGTTTGCCTCAGCGACGTCTTTTTCACTTCATCGACTTGTTTGCGAGGATTCAAATGGGCATTTTCCAGAAGACGGCCATTGTGTTGGCTGGCGTGGTTTTGGTGGCATCCAACGTGCAGGCACAACCTGCCGAGGGTGACTGGTCGGGCAAGGTCATCAAGCTGGTTGTGCCGTTTGCACCTGGCGGATCCACCGACTTGATCACACGACAGATAGCTCAGGCTCTCGCCGAGCGCCTCAAGGCTTCAGTGGTAGTGGACAACCGACCCGGCGCGGGCGGTACGTTGGGCAGTGCCTGGGTGGCCAAACAACCGGCCGATGGCACAACATTGCTCATGGGGTCGGTCAGCACCCATGCTGTGGCTCCCAGCATCTACGCCAAGCTGCCCTATGACCCGGCGCGGGACTTCACCGCGTTGACTCAGGTGGCAACCATTCCCAACGTGATGGTGGTGCGCCCTGAAGTGCGCGTGAACAATCTCGAGGAGTTCGTCGAACTTTCCCGTAAACAGGACAGCGGCTATACCTTCGCCTCCAACGGGCAGGGCACCTCCAATCATTTGGCCATGGAACTCCTGAAGACGGCTACCGGCCTGCAGGCGGTGCATGTGCCCTACAAGGGTTCTGGCCCAGCGTTGACCGACACGGTGGCCGGCCACGTGACCACCATGATGGACGTGGTCATGACCTCGTATCCCTACATCAAGGGCGGCAAGCTCAAGGCTTTGGCCGTGACGTCCCCGGTGCGTTCGCCCATGCTGCCCGAGGTGCCAACAGTGGCTGAGGCCGGCTACCCCAGTTTCGAGGCAATGGTGTGGTTTGGCTTGTTCGCGCCACCAGCGATGCCTTCAGCCGTCACCGAGCGCTTGAGCCGCGAACTGATTGCCATCATCAAGAGCAAAAAAATATCGGACTACCTGCTTGCTCAGGGAGCTCAACCCACGGCTCTGCCACCAGCAGATTTCGCCAAGGTGATCCGAGACGACATTGCCAAGTGGCACAAAGTCGCCATCAACGCAGGCATCAAGCCCGAATGAATTCCCCTCGCACTACTCCCAGGAGACAAGCTTCCATGTACCGCATTGGCATTGACGTTGGCGGCACCTTCACCGACTTCACCCTGATCGACGAAGACATCGGTGATGTGAAATTCCATAAGGTGCCGTCTACCCCTCACGACCCGTCCGAGGCCATCGACCGCGGCATTGCTGACTTGTTGACCCAGCATGACATCGCCGCCTCCGAGGTGATCCACATTGGTCACGGCACCACTGTGGCGACCAACCTGATCATTGAACGCAAGGGTGCACAGGTGGGACTGATCACCACCCGAGGGTTCAGAGACATCCTGGAGATTGGTCGTCAAACGCGCCCCCACCTGTTCGACTATGGGGTGGGCAAGCCGCCAGTGCTGGTTCCCCGTCGCCATCGCATCGAGGTGGACGAGCGTGTGAGCGCACAGGGCGACGTATTGGTGCTGCTGGACGAAGCGGCCGTTCGCGCTGCCGCCGAGGCCTTCCACAATGCAGGTCTGGAGGCCGTGGCCATTTGTTTCCTGCACGCCTACGCCAACGCGGCGCACGAGCAGCGTGCTAAGGCCATTGTGCAGGAGGTGCTGCCACAGGCCTATGTAAGCCTGTCCAGCGAGGTACTGCCTGAGTTCCGCGAATATGAGCGTCTGTCGACCACGGTACTAAATGCTGCGGTCGGGCCGCGCATGGCACGATACCTTGACCGATTTCTGGAGCGCGTGCGCGAACGCGGCGTGACGCATCCGCCCTACACCATCCATTCCAATGGAGGGTTGATGTCGGCCGCATCGGTGCGCCAGTTCCCGGTACGAACTTGCTTGTCCGGGCCCGCAGCTGGCGTTGTGGGGGCAGCTTCAGTCGGTCGTGCCATTGGCTACTCCAACCTGGTGACATTTGATGTAGGAGGCACCAGCACCGACGTGTCCCTGATCACGGATGGCCGACCCATGTTCACATCCAACAGGCAGGTGGCAGGCTACCCTGTGAAGACGCCCATGGTCGATATCCATGTGATCGGCGCTGGCGGTGGCAGCATCGCATGGTTGGACGACGCCGGGTCACTCAAGGTAGGCCCGCACAGCGCAGGCGCGGTTCCTGGGCCGGTTGGTTATGCACGGGGCGGTACCCGACCCACCATCACCGACGCCGAGATCACCCTTCACCGTCTCAACCCCGTGTCGCTGCTCAAAGGCCGCATGCCGGTGGACGCGGCGGCCGCACGCCAAGTCATTGAAACCGAGGTCGCGCATCCACTGGGCCTGAGCTTGGAGGACGCCGCCGAGGGCATCATTCGCATAGCCAACGCCAACATGAGCCGCGCCATCAGAGCCGTTTCCACCGAACGCGGATATGACCTGTCGAATTTTGCGCTCTTCGCCTACGGTGGTGCCGGACCGCTGCACGCTGTGGAAGTTGCCGAAGAATGTGGCATTCCCACCGTCATCGTGCCGCAGGAGCCGGGGACCATGTGTGCACGAGGCATCCTGCTCACCGACATCTCCTTCGATTTCGTGCGAAGCCTGATCGTGTCGGCCAATCTGGAAGCATGGGACACGGTGGCTGCTGCGTTCGGTGCATTGCGCGAGGAGGCCAGTGCCTGGTTGGATGCGGAGAGTGTGGCTGTCTGTGACCGGCGCTTTGTGTGTGCTATCGATGCACGTTACGTTGGTCAGAATTTCGAGGTACGCGTGCCCGCCGACGAAGACGGTACACCACAACTCACGTCATTCTTGGCTCGCTTCAACGAGACACACGAACGGGAATATGGCTACCAGGTGCCAGACCGGGCGGTTCAGGTCATCAACTGTCGCCTGCAGGCGGTCGGGCAAGTTATCAAGGCGCCTCTCGCCCCGGCCGACAGCAGGGGAACGTTGGAAGGTGCCCAAGTCGGCACACGCGAGGTCCATTGCGGAAAAGTGCATGGCTGGTGCGAAGCTGCGGTGTATGACCGCGATCTCCTGCCCGCCGGCGCCTCCATTGCTGGCCCGGCCGTCATTGAGGAGATGAGCTCAACCACCGTGCTCGGACCGACCCATCACGCCAAGGTGGACCGCTTCGGCACGCTGATCATTTCTCTGGACACCAGGAAGCGCATATGAACGACCGCAACCAACACCTCGCAGACCCGATTGAGATGGAGGTCTTCACCAACCGCCTGATATCTATCACCGAGGACATGAACAACACATTGGTACGGTCTTCCTTTTCGACCAACATCAAGGAGCGCAAGGACTGCTCCGTGGCCCTGTTCGACGCCGCCGGCCGCCTGGTGGCCCAAGGAACACAGATTCCATTGCACCTGGGTTCACTCAACGGCGCAGTGCGAGCCGTGTTGGCCCAGTATCCACTGGCATCCATCGTCGATGGTGACGTATTCATCTGCAACGACCCCTATCTGGCCAACGGCAGCCATCTGCCCGATATCAATATCGTTACGCCGGTGTTTTGGGACCGGCAACTTCGCTTTTTCACAGCCAACATCGCCCACCATTCGGATGTCGGCGGATCGGTACCGGGTTCCATCGCCGGGGGCCTCAAAAGCATCTTCGAAGAAGGCATACGTATTCCTGTTGCACGCATCGCACGTGCCGGCTCGTTGCAGGATGACCTGATGCGCCTGATTTGCACCAACACCCGTGACCCCGAGGAGCGGCTGCTTGATCTAAGGGTACAGATCGCCACCAACGAGCGCGGTGCGGCTGCCGTCAAGGGGCTGATCGCCCAGATGGGGCTGCCCGCAGTGCTGCGCTCTGTCGACGACGTCATTCTCTACACCAGGCGCCGTTTGAGCAACCGCATCGCCGAGCTGCGCCAGGGCAGCTACACTTTCAGTGCTCAGATGGACGACGATGGATTGGGCGGCGACCCTGTGACATTGAAGGTAACGGTCACGGTGTCCAGCGGCCGGCTGCATTTCGACTTCGCCGGGTCGGGCCGGCAGGCACGAGGTGCCATGAACCTGCCCATCAACGCACTCAACGCGACGGTTTACTACGCGGTCAAGGCCCAACTCGACCCGGACCTGGCGCCCAACGCCGGTCTCTTTGACCTCATCGACATCAGCGCTCCACTGGGCACCATCACCAATCCGGAACACCCAGCAGCCGTTGGTGCCCGTTCCATCACAGCCCAAAAAGTGGCCGGCGTGCTGTTCGGCGCCTTCCGGGGACTGCTACCGGAGGACAAAGTAATGGCGTCGAGCAATGACCTGTGTCCGGCCATCGTTTTCTCGGGCCGGCAGCCGCAGAGGGCTGGTGAGTTTGTTTACTTGGAGACGCTTGGTGGAGGCGCTGGTGCGCGCTTCGAGCGTGATGGCCTGGACGGCATTCACGTGCACATGACCAACACGTCCAACCTGCCAGTCGAAGCCCTGGAGAACGAATACCCGATGCGGGTGGACGAATACTGCCTGATTGCAGATTCCGGCGGCGCTGGACGCACACGGGGCGGACTGGGGATCGCCAAGCAGATCCGCGCATTGGTGCCGGGCATTGTGTTCTCGGCGCGCTCGGACAGCCACACGGTGGGTGTGCCAGCTGGCGTGGCAGGCGGACACAACGGCCGCCAAGCGCGGCTGTGGCGCAATCCGGGCACTGAGCAGGCACAAGTCCTGTATTCCAAGTCGGCCAACTTGGAGCTGCAAGCGGGCGAGAGCGTGCGCATCGAGACGCCTGGTGGGGGCGGCTTTGGTGACCCGCGACAGCGTCCGTTAGCGGCGGTGGTGCAAGACGTGGCCGATGGCGTGATTTCGCTGGAGGTTGCACAGACCATCTACGGCCTGCCGGAAGCGCTGCCCGAGGCTGCATGAGACTTCTTGTGTCGATGGACGCCAAGGCATCCACCGAGGTGTACGACTTGGCCGTGATCGGCGGTGGTCTGGTGGGCGCAGCCATCGCCTACGGTCTGCGGGGGAGCGGTCAGCGCATCGTGGACCTCGACGAGGGCGATGTCGCGTTCCGCGCCTCGCGCGGCAATTTCGCGTTGGTCTGGGTGCATTGCAAGGGCATGGGAATGGCCGCCTATGGGCGTTGGACGCTTGAGTCCGCCCGGCTCTGGCCAGCATTCGCCGCCCGGTTGCTTATTCTGGTCGTCTTCTCGCTGCGCTACGCCGCCAACGTGGGCATGGCGATCACCCTAGGCTGGCGCAATGAGCCCTTGTCGCTGGCGCTGCTTTACGGAGGACTCAGCGGATTGTTTTTGGGCCGTGCGCTTGCTCTTCTGAAATTGACCCGTGCCTATGCTGCTACCACAGAGTCGTTCTCGAAGCGCGACCGGGCTGGCCTGTGTTGAGTGACCGGTGACGGTTGTGCAGCGGTCGTTCGACCCCTCCATCCTTGAATGACAGGTGACCTCGCTCGCTGCTGACATTCAAGCGTCCAAGGTCACCGACAGCAAACAGCCTTCTGCAGGAAAACGGCCAGCCATCGCGACAGGCTGTTGTTGGCCGGGAGCGTGAGCACGCGGCAGTGCCGGGAACATGACCTTCGCTGCCAGATCTCTCGCCAACCAAAGCCAGGCGTTGGCACTGTCCACGAACTGCCACTGCCGGCCAACTACTGCCGTTCGATGCGCCGAAATGGGCGACAGGACAGTGCCCACACTTGAAGTTGACCTGCAGCCAAAAGGAGCGCCGAAGGCTGGTGGCGCCCTTCACAATCAAGACCTGACCCCGCTTGTTCGAGATGCCTACCTTTCATCATGGATAAATTCTTGCTGCAGCAGCAGGTGCTGGAACGGCTCGCCGAAGACCTGCTGCAAGCCGAACAGGCAGCTCGGACGGCCCATGAAACGGCGACTCACGAAGAGAACATCGCCGAAAACAAATACGACACATTGGGACTCGAAGCCGCCTACCTGGCCACCGGCCAAGCTCGTCGCGCCGAGGCCATCCGCCAGGCGATGGCCAATTGGCGCCAATTCCGACCGCGTCCCTATGACGCCAGCAAAGGTATTCAGCTTGGCGCGCTGGTCTGCCTGATCGATTCCGACAACAAGCAGCAACAGCTCTTTC
>Ga0209066_10003102_pt1 | contig 19355 bp, 18 predicted proteins | sample All_14_2_FD_187198 | JGI IMG/M metagenome (GOLD analysis project Ga0209066, IMG submission 187198) | Freshwater microbial communities in response to fracking from Pennsylvania, USA - Allegheny Zone_MetaG_DW_15 (SPAdes) (version 2) ... | reverse complement strand
CTTTCCGGTTGGGCCTGCGGCCCGCCCTCCAAGACACCTATGCCGCGCACAGTCAGAACTTGGGGGTGTATCAGTTTTAAATCGCTGATCGAAGGAAATCTGTGTCAGTTTTAAATCGCCGTTGACAGTTGCCGAGATTGCTGACCAAGGGACTGAAATGAGCGACGGGCTGTCAAGGGACCGTGGAATAAATAGGAGGGGCCCGCTTGCGGGAGGAAGCCTGTTTATGCCGCGAAAGCCCTTGACTGAACGACGCGACCCAACGCTCCCGGCTGCTGGGGTGGGTTGGTTTTTAACCCGCCCCGGCTGCCCCACGGCGAGTGCGGGGTTTGGGGCAGCGCTCCAAGGTCCGGGTACGGCCAACTGCGGTCATACGGCTTCTCCTGATAGCCGTAGCCTGAACGACCGCTGTACTCGGAAACCTGCCGGACGGCCTACGCTAACTAATCGGCCAATCCTGACATTGGTGGAAGCACGGTATCGGTCGGCAATGCACCGGTCACCCGTCGTTCAACTCGATCAACCACTTCAACAAAGTCGCATACATGACTTCAGGCTTGACCGGCTTGGAGATGAAATCGTTCATGCCCGCCGCCATACATTGCCGCCGATCCTCATCGAAGGCATTGGCCGTCATGGCCAGGATTGGCAAGGACTCTCGCCCCGGGATATTGCGAATCGCCAGTGTAGCCTCGATGCCGCCCATTCTGGGCATCTGCATGTCCATCAGCACCAGAGCGAAATCCGCGTGCCGGACCTGCTCGACGGCCTCTACGCCATCGGCCGCTAGTACCACATCAAGCCCGGTCTCCTCCAATAGCAACAGCGTCACCTCCTGGTTGATCGGCTCGTCTTCCGCCAGCAGAACTTTACGACCGCCGAATCGCGCCTTGATCTGGCTTTCCGCGTCGGTCGCACATTCCGTAGCCTCGGCACCACCCCTTGACCGAATTCAACATGATGGATGCGCTCACCTGGCGCAAATACGGCGTTGGCGCTGCTCATCCTAGCCCCTTGAGTTTGATCTTTTTATGTAATGCGAAGGTGAAAGAGCCCGGCAGCCTTGCCGCCTTCTCGCAGCAAAATCTCTTGCGGGTACTCGTTTGCCTCACCCCACAGAATGCGGCCAAACGCCAGCAGGCCTTCGTTGTACGGGGCAGCACAGCGCCATTCAATCGAGTCGGTGGCAGGGTGAAACTTAATACGCCCTTGACCCGATGGCAGCCAGAAAACCAGCGATGCCTCGCCCTGGTAGTAATCCTGAAATGACAGGATCGCGTCCTTGATGGCATCGCCCAGCCATACCTCAGCATCCTCTGGCGACAACAAGTCCAGACTTCCTTCCAAGCCAGCCACCACCATGGTTTTGTCACCATTGCTTGGCAGATCATCCTGCCATTGGCCCACCAACTGCAAGAACTGCCGCAGGCTCAAGACTTCATGGGCGGCACACACCTGGTTTCGGGCTTCTTCATCCCAAATCCAACTGGTGCCACTACGTTGCCAAACAGTGCTGAGGGTTTGCTTCATTGCTCATATTCCTCGAACAAGGAGCCCTGGACGGGCTTGACCGCTTGGCTGGCAGACCACGCGTTGTAAATCGACACAGCGCGGGATGCTGCATTGCGTGTGGCTTGATCGGGGCCATTGCGGTGCAGCCATTCAAGTAAGGGTTTCAGGGCCACGTGCGGCGTAAAGTTTTCGTTCTTCAGGGTGTCTGAGGCATTGATGCCACTACCGTCGAAGCACGAACCAATAAGCACCAAAGCTTGGTCTAGATCGGAGACTAGTTTGTTTCTACGCTTTCCATACCACCCTCTCGCAAAATCGAGCGGGTTTGCTCGTGTGAACACCTTACTTTTCTCGGTGCACCAGCCACGTTGCTCAAACTCATCTGGCGTGGTGATGGAGCCTTTCAAGAACTTCTGGAGTTGATCGCGTTTCAGCTCAGTAGCAGTGTCAAACGTTCGCAAAAACTGGCGCGTAATAGGCTCAGCATTAACAGGAGGGGGTTCCTTGCCCTTGTCTGCATCTTCGTCGATGAGCTGGTTGATGCCGATCAGGGCTTCGCGGACAGAAATAGCGCGGCCTTCATCAACGTACACCTTGCCGTAGTGACGGGAAAAATACTCAAGAGCCTTGCCACGGCGGATTACCTGAATATCTGCAGCAGGTAGCCCCTCCTTGGCATGGTTTTCCAGCAGTGCCTGTAGCTGACGAACATCAGCCATTACCTCACGACGCATCCGGCCCCAGCTAACCGCCTTTGGCTCTTCTGTACGCTTACGACAGACGTGGATAATGTCGTACTCGACTTTTTGTGATCCGAATTGACCATCGCCTTTTGTTTCATCTGAGCGAATTGGATAGGTCGCCTCAAGGTAATACCCGGAGTCAAACAGCGATTCCAGAACCGCCACCCAAGGTTCGTCCTCACTGTGATGAAAAGTGAATGCAAGTATTCCACTGGGTTTGAGCAGGCGATGAGCTTCACGCCAACATCCAGTAAGCAACCTTTGATAAAAGCCGTTCGGATCCTCTGGCTCCCTAAACCGATTAGCAACCGCCTCTAGTGTTTTTGGAGTGTATTCAGCGCCAAAAGTATCAGGGTATCGCTCCTGTAGGAGACAACGCAGCCAAACGTAAAAAAAGTCGGCGAGCTCTGAATATTGGATCAAATCCCCGAACGGCGGGTCTGTAATAACCAAGTCAACGGTTCCATCTCCGAGCTTTGTTAGCTCCGTGGATGAGCCTTGAGATATATCAGCACTGGATAAACTATCTCCTATTTGAACCCTTTCACTTTTTCCAGTGTATTGATTTGATAGCTCAGGATTAGTCCTCTCTAGCTGTTGGACGCTAACCAAATCCCAAGGGTTTCCGGCCCATTCCTTTCCTTCAACAATGCCCTCCACACACGAAGCCCAGTTGCCTCTTCCAAGATTACTAAAAACACTGTTTTCAATTGCTGTTGTTTTGGGATGGAAATTATTGTTGGAAAAGTGAGGCTCTAGTTTGTCGGCCTGAATGTTCCAAAAGCAGAACATGTTTTGGTTTCTTAAATATTGCTGAAACCCTCCTAGAACATATTCCCGTACATCCCAAGAGTACTCACCAACCGTTTTTATTGCTTTTAGCAATAACGCATGAACTAAAAGTTGCCGTGAGTTAAAAAAATCAGACCAATAAATGTACCCATGCTGGTCTAGAGGGCGACGTTGATTAGCCTCATGCCCAGGCGGTATTTTTGAATCTTTCGGCCAATAGGGAAGCAAATCGGTGTCTTTTCGGCGCTCCCACTCAGCAAATGCGGCGTCATATTGACGAACAATTTTCCCATCAAATGGTGCAAAAAAACGACCGTTATAGGCATCTCCATTTGCTTTGCTTTTCGCAGAAAATCCCTGGAAGGCATACCCTGCCGAAGGCCCCGTCTTCCCCGTTGCCCTGAAACTGCTAAGCTGGTCTTTAACTGTGCCACACGCACCACAAGCGAAATGACCTTTCTTAGGCACTGCGCCAACAGACTCATTCGTTTTAAAAGTTACGTTTGTTTCTGGACATGTAACCTCTTCTGGAAGTTTGCCTCGTACCTCTAGTAATCGTATTTTTTCTCCACGCTCTTGATTCCAACGCTGTGTGGACAAAAAATCATCCCGAGCTGCCCCCCCAAAACTCTTGCCGTTAGCGTCTTGTTTGGGTGATCCCGCCAACCACTGAGGATGAAGCAGCAAGCTAAGCTCGACTTTCTTGTTTTTCCCTTTGCCAAGTTTAATTTGACCAGTTGGGGTGTCGATGACTAAACCATCTTTGGGGCGTATTTGGCATGGACTTTGATGACCACAGTGAGGACAAGTAACTATTTCATTGTGGTCAAATGCTGCATAGAGGTGTTCGGAAGGCGCGACGTAGAGCGGAGCACCTGGAGCCATTCGAACCGCCCCATCTTCAATGTGGAAACCCTGCCCACATTTGCCACACTGATGCTCCCAGTGTTTGACACTGAGTGATTTCACCGCCATCACTGGACTACTCATTATCGGTGTGCGATGACCGCAGCCCGTCACCTGACAAGGGCCGTGTTTGGCCCAGAAGGTGTAGATGATCTCCGGACCTTCGTAGCGATAGTCCTTGCGCTCGTTTTGCGGGATGGTGAGAGGGTCGAAATCATGGGGCATCTCCTGCATGGTTGGCAGGTGTGTCCACGCTCCTTTTTCTCCTTCCGGGCCGTCGCAGTAGTAGTACGGCATGATCTGCGGCTTGACGTCGGCTTCAATGTCCGCAAGTAGCCGCTTCACCTCCTCAAGATCAACATTTGCCAGTTCCTGCTTGACCACGAACCATGCCACCGGATTCAGGTCGTTGCCGATCATCTGCATCCCAAGACGGGAGCCCTCAACCAGCGTGGTGCCACCGCCCATAAAGATGTCTGCCACCTTTAGGTGCTTGAATGCGCCTTTCTTCTGATGGTTGGCGTAGTAGTTGTCCCACACGAGCTTGGCTGTGTGCGATTTATCTTCCGGTGCCTTGGTAGCGGCTGCGATCAACATCGAGCGAAAAACGCTGGAGCGACGCCGAGCCCACCATTTGGACATTTGGTAAATGGGCTTACCCGCATTGCCTTCGATGATAGCGACCTGGTTCACAGGAAGAATCGGAAAATCCACCTCCAAGCATGTTTTGGGGCGGTTCGGATCGTTGAAATCGACTGTGTCGAGCGCGACAGGCTTCCCAGCTCCGACGGCTTTGGCGACTTGCTCTCGTAGCTCTGCCTTAGCGTCCTTTTTCTGTTCCCAGTAATCCATTTGTAGCCTTCTTATTTGGTGATTTCGACGAAGGGAGACAAAACTTCTAGTAGCGACAAGCCACCATGCGTCAGCGTAGGGTAGCCACCTTGACTCTTCCACTTGCGGCGACCAACTGCCAACAAATGAGGGCCATGCGGGCTCTCAATATTCATCGCTACTGGAGGCACGAAGGGACCTGCATCGCCTTCACCCTTGGCACTACGCCCACTGGCAAAGGTCTGCTTGAGAAACTGCCCAACCTCCCCATCGGCGTCGGGGAAGTAACCAGTAGCGGCATAGCCATGGTCGGAGGTGATAACCAAGCGACGGCCCGTTGCCAAACGTTCGACAAAGCTCCAAAAGTCGTTGCTGGCGAGCTGTTCAGCGGCATCGCGAGTGAGCGTGTCCAGCCCTTGCCCTGCGCCAGATCCGTCATGCACCTTGCTATCGGGCCAGTGGTGCCAAAGCACCCAGTTCGGGGTGCCGTTAATTAAGCCCTCACAATCCTTCCAGGGCATATCAACGCATTCAGTGGCCGTTGACTGCAGCTTGTGCAGGAGGCCGCCACCGTTGTTTTGCAACTGGCTACGGCTGTTGAAGCCAAGCGCCTGGGCAAATTCATTGGTTTCTCCTGGCAGTTCGGAGGCGTAGGCCGATACTTCGTGCAGCGCAAAACCACGTTCCTTGGCTCCCTGAAGCAACCAGGGCATTTCACGTAGCGACAAGCCATCCAGAATCAACACTGCCTTGGCGCTGTAGGGTTCTGCCCACCAGCGAACCAGCCGGTCAGAAGTCCGCTCAACCGCCGTGTCAAAGGATTGCCACAGGTCCCAACTGCTTGAAGCCAGGAAATGGTCTAGCAAGCCAATCTCACGGTCGCGTTTGATAACCTCGCTGGGTGCATTGGTTGCGCCCAGAGGGGAGGAGGCGATTTCGACCGCATTGGCAACGATGGTGGCCCAAGCATCCTTGGCCGAGCCCTTGGTCAGTTGCTGCAAGAGTTGTGCATCAAGCGCCATTACTCGTCCTTCTCAAGGTTGAGCTCGAACGTCATGCCGTCAGGCAGGTTTTTGAGCAGCTTGGAAAGTTGAGCCCCTGTCGCCGCCGACACCTTGATGGTGACCTCGTTGACCGACGTAGCCGGGCCAATCCCCCAGCCTTCAAGTTTGGAATAAAGGTTCAGGCCGGATGTTGGCGGGTTGTGCAGCGCCACGCGCGGTTTGCTGGTGCCTGCGCTGTTATTGCCACCGAAGATCCCGCCAGGAGGAGGTGTGACTTGACCACCAGGAGTGGGCTCGCTGACGCCAGGAGGTGGTGTGGGTGTCGCAGGGCCACCGCCGAACAAGCCAGTATCACCGCCAGCAGGAGGTGCTGCGGGTGGAGTAGCGCCACCCGTGGTGGGCACCGCCGATGGTTCCATGAGGAATATTTCATCCAACTGCCGCCCGGTGTAGGAAAGCTTGGGACGTAAACGCTTCCAGGCCTCTTCTTCATCCTCGCCTGGCTTGGTTTGTAAGTACTCCAATCCCCGCAAGTTGATGGCTAGTTTGCCCCGTGCGCACAATCGCAGGATGCGTTCCTTCATCGAAGTCTCACCGAGCCAAGGAATACAATCCAGCCCTGCAGGGCGAGGCTCGCGCAGCTCGTTTAGCAGTTTGCCAACCGATGAATTGTTGGCTGCAGCTTCCAATACCAAATCCTCGAAGTCCTCTGGTACAAACAAATCGTTAACCAGTGCTTCTTCGATACCTTCCGGAATCTGGGCTCCCTGCTTCTTCAGGCTCTCGACGCTGAACAAGCATTGGTTAGAGTCTGCAAAGTTCCAGCGTGACAGGACAGCAAAGCGATCAAATCGCTTTTTCAGAATGTCGCGCAGCACCCCTTGAAACTCGGTGTGCAGCTTTTTGTAGTCAGGGCCTTGGCCGCTCCATTCTTGTGCCTTCATTTCGGCACGGGCCAAAATCAGTAAGTCCCGATCCAGGAAGGCGTTGCTCGACCCTGAGCGTGGCAGCAGGAACCGGATGGTGTTGCGTCGCTTTTGCAGGTGGTCTTTTAGCCAACGTCCAAGGCGTTGATCGAGGTTTTCCGGCTCTTCGGGCAGTACCAAAATGGGCAGGCGATCATCCCATTGGTCGGGGTGTTCTTTCTCATCGAGTGCCGACCAAGGGTCTGTTTGCCAGGATTTTGGCAATGCAATGACACGGAAAGTTTTCGCCACCTCATCAGTGCCACCGATCACGTAGCGGACCTGCTTGGCAAGCTGCGCCTGGTCAGAGCCATCGGTGAAAAGCTTATCGTTACGGGCGCAAGCCATCAGCTTGGCACGAGGGTTTTCTTCTTCGCGGAACACCAGCCGGGGGCCGTCTTGGTGAATGTTGAAGCTGTTTTCGACAACGGTCGCCAGTTCAACCTGGAAGGCGTTGTCATCCACCGCCTTGTCTCGCGTTATATCGACCTGCAGCGTTGCTGGCTCAGCACCTGCCATGTTGCCGACCGCAATCGAACGTAACCACAATGCACCGATGATTTCTTGCAGATGCGGTGCCAGCTCGGCATGGTTGTAGACCGCTTCGGTGACGGAAATGATGTTTTGCTGCGCTTTTTCACGCAGGGTGCGGTGCTGCTCGTTTGACACTGAATCAAGCAGAGCGCCAATACCGGATGCGTCGTCATCCAAGCGGAAATCAGCAGCCGTGAGCACCGGAACCAGTTCGCCACGACTCTTGTAGAGGTTTGCCAGGATGCGAATCATGTCTCGGGTTTCCTGGGCATCGGTTGCGATTAGAACTTGCTCTTCCAGCAGGCGCAACAGATGCGGGGCAAACGGCCAGGACTCTGTGAACTCCTTGCGCTTGCGATCCTGTTCAGACGGCGGCACCTCGGACAGACGGAAGTATTCCGAAACGTGGTTGGCAACCAGTGCATCGACTCCGCTTGACGCGATCTGCATCCGGTTGTCGAACAAACGGTGCAGCAACATGCGACGCCGGTCTTGCTGAATCCGCTCTGCGTTTCCACCTGCCTTAAAGTCAATGGCAACAGGGTTCACACGGTGCACCTGCTGGTAGGCATCACTGCTACCGTTACGCACTGAAATGACCAGCACCAGCAAATCAGGCCGTTCCTTGGCAATCTCCGACAGAATCTGGATAAAGTTGAACGCCCAATGCTTCCAAGGGTACTGCTTAGTGTTGGTTAAACCGTCGAACCACGTCTGGAACTCGTCCAGCAGCAGCATGGTAGGCGTATGTTCAAGCAATTCGACGATCAGCTTGTCAGAAGGCACATCGGTTTTGGATGCACCCATACCCTCCCACTTGCCCTTGATGTAGGTACCGTGTGGGTGGCGTTCAAAGAGTAGGTCCCAAAGGAACTTGTAACGCTGACGGTGCAAGCTTTCGCCAATCACCTGCATTCCATCGCGCAGAGCAATCTTGCCGATCTGGTCATCGCTCAAGGTGCTTGCCCAGGCATTCAGCCAAGCGCCAGTAGATGCTGGATCATTGACGGCGTGGTACAGAGCCGCCATCAAGTGAGATTTACCCAAACCGCGCTCACCGATCACGACAACGGGACGCCCTTGGTTGGGGCCGACGGCTTCGATACCCTTGAGCAAGTCATGCGTCGGGTAGGTGATTTCGAGGAACGACTTGGCTGCGATCTGCGTCGCGCCAGTGTTCGTGTCGTTGGACAGCTCAATGGCAGTCCCTTTGAGGCGTTTGCCTCGGAATTCTTCTCGTAAGGCCAGTCCCAACATTACTTCTGCTCCCCTTGGTTGGCCCGGCCAGTGACCGTGCCGACTTCATCTCTCCCCACATCAAGCCCTTCCATCGACTGCTGCTTGATCCATGCGTCAATGTCCGTTCTAGAGAAGCGCCAAGTGCCACCAACCTTGAAGGCGGGGATCTTCTTGGCACCCGCCAGGCGGTAAATCGTGCGCTCCGTGACCTTCAGGTAATCGGCAACCTGCTTGATGGTGAGGATTTCACCCTCACTGGGACTTGTAGACATGGCAATGACCAATTTAGGGAAAACAACGACAGGATAGTGCAAAATTTTCAAGGCATCAATGACAAGTGGCTGACTTTGATACAACAGGAGACCACCTGGGCTACCATGAACTTTTGGGCAGAAACACAGAAAAATGAATCCAGCCGTCGAATTTCAAGCAGTAAATAACCAACTTCACTTGTTGTACACCCCACGAGACGACAGCTCATGGGTACTCCAGAAATTCGAGCGTGGTGAAGACTTGCTCATCAAGAGGACCTTTCATCTTACGAAGAGCCATCTTGTCGAGGAGGAGGAGGGACAAGACGATGAAGAAATCAGCTTCGACGATGCCCCGCTTCGTTTTCGTGTTGCATCAAAGATTGGGGATTACTTTGTCTTTGACGAGGATGTGCTTCCAGTCGGCTGCCCGGTGAAGCTATCTTGCAAGGCAAATCCCACCTGGAAATGGTTCACCGCAGAGCAAAATATATCCATCCTCAGCATCATCGCTGAATTGCAGCCGTCGCAAATAGTGCTTGGTGGAACCGAGCCAGATGCGATTCCCTTGCCTGAATACGAGGCTTTAACCGAACAATTCCCAACCAGCCTGGAGCTCCGTCGCTATGTTCGCGCCAGAGTTGCTGGCGTTGTCCGTGAGTATTCCGATGCTAAGGTTGATGCAGAAGCAGCACTGCGGAAATATGTGGGGAAACTCCTTAAGAAGAAACCCAAAGACCTACGCGCTCCATTTCTTGATTTAGAGGTGATGAAATATCAGCACTTGCTGGAGCAGCTCAGAGCAATGCTTGCTACTGAGGACGCCTATACCGAGTCCGCCTGGCAGAGCGAAATTCTGAAAATTGTCCAGCTTCTCAACCCAAAATACATAGGCGCTTTCGAGCATGTGCCTATCAAGGATTTTGAATCCGATACCGACAGACAGCTTGATGTTTTGTTGGTAGATGCTTCGGGCAACATTGACCTCATTGAGATCAAGCAACCGTTCGACAAGTGCGTTGTAACTTCTGGTGTTTATCGTGATAACCACATCCCATTGCGGGAGCTGTCGGGTTCGATAATGCAGATCGAGAAGTACATTTTTCACTTAAATCGTTGGGGGCAAAGCGGTGAAAAGGCCCTCACAGAGCGATTCAAGGAGAAGCTCCCTCCTAATTTCAAGATCAAGATCACCAATCCGTGCGGGATCGTCATCACGGGAAGAAGCCACAATCTTTCTGAGGCACAGCGCCGAGACTTTGAGGTTATCCGGCGCAAATACAAGAATGTCGTAGACATAATCACTTACGACGATCTTTTGAACCGCCTAGAGGTGGTTATCAGTCAACTCAATCGGGAAGTCAGCATGGCTACGGGTGGATAAAACTGAAATCAAACGGTGGTGAATTTACTGTAACAGACTGATTTAAAACGATAAGTTGACAAACCGAGTGCGTTGGCGCTAAGCTCAAAACGCACATCGCTGTCACTGGACGCCTTTGCAAAGGCGCTTCCTGTCCGTAGCCGACCTGTCGGCATCCCCATAAACAAGCCAATTCACCGATTTCAACCATGAGCAATACCGCTCAGGCCAAGTCACGTCAGTTGGCTTTGCAATCCATCGCTTCAACGGTATGCCGCAGATCGGCAGGAGGCAGCGTGTGCTGGTGGTTCGCACGAATTGCAGTTTGGCGACGGTCGTTCGTGCGAACCGTGTGATGAAGTGAAATCCACCACAAGGAGAAAGCTACCATGGCCACCATTTGCCATCCGAGCTTTATCAATCGCCGACCGGAGAAAACACTTTTCCCGCTCGGTAAAACATACGCCACACCTGGCGCAGTAGCCCTACTTCAGGAACTGGAGCTATCACCGTTTGAGTTCATCGCGCGTCACTGGCAAGGAGATTGGGGCGATCTAGACCCGGAGGACGTGCAAGCAAATTCTGCTGCATTGCGTTACGGCTACCGTGTGCTGTCCAGCTACGAAATTGGTTCTGGTCAGAAACTTTGGATCATCACCGAGGCGGATCGGTCAGCCACCACGCTGTTACTTCCTGAGGAGTACTAGCCATGGCAATCGCAGACAAATTTCGTGATAACCATGGTCAAGCCGCTGCTGCTCAACAAGCTGGTCGCAATGGCAGGCGTGTCATTCGTCGTCTTGCTGATGATGGTGAAACGCCGATTGCCGTCGAACAGGTGCCGATGGTCATCGAGCAATTGCCGCCACCAGCTTCTGTGCCACGGTCGACTGCTCACAGTGCCATCACGGTTTCACCACTCGACTTACCTGCCGAACAGTTTTCAGCCGGATTACAACGGCGAAAGCAAAACCGTGAACTGCTGATGGAATGGCTGCGCTCCGCTTTGGTCGATGGTGTCGACTATGGCCGTATTCATGTGGTCAGCAAGGATCGTTGCAGTTTTGCCAAACAAGGCAGAGTCAAGGATTGCACAGACCCAGCGCACCACAGCAAAAAGGTATTGTTCAAATCCGGGGCAGAAAAGATCACTGGCATGTTGGGCATGACCACGCACTTCCCTTCGTTGCGGCAGTACGAGGACGCCGTGCTCAACAAGTCTGAAATCAACACCATCGTCATGCGTTGCGAACTGAGAGATGCCCAAGGTCGCGTCGTAGCGGAAGGGGTGGGTGCACGAAATCTCAGCCAGGACTATGGCGACGTGAACAAGTCGCTCAAGATGGTTGAGAAGAGTGCCCATATCGACGCCACCTTGAGATTGGCCGGATTGAGCGAGGTATTCACACAGGACATTGAGGATAAGCCGGTGATCGAGGAATCACCGTCACAAGTGTTGCAACCGAATGCCGAAAATCCTGCAACGAATGCAACCGCTGCAACGGATTCAATCATCAGTCGTGAAGAACTGACGGCACTGCGACAACGCATCGCCCGGTATGGCTTCACCGAAAAACGAGTGCTGGCCTGGTTATACAAAACCACGAAAGGCAATGTGACTCAGCTTGATGATCTTTCCGGCAAACAATGCGACACGCTGTTGAAGCGCCTCGATAGCTGGGCGGAAGCTGAAAAGACGTTTGCCAACGGCAAGGGAGGCAATGATGAATAAGCCCCTCTACAAGTTGGCTGACGAATACCTGGCAATTGCCAAAGCCATGGTCGACCAGGAGCTGCCCGACGAAGTTATTGCCGATACGCTCGAAGGGGCGTCCGGCGAAATCGAGGAGAAAGCTTGGAACGTTGCCGCCATGATTCTCCAATTCGAGGGAGAAACCGACATGGTTCGCGCTGCTGAAAAACGCATGACGGCCAGGCGCAAAAGCCTCGAAAACCGTGTCGTGTGGATGCGGCAGTACTTGCTGTCGAACCTTCTTGTGACAGGCATCAGCGAAGTTTCATCGCCCGAGTTCGTGGTCAAAGTATGCGACTGCCCTCCAAGGGCCGTGCTTGATGATGAGGATGCCATTCCCAACGCCTTCAAGGTCGAAGAAACCATCATCAGCGTTCGTAAAGACGAAGTACGCAAAGCCATGCTCGATGGCGAAATCATTCCCGGCGCTCACCTGGAGCGTGGTCGGCGACTGTCCATCAAGTAGCGGCAGCAATCCCTCAACAATTTAGAAGGCCAAGGTGTCACTCGTTGGTGCCGAGGCTTTCTATCGCCTGGAGAAATCAAATTGAGCCACATTTACCGATGGCACAAGAGACTCAAAGCCACCCTGGAAGGCCCCATGGTGGATGATGCACCACTGCATTTGCAGCAAAGCGATCTCGACGGCGCTTGCGGTCAGCACTCAGCAATAATGGCCCTCATGATCCTAGGCTTGGTTCGACGCAAGGAATTGGGAATCAGCAAAGCCAACCGCAAAAATGCCTTGGGTAGTTTCTGGCGATCTGCATTGCCCTACTACTTCAAAGGCAGCAAACCGCATCGGTTAGCGTCGTTCCTGGCCCCCTACCAGGATCAAGTGTCATGCACGGTCATCGACAAGCACCCGGCAAACGATGTGGCGGCGACACTGTATGGCGACGGCCTGTGCATCGTCGGCATTCAGAACCCGGCACTTACCTTGGATCACTGGGCACTGGCCGTTGGTATTGGCAAACGCGAAGGTAAAACGGAGGAGAAGCTGCTACTGCTCGACCCAGCCATTCCGCCACTACCGATGCTGCCTTGGAACGCGACGATCACGCTCAACACCAATCGACGGGGTTGGCATCGTTATGAGTCAGCCAACGCCACCATGAAAGTGCTGCTGTGTGATGCGCTGTGCTTGATACCAAGGCCCAGTGAAGCTGCAACTGCTTTCGATTAACCAGCCATTCCCAAAAGATCACTTGAACCACTCGGCCAGCCATCGCGCTGGCCGTTTCCTTTTCTGGAGCACGAAAAATGAAGAAGCCAATCGAACTGACTGATGATGAATTTACCAAGCTCGCAACCGCCGTTGCAGGCCTGCCGTTCATACGGCCAACGAAGTGGGAAACCGACTACCTTGAAGATGTGATGCACACCGTGCTGAATTTCCATATTCAGGAACCGGTGGTCATCAATGCACTGAACTTCTTTCAGTTGCAGGTGCAAAGGCAGCACCACATCAACGACCATCACCAGTTGAAAGCCTTGCTTGCCAAGTTTGCCAATGACCGCGACGGTAACGAGGCTGCTGCACTTTTCCTTTGGTCGAACCGGCACTGGACACGCATCGAACTGTTACGCCGACTGCTCGATTTCTTTGAGTCGATTGGCGTTACCGACCAGCCTAGCCTTCATGCCTGGATCAAGACTGCTACGTTCGACGCCGATTTCAAGGGAAAAGTGAAAGGCTTGGGTATCGCAGTTTGGGAATGGCTACGCATCCGGTGTGGCATCGACTCGATAAAACCAGACATCTGGGTCATCAACTTTGCCAAGCGTGTCGTCGGCAAACGTATTTCCGAAAAGGCGCTGGTCGACACGTTTGGCCGGATTTCACCGCTGGTCGGTGAATCCTTGAGCACCCTCGACGTGACGATTTGGTATTTTGAGAAGCTGGCAGTCGCAACGAATGACCACCCTGAGCTTCGCCTGATCGCCTGGAACATGCTGAAAAACGAACTGGAAGCCAAGCTCAGGGAGGAAGTGTTGCGGGAGTTCAACTGGCAACTGATCCTTGATGAACGGCAACGGCTTCGATTCGAGCAAGCTGGGCTGATGATCCTGCCAGATCGTTCGTTGTTTGGTGAAGCCGTACCAGGAACAACGTCGGCCTGTATTCGCCAATCATCGTGGGAGAAAGGCCTACAGCTTGAAATGATGATCCGCCACGACACTTCGTTGCCGCTGCCATTGTTTCAGAAGCTTCAGGAAAATTTGGCTGCGCAGCACTGGGAGGCATCGAACGAGCCTTACTTTTCAGCCAGCCTCGATTTTCAGGAGGACATGAAGATGACGCCGCCTATTACCGTCGCCGAATTAGCTATTTGGGCTTCAGAATTTCTTCGGAAGGCATCACAGGGGCTAACAATTGCTTCCAAAAACGCGCTAGAAAAATAAGCTAACAATGGGATGGTTACAACCATCCTTATGGGGTCGTCTCAGAAAACGGAATTTAAAGTACGTTAAGCATGCGCCGAGGCTGGCACCCAGCGGTATAGCGTTGGAACGAACACGTCGAGATTTTTGGTCACGTCCTTGGGCGGAACGCAGTCCATCGGAGAGTTTCGATGCGAAAACATCTGCCGTTCATTTTTAGCATGATGCTAAGATAAGACTGGATACATAAATTCTAGGCTCACGGGGAGGAAATGATGATCAGCTCTGTTGGTTCGTATTCCGCAGCCCAAACAGGGGGTACGTCGAGCCTCAAGGCGGCCTCGGCGACCGGTCAGGTTTCTGACACATCGAAAAATCAGGGCGCATCAGGCACCCAAGGCGGCGGCACGCTGACGATTTCCACGCTGGCCCGACAACTGGCCGCGAGCGCCAGCCGTGCCGAAGAGCGGGATAAAACACTCACCCGCTCGGAATTGGCTGACAAGGCGAAAAACCTTCTGGGTCAAATATCAGGAGACTCTTACCAAGCCAACAAGAAAATACACGACAGCGAAGTTCCAAAGACCAGCGATCCAGAATTGTTGGCTAGGGCCAAGCAAGCCACAGAGTTTGTTAATAGAAGCAGTAATACCGGGAATGAGAAAAATCCTTTTTCCGGTCTATCGCGTGCACAGTTATCAGATATCATCAATGATGATAGTAGCATTTATACAGTCAATGAGCGTCGCGCTGCTTGGATGGAATCATCCAAGCAGGAAGAAGCATGGCGCGAGAAGGTAATAGCTCAAGCCATAGCGGAATATAACGAGTCGGGGAAACTGACCAATTTTTTCAGTGCCGTACTTGACCACTTCAAGGAACTGCCTGCCATCGAGCAAGCGCAATATCCAAAAGATTACGCCAGTGACCTACAGTCCAAGATTGATCTGGACTTTAACTACCGCACGCACCAGGCAGAGGGTAAAGGCAAAGACCCCATGAGCTTGATCGAGATGCTATTCGAGCAAAGCCCGCAACAAGCCAATGAACTACCCCAAGAGCCAAAAAACGCCACTGACTCACCAACCGTAAGGAGTAATCCATGAAATTGTTGCCAAAACTGCTCGCCGCCACCATACCTCTACCAACCTGACCACCTATGCATGGACGGTCGATTTCGTAATGAAATAGGCAATTTGAGCATCGTCCAAAAAGCCCGGTGATTTTTGCCGGGTTTTTCATATTACGGCCGGTTCGTTTTTTCGCACAGGTTCCAGGCTCACGGAGGCAGTTATGGTCAGCTCTATTGGTTCGTATTCCACTGCCCAAACAGGCAATGCGGTGGCGTTCAAGGCGGCTTCGGCGACCGAGCTTGTTTCTGACGCCTCGAAAAATCAGGGCGCATCAGGCACCCAAGGCGGCGGCACGCTGACGATTTCCACGCTAGCCAGCCAATTGGCGGACAGTGCCAGCCGCGCAGAGGCTCGGGACAAAATGCTCAGCCGTTCAGAATTGGCCGACAAGGCGAACTCTTTGCTAGATCAAATACTTGGTGACGCCTACCAAGCTAACAAAGCCAAGTACAACAACGAGGTTCCTAAGACTGACGATCCAGAGTTGTTAGCAAGAGCTAAGCAAGCAACGGAATTCGTCACTAGCTCGGACAGGGGCAGCAGATCGGTGAAAAACCCTTTTGGTAGCCTGTCGAGAGAACAACTGTCCAACATCATCTATGACGACAGCGGAAACTACACCATCAATGAACGTAGAGCGGCTTACTATGAATCGGATGATAGGGAACAGGCTTGGCGTGTAAAAGTCGCAGCCCAAGCCATGGATGAATATAACCGGACGGGGAAAATGACCAATTTCTTCAGCTCCGTCCTTGACCACTTCAAGGAGCTGCCCACGATCGAGCAAGCGCAATATCCAAAAGATTATGCCAGCGATCTGGAGTCAAAAATAAGCCGGGATTTCAACTATCGCACGCACCAGGCGGAGGGGAAAAGCGAAAACCCCATGAACCTGATCGAAATGCTATTCGCGCAAAGCCCGCTGCAAACCGACGAGCTTTTCCAAAAGAAAAACATCACTGAATCACCAACCGTAAGGAGTAATACATGAAATTGTTGCCCAAGTTGCTCGCCGCCACCTCCATTTTTGCCGCCACGGCAGCAATTGCAGGACCGCCCGTAACGGTTACCTTCAAGAACCAAGCTACCGCAGAAGCAACCTACACCATTGTTACCAGCAATGAAACCAGCACCTATGCAAATGCTTCACCCAAGCCGACAACAAAAAGAGCCGGACCCGTTTGTTTGGACAGAATTTCCGCTGAGATAAGTGGAGCCCTGCGGGTGTAGCGTTATCCACGGTGGCGGTTGCCGAAGGTCCGTATAGAGCGTAGGCAACCGCCACCGTGGATAACGCGGGTTTCATGCGGCAAGGTTCTCCTGCGGCAGGTTGGCGAAGTAAATCATGTCCGGGGTCTTGCCGGCAAATGTCTGGTGCGGTCGCCGGCCGTTGTAGAACGCGATGAACTGCCCGAGACTGGCCTTGGCCTGGGAAACCGAGTCGTAGGCCTTGAGATACACCTCCTCGTATTTGATCGTACGCCAGAGCCGTTCGACGAAGACGTTGTCGCGCCAGCAGCCTTTGCCATCCATGCTGATCCGGATCTCATGTGCTTTGAGGACACCGGTGAATTCGGCACTGGTGAACTGGCTACCCTGGTCGGTATTGAAGATTTCCGGCGTGCCGTAACGGGTGATCGCCTCCTCTAGCGCCTCAATGCAGAAGTCCGTGGTCAGCGTGTTCGAAAGTCGCCAGGCGAGTACCCGGCGGCTGTACCAATCGACGATGGCCACCAGATACACGAAACCCCGACGCATCGGGATGTAGGTGATGTCGGTTGCCCAGACGTGATTGGGACGCTCGATGCTCAGGGTGCGCAGCAGGTAGGGGTAAATCGGATGAGCCGCATGCCGGCGACTGGTGTTCGGCTTGCGGTACAGGGCTTCGATCCCCATTTGCCGCATCAGCCGGCGAACGCGCTTGCGGCCGACGGGGCGTCCTTCATTCCGGAGCAGGTCACGCAGCATCCTGCTCCCGGCAAACGGGAAATCCAGGTGCAACTCGTCCATCCGGCGCATCAGCGCCAGATCCTCCGGAGAGGTCGGTTTTGGTGTGTAGTACGCGGTCGACCGCGCCAGTTCAAGAATTTCACATTGCCGGACTACCGGCAGGTTGTGGGTGCGGTCGATCATCTTTTTGCGCTCAGCAGGCCCGCCTTGGTGAGCGCCTTTTCTAAAAAATCATTCTCCAGCGTCAGCTGACCGATCTTGGCTTGCATCGTCTGAACATCTGGACCAGATTCCTTGGCCGGTGATTCGCCGAAAACCACCGCGGAACGCTCCAGCAACTGCGTCTTCCAGTCCGTAATCTGTGTCGGATGCACATCATATTGCTGAGCTAGTTCGGCCAGCGTCTTGTCGCCCTTCAAGGCGGCAATCGCCACCTTGGCTTTCAATTCCGGCGAGTGATTCCGCCTCTTCCTTCTTATCATGATCTTGCTCCATTTCATGGCCGCTTCGCGGCCGTCGATTGAGCAAGGCTATCACTTATCCAACTGTCCGAATTTCCGGGACCGGCTCTGTTTTTGCCGGGTTTTATATCTTTGTTGTATCTCACAAATTGTGATTTCATGGTTTCTTTGTTGTGCCGGGTATGCTCAACAGCTTGAGTACGTCGAATAATTGGCTGTTTTTTGATACCTTGTGATCGTTGGCGAAGAGCGTATTGACGATCATTTCGTTCTGGCTGGTAGTAAGTTTCATTTTTTGTTGTGTGAGAGCCTGCTCAAATAAATTATCTTCTAGCACGCTTGGATCCAGAACAATCCACTTCCCGTTGTCGTTGATTATTTGCGGCTTGAACGTGGAGGCTGGATTAGGGTTCAAGATTTGCTTTGAGGCAGTAAAGACGGCACTTTCGTTAATTACCCTATAAGAAAAAGTCGAGAACTTTGAGGGGAGCGACATTTGCTTCGCACCTACGTCCGAAAACTTGATGACCATTTGTTCCATGAACTCAAAGTCGCTCGTGTTGCTTAGGGCCCCATAGCCGGGGTCAAGGGTGTAGCGCAAAAACCCCTGGTCAAGCTTGGTGCTGTTGATTGCATCTCCATTCAGAATCCGGGCAGCGGTCGCCGCATCTTTTTCGTTAAAGCTAACCGTCAGTTGATGCCCCTCTAAATCAAAGCTATTTCCCCCATTGAAGCTTGACATGGAACGCCCGTCGTTGCTCTGCCGGTAAGTACCCAGTGCGTATGCCAACTGATCCACATTCTGGAGGTCTGCGCCTTGCTGCTGTGCGTATTCATACATGTCTGATAGAAGTGCACGATCGCTCGTGGTCAGGAAATTTTGGGGGCTCATGCCGATGTGCTTGAGGTCCATTCCGTTAACCCCAGACACTACAGGTGGTTCGGTATTGGAATTTTGTGTGCCGAACAGGCGCGAGAGCATGATTGCTCTACCGCTCAAAGACACTGAGGTGCTTTGGTTGGACTCTGCGGTACTGGTTACAGAGGCTGATTTGTGGCTTGAATTTATCACGTCCTCGTTTTTTCTTGGCATGCCAACGTTTTGCACATATGAATCGCCCCGGGTTCCGTGGAGGCAGGTTGGTTTAAGTCAGGCCACGACGGTGGCCTGATTGGCGAGTTGCCTGTAGTAGTTTGCCTCAGCTTCTGCGGGCGGGATATAGCCAATCGGTTCAAGTAGTCTGTGGTGGTTAAACCAAGACACCCATTCCAGGGTTGCCAGCTCCACGGATTCCTTAGTTTTCCAAGGGGCCCGCCGGTGGATCATCTCGGCCTTGTACAAGCCATTAATCGTCTCAGCCAAGGCGTTGTCGTAGCTGTCGCCCTTGCTGCCGACCGATGGCTCATGTCAGCGGCGGATGTAAATTGATACAGGCCAGCGATTGAAAGTTGATACACCGAGTTGAGGGAAGATCGGCGGATTTGAGGCGCCGGTGATCACGAACGAGGTGTATATGGAAATCGAAGTATTAA
>Ga0209066_10003101_pt1 | contig 19357 bp, 17 predicted proteins | sample All_14_2_FD_187198 | JGI IMG/M metagenome (GOLD analysis project Ga0209066, IMG submission 187198) | Freshwater microbial communities in response to fracking from Pennsylvania, USA - Allegheny Zone_MetaG_DW_15 (SPAdes) (version 2) ... | reverse complement strand
ACCTGCGGCGGCACCACCGGCTGCAGTTGAGCATGCGTGGCGTAGCGTACCGGCGTACCCCGGGGACCTCACGGTTGGGGACCCCATAGCTAACCATAGGAGACAGTTATGGCTGCTAAGAAGAAGGTTGCGAAGAAGAAGGCTGCTAAGAAGAAGAAGCAGTAGTCAGGAAAGGGCGGAGGTCAAAGGCAGCTTTGACCCCTCTAACACGCCTTTCGGCCTCCGAGTGGTCGCCCTCTCTCAGGGCCCCACCGGAGGCCCCCTAAACAGAAGACGAAAAGCCGATCCGAGGCTCCCGCTCGCGGGGGTGGAAAGGCGAAACTAGCCAAAGCGTCCGGCGACTTCGGTCTGCCGGACTTTTTTCTTTCTGCTTGAACCCGGCCGATGTTGGCCTTAAATGCCGGGCCATGGATACTGACCGGTCAGTCATTAACGGAGCCCGTCTGCCGGCGCGCGTCCGCCGGCCGGAGGATCGCGCCTCCGAAATCGCCCGTGCGGCGCTCGAACTCTTCGTCACCAGAGGCTTCGCCGCCACCAAGCTCCAGGATGTCGCCCAGGAAGCGTCGGTCAGCAAGGGACTTCCCTACCTCTACTTCAAGAGCAAGGAAGAGCTGTTCAAGGCCGTGATCGCCGAAGCCATCGCCGGTCCCCTCGCACAGGCCAGCGATGTCATCGAGCGCTTCGAGGGAACGAGCGAGGCGTTGCTTCGCACATTGGTGGCCGGCTTCCGGGGCTTCGAGGAGACACCGGCCGGCGGCGTCGTGAAGCTGATCCTGGCCGAAGCCGGAAACTTCCCCGATGTCGCGAAGTTCTACTGTACGCACTTCGACGTGCGCGGCCGCGACCTGTTCATCCGCACGTTGCGCCGCGGCGTAGAGAGCGGCGAATTCCGGCCCCTTCCCGACCTCGAAGCCACGGCCATCGTCATCCTGCAGCCGCTCGCCATGTTCTCGGTCTGGAAGCGCTCCCTGGCACCGTTCGATCCCAGCCAGGTCGATGGCGACCGCTTCTATTCCGCCTATCTCGATTTCGTTCTCGAAGGGCTCCGGCCATGAAGACCAGTTCCAAGATCACCCTCGCGATCGTCGGCGCCGCCATTGTCCTGGGAGGCGGCGCCTTCGCGTGGAAGAACGGCAAGGGCAAGGTTCCGGCGGGCAACGGTGCAGCCGTCTCCGAAGCTGCCGATCGTACCCTGGAACTGATTGCGGCCGAGGTCCATGTCATCAAGCCGCGCGGCCTGGTCGACGTCGTGCGCTTCACCGGCACCACCCAGCCGATCGACCAGACGATCGTGAAGAGCCGCGTTGCCGGCCGCCTCGCCGAAGTGCTGGTGCGCGAAGGCGACCGGGTCACCGAGGGGCAGGTTCTGGCCCGCTTCGAGACGACCGAGTTGCAGGCCAAGTTGAACGAGCGCCAGTCGGCGCTCGAAGCGGCACGGGCCGATGCGCGCTGGACCGCGCGCGACCGCTCCGACAAGGAGACGCTGGCGAACCGCAACATCGTCTCGCAATCGGCGGCCGACCAGGCGCGCGCGACGGCCGAGAACCGGGCATCCATGGTCGCGGTCGCCGAGGCTCAGCTCGAGGTCGCACGCAAGAACCTGGCGGATGCCGAGGTGAAGGCCCCCTTCGATGGCGTCGTGGGCGAACGTATCGCCAATCAGGGCGAGTCGCTGCCGATCGACGGCAAGATCCTGGCCCTGCTCGACACCAGTCACGTCGAGATCGCGGCCCAGATGCCGGCCGCAGACGTCATCCGCATGAAGGTCGGTCAGACCGCACGGGTCAATCTCGAAGGCTTCGGCGATCGTGTGTTCGACGGCAGGATCACCCGAATCAGCCCGACCACCCAGGCAGGTTCGCGCTCGATCCCCGTCTACGTGGAAATCACCGACCGCCACGAGGCGCTGCGCGGCGGCCTGTTCGGCACCGGCACGGTCACCGTCCAGGAGAAGGGCCACGCCCTCGCCGTCCCCGCCTCGGCGATGCGCAAGGACGATCAGGGCGATTACGTGCTGATCGTCGAGAACGGCACACTCGTGCGCAAGCCTGTCGGCGCCGTCCGCACCTGGTCGCGCGGCGAGTTGGTGGAGGTGAAGGGCCTGGAATCGGGCATGACGGTGGTCTCCGCTCCCCTGCCCGGCCTGCACGCCGGACAGAAGGTCAAGATCGTCGAGACGCGCTAGGAGGCCGGCCGTGAAGCTCACCCAGATCGCGGTCGACAATCCGGTCTTCGCCACCATGATGATGGTCGCGTTGCTGGTGATGGGCCTGTTCTCCTATCGCCAGCTCGGTATCGACCAGTTCCCCAACGTCGATTTTCCCATCGTCGTGGTCACCACCGACTATCCGGGCGCCTCGCCGGAAACGGTCGAGAGCGAGATCAGCCGCAAGATCGAGGAATCGGTGAACGCCATCGCCGGTCTCAAGACGCTGACCTCGCGCTCGCTCGAAGGCAAGTCGATCGTCATCGCCGAGTTCGAGCTGTCGGTCCCTTCGGCGGTCGCGATGCAGGACGTCCGCGAGAAGGTCCAGATGGTCCGGGCCTCCTTCCGGCCGGAGATCAAGGAACCGCTGATCCAGCGCTTCAATCCCGACGACCAGCCGATCGTCTCGATTGCCGTGCGATCCGACGTCCGCTCGGTGCGGGATCTCACCACGCTGGCCGACCAGATCATCATCAAGCGCCTGCAGACGGTCCGCGACGTCGGCCGCGCCACCATCGCCGGCGGCCTGAAGCGGCAGATCAACATCGACCTCGACCCGGGCCGCATGCACGCCCTTCGCGTCGGCGTGAACGACATCATGCGCGCGATCAAGGACGAGAATCAGAACTTTCCCGCGGGCAATGTCCAGAGGGGCAACGACGACCGGGTGATCGAGGTCACCGGTCGCGTGGCCGAACCGGGCGACTTCGCCGACCTGATCGTGGCCCGGCGCGGCCAGGCCCCCGTCTACCTGCGCCAGGTTGCCACCGTGGTCGACGGCCAGCAGGAGCTGGAGAACGTCGCCACCCTGAACGGCGAGCGGGCGCTCGCCATCGACGTGGTGAAGACTCAGGGCTCCAACACGATCGAGGTGGCCCGCGGCGTCCGCCGCGCGGTCGCCGAACTGCAATCCTCCCTGCCCGCGGACGTGAAGCTCGAGATCGTGCGCGACAGCTCGCGCGGCATCCAGAACTCGGTCGACAACGTCCAGCAGACCATGGTCGAGGGCGGCATTCTCACGATCGCCATCGTCTTCCTGTTCCTGCATTCCTGGCGCAGCACCGTCATCACCGGCCTCGCGCTGCCGATCTCGGTGTTCGGTGCCTTCATGGTGATGGCCGCCTTCGGCTTCACCCTGAACGTGCTGACCCTGATGGCGCTGAGCCTCGCGATCGGCATCCTGATCGACGACGCGATCGTGGTGCGTGAGAACATCATGCGCCACATCGGCTTCGGCAAGTCGCACCGCCAGGCCGCCATCGACGGCACCAACGAGATCGGCCTCGCCGTGCTCGCCACCACCTTCTGCATCGTGGCGGTGTTCCTGCCCGTAGCCTTCATGGGCGGCATCATCGGCCGCTTCTTCTTCCAGTTCGGCGTCATGGTCTCGGCCGCCGTGCTGATCTCCCTGTTCGTCTCCTTCACGCTCGACCCGATGCTGTCGTCGGTCTGGTACGATCCGCAGGCCCGGGGCGACAGCCGCTTCGCCCGCATCGTCAACGCGACCCAGGAAAGGGCCAATGCGGTCTATCGCGTGGTGCTGACCTGGGCGCTGCGCTGGCCCAAGACCACCCTGCTGATTGCGCTCGCGACCTTCGTGGGCAGCTTCGCGCTGCCGAAGTACATCGGCTTCGAGTTCGTGCCGCAGGCCGACCTCGGCGAGCAGGTCGTCAGCATCGAGACGCCGGTCGGCTCGTCACTCGAATATACCGAAGCCAAGCTGAAGCAGGTCGACGCCGCGCTACGCGAGTTTCCGGAGATCGATTACACCTACGGCACGGTCAATACCGGCTATGCCAACGGCAAGAACCAGGCGAGCCTCTACCTCAAGCTGAAGCCGCTGAAGGACCGCAAGCGCTCGCCCGAGCAGCTGGCCCAGCCGATCCGCGAACGGCTCGCCAGCATCCCCGGCATCCTCGTCTCGATCAATATTCCGGGCGGCCCGGGCGGCGGCGTCCAGAAGCAGCTCCAGCTCTCGCTGCAGGGGCCTGACACCAACGTGCTCGATTCCCTCTCGCAGGACGTGATGAAGCGGGCCGCCGGCATTCGTGGCCTGGTCGACCTCGACCGCAACCTCAAGGCTGCGAAGCCCATCCTGTCGGTACGGCTGCGCCGCGACGCCGCTTCCGACCTCGGCCTGGGAACCGCCGCGGTCGCCCAGTCGCTGCGGCCCCTCTTCGCCGGCGACGAAACCAGCCTGTGGCGGGCACCCGACGGCGAGAACTACATGGTCATGGTCCGCCTGCCGACCGACGACCGCACCGGCATCGCCGACCTGCACCGGGTCTGGTTCACTGCCGGCACCGAGCCCAATGGCCTGCCGCGCATGGTCCATATCGCCCAGATTGCCGACGTCGTGACCGATGTCGGAGCCTCGCAGATCAACCGCCGCGATCTCAACCGCGAGGTCCAGATCACCGCCAACGTGCATGGCCGCTCGGCCGGCGAGGTCTCGAACGACCTGCAGCAGGTCCTGACCGAGATCAAGTTGCCGCCCGGCTACCGCTTCGTGTTCGGCGGCTCGACCAAGGACATGGCCGAGAGCGCCGCCTACGCCGGTCAGGCGCTCCTGATGGCCGTCATCCTGATCTACCTGATCCTGGCGTCGCAGTTCGGCAGCTTCCTGCAGCCGATCGCCATCATGATGTCACTGCCGATGTCGCTGATCGGCGTGTTCCTGGGCCTCCTGGTCGCCGGCACGACGCTCAACATCTTCTCGGCGATCGGCTTCATCATGCTGATGGGCCTCGTCACAAAGAACGCCATCCTGCTGGTCGACTTCTTCAACCAGGCGCGGGAGCGTGGAACGCCGGTCAACGAGGCCCTGCTCGAGGCCGGTTCCATCCGGCTGCGCCCGATCCTGATGACGACGCTCGCCATGGTGTTCGGCATGCTGCCGCTGGCGCTGGGCCTGGGCGAAGGGGCCACGCAACGTGCGCCGATGGCGCATGCCGTGATCGGCGGCCTGATCAGCTCGACCCTGCTCACCCTGGTCGTCGTCCCGGTGGTGCTGGTCTACATCGACCGGGTCAGCCTGTGGGCGACCCGCCGGTTCAGCCGCTCGGCCGACCAGATGGCCCGCGACCACAAGCCCGCCGAGTAGAATCGGCGGGTTCGATCGGCCATCGTGCTGGCACGATTTGCGCTATGCTGTCGCCATGCCGGATGATTCCCCGACGATCGGCCTGCGCATCGTCGATTCGCTCGCCGCGGTCGACGCCCCGCAATGGGACGCCTGTGCGCTGGCGCCGGGATCCGCCGGAAACCCGTTCCTGAGCTACCGGTTCCTGAAGGCGCTGGAGGATTCCAAATCGGTCGGCCGCCGCACCGGCTGGCAGCCACAGTACCTGCTGGCCGAGTCGGATGACGGGATACTGCAGGGCGCAGCCCCGCTCTACATGAAGAGCCATTCCCAGGGCGAGTACGTCTTCGACCATGGCTGGGCGCAGGCGCTGGAGCGCGCGGGCGGCCGCTACTATCCCAAGCTCCAGGTCGCCGTCCCCTTCACGCCGGTTCCGGGGCCGCGTCTCTTCGCCCGGCCGGGCCCGCTGGCCGACCGCGTTCGCGACGCCCTGATCGACATGCTGGCCAAGATCGCCGGCGACAACAACATCAGCTCTGTCCACGCCACCTTCTGCACCGAGGAGGAATGGAAGCGGTTCGGCGAACGCGGCTGGCTTCTGCGGTTGGGGCAGCAATATCACTGGAGCAACGACGGCTACCGGACCTTCGACGACTTCCTGGCGGCGCTCTCCTCGCGCAAGCGCAAGGCGATCCGCAAGGAACGCGAGGCGGTGCGGCGCGAAGGCCTCGTCATCCATACGTTGACCGGCGACGACATCCGGCCCGAGCACTGGGATGCCTTCTTCGCCTTCTACATGGATACCGGGGGCCGCAAGTGGGGCACGCCCTATCTGACCCGGGCCTTCTTCGACATTCTGGGCGCTACCATGGCCGACAAGGTCGTGCTCGTCCTGGCCGAGGCCGATGGCCGTCCCGTCGGCGGCGCCCTCAATCTCAAGGGCGAGGACACGCTCTACGGACGCTACTGGGGCTGCCTGGAAAGCCACGCATTCCTGCATTTCGAGGCCTGCTACTATCAGGCCATCGACTATGCGATCGCCCACGGGCTGGCGCGCGTGGAGGCTGGCGCCCAGGGCGATCACAAGATCCAGCGCGGCTATCTGCCGGTCCCGACCTACTCGGCCCACTGGATCGTCGATCCCGGCTTCCGCCGTGCGGTGGACGATTACCTGAAGCGGGAACGCACCGCCGTCCGCCAGGAGATCGAAGGACTGATGCAGTATTCCCCGTTCCGCAAAGAAAACGAGAGCTGAGGGCCTACTTGGCCATCAGCACGCCGAAGAAGAAGACGACGAAAAACACGAGCTGCTCGGTCAGCCCGAGCGGCGCCTGCCAGCCGACCTTGTCGACGATGAACAGCACCACCCAGAACACCGCGGTGGCGAGCACCGCGGCGCGGAAGGCGATCCACAGAGGCTTGAAGGCACTCACTATCCGGCGAGCACCGGTTCCTGGCTGGCCGGCGGCAGCGCGCCCCGCTCAGGCGGCAGGAAGGTGAAGACGAGCTTGCCCGTCTCGCCCGGCCCGTCGGCATCGACACGGACCGTGCCGCCGTCGGACAGCTTGCCGAACAACACCTCCTCGGCCAGCGGCTTCTTCACGTATTCCTGGATCACGCGGGCGAGCGGCCGGGCGCCGAACAGCTTGTCGTAGCCCTTCTCCGCCAGCCACCGACGCGCGCCGTCGGTCAGCTCGATGAAGACCTTGCGGTCGGCGAGCTGGACCTCGAGCTCGGCCACGAACTTGTCCACCACCTTGCCCATCGATTCCGGGCCGAGGTTGGCGAACTTGATGATGGCGTCCAAGCGGTTGCGGAACTCCGGCGCGAACAGGCGGTTGATCGCCTCGTTGTCCTCGTCGTGCCGCTGCTCGCGGCCGAAGCCCAGCGCGGGCTTGGCGATGTCGGCGGCGCCGGCGTTCGTCGTCATGCACAGGATGACGTTGCGGAAGTCCACCGTCCGGCCGTTGTGGTCGGTGAGCTTGCCGTAGTCCATCACCTGCAGCAGGACGTTGAACACGTCCGGATGCGCCTTTTCGATCTCGTCGAACAGCACGACGCAATGCGGATGCTGGTTGACCTTGTCGGTGAGCAGGCCACCCTGGTCGAAGCCGACATAGCCCGGGGGAGCGCCGATCAGACGCGAGACGCTGTGGCGCTCCATGTACTCGGACATGTCGAAGCGGATGACCTCGAGACCGAGCAGGCGCGCCAGCTGGCGCGTCACCTCGGTCTTGCCGACACCGGTCGGTCCAGCCAGCAGATAGCTGCCGATCGGCTTTTCCGGCGACCGCAGGCCCGCGCGGGCGAGCTTGATGGAAGCCGCGAGCTGGTCGATGGCATGATCCTGGCCGAACACGACCGTCTTCAGGTCGCGGTCGATCGTGCGCAGCATCTCGGTATCGTCCTTCGACACCGACTTCGGCGGGATGCGGGCGATCTTGGCCACCACCTCCTCGATGTCGGCCACATCGATCGTGGTCTTGCGCTGTTCCGGCGCCCGCAGCATCTGCGCCGCGCCGACCTCATCGATCACGTCGATCGCCTTGTCCGGCAGCTTGCGGTCGTGGATGTAGCGCGCCGACAGCTCGACCGCCGCCTTGATGGCGTCCTCGGTAAAGCTCACGTGGTGATGCTTCTCATAGACCGGCTTTAGTCCGCGCATGATCTCGACCGCGTCGCCGATCGTCGGCTCCGGCACATCGATCTTCTGGAAGCGCCGCACCAGCGCGCGGTCCTTCTCGAAGTAGTTGCGGTACTCCTTGTAGGTCGTCGAGCCGATGCAACGCAGCTCGCCCGACTGCAGCGAGGGCTTCAGCAGGTTGGACGCATCCATCGAGCCGCCCGACGTGGCGCCGGCACCGATGATCGTGTGGATCTCGTCGATGAAGAGAACCGAATTGGGCTTCTTCTTGAGTTCCGTGAGCACGGCCTTGAGCCGCTCCTCGAAGTCGCCACGGTAGCGCGTGCCGGCCAGCAGGGCGCCCATGTCGAGCGAGTAGATGACCGCTTCCTTCAGGACCTCCGGCACCTCGCCATCGACGATCTTGCGCGCGAGACCCTCGGCGATCGCCGTCTTGCCAACGCCGGGCTCGCCGACATAGAGCGGATTGTTCTTGGTGCGGCGGCACAGAACCTGAATCGTGCGCTCGACCTCGTGCTCGCGGCCGATCAGAGGATCGACGCGGCCTTCGCGGGCCTTCTGGTTGAGGTCGACGCAGTAGGTCGCGAGAGCCTCGTTGCCCTGTTTGGCCGCGGCCTCGCCGCCCGCCTCCTCCTCCGAACCGCTGACGCGGCGCGTGCGCGACCGGCCCGGCACCTTGGCCTTGCCGTGGCTGATGTAGTCGACCGCATCGAGCCGGGTCATGCCCTGGTTCTCGAGGAAAGACACGGCGTGGCTGTCGCGCTCGGAGAACAGCGCAACCAGCACGTTGGCGCCCGTCACCTCGTTCCGCCCCGAGGACTGGACGTGCACGGCAGCGCGCTGGACGACGCGCTGGAAACCCGCGGTCGGCAGCGGCTCGCTGCCGCTCTGGGTGATGATCCCCTTCAGCCGGTTGTCGACGAAGGTTTCGAGATCGTGCCGCAGCCGGTCGATGTCGACCCCGCATGCCTTGAGGACGGGTGTCGCGTCCTCGTCCTCGGTCATGGACAACAGCAGATGCTCCAGCGTCGCATATTCATGACGACGCTCGCCCGCGAGCCCGAAGGCGCGATGCAGGGACTTCTCGAGGTTCTTGGACAGCATGGACATCGAACCACCTCGACTGGAAAAACGAACTACTCTCGGCCGTCTACTCTTTCTCCAACGTGCACTGGAGAGGGTGCTGATTCTTGCGCGCGTAATCGACGGTCTGCGTCACCTTGGTCTCGGCGATCTCGTAGGTATAGACCCCGCAGACCCCCACGCCCTTCTGGTGGACGTGCAACATGACCTCGGTCGCCTCTTCGCGATTCTTCTGGAAGATGTTCTGCAGAACGTCGACCACGAACTCCATCGGCGTGTAGTCGTCGTTCAGCATCAGGACCTTGTACATGGACGGCTTCTTGGTCCGCGTCCGCGTGAGCGTCAGCGCGCCCGTACGGCCATCGTCACCCTCGCCATCGTCGCGGCGTGGCGGCTGCTGGGGCGGCCCACCGGGCGGCTGTTGAGGGGGATCGCTCGCCCCGTCGAGCCGCCATTCGCCTGCGTTGCGCAGAAAGTCCATCTTCGTCGTCACGCTCCAGAAACAAGCCACCCGTGAATTATATAGGTAGCGTTACGGGTTCCGCTACCTCGGCCGCAGGCCGTCCTTGCCGACCACCAGCATCCAGCGGTCGGCGCGGGCGCGGTCGATCGGAGCGTTCCAGTCGCGGCGCAGTTCCGCCGGCTCGAGCTTGCGCGGCGGATTGACCGGGATCGGCACCTTGTCCCACGAGAACAGCCTGCCCGAGAATTTCACGTTCGCGAAGCCGTCGGTCGGATAGTGGTAGGCCTGGAAACCCCAGACTCCATTCCGGCAGGAGGCAACGGTCCACCAGAAGTCGTTGTCGGGCAGACGCATACCGTCCTTGGGCGGGCCGAAGGCGCGGCTCTCTTCGAGAAGCGTCATGAGTTCGCGCGTCTCGTCGACGGTCAGGATGCGCTGGCCACCCTTCATGGCCCACGGCGCGAATATGTCCTTGGGGGTCGAGATGAGCATGTTGGTGATGCCCGGCGTGGCATAACCCTGGTCCACCAGAACGCCGATGTTCATGCCCGCCACGCCGTCGGGCTGAAGGTAGATCTCGTAGGCGCGGACCTGCTCCTCCCAGAGAGCGTTGTAGATCAGTCTGAGACGGCTCCGGCCGCCGGGTACGCACGCAGCACGTATGTCGTTGGCCGCGACGAAGTCGAACCAGTGAAAGCTGCGCACGACGGGCAATTCGACGTTGCGATCCGGACGTTGCGCCATTGCGGCGCCGGCCGGAAGGGCGACCAGCGCTGCCAGAGCCAGCAAAAAAGCCTTCATCACGCCTCCACATCAGCCGACAGCATAATCCGAACCAACTTGGGCGGCAGCGCGGCATGACTTGCGTTGCATAGCCCCACAAACTTTAGTAAAGTTCAAGGAATTGCTCATAAGCGGTTGGATGAGCACAAGAATCTGATTTCGCGTGTGGCCTATTCGCAATGACTTTTCCCCTCAGGCGAATGGCGGTCGGCATTTCTTGGCTCGCCGTCAGCATTCTTTTCCTCGGTGCCGCGCTGGCGCCCTCGCCCGTTGACGCGCAGACCCAGGCCAAGTCGGTCAAGCGGGCCGCTCCACCTGCCAAGGCACGCGCCAAGGCCGCCTCGCGCAACACCTCCTCCTCATGGGTCGCCAATCCGGGTGTCACGGCCAAAGACGCCTACTTGATCGTCGATGCGACGAGCGGCCGCGAGCTTGCCGCGGATCACGCCGACGATCTTCGTCATCCGGCCTCCCTGACCAAGCTGATGACGATCTACCTCACCTTCTCGGCGCTTGATTCGGGCCGGCTGTCGCTCGGCGACAACCTGCCCGTGTCGATCAACGCCCTGAACGCGCCGCCGACGAAAATGGGCATGGCGGCCGGCGGGACGGTGAATGTCCGCGACGCGACGATGGCGCTGGTCACCCGGTCGGCCAACGATGCCGCCGTCCTGCTCGCCGAAGGCCTCGCAGGCAGCGAGGAAGCCTTCGCGAGGCTCATGACGCAGAAGGCGCGTCAGCTCGGCATGAGTTCGACGGTGTTCCGGAACGCTTCCGGTCTGCCGAACAGCGAGCAGGTCACAACCGCCCGCGACCTTGCGAAACTCGCAAACGCGCTGCTGCGCGACTATCCGCACTACTACGCGATCTTCTCGGTGCAGAGCTATCCCTATCGCGGCCGCACGCTCGAGAACCACAACCGCATGCTCGGCAACTACGACGGCGCCGACGGGCTGAAGACCGGGTACACCAACGCCTCGGGGTTCAATCTCGTGATGTCGGCCGTGCGCGACAATCGCCGCCTGATCGGCGTCGTCATGGGCGGCAGCAGCGCCGCCCAGCGCGACCGGACCATGGCCGCCCTGATGGACCGTGGTTTCGCGCTGGCGCAGGCCATGCAACTCTCTCCCTGGACCTCGGTGCGCAAGCCGCCGTCCGCACGCTACACGGCCGCCCAGTTCGACCCCGGCGCCAGCTTCGCCGAGGCCTATCGCCCGCCGGCCGCTCCCTCGAAGCAGGTCAGCCCGAAATATGCCGGCTTCGTGCCGCCCGCCCCGGCGACGCCGGCGGCCCCAGCCGCCTTCACCGCCGCCCCGCCTGCGGCTCCGCCCGCCGCCTCGGACACGCCGGCCCTCGGCAGCTGGGTGATCCAGGTCGGATCGTTCAGCGAACCGCAGGCTGCCCAGGCCGCTCTGGAACGCGCGACCGCCGCCCTTCCGGATGCGCGTTCGGCGTCGGCGATCGTCGACGAAGTACAGATGGCAAACCGCGTCTTCCATCGCGCGCGGCTCATCAACCTGTCCCAGGACCAGGCCGTCGAGGGCTGCAAGCGGCTCGAGAAGCGCAAGGTCTACTGCGCGGCACTCCAGGTTACGGCGTGGAATACGCCGGGTGCACGCTGAGCGCTTTCCTCAGTCGATCGATGAACGACCGCTTGTGACGGCGCTGCCATAGCGCCAGATCCCACAGATCGGGACTGGGTTTCAGCCGCGACTGGATCGGTTCGAAGACCGACACTTCGGTAATCCGGCCGCGCAGCTTCACCCGCAGCGGGGCAATCCGGTAGCCGGGCCCCTCGTAGGCCGACAGATGCGCGATATCGCGTCCGCTGAGGCCGCCGACGACGGCACCGGGCACCTCGCCGCGCGGATCCGCGATGACGATGGGATATGTAGCGCCTTGGAAGCGTCGGCGTGCGTGACCCTGCAGGGTTGCCGCCACATAGGCCTGAGGCGGCAGCCGCCGCCCCAGAACCAGGGCCGTCACGTCGCGATCGAGCAACGTGCCGTAGAAGAAGAAGCGCATCAATGATGGCCGGACGAGGCGTCGTCCGGGAGCTCCACACCGCATGCCGCCAGCGCGGCCTTGAGGTCGGCCATCAGGCGCTCGAGGCCGGCATCGTCCGCCGCCTCGCAGCGCGCGACCAGGACCGGCTGCGTGTTCGAGGCACGCAGGAGCCACCACCCATCGCTGGTGCTCACCCTCACGCCATCGATGTCGGAGAACGTGGCGCCCTCCTTCTGCAGGCGCGCCTTGACCTTCTCCACGACTCCGAACTTCTGGTCGTCGGGGCAATCGAAGCGCAGCTCCGGCGTGTTGACCGGCTGCGGCAGCCCATCGCGCATCTCCGCGAGGCTCTCCTTGGCGTTCGCCACGATGTTCAGCAGACGCAGGCCGCAATAGAGCGCGTCGTCGAAGCCGTAGAACGTATCGGCGAAGAAGACGTGACCGCTCATCTCGCCGGCCAGCGGCGCGCCGATCTCGGCCATCTTGCTCTTGATCAGCGAGTGACCCGTCTTGAACATCATCGGCTGCCCGCCGGCCTTGGCGATCTCGTCGAACAACACCTGGCTCGCCTTCACGTCGGCGATGATCGTTGCGCCCGGCCTGTTCTTCAGCACGTCGCGGGACCACAGGACCAGGAGTTGGTCGCCCCACAGGATGCGGCCCTGCCCGTCCACGGCGCCAATCCGGTCGCCATCGCCATCGAAAGCGATACCCAGGTCGCAGCCCCGGGCCTTCACCTCGGCGATGAGCTGCTCGAGGTTCTTCGGCACGGTGGGATCGGGATGGTGTGCCGGAAAGGTCCCGTCGACCGTCTCGTTCAGCACGAAATGCTCACCTTCGAGCTTGTCGACGACCGCGCGGATCGACACGCCGACCGCGCCGTTGCCGGTGTCCCAGGCGACCTTGAGCTTCTTGCCGGGCTTGACGTCCCGCAGGAGGCGTGCGGCATAGTCTGCCAGGATCGACTTCTTCTCGACCTTGCCCTGCCCGGCTTCCCAGTCGCCCTTGCCCGCCATCTCGCCGAGCTTCTGGATGTCGGCGCCGAAGAAGGACTTCTTGCCCATCATCATCTTGAAGCCGTTGTAGTCCGGCGGATTGTGCGATCCGGTGATCTGGATCCCGCCATCGGCCTCGAGGTGATAGACCGCAAAGTAGAGCATCGGCGTCGCAGCGAGTCCGATATCGATCACGTCGATACCGGCGGCGGTCAGGCCCTCGATGCAGGCGGCCGCGAGTTCGGGAGAACTCAGCCGCCCGTCGTAGCCCAGCGCGATGCGCTTGCCCCCCTTGCGACGGACCAGCGTGCCCAGGGTGCGTCCGATCGCCCGCGCATCCGCGGCGTGAACCGTCCCGCCCACGATGCCCCGGATATCGTATTCACGCAGGATGCTCGGATCGAACTTGTGCGCCATCTGGCTCATAAAAATGGACTCCGGAAAAAGGCCGCGAGGGGTTCAGCCGTGAGCGGCGGGTCGGCCGATACTGTCGTATGCGAAGCCGAGTGCCCGCATCTCTGCCGGGTCGAAGATGTTGCGCAGGTCGACGATGCGAGGCTGGCGCATGGCTTCCTTGAGGCGGCGCGGATCGAGACCGCGGAACTCGTGCCATTCGGTGATCACCACCAGGACATCGGCGCCGGTGGCGGCCTCATAGCCATTCTCGGCGAAGATCACGTCCTTCATGAGACGGGCCGCTTCGATCATGCCCTCTGGATCGAAGGCAACGATCCTGCCGCCGGCAGCCTGCAGGACGGGCACGATGTCGAGCGACGGCGCGTCGCGCATGTCGTCGGTGTTTGCCTTGAAGGTCAATCCGAGCACGCCGATCGTGAGTCCCGCGACAGAACCGCCGCAGAAGTCGATGACCTTCTGGGCCATCTTCTTCTTGCGGCTGTTGTTCACCTGGATGACCTGCTCCACCAGCATCTGCGGCGCATCGGCCTCGCGCGCGGTGTAGGCCAATGCCAGCGTATCCTTGGGGAAGCAGGAGCCGCCGAAGCCGGGGCCCGGATGCAGGAACTTGCGCCCGATGCGGCCGTCCAGTCCGATTCCGCGCGCCACGTCATGCACGTCGGCGCCGACTTTCTCGCAGAGATCGGCGATCTCGTTGATGAACGTGATCTTGGTCGCGAGGAAGGCGTTGCCCGCGTACTTGGTGACCTCGGCCGTCTCTATGCTGGTGAAGACCATCGGCGTCTGGATCAGGTTGAGCGGCCGATAGATCATCGACATCACATCCCGCGCGCGCTGGCTATCGACCCCGATCACGACGCGGTCGGGCTTCATGAAGTCCTCGATCGCCGCGCCCTCGCGCAGGAATTCGGGATTGGACGCGACGTCGAACTCCGCGGCGGGCTGCGATTCCCGGATGATCCGGGCGACCTCGCGGCCGGTGCCCACCGGCACCGTCGACTTGTTCACCACGACCGTGTAGCCGCGGATCGCCTGGGCGATTTCGGCGGCGGCGGCATAGACGTAGGACAGGTCGGCATGGCCATCGCCGCGGCGGGTCGGCGTTCCGACGGCGATGAAGACGGCATCGGCATCGCCGACCGCGTCGACCAGCTGCGTGCTGAAGCCCAGCCGGCCCGCCCGGGCATTGTCGGCCACCAGCTTGTCGAGCCCCGGCTCGAAGATCGGGATCTCGCCCTTGCGCAGGCGCTCGATCTTCCCGGCGTCCTTGTCGACGCAGATCACATCGTGGCCAAAGTGGGCAAAGCAGGCTCCGGACACCAACCCGACATAGCCGGACCCGATCATCGCAATACGCATTCGTTCAGCCTTTCAAGAAACGACCAAGAAGAGCCCGCGTCTCCGCCGCGGTATCGGCGCGGTGCAGGGCCACGGCGACGTTGGCCTCCAGGAAACCGAGGCGGCTGCCGCAATCGTAGCGCTGTCCGGCATAGCGCAGGGCGTGGAAGGGTTTATGACCGATCATCTTCGCCATGGCGTCCGTGAGCTGGATTTCGCCGCCGGCTCCAGTCTCGTGACGGTCGAGATGGTCGAACACTTCGGGCAGGAGGACGTAGCGGCCGATCAGGGCCAGGGTCGAGGGGGCCTCTTCCGGCTTCGGCTTTTCAACCATTCCGGTGATTTCCGACAGGTTGCCCTGTTCGTTCCGTACCGCGGCGATGCCGTAGCTCTTGGTCTGCTCCCGAGGCACGTCCATGACGGCGACGACGCTGCCACCCGTCTTCTCGTGAGCCTGCACGAGCTGCCCGATGCAGCTCGGCGTATCGATCGTCAGTTCGTCCGGCAGGAGGATGGCGAACGGTTCGCTTCCGATCCAGTGCCGCGCGCACCACACCGCATGCCCAAGTCCCAGGGGCTTTTGCTGGCGCGTGAAGATCGCATTGCCGGGCTTGATCGTCGCGCTCTGCGTCGACTGCAGTTCGGGCGCTTTCTTGCGCTGCTCCAGGGTCGCTTCGAGTTCATAGGCGTGATCGAAGTGATCTTCCAGCGCACCTTTGTTGCGCCCGGACACGAAGACGAATTCCTCGATGCCGGCCGCGAGGCATTCTTCGACTGCATACTGGATGAGGGGCCGGTCGACGACGGTCAGCATCTCCTTCGGCATGGCTTTGGTCGCGGGCAGGAACCTGGTCCCCAGGCCGGCAACCGGCAGGACGGCTTTACGAACTCGCTGCGCCATGCTGATCGACCTCACTTGCTGTCCCGTTTGTATATTAGAATCAATCATTTGACAGGTTGGTGGCAGCCCACGTCTGGCTTGATGCCATGTCGGCGCTCTGCCTGGCAAGATCATCCACCCAGCAGCACGTCCTTGGCGCGGTTGATGCGCGCCGCCAGATCCGCCGTCCCTCCGACATCCGGGTGCATACGCTGGATGAGCCTGCGATGGGCTGCCCGGACATCCGCCTCGGTGGCTCCTTCCTCGAGTCCGAGCACTCCGAGCGCCTCGTCGCGCGTCATGTCGGTACGGGGGCTGCGTGGGGGCGGCGCCTGCCGGGCGCTGTGCCAGTCGGCGCCGAGGCGGCGGTCGAGGTACGCTTCCATGACCCTGAGAGAATCGGCATCCCGTGCACATTCCTCGCGCAATTCCAGCAGCTCGGCATCCATCAGGACATCGAGCGTTCGTCCGGCGAAGCGGCCTGCCAGCACGGTGCCGCCGACATCGCCGCCCGCATGATCGATCCAGGCCTGCAGGAAAGCCGTCCTGACTTGCGTCCTCTGGCCGGCACCAGGTGAACTGAAACCGCCTGAAGGTCGCTGCCGCATCGCCCGGACGATCAGTGCCGTGATCGCCACGCCCGCCAGGCCGAGCAGTTCCGGCAAGAGGCCGGGCAGGAAGCGCAGTCCAAAGATCAACAGGCCGCCGATGCCGATGCCGCCGAGCGCCATTGCCATCACACGCAAGATGCGCGCCATCGAGGAGGGTTTTGCCCGCAGGAACCAGGAAATGCCGAGGGCGATGACCGCGAATGCGAGGAGCGCCAGAAGAAGCGCCGCCGGCATCTATTGCCGGGTGGCTGGCGCCTGCGGCGCCGGCGTTTGCGGCTGGGTCTGAGACTGTGACTCGGCCCGTTCGCGCTGGATCTGGCGCCACCGCTCGACGTTGCGGTTATGCTCGGGGAGCGTCAGGGCAAAAGCGTGACCGCCCTGCCCATCGGCGACGAAGTAGAGAGAACGGTCGCGGGCGGGATTCGTCGCCGCGATGATCGAGGCACGTCCCGGATTGCAGATCGGCCCCCGCGGCAGGGCCGCGATCACATAGGTGTTGAACGGTGTGTTGGATTGCAGATCGGTGCGCGTCAGGTCGCGGCCGAGCGGTGCCCTGCCTTCGGTCAGGCCATAGATCGTCGTGGGATCGCTCTCGAGTTTCATACGGCGGCGCAGCCGGTTGATGAACACAGCGGCCACGCGGGTGCGCTCGGACGGCATCGCCGTCTCCTTCTCGACCATCGACGCCAGGATCAGCGCCTCGCGCTTGTTGGCGAGCGGCAGACCGGCGGCGCGCTTGCGCCACGCCTCGTCGAGCGTCTTCTCCATCGCCTCCTTCATGCGCAGCAGCAGCCCGTCACGGGTGTCGTCGCGCGAATAGAAGTAGGTTTCCGGCAGGAGGTCGCCCTCCTTCACGTCGAGCGTGATGTCGCCCGACAGCGCTTCGGTCTTCCGCACGAGCTCCAGCACTTCGGGAGTCGTCATGCCCTCGGGAATCGTGAGACGCCGCTGCACGACCTTGCCAGACTGCAGGAGTTCCACGAGGGCCTGCATCGACGTATGGGCCGGCACTTCGTATTCGCCCGCCTTGATGGGTTTGGGCGAGGGGTCGATCATGAGCGCAACGCGGAACAGCCGCGGATGCGCGATGACGCCCTCTTCCTGCAGCAGCTTGGACATGGTGGCCGGTCCCGCGCCGCGCGGGATCACGACGTTCTTGGTCTGCTGGAGCGGCCCCTGCGCCGTCAGGATGGCGTGGCCGACATAGATCGTGCCGCCCATCAGGGTGACGAACAGCGCGATGAAGAAAAGAACCCAGCGGAAGTAGCTGAGCATGACTCAGCTCCTCAGAAAGAAATCAGACGGGTCCGACGATCAGGGACGCGTTGGTGCCGCCGAAGCCGAAGGAGTTGCTGAGCGCGTGGCGAACCTTGCGCTGCTTGGCCTGCTTCGGCACGAGATCGATGTCGCAGCCCTCATCCGGCTCGTCGAGATTGAGCGTCGGCGGAACGGCCTGATCGATCAGGGACTTGATGGCATAGATCGCCTCGATCGCGCCGGCGGCCCCGAGCAGGTGGCCGGTGGCCGACTTGGTCGACGACATCGAGAGATTGTACACATCCTGCCCGAAGGTACGCTTGACCGCGCCCAGTTCGATCACGTCGGCCATCGTAGACGTGCCGTGGGCATTCACGTAGTCGATCTGGTCCGTGCCGAGATTGGCGCGCTTCAAGGCGGCCTTCATGGCGCGCATCGCACCGTCCCCGTCCTCGGACGGAGCGGTGATGTGGTAGGCATCGCCGGAGAGACCGTAGCCCAGGATCTCGGCGTAGATCTTGGCGCCGCGCTTCTTGGCGTGCTCGTATTCTTCGAGCACAAGGCAACCGGCGCCCTCGCCCATCACGAAGCCGTCGCGCCGCTTGTCCCAGGGACGGGAGGCCTGTGTCGGCGTATCGTTGAAGTCGGTCGACAGCGCCTTGCAGGCGTTGAAACCCGCGATGCCGATCCGGCAGATCGCGGCTTCGGCGCCGCCCGCCACCATGACGTCGGCATCCTCGTACTGGATCAGCCGGGCCGCATCGCCGATCGCATGAGCGCCGGTGGCACAGGCCGTGACGACCGCATGGTTGGGGCCCTTGAAGCCGTACTTGATCGAGACCTGTCCCGACACGAGGTTGATGAGTGCCGAGGGGATGAAGAACGGGCTGACCCGGCGGGGCCCCCGCTCCTTCAGGGTGATCGACGTCTCGTAGATCGTGTCGAGGCCGCCGATGCCGGAGCCGATCATGACCCCGGTCCGGTTGAGGCCTTCCTCGTCCTGCGGCATCCACCCGGAATCCTCGACGGCCTGCTGCGCGGCCGCGAGTCCGAAGATGATGAACTTGTCGAGCTTCCGCTGCTCCTTCGGCGCAAGGTAATCGTCCACGTTGAAGTGGCCGTTGGCCTTGTCGCCCTGGGGCACCTCGCCCGCGATCTTGGTCGCGAGATCGGAGGTGTCGAAAGCCTGGATCGACCGGATGCCGGACTCCGCCGCCATCAGGCGGCGCCAGTTGGTGTCCACGCCGTCACCCAACGGCGTGACCATCCCCATGCCGGTTACCACAACACGCCTCATCTTCCGCCCTTCCTCTTTCGGGAGCCGGTGAAGATCAGGACTTCGCGGTGCCTTTGATGAAGCCGATGGCGTCGCCGACGGTCTGGATCTTCTCCGCCGCGTCGTCGGGAATTTCGATACCGAACTCTTCCTCGAACGCCATCACCAGCTCGACCGTGTCGAGGCTGTCCGCGCCGAGATCGTCGATGAACTTGGCCTCTTCCTTGACCTGCGCGGCCTCGACGCCGAGATGCTCGACAACGATCTTCTTAACGCGCTCGGCAATATCGCTCATTTCTTGTCCTTCCCGTCTAT
>Ga0209066_10003100_pt1 | contig 19359 bp, 17 predicted proteins | sample All_14_2_FD_187198 | JGI IMG/M metagenome (GOLD analysis project Ga0209066, IMG submission 187198) | Freshwater microbial communities in response to fracking from Pennsylvania, USA - Allegheny Zone_MetaG_DW_15 (SPAdes) (version 2) ... | reverse complement strand
CGAAGTCCCTCCCGGCTATGCTCGCGCCGGGCAATACCAGTCCATGTCACCATTCACTCCATCTCTTCGCAAAGAGGCGTGAATCACAACATGCTGGTATTGCTCAACAACTTTCGGTTCGGGCTCTTAGAGGCCCTAAGCGCTGAGAGTTCGATCATCGCGGTGCGCTGACAACGAGACCTAGAAAGAAAGATTTAGCCCATTTGCCGAACACTAAGCGCTTGAAGAAGTTTCGCGGCCATCCGATAAACGAGTTGATGCCGAAGCATAGACAATAGAGTTGGGATCGGCCCTGTGCCAAAACGACGAAGTTCGCAAGGATGAGCAATTGTTGAAAGATTGGGCTCCTACCTCCGCCCGCGCGGACAATGGCTAGCTGCAATGATCATCGGGCGCGTCTGTCGTTTATCCACCACTAGTATCAAGTCGTATTGTTTCAATTGAAGGCGGCCACGTCCTGTCATGATCGGCCTCGATCATCATGCCGGTCAACTGCGAATCGAAGATCCTCCGGGATTGGTATCCGCGCAAAAGCGCTCACATTTGATCGCCCGGTGTTACCTTCTGGTGGCCGCCCAGTCACCGCGCCAAGTGGGGCCAGAATGATCCTGACCAACTGCCCCAGAACTTCGCTCCATTCGTGCCGTCGCATCGCAATCGCCAGCATTGCACCGTGACTGGCGAGATGCGGGCCAAGATAGGGCTGCGAAACGATATGCACCCGCTCCAGGTGGTGCCACACAAGATCATCGTCGCCCGCTTCGACCGCTGACCGGTATGCCGCCATTTCGGCCGCGATCACCCGCCGCGCCGCGAGGCTCTTGGCAAGCCCCCGCCAGCGTCGCTGCCGGTGCCAATAGAAGATCTGCGCGAAGGCCCAGATGAACGGGGTCAGGGCTCCGGCCGAAACTTCGACCTCGTCGCTGTAACGCGTCCCGCCGTCCTTATCCGGCGCGACCGTAATCCAATGATCCCACTTCGAGATGATGGCACTATAGCCGTCATCTCGCAGTCGCTTGGGCCACTGGGTGCCCTTAGCTTCGTGCAGGGACGTCACGATCCACTGGGTTCCGAAGGGGATCATTCCGAACAGCCGGAGCTTAATCTGATAGCGCCCGCCGGGCTGAAAGCTCTCGAACGCCGCATCGTCGGCCGGGATGAAGCGCACCAGCGGCCAGGCGATATGCTGCAACAGGCCCGCCGTCTGGACCTCTGCCCAGACAGATTCCGGCTTGAGCGCGATACGTGTCGAACGGGAAACCTTCATGCCGCAACGCTCCCCAACTCACGCCGTGCCTGCCGGACAATCTGGATGCCGCCGCTGATCCCGAGCAGCGCCAGGATCGCTGCAACAATAAGGTCGGGCCGGGCCGTCCCGGTGCCGAACACGCCAAGTGCTGCCGCCATCACGGCGATATTGCCGATCGCGTCATTGCGCGAGCAGATCCAGACCGAGCGCATATTCGCGTCTCCGGTGCGGAAGCGATAGAGCATGATGGCGACACCGGCGTTGGCCGCGAGCGCGAGCGCACCGATGATCCCCATCAATTCAGGCTCGGGTGCAGCGCCGCCGAGCGCCGCCAGAACCGCCGTGATCATCACCCAGCCACCCAGACCGATGAGGGTAAGACCCTTGGCAAGGGCAGCCCGCGCGCGCCATGCCAGCGCCATCCCGGCAACCAGCAGGCTGATCGCGTAATTGGCAGCATCACCGAGAAAATCGAGTGCGTCCGCCTGCAGCGCGCGGCTGTCAGCAGCGGCACCTGCCGCCATCTCGACAGCGAACATGCCGGCGTTGACGCCGAGCGCGATCCACAAAGCCCTGCGCCAGCGCGGGTCATTCAGCGTTGCCGTCGTTCCGCACGCGGCCTTGCAGCAATCATCAGCCATCATCTTGCGTTCTCGACAACTCCCGAGTCGGCACTCTATCTACACCCTGTAGCAACTACAGGGTCAAGCCCGGAGGAGTGGCAATGAAAATTGGCGAGCTCGCGAGCGCCACGGCGACCAAGGTCGAGACCGTGCGCTTTTATGAAAAGACTGGGCTGCTGCCTCCACCCGCACGGACAAGCAACAATTACCGGACCTATCCCAATGAAAAACGCGGCCGCAGTATTTGTATCAATGCTTCGGCCTATGGCTGAGTGATCGCTGATGGGGGATTATTCGCTAATCATTTGGAGAGATTGGTGAATCGATAGGGTGTGTCTATTTAAGACCGGTAAGAGACAAACCCGAAATGGCATGCTGCATTTTGTCCGCTCCGCCATAAATTGAGGGGACGGGGCACGGGTATATCCGGTCAATGCATTTACCAAACTTGGCTCATCCCGCGTAAATTTTGTCATGACAATGTGCACCATCTCGGGTAACGCTCATGCAATGCTGCTCAAAGTATGGTCCCTTTTGCTCATAGTGATCGCGTCATCCTTGATGGTGACGGCGACGGTGCATGCGCAAGAACTGCCAGGGACACTTACGATGGAGTGTAGTGGTGCTGTGCACACCGAAGGTGATGCCGACCAATCGCAGGGTGATTCAGACCAAGCAGTTCCGCATCACCACAGCTCCTGCCACGGCGCTTCCCTTAACGTCCCGGCGAGCGACGGTTTGTCGGCAGTGTATCTTTCTGACATGCGCCCTTCATATGGGTCCGACAGCGCAACTGCGTCGCGCCTAGTCGATCCCGCACTGAGGCCTCCTTCCGCCTGATCTTTTCCGTCAGCCGGCATGTGCTGGCTCGTCGCAATTTGTCAGGATTCCCAGAAAATGAAAAAGATGATCGCGGCCGTGCTGGCCGCGGCGTCCTGCGCATCGCTCGCGCAGGCGCACGCTCAGTCGCAACAGACGGGTGAGCAGAACGCGAAACCGCCAACTGTGACGCAAACATCCGAACAGCCCTTGCGGTTATTCACGCTAGACGATGCTGTTCTGGCGGCGGGCGGGGCCGCGCCGTCCAACGTAGCAGCCGCCGCAGGCATCGAAGCCGCGCAGGCCGGGCGTGCTGTTGCCGGATTGCGGCCAAACCCGACCTTCCAGGGCCAAATCGAAAATGTTGCCGGTTCCGGGCCTTATACGGGTCTGCGGAGCGCAGAGACGACCGTCGGGGTTGCGATCCCGCTCGAGCTGGGAGGTAAGCGAACTGCACGTATTGCAGTCGCGACTGCGCAGGTGTCACGGGCCGAGTTGCAGGCCGCGATCGCGGCAGCCGATATTCGTGTGCAGGTCACGCAGCTCTACGTCGAAGCGCTCGCGGCTGAACGTCGGTTGATGACGGCGCGAGATCAGGCTCGGATTGCGGCAGAGGTGCTGCGTGGTGCGGGAGTGCGGGTCCAGGCTGGCCGGGCATCGCCACTCGAACAGCAGCGCGCAGATGTGGCGCGTATAAACGCAGATGCTAATGTCGAGCGACTGACCCGCCTCGCGGAAGCGGCGCGGACAAATCTCGCGCGCCGGGTGGGTCGGCCGATCGATGGGGCGCTGGATTCACAACTGCTTGATCGCCTCCCTGTCGCGACCTTCGGACCTGTAGATCCGTCCACAGCGAAAGGTACACTCGCGCTAGCGGCAGCGGATGCCGACTTGGCAATTGCAGACGCTGGCATCGAGCTGGCCCGGGCAAACCGTGTGCCGGACATCAACGTCGGACCAGCGCTACGGAGATTGGAGGCGACTAACGACATAGCGGCAGTCTTCTCGATCTCGATTCCGATCCCTGTGTTCAACAATGGTCGCGCTGCTATTGCCCAGGCAACCGCGGAGCAGACCCGAGCCGAGGCAGTGCGACGCGTGACCGCGCTTGATGTCGAACAGGCAATTACCGACGCGGAAGCGGAAGCAGCAAATGCGGCAACCTCAGCACGCGCAGCAGCCGGTCCCGCCTTGGCGGCAGCCCAGGAAGCCGCAAGGATCGCGCGGATCGGATATCGCGAGGGCAAATTCGGTCAGCTCGATCTTCTCGATGCCGAACGCACGCTGGCCGAAACGCGCGTTGCTGCGATCGATGCGCTCGCCAACTATCAGAATGCCCGCGCCCGTCTTGAGCGGCTTACCGCTCCGGTGCCAGACCAACAGGGGAATTGATCCATGTCTATGTTTATGTCGCGCTCAGTGGCACCGCTGGCCCTCGCCCTCACCCTCAGCCTCGCCGCCTGCGGGGGAGCGAGCGAGCCCGATATTGAAGCTAAAAACGAGACCGCGCCGAAAAACGGCGGCGACGAAAAGGCGGCCGCAGGGAGCCATGCTGATGAAGGCAAGGTCACGCTCAGCGTCGATCAGATAGCAGCAGCAGGCATTCAGGTTGGTCGCCCGACGCTTGGTGGATCAGGCACGATCGAACTGCCGGCTACAATCGAAGGCGATCCACAAGGAACGCAGGTCGTCTCGGCAGCAATCGGTGGCAGGGTCGTTTCTCTGACCCTCAATCTTGGCCAGTCGGTGCGGCGCGGGCAGACGATCGCGGTCATCGAAAGTCGCGAGGTGGCGCAGCTCAAGGGTGAAGTCGAGGCGTCGCGTGCCCGGCTCGCCCTCGCCAATTCAAATCTTGCGCGTGAACAGCGACTATTCGAGCAGCGGGTGTCGCCTGAACAGGATCTGATCGCAGCGCGCACAGCATCTATCGAAGCGAGCATCGCCTATCGGCAGGCCCAAAGCCAGGTATCGGCAGCTGGTGGCGGGGGGGGCGGTCTCAACCGGTTAGGCATCGTCGCACCAATCGGCGGCCAGATCATCGCCCGCCCGGTCGTGCTCGGACAGACGGTCGCGGCCGATGCCGAACTCTACCGCATTGCAAACCTTGGCCGCGTGTCATTGGCGCTGAACCTCAAACCGGAAGACGCTGGCCGGGTGAAGCCGGGCAACACGGTTATGGTGAGCGCGCCAGGCCGACAGTCGAGCGCGCGGATCAGCTTCGTGTCGCCGGCACTCGATCCGCAAACCCGGCAGGTGCCGGTTATCGCGACCCTCGACAATGGGGGCGGACAGTGGAGGGTCGGCGAGCCGGTGACGGCCTCTGTGCAACTTAGCGGCACCGGCGGTGCTGCGAATACGGCAATCCTCGTGCCGACCACTGCGATCCAGACGGTCGAGGGCAAGTCGGTAGTGTTCGTCCGAACTGCGACAGGATTCCAGGCAACGCCGGTCACGCTCGGCGACGCTGCCGGTGCAACCGTTATCGTTCGCTCCGGCCTCACGGGCCGCGAGCAAATCGCCACTACCGGCAGCTTCACGCTCAAAGCCGAAATCGGCAAGGGCGAAGCGGCGCACGAGGATTGATGCAATGATTGCGCGCATTGTCACATGGGCGGTAGAGAAACGCTGGCTTGTCCTGCTTCTCACTGCCATTGTCACCGTCATCGGTGGCTATTCGCTTTACCGGCTGCCGATCGACGCGGTGCCGGACATCACCAACAACCAAGTGCAAATCAACGTCCGCGCACCCGCCCTCTCGCCCGAACTGGTGGAGAAGCAGGTGTCTTTTCCAATTGAAACCGCCCTCGCTGGTATTCCCGGGCTCGATAACACTCGCTCGCTTAGCCGAAACGGTTTCGCGCAAATCACCGCAGTGTTCGATGATTCAACGGACATCTATTTCGCCCGCCAACAAGTCGGTGAGCGGTTGCAGGGCGTCGCAGAAACGCTTCCCAATGGCGTAAACCCCGAAATGGGGCCGATCGCTACGGGTCTTGGCGAAGTCTATATGTGGACCGTCCGGCTCGAACACCGAAAGGATGACGAGCATCGGCCAGGCGAGCCAGGCCAGCAACCGGATGGCAGCTATATTACGCCCGAAGGAGAGCGGCTGACCAGCGCGGAGGACAAGGCGACATATCTTCGCACGGCCCAGGACTGGATCGTCACGCCGCTTTTGAAGAACGTGCCCGGGGTAGCCGGAATCGATTCGATTGGTGGCTATTCTAAGCAATATCTCGTCGTTCCCGACGTGCAGAAGTTAGCGTCGCTCAAAATAACGCTAACCGAGCTTGGGACAGCGCTCGAACGCAACAACACAAGTGTTGGCGGCGGCTTCGTCAATCGCAACGGCGAAGGCCTTGCGGTTCGTTCGGACGCGTTGGTGCGTAACGCGGCCGAACTGGCGCGCACCGTCGTTGCGACCCGTGAAGGTGTGCCGATCACGCTCGATCAGGTCGCCAATGTTCGCAATGGTCAAGCGATTCGCATGGGATCGGCATCCGAGAACGGAACCGAGGTCGTTGTCGGCACTGCGATCATGCGGATCGGTGAGAACAGCCGCAACGTCGCCACCGCAGTCGCCGATCGGCTGAAGGAGATCAATGCCTCGTTGCCACCCGACGTTGTGGTGCAGCCGGTTCTTGATCGTACAGCACTGGTCAATTCGACTATCCAGACGGTCGCAAAAAATCTGTCGGAAGGCGCGCTGCTCGTCATAGTCGTGCTGTTTCTGCTGCTCGGCAATTTTCGGGCGGCGCTCATCGCAGCCGCAGTGATCCCAGTTACGATGATGCTGACCGGGTTCGGGATGCTGCGCTTGGGGGTCTCGGCTAACCTCATGAGCCTCGGCGCGCTCGACTTCGGTCTGATCGTCGATGGTGCCGTGATCATCGTCGAAAACGCGCTTAGGCGGCTCGCTGAACAACAGCACCATCAAGGTCGGCTGTTGACGATCAAGGAGCGCCTCGAGGTCGTCGCGACCGCCGCGCGTGAGATGATCCGGCCCTCGGTCTACGGGCAAGCGATCATCATCCTCGTTTATGTTCCGCTGCTTACCCTCACCGGGGTCGAGGGCAAGACGTTCGTACCGATGGCGCTCACTGTCATCATCGCCTTGCTATTCGCATTTGTTCTGTCACTCACCTTTGTGCCCGCTGCGATCGCTATCTGGCTGTCGAAGCGGGTCGAGGAAAACGACGGAAGGATCATTAGCTGGCTCAAGGCTCGCTATGAGCCGGGCCTAGAAATGGCGATGAAGCAACCCTCGCTCACCATTGGGGCGGGTATCGGCAGCCTCGTTGTCGCAGCATTAGCCTTTACAACGTTGGGATCGGTGTTCCTGCCGCAACTCGATGAGGGAGATTTGCTCATTCAGTCGCTGCGGATCCCCGCGACCTCAGTCCAGCAAAGCCAGGCGATGCAGGTACCAATCGAGCAAATGGTGGCGAAGCAACCGGAAGTGCGGTTTGTCTTCTCCAAAACCGGCACTGCAGAACTGGCATCAGACCCGATGCCGCCCAACGCGACGGACATGTTCGTGATCTTGAAACCGCGCGACGAGTGGCCTGATCCCAAGTTGGCGAAGGCTGATCTGGTCGAGCGACTTGAGAGCAAGCTCGGACAGATTCCTGGTAACGCTTATGAGATCACGCAGCCGATCCAAATGCGTTTTAACGAACTGATCGCCGGCGTGCGCGGGGATATCGCGGTCAAGGTGTTCGGCGACGACTTCGCTTCCATGAACCGCACTGCCGAACAGATCGCCGGAGTCCTGCGCAAGACGGAAGGGGCGGTGGACGTAAAGGTCGAACAAACGACGGGTCTCCCGATGCTGGACATTCGCGTCAATCGCGACGCGATGGCACGAGTCGGCGTCACCGCGCAGGACGTGCAGGATACCATCACTGCCACGCTTGGCGGGCGGGAATCCGGCGTGATCTTCGAAGGTGACAGGCGATTTCCGGTCGTCATCCGGCTGTCCGATGCTGAGCGTGCCGATCTCGGGCTTCTGGAACAGGTGCAGGTGCCGGTGTCGGGAGGTGGCTATGTCCCGCTGTCCAGCGTCGCCAGCATTGGCGTCGTTGACGGGCCGAACCAGATTAGCCGCGAGAATGGCAAGCGCCGCGTCGTCGTCCAGGCCAATGTCCGTGGCCGTGACGTCGGCAGCGTGGTGACGGATGCACAGGCTGCCGTCAGGCAGGGCGTGCGCCTGCCGGCGGGCAGCTATCTCGAATGGGGAGGCCAGTTCGAGAATTTGAAGTCGGCCAGCGAGCGGCTGCAGCTCGTTATTCCGGCCTGCTTTATCTTGATCCTCCTGTTGCTCTATGGAGCGCTGGGTTCGGCGCGCGATGCCGCGATCGTGTTCACAGGCGTGCCATTTGCGCTGGTCGGCGGTGTGCTGCTGCTGTTCGCGCGGGGCATGGACTTCTCGATCTCGGCCGCAGTGGGGTTCATCGCACTGTCGGGCATCGCGGTCCTCAACGGACTGGTGATGGTCAGTTCGGTCCAGGATCTGATCCGGTCGGGGATGGACCGGGCAGAGGCAGCCCGCACCGGCGCTATCCAGCGATTGCGCCCGGTCGTGATGACGGCGCTCGTCGCAAGCCTAGGATTTGTGCCGATGGCATTCGCGAGCGGTGCTGGCGCGGAGGTGCAGAAGCCGCTCGCAACCGTCGTAATCGGTGGTCTAATCTCGGCGACACTGCTGACGTTGTTCGTACTGCCGACCCTTTACGCCCGGTTCGGGCAACAAGCCATGAAGGTCGAAAAAGATGATGAGGCGGAAGGGACCGAACCCGCGCCTCAACACGCATGATCGATAGGGGGAGGGTGGCATCCGTCCTTCCCCATAACGTCAAAAAAGGCGGCGTAAGATGCCAGTAACGGAAAATGTTGTGAGCCTCACCGTTGGCGCGGCACTGATCTTGTCCGCCTGCTCACCGCGGCAAGACAATGGGTCGCCCACCGAACAGGAAATCCACGCGAGAAACAGCGGCGATGCGAGCTGGACACCAGGTCACCATCCATATCGGTGCAACGACAATCGTACGCTTCTCGTCGATTTCAAGAACGACGGACTGACGATCGAGCTGCGCCGCGATGACAGCGCGGCACCGATCGTACTGAATGCACCTGCGCAGGGGCTCCAATATGTCGGCGACACCATAAGCGCGACCTTTTTCAGCAACTCCATAAGGATCGAGGAAGCAAGCAAGCGTCCGATCCTCTGCAGAAAGGCGACGCGCCTGTGACTACCGGTCCGGTAAATAGGGATGTTGATGGCACGGCAAATTCATCCAACGGGCAGGTCCCTGACGAGCGCCGCACCCTATGGATCGTGTTGCTGCTCAACGCGATGATCGCGTTTGGTTTCTTTGGGACCGGACTTGCTGGCGATTCGAGCGCCCTGATCGCAAACGGTGTCGATAACCTGGCCGACACTGCAGTATATGGGCTGAGCCTCGTTGCGCTAAATCGCGGGCGCCAATGGAAGACGCGCGCGGCGAGCGTCTCGGGTGTTATGCTGCTGCTCTTCGCGGGAGGCATCCTGCTCGACGTCGGCCGTCGCTATGTCCAGGGCAGCGATCCGATCGGGCCGACTATGATGGTGATGTCAGCGATCGCCGGGGTTGTGAACTATATCTGTTTGCGATTGCTGCAACGGCTCAAACAGCCTGATGTTAATCTGCGCGCTGCGGCCACTTTCAGCTTCAACGATTTCATCTCCAACGGCGGAATCCTGATCGCTGGCGCGCTGGTGCTTTGGCTGGGGACGAATTGGCCCGATCTGCTGGTGGGCCTGGCTACCGCTCTTATCGCGCTCAAGGGCGGGATCGAAATTCTGCGCGATGCGCGGGCAGAAACAAATACCAATGCGGAGACGGCGTGATGACCGATAAGCTCGAACTCGATATTCCCGTCCTGCTGCCGGAGGTTCCTGACGCGGCCGATGCCTGTGTCGGGCGTCTCATCTCGATCCTTAGCGCCAAACCCGGCGTCGAGCGCGCGCACGTCCTGCCTGCCGATGGTATCAATCCGGCGAAGCTCTGCATCCATTTCGATGGGGGGGCGCTGCCGCTGTCGCGTGTGCGAGAGATCGTGCGAGCGGCGGGCGCCGATATCAGCGGGCGATACGGCCATGCGACATGGCAGATCGAAGGGATCGGGCACGAACGCCGCGCCCGCACCGTCGGCGAGACCCTGTGCCAGTTGCCCGGCGTGCTGCAGGCCGACGCCAGCGCCTCGGGCAGCGTCCGGGTCGAATATGACAAGGAGCGCATCGACGAGGCGGCAATCCTCGTGGCACTGGTCAAGCTCAAGCTCAAGGTCAAGCCAGGCAAGCGGACCGGCTCCAATTATGCCGGCGATCACGCGGGACACGATCACGGGCCAGGCGGCGATGCCGGAGGCGGTGAAAAGCACGGACCGGGAGATGGTCACGATCATGCGCACGCCAATTTCCTCGGGGCCAATACCGAGCTGATCTTCGCGCTGGCCTGCGGTACAGTGCTGGCGGTCGGCTTCGGACTTGAAAAGTTGGTTGCAGGTGCGCCCGATTGGCTGCCAACAGCCTTCTATGTCGGTGCCTATGTTTTCGGCGGCTTCTTCACGCTGCGCGAGGCAATCGACAATCTGAAGCTCAAGAAATTCGAGATCGATACGCTGATGCTCGTCGCGGCCGCTGGCGCAGCGGCGCTCGGTGCCTGGGCGGAAGGCGCACTTCTGCTTTTCCTGTTCAGTCTCGGCCATGCGCTCGAGCATTATGCGATGGGTCGCGCCAAGCGCGCGATCGAGGCGCTGGCCGAGCTTGCGCCCGCTAAGGCAACGGTGCGCCGTGAAGGACAAACGACAGAGATACTGGTCGAGGAACTCGTCGTTGGCGACATCGTGGTCGTACGTCCGAACGAACGCCTGCCCGCTGACGGCTTCGTCATCAGGGGATCGAGTGCGATCAATCAGGCACCCGTCACCGGCGAAAGCATTCCAGTCGACAAGGAACCGGTCGATGATGTCGAAGCGGCGCGCACAAAGCCCAATGCGGTCGCGGCGACATCGCGGGTATTCGCCGGGACGATCAACGGCGCCGCCGCGATCGAGATCGAGGTGACGCGGCGCTCCAATGAAAGCGCGCTCGCCAAAGTCGTGAAGATGGTGAGCGAAGCCGAGACGCAGAAGTCGCCTACCCAGCGGTTCACCGATCAGTTCGAGCGCGTCTTCGTGCCAGCTGTGCTGGCGCTCTCGTTTTTACTGCTGTTCGCGTGGGTGGTGGTCGACGAACCGTTCCGCGACAGCTTCTATCGTGCGATGGCGGTGCTGGTCGCCGCCAGCCCGTGTGCTCTGGCGATCGCCACCCCGAGCGCGGTTCTGTCCGGCGTCGCGCGAGCGGCACGCGGCGGAGTGCTAATCAAGGGCGGCGCGCCGCTTGAAAACCTTGGTTCCCTCAAGGCGATCGCGTTCGACAAGACCGGGACGCTGACGGAAGGTCGGCCCCGCATCACCGATGTCGTACCCGTCGAGGGGGCGAGCGAAGAGGATCTCTTGGCGCTCGCTGTTGCGGTCGAGGGCTTGAGCGATCACCCACTGGCACAGGCGATCGTGAAGGACGGCCGCGAGCGCCTTGGTGGGCGCGAGTTGCCAGAAGCGACCGATCTCGAGAGTTTGACGGGACGCGGTGTCACCGCAACCGTCGATGGCGAGACGGTATGGATCGGCAAGGCCGAGATGTTCGGCGTGGAGGGCATCCCCACGCTGAACGCGGCCGCGACCGCCGCCGTCGCCACCCTGCGTGAAAGCGGGCGGACCACTATGGTGGTCCGCAAGGGCGAAAACGACATTGGCGCGATCGGGCTGATGGACACTCCGCGCGCGGCGGCCAAGTTGGCGCTCACGCGGCTGCGCGAGATGGGCATCGCCCGGATGATTATGATCTCAGGCGATAATCAGAAAGTGGCTGATGCCATCGCCAAGGATGTCGGGCTCGACGAGGCGTGGGGAGACCTGATGCCGGAGGACAAGGTTGCTGCGATCAAAAGACTAGCTGGCGAGGACATGGTCGCCATGGTTGGCGATGGCGTCAATGACGCCCCTGCAATGGCGTCGGCGACGGTAGGTATCGCGATGGGCGCTGCAGGCTCCGACGTGGCGCTGGAGACGGCCGACGTAGCGCTCATGGCCGATGACCTCGCGCATCTGCCGTTCGCGGTGGGCCTGAGCCGACACACCCGCAGCATTATTCGGCAGAATGTCTTTGTTAGCCTCGGCGTGGTGGCATTGCTTGTACCCGCAACGATCCTCGGGCTTGGCATTGGCCCAGCGGTGGCGATGCACGAAGGGTCAACGCTGCTGGTAGTATTCAACGCGCTGCGCCTGCTCACCTACCGAGATCAAGCAAAGTTATCTGCATAAGGATAAATATGAAAATGTGCGCGCGTCGGCCGCAAACTGAATAGATCAGACGCCAGTCTTGGCTTACCGAATACGTCCTTGATCCTACGACGCTGGAGGTAAAGCACGGCACCGTGTGGTATAGGCACCTTGCTATTTGCTTTTGACAGGATGCAAGCCGGAATACTTCGCTCGATTAAGTGTGTCGCAAATCCAGTCAACGCCAAAGCGTCGGTCGCCCAACATTGCCCAGACAGGTGTCAACGCGACGATCATGGACGCGTCACTTTTGCGACCGCTAATCTGACCGTCGCCTTGCAGCTTGACCGGTGTTCGACCTTTGCTTTCGTACACTGCTGGGAGTTCGGATTTCAGACTGCCTGTGGTTTGTCCGATACGCCGGGCAATAACCTCAATTTTAGCAGGCTTGCTGTCATGCGATGTGCCTTGAAGCGAGCTTCTTCATAAGCATCCAAAGATCGGACTTGCTACCATCGGCCGCAGGCTATCGCGGATCACGAAGATACTGTCGCTCATGATTTGCCGATCATGCCTTCCGCAAGCATTTCAACAGGCCCTCCGGTTGAAATGTAACAATGTCGTTGATCAGGGCGTACTTACCACTATGATCTTCCAGGTGACACCGCGCCTCATTTTCTATCTCGCGGCCTTTCTGGTTGCACTGGTTCCGATTGAGGCAACTTACGCGGCGAATGGCTGTGCGCCTGCGGCAACGATGACTGACCACGGCGGCGACTGCGGCGATTGCATGGATGACGAGCGCGAGCAGTGCCAAAGCTATTGCCTCGCCTTGTGCCAGAGCCTCCCGGCAAGCCGCGTTGCGTCTCCTGAGGCCCGCGACCTGTCGTCGCTCATCTATCAGCCGCTTATCGTCAAGTTTCCGCCCTTGCCAGACGGGGGGCCGGAACCACCGCCTCCAAGAATTCTCCGCTGATCCATTCAATTCAACATCAACGGAGATACCATCATGAAAAAGTACATTTTCGCTGCAGCCGTGCTGCTTGGATCCAGCTCGGCAGCATTTGCCGCCGCGCCGGATCAGGTTGCATCGCTGGCCATGTCCTGCTGCGACCTCGTGCTCGCTTGCTGTGATGCGGCCATGAGCTGCTGCCCGTAAGGGAATGACCAGAGCATGAGGGAGGGCGTCCGGTTACTGACCGGACGCCCGCCTTTTCACGGCCGGCTTCCGCTCGTCCACGTGCGCGATGAAGGTCCTGTCAAGGCCTGTTAATTGTGGGATCGAAAGCATTGTAATAAAAAGATTCACCGCATGGTATTACTAGGCGCCAGTTAAATGGGGCTGCCGCGCGTCTCATTGCCGGAAATTGGCTCCCATCACGGTGATCGTCCCGGCCCGAAGAGGATCAACCCGGCCCCGGCGAGGCAAATTGAGGCTCCGATGACATCCCAGCGGTCGGGCCGTGCACCTTCCACTGTCCAGAGCCATATTAGCGAAGCAGCGATGTAAACACCGCCATAGGCTGCGTAGGCGCGCCCCGCGACGGGCGTATCAACGAACGTAAGTAGCCACGCGAATAAGGCTAAGGAAACCATGCCCGGAAACACCCACCACACGGGCTTGTCGAGGCGCAGCCATGCCCAAAAGGTGAAGCAGCCCGCGATCTCGGCTAGCGCGGCAAGGGCATAAATGATCGCCGTTGGCAGGTTGGGTATCGTCATAGCTTCAATCCAAACTTCGGGCCCGCCCAGACCATCGACGCATAGAGCGCCATCGTCAGAACGCACCCTGTAAGCAGCGCGGGCCAGAATCCGACACCACGCTTGAGCAGGGCAGGGATGACGAGAAACATCGGTAGACTTGGAAGCACATACCAGAACGTCGCGGCCGAATGCTCGGCCAGGCGCGCCACGTCTTGCGTGTCGCGCCACAGCCAGATCATGCCGAGCACTGAGATCAGAGGCAACGAAGCGATCAGCGCCCCGGTACCGGGATTGCGCCGCGCGGTTTCTGAAACGATCACGATGATGATGGCAGATGCGGCGGCTTTGACGAGCAAATAATACATCAAGCTGTGTCCTTACCGCGCGGGGCCAGAGTTTCGATAATCTTGCAATCGGCCACGGTCCCGTGACGGCAGGAACCGATGGTCCGATCAAGCTCGGCGCGCAGCGCGGACAGATCGGCGATCTTGCGGTCGATTTCGGTGAGGTGGACGCATGCAATCACGTCAACTGCATCGCAGGACTGGGCCTTGTCATCCGACAGTGTGAGCAGTTCGCGCACCGCTTCGAGCGTGAAACCGAGATCGCGGGCGCGGCGGATGAACGACAGGCGCGCCAGATGATCATTGCCGTAGGCACGGTAGTTGGCGCTTGTCCGCGCCGGCGGTGGCAACAGCCCGATCTTTTCATAATAGCGCACCGTCTCGACCTTGGTCGCCGTGGCGCTCGCGAGCTCGCCAATTTTCATCGCCACTCCTCTGGGCTTGACCCTGTAGTTGCTACAGGGTGTAGATAGAGTGCCGACTCGGGAGTTGTCGAGGAGGCAAGATGATGGCTGATGATTGCTGCAAGGCCGCGTGCGGAACGACGGCAACGCTGAATGACCCGCGCTGGCGCAGGGCTTTGTGGATCGCGCTCGGCGTCAACGCCGGCATGTTCGCTGTCGAGATGGCGGCAGGTGCCGCCGCTGACAGCCGTGCGCTGCAGGCGGACGCACTCGATTTTCTGGGTGATGCTGCCAATTACGCGATCAGCCTGCTGGTTGCCGGGATGGCGCTGGCATGGCGCGCGCGGGCTGCCCTTGCCAAGGGGCTTACACTTATCGGCCTGAGCGGTTGGGTCATGATCACAGCGGTCTTAGCGGCATTGGGCGGAGCTGCTCCCAAACCTGAGCTGATGGGCATGATTGGCGCGCTCGCGCTCGCAGCCAATGCTGGCGTCGCCATCATGCTCTACCGCTTTCGTACGGGTGATGCGAACATGCGATCAGTCTGGATCTGCTCGCGCAATGACGCGATCGGGAATATTGCCGTGATGGCTGCTGCGCTCGGCGTGTTCGGCACCGGGACAGCCTGGCCCGACCTTATTGTTGCTGCGCTCCTGGCGCTGCTCGGCATCAGCGGCGGCATTCAGATTGTTCAGCAGGCACGGCTTGAATTGCGGAGCGTTGCGACATGAAGGTTTCCCGTTCGACACATATCGCGCTCAAGCCGGAAGCTGTCTGGGCAGAAGTTCAGACTGCGCGGCTACTGCAGCATATCGCTTGGCCGCTGGTGCATTTTATCCCGGTCGATGACGCGGCGTTCGAGAGCTTTCAGCCCGGCGGGCGCTACCAGGTTAAACTCCGCCTCTTTGGCATGATCCCCTTCGGAACCCAGTGGATTGTGAGCTCGCTGCATGAAGCTGACGGCATCCAATGGCCCAAGCGACTGCGCGATGACGGCTATAGTGCCCTCATCTCGAAGTGGGATCATTGGATTACGGTCGCGCCGGACAAGGACGGCGGGACGCGTTACAGCGACGAGGTCGAAGTTTCAGCCGGAGTCCTGACCCCGCTCATCTGGGCCTTCGCGCAGATATTCTATTGGCACCGGCAGAGACGCTGGCGGGCGCTTGCCAAGAGCTTTACTGCGCGGCGGGTGATCGCGGCCGAAATGGTGGCATACCGTTCAGCGGTAGAAGCGGGCGACGATGATCGTGCGTGGCACCATCTGGAGCGGGTTCATATCGTTTCGCAGCCTTATCTTGGCCCGCATCTCGCCAGTCATGGCGCCATGCTGGGGATTGCGATCCGACGGCGCGATTGGAGCGAAGTTCTGGGCCAGATGGTCCGGATCACTCTGGCACCGCTCGGTTCGCTGACGGGCCGGTTGCCGGTTGGTAACACCGGGCGATCTAATGTGAGCGCCTTTGCGCCAATGCCGATACCGCCCGACTTAGCGCAGGAGCTGCGGGAGCAGGACAAGATCGCTTGACATCCGCGTCCGTCAGATAGCGGACATGAATGTGTGCGGATCTGCAACTTGCGGCTTGTTCTTGACAGGATGCAAGCGGCCATAGCCCGGTCGACCAAGGCGGCGCCGAGCCATTCAGCATCATAGTCCCGACCATCAGAGGCTCGACTGCCATGCGATAACGCAAAATACGGCGCGAACTGGCATTTGCACTCAACACAAAAGCGACAAGGCCAAATCGGGAGTTGGGCAAGTGACAGGCCCTATCCGTTCCGTGCGCTATCTCCTCACCACCACATTTGAACCGACAGGAAGAGGGGAGGGGGAGGGGATGTGTGCCCGGGTGATTGCCGGGTGCACATCAGGAGTGACGACGATGCTTATTCCCTTTTCCCGGCTCTATCTGAGCGATGCCAACGTGCGTAAAACGCGCAGCGAAGAAGACGATATCCAGCTTTCCGCCGACATCGAAGCGCGCGGCCTTTTGCAGAACCTGCTGGTCACCAAGAGCAAGAAGCGCGGCAAATTTGCCGTGATAGCCGGTGGTCGCCGCCTGCGGGCCATCGAGATGATCGTCGCGCGCGGTGCGTGGGACCCCGATACCGAGATCGAATGCAAGCTGCTTGAGGGCAGCGAAGAGGAAGCTGGCGAGGCCTCGCTTGCCGAGAACTTCCAGCGTGTCGGGATGTCCCCCGCTGAGGAATGCCGCGCCTTCCAGCACTTCATCAAGGAAGGCAGCGATGTTGCCGCGGTCGCCAAACGCTTTGGCCTGACCCAGCGCTTCGTGGAAGGCCGTCTGCGTCTTGCCAACCTCGCCGAGCCGATCTTCGAGGCGCTTGCCAAGGGCGATGTCACCCTCGAAATCGCGAAAGCCTATGCTGCTACTGACCAGCACGAGGTGCAGCTGCGGGTCTTTGAGCAGATGCGCTACGCCTACAACCCAAGCGCCGATGCCATCCGGCGTATGGTGGCGAGCGGTTCCATGCGCGGCAATGACCCAATCGCGCTGCTGATCGGCGAAGATGCCTATGTGGCCGCCGGCGGCAAGATCGAGCGCGACCTCTTCAGCGAAGCGGCAGATGATCGCTGGATCGACATCGAGATCGCCCACAGGCTTGCGGCCGAGAAAATGGAGGCCGAAGCCCAGCGGATCGCTGCTGAAACTGGCCTTGCCTGGATCAGCCCAGTGGCGTCGACCAATTCATGGCAGGCACGCAGCGAAATGGGCGTCAATGCGGTTCGCCTCCCGCCCGCGCCGCTCTCCGAAGAAGTACGTGCCCGAATTGACGCGATCGATGCCCGCATGGAAGAAATCAGCGAGATCATCGACGAAGGCAATGAAGGCGGCCCTGAAGGCGACGGGGCCGATTTCGGGCAACTCGAGGCCGAGTATGAGGATCTCGATGGTGAGCGCAGTGACCTCAATAACCCGTTGCGCGAATTGCCCGAAGAATGGCGCAGTGAGGCCGGAAAGTTTCTGGTTCTCACCACCCGCGGCGAAATGGTCCTCGAGGCCGATTACTACAGCGAAAAGCGCCTGTCGTTCGAGACCGATGAGAATGGCAAAGTGACAGCGACGGCCGAAGAGCCGGTGCCAGATTCCACCAAGCGAGGCAGCGCTGCACCTTCCAGGCCCGAGGCAGTTGCGCCGGGCACGGAGAAGCCGATCAGCGCCCGCCTGTTCGACGAGCTTTCGGTCCAGCGCCGCAATATCCTGTCGGCATCGCTGCTCACCGATGCGGGGCTCGCGCTCGACTTCGCCATCTTCGCGCTGGCTGACAGCCGCAGCTATGAAAGCCGGGGCACCTCGATCAAGGGCGGACGACCCAGCGATCCTGCGACCGGAGAACTTTCGCAGTCCACAGCCGAAGGGATTCTCGCCGAGGCCGAAAACGCGCTCGACACGGCATGGCAGGAACATTGCAGTGCAGCCCAGCGCTTCGTTGCCTTTCGCGAACTTGCCGACGAAGCCAAGGCGGCGTGGCTGGCCTATGCGGTGGCCATCTCGCTCGAAGCCAAGAAGGGCTATGGTTCGGAATACCATCCGATCCATGCTGTCATCGGCAGTATGCTCGACATCGACGTTGCAGCGATGTGGCGCCCGACTGCCGAAAATTTCTTCGACCGCGTGAGCAAGACCTCGTGTCTTGCGGCACTGACCGAAGTCGGCGGCAGCGATCTTGCGGCGCGGTATGCCGCATCGAAGAAGGCTGACCTTGCCAAGACCTGCGAGACGATCTTCGCCGGCAAGGCGATCGTTGAACAGGACGTCAAGGAAGCAGCGCTGGCCTGGCTCCCCGAAGGCATGAAGTTCACGATTGCTGCCAATCCCGCTGATCCGGTCATCCTGGACACCGACGAAAGCGACCCTGTCGCCGACGTCTGCGATGGCGATGACGGTGAAGCCCACTGCGAGGCCGACGAGCTGATCCATGACCATCAACCTGAAGTCACCTGTGAAGAAGCGGCGGTAGCCGCCTGAGGCGGTCAATCACCCCTCCTGATGACCTGGCCCGGCCACTCGCCTGAGTGAGCCGGGCCTCTTTTTTGTTGAGGAGCAGGCCAATGCGCCAACGACCCAAGCGCGACGTCGCGCAGGAAATCACCAATCTGATCATCGCTACAATCGAGGCCGGAACGCTGCCCTGGCGCCGAACCTGGAAGAAGACAGGTATGGGCGGAGCGCCGCTGCGCGCTGCAGGCGTCCCTTACACAGGGATCAACCGCCTCTATCTTTGGGCGGTCGCCGACCACTATGGCTATGGCTCACGCTACTGGATAACCTGGCGCCAGGCCATCGAGCTTGGCGGACAGGTCCGCAAGGGCGAGACCGCCGAGCCGAGCATCTACTTCAACAGCACGAAGAAGACTGCGATCGACCATGCAACGGGCGAGGAATCGTCGAAAACAATCCGATTCATGCGCGCTTACAGCGTGTTCAACGCCGCGCAGATCGATGGCCTGCCGCCCCATTTCTATCCGAGCCCGGTGCCTGAAGCGCCGCCGACGCCCTCGCAGAAGGCCGCTGCCATCAAGCGCTTCTTCGCACCCGTCCCGGCTGAAATACGCCTTGGCGGAGACCGGGCATTCTACTCGCCGGGCGCTGATTATATTCAGCTTCCGCACCCCAATGTCTTCAACACCGAAGACGGATTCGTGGCCACGAAAGCGCACGAACTCGGCCATTGGTCTGGCCATGCTTCGCGGCTTGCCCGCGAATTTGGCAAGCGTTTCGGCGATGATGCCTATGCCTTCGAAGAAATTGTCGCGTTATCTGGACAGTCTGCACCGTGCCTCACGCACACTTGAACGGTATGTTTTGGCGCAACGCAGGGGGGCATCAGGC
>Ga0209066_10003099_pt1 | contig 19370 bp, 20 predicted proteins | sample All_14_2_FD_187198 | JGI IMG/M metagenome (GOLD analysis project Ga0209066, IMG submission 187198) | Freshwater microbial communities in response to fracking from Pennsylvania, USA - Allegheny Zone_MetaG_DW_15 (SPAdes) (version 2) ... | reverse complement strand
GAGGCTGGTAAGAGACACTCTCCGATGAATCACCAACGGCGGCGCTTCCCAAATGCGGGCAGTGGTGACCGCTGGCAATGTTTGGCAGGTGTTCACCCCGACCGGCCGTTCAGTAATAGGCTGAACAAATGCCAATATGGGTTCGCAATCATGCATGTGCGCACATCAGCAGACTGACTGCCCGCATGAGTGGGAGCTGTGGCTCAAGCAATATCGGCCGAGCTACGTGCCAATTCAATGAACGCGTGCACGTAGTGTCCGCCTCGCGCGCACACCCAGGTGAATCTGCTTGGCGATGCCCTTAGGACCTAAACGTACCGGCACCACATCCATGCGCTGGGCGTATTCCCGCACCAGCCAGAGCGGCAATGCCGCCACACCCCGGTTGCTGGCCACCATCTGCAGCATGATGTCCGTGGTCTCGATGGCCTTGTGGCGTTTGGGCGCGATGCCTGCCGGCATCAGGAATCGCGTTTAGATGTCGAGCCGATCGGTGGGCACTGGGTAGGTGATCAGCACTTCGTTTGTCAGGTGCTTGGGCTTGACGTGGCTGGCGCCCGCTAAGGGGTGCTCGGTGCTGACCACCAGCACCTGTTCGTAGTCGAACACCGGCTCGAAATGCAGGCCTGGTTTGTAGAGTGGGTCGGGCGTGACCAGCATGTCGATCTCGTAGCCGAACAAGGCGCCGATGCCACCGAACTGGAACTTCTGCTTCACGTCCACATCGACATCGGGCCACGCAACCAGGTAGGGCGACACGATCTTCAGCAGCCACTGGTAGCAGGGGTGGCACTCCATGCCGATGCGCAAGGTGCCGCGCTCGCCCTGGGCGAACTGGCGCAGCCGCTCTTCGGCCAGCGTGAGCTGCGGCAGCACCCGATTGGCCACGGCCAGCACGTACTGGCCCGCTTGTGTCAGGCGCAGTCTGCGGCCTTCGCGCAGCCAGATGTCGGTGCCGAGTTGCTGCTCCAGCACTTCCTTGCGTGTCACACTTCCAAAGAACCGACTACATCTACATCCTGAACATCCTCCACGGCATGGGCATCCATGCACGCGTGGACTTCATTGCGGCAGAAGCCCCCCGGGCGTTCTCGCACGGTTCGAAGACTTGCTCGGGCATGTGCAGTCTCGTGAAGCAGTGCTGACGGCAATGGAGCAGGGCCAGTTGAAGGCATGGTTTGATGTGCATTCAACCGGCAAACCGAAGCCCGCTTCGGCGCATTGGGCCTTGATCGCCTGGGACAAGTGAGACGACGTGAAACGGCTTGTGCGTGCCGGGGCCATCAGGGCAGCGCACGGGGCGGTCGCTGGAATCTCAGCCCCATGTCCTTAAGCAGCTTGCGGTAGGCCACCGAGGTGCGGTCCGCCGCGAAGTGCGCTTCTGCCATGGGGTCGAGCGGCAACTCTTGTGGCCACTGTGTTTCAACCAGGTCCTTGTCTTCGGCAAACACCTGCGCGTTGAAGGCGTAGACATCCTCCAGCGGGCCGGTGGTGTCGAAGTTGCGCGTGATGGGCACGAACAGCCGGGTGCTGCGCGATGTCATCGGGCTAGCGCAATTGAGGATGTTCAGCAAACCGCCATCGGGGAAGTGCACGGTCAGCTTGGCCGTGAAAGGTGGATAGACCTCGTACACGCGACGCCACAGGAAGTCTGGTGGCGCCAGGTGCTGCAGGCCCTTGGGCAGATTGCTGACGTTGCTCACGTAGTCGCTGCGCACGCCAAAGTCAGTGACCGTGGTGTCATAGGCCGGCACCACCGGGTTGTCCGGATCGGCGAAGGCCTCATGGTGCACAAAGGCGAAGTGAGCGACATCCACAAAACCCTCCACCTGGCGCCCGGCCGATCCATGGATGTCCACCGACGGCGGCAAGACCTGCTGATGGGTCCCGTCATGCCAGGTGGGCATGGGCGGTATGGCGCTTTGTCCGTCGGGGTTGAGGCAGGTCCAGACCAAGCCGTAACGCTCAACCGAGGGCAGGCCATGAAGTCTGAACCGCTCTGATGGCACCAGACTGGGTTGGGCGGGAATTCTCTTGCAGGCACCGTGGGCGTCGAACTGCAGGCCGTGATACGCGCAAACCAGGTGATCGCCTTTGACACAGCCTTTGCTGAGCGGCACGCCCCGGTGAGGGCAACGGTCCAACGCCACAGACAGCCCTGCGGCGGTGCGGTACACGACCACCTTGACGTCCAGCAGCAAGGCTTGCGCGGGGCGATCCGCGACATCGATTGAGCGCGCCACGGGGTACCAATGGCGGGACAGGATCAGCCAATCCGCCGTATTGAAGGTGCTGTCTTCGGGCTGGGTGACAGGTTTGAAGGAGACGGGCGCATTCATGCGAAGACTCATTGGGTGCCAGGAATGAGGGGCAGTCTAGGCTGGCAACCTGTTGCAGTCGAGAAGAGAAATTTCACGACCCCATTGCGTAAAATGCATCACGTGGCAGCGTGCCATGAATGTCTAGAGGCTTGCATGTGGGCTTTCTCTCGGTTTGTCCGGTACTTCGATGAAGCGGCTCGGCATGGCTCGATGCGACGTGCTGGCGATGTCTTGCACGTCTCGTCCTCGTCCGTGGATAGGCAGATCCTCAAGATCGAGGAAGAGATCGGTGTGCCCTTGTTCGAGCGACTGCCGCAAGGGCTCAAGCTGACGGCCGCCGGAGAGCAGGTGTTGCACGCGGTTCGCAAATGGCAAAGCGAGATGCAGGCACTGCAATCTCGCATCGAAGACCTCAAGGGCCTGCGACGAGGCAAGGTGGTTCTGGCTGTGGTCGAGGGGGCGGCCTCTGAGTTTGTGGCCAGTGCCGCTGCAGACTTCCATCACAGCTATCCGGCGGTCACCTTTGAAGTGTTGATCTATGGCGCGCACCGCGTCACAGAGGCCGTGCTCTCAGGCGAAGTGGATTTCGGGTTGACGATCAACCCGCATCTGTCGCCGGGCCTGTTCGTCATCGCGCAGAAGGACTTCCGTGTTGGCGCCGTGATGGCGCCCGATCACCCGCTTGCATCCGGCAAACAGGTGCGGCTGTCGGACTGCCTGCCCTACAAAGTCGTGGTGGCCGAGACTTCACTGGACTTGCGCCTGATCGTCAACCAGGTCATGGCTCGGGCATCCGCACGACCCGAGATGGTCGCATCGTCCAACAGCATCATGCTGATGAAGGAGTTGGTGATGCGAGGCATGGGCGTGGGCCTGATGACCCAGATGGATGCCGCCAAGGAGGTTCAATCTGGCACGTTGGTGTACCGGCCCCTTGCAGACAAACTCATACCGGCGTCGACGCTGACGCTGTGCGTGAATGCGGAAAGGAACCTGCCTTTGGCGGCGTCTACCCTGTTGGGTGTCGTTCAGCAAAGGCTGAGCTCATAGTGGGGAAAGCGTGTTCATCCGTACTGGATAAAGCCAATTCAATGCATGTGCGGACCGAACAGGTATAGCGCATCAAGGCCAGCATCCGTGCCAAAGTTGAACACCTATGCACTAGCTATTAATCTTGAGGTTCATACAAACTAGTTAGTCCGCCCTGAACAACTCGCAAGCCATTGATCTGCAAAGCGATTTCGACTGAAGTGTGGTGTGATATTTGCAAGGTAACAAATATCGGCCCCGCGCTTTCTTGCAAATTCTGCAGCCCATGAAGCCCCACACCCGCACCGCGCAGACCGCTGAAATGTTCCGCCCTCGCCTGGACGAGCAACTCAACATGAAGCACCCGCTGATCCGTCTGGCTGGGCTGATGGACTGGGAATTGATCGAGCATCACTTCGCGGGGCACTTCACTTCTGGCCGAGGTCGGCCCGCCTTGCCACCCCGGCTGGTGGCCGGCCTGCTGTACCTGCAACACGCCAACGATGTTTCTGACGAGATGGTGGTCAACACCTGGCTGGAGAACCCCTACTGGCAGTTCTTCACCGGCGAGACCCATCTTCAGACCGAGCTGCCCATTGACCCATCGAGCCTGACTCGCTGGCGCCAGCGCATTGGCGAAGAAGGCGTGGAGTTGCTGCTGGCAGTGACCATTGAAGCGGCCCGCGCCGCTGGCCTGATCAAGCGCAGCAGCCTGGACAAGGTGATCGTGGACACCACGGTGATGCCTAAGGCGATTGCCCACCCCACGGACAGCCGCTTGCTCGAGCGCAGCCGCCAGCACATGGTCAATTTCGCGTAGGGCAACGGCTTGAGCCTGCGCCAGAACTACAACCGCGAGGCACCCCGTCTGGCCACGCAGGTGGGCCGCTATGCCCATGCCAAGCAGTACAAGCGCATGCGCGCAGCCATCAAGACACTGCGCACCCGAGTGGGCCGCGTTCAGCGTGACGTGCAACGCCAGTTGGTCAAGCTGCCCGAGCAAGTGCAGGCAAAGGGCCAGGACCTGCTGCAACGGGTGGGACGCATCCTGACGCAAAAGACCAAAGACAAGAACAAGCTGTACGCGCTGCAGGCGCCCGAAGTGGAGTGCATCTCCAAAGGCAAGGCACGCAACCCCTACGAGTTTGGCGTGAGGGTCACGCTGGCCACCACGCTCAAAGAAGGCTTGGTGGTGGGCATGCGCTCCATGCCAGGCAATCCGTACGACGGGCACACGCTGGATGAGACCATCGAGCAGGTGAGCATCCTGGCCAACCAGCGGCCGCGCACGGTGATGGTAGACAAGAGCTACAAGGGTGCAGAGGTCGACGGCGTGCAGATTCTCAGATCAGGCCAGCGGCGAGGCGTGACGCGCTCGATGAAGGCGATGATCAAACGGCGCAGCGCCATTGAGCCGACGATCGGCCACATGAAGAGCGACGGCAGGCTCAATCGCAATCCGCTCAAGGGTGCACTGGGCGATGCGCTGCATGCCGTGCTGTGCGGCGCCGGGCACAACATCCGCCTGCTGTTGAGCCTGCTGAGGCTTTTTGTTGTCCATCTGCGGGCCGTTGCCCTGGCTTGGCTGTGGCGCTCGGACTGTGGCTACCGCGGTCAGTTTGCGCTGACTGCCGCGTGAGGCAATTGTTCAGGGCGGACTAGTTACGTGGTTTGAGTGGTGCTTCATCTCACTCACATCAATTTGGACAGGAGTGGATGAAACGTTTTCCCGAGCGACCTCGGAACATCCTGCGAGGCGGATCCCCGAGCAGAGATGAAGGTGAGCACGATGATCGTCACGAGGTACGGCGTCACCGTCAGCAATTGAGAGGGAACCTTCAGTCCCATGGTTTGTGCTTGGAACTGCACGGCCGTTAGTGCGCCGAACAAGAAGGCTCCCGCCATCAAGCGCAACGGCCGCCAGCCAGCGAACATGACGAGGGCGATCGCCATCCAACCTCTGCCTGCGACCATGTTCTCTTGCCACAGCAGCACGTAACCTGCGCAGTAGTAGGCCCCTGCCAGCCCATACAACCCTGCCCCGACTATGACGGCGATGTATCTGACTCGTGCGACGTCGAAGCCTACTTGACGTGCCACGACAGGAGAGTCTCCGACGGCTCGAAAGGCGAGCCCTGTGCGGGTATGCGCGAAGAACCACCAGGCGGTAGTACACATCGCGATTGCGATGTAAGCCATGGCAGGCAAGGAGAACAGTGCCTCTCCGACTACAGGCAACTCAGACAAAAGGGGAATTTGAACGACCTGAGCAGGGGCGAGTGCTTGCGGTTCTACCAACTTGCCCAGATAAGATGACAGCCCCATACCGATAGCTGTGATAGCCATGCCCGTCGGGATCTGACTCGTGAGAAGCGAAATCGTGAACAGGCCGAACAAGGCCCCCATTGCCATGCCAGATGCGATTCCGGCCAACATGCTCCAGAGTAAGCTTTGGCTGTGAGACATCACCAGAAAGCTAACCGCAGCGCCTACCAACATGGTGCCCTCGACACCCAGGTTGATGACGCCGGCCCTTTCACTGATGAGTTCGCCCAAGCCGGCCAGAAGCAGGGGTAAGGCAGCCAGCATTGCTCCCTGCAAAAGGCTCACCAAAACGTGTGTATCGCTCATTGCTAGATCTCCAAATCTCGTGAGGGTGATCAGGTGGTTCGCCGAATGCGATAGCGCACCAGTAGATCCAGGCCGAGGATCGACAGAAGCAGCACTCCCTGCAGCAAGGCGCTGACGGCGCTGGGCAGACCCAGTGCCATTTGGACGTTGGTGCTTCCTATGTCGATCAAGGCCAGCAGTAGGGCGCTTAACAAGATGAGCCCCGAAGACAAGCGCCCCAGGTAGGCCGCCACGATGGCGGTAAAGCCGTATCCAGGTACCCATCCTGCTTGCAACTGCCCGAGGGTGCCGCAGACCTCGACGGCACCTGCAAAGCCCGAGAAGGCCCCACTGATGGTTAAAGCTGCCCAGATGCCTGTAGTGGCGCTGAAGCCGGCATAGGCCGATGCCCGTGGTGCCAGCCCCGACACGACCAGGCGAAAGCCCATGGGGCTTCGAGCCATGAATACATGCACAAACACTGCTGAGGCCAAGGCGAAGATCACTGAAATGTTCAGGCGCGTTCCGGACCAGAGTGACCATCCGAGATCCGACAGCTTGGGCAATACCAAGTTTGCGTTGAACAACGTTGTCTCTGGAAAGTTCAGCCCCTGCGGGTCACGCCATGGCCCGGTGGTTAGCCAACTGAGCAGTTGAACTGCCACGTATACCAACAGCAGCGTGGTCAGCGTTTCATTCACCCCAAAGCGAGTACGAAGCCACGCCGGCAGTGAGGCCCACAGGCCGCCCGCGGCAGCGCCGGCGAGAAGGGCTAGCGTCATAGCAGACCAAGCCGACATGGTTTCTGGAGCATGGATTGCCACTGCGGTAGCGCCGATGCCCCCAAGGATCACCTGCCCTTCTGCGCCGATGTTGTTGACGTTGGCCTTGAAGGCGACAGAAAGACCGATCGCGGTAAGGCACAAGGGGGATGCCTTCAATAAAACCTCTGCCATGCCAGACGCTGATGCGATAGGCGATAGCAGTAGAGCCTGTATGCCCTTAAAAGGTGATGCGCCCAGCAAGGCGAACATTGCACCGGCGATCACAGCAGTCACCACCATAGCGAACAGCGGAGAAGCCCGTGATGCCCACTTGGAGGGCTGGAGTCGCGGCTCGAGAGAGAAGGCAAGAAAGGCTGAACGCGTGCTCATACAACCTCCACTTCAGGCGTACTGTGCTCGTCGAACATGCCTGCCATCCAAAGCCCCAACTGACGAGTGTCTATGCTGCTTGCGTTGACCATGGGTGAGGTGCGTCCATTGGCCATCACCACCAGACGATCGCAAATCTGCAGCAGTTCATCCACATCCTCCGAGCTGACGACGACGGCGCAACCGCTGGCAGCCAGCTCAACCAGGCAACGTCGGATAAACAGGCTCGACGCGATATCAACGCCCCAGGTCGGCTGGGACACCAGAAGTACCTCTGGCTTTTTGCTGAGCTCTCTGCCGACGATGAACTTCTGCAAGTTGCCGCCAGACAGCGACCCAGCTGTTGCAGAACTGTCGGGGGCTTTGACCATGAAGTCGCGCAGACAGGCAAGTACCGAGGTGCGAAGCGATTCCGTCTTCAATAGCCCCATTCCATTGAACCATTTGGCTTCTGCGCCGAACTGCGATAAGAGGTAGTTCTGATCTAGTGTCAAGTCCGGAACCGCACCATGCCCATGCCTTTCCTCTGGGACATATGCCAATCCAGCCCGGCGCCGTCCCAAAACGCCCACATCTCCAACGGGGTTGCCCAGCATGCGGACGGCGTCATCGCGTATAGAGGTTCGTTCACCCGACAGGTGGTCGAACAACTCCCGCTGCCCACTGCCCGAGACGCCCGCGATGCCAAGGATTTCACCGGCGCGAACCTCGAAGCTCACACCGCTTAGCCGCAACTCTTGATGCGATTGCGGCGCGGAAGTTAGTCGATCCACTTGGAGCTTCACCGCCCCCACGGTACGAGGCAACTGTTCATAGGTGGGAAGTGCTCGTCCAGTCATGAGCACGGCAAGTTCGTGTTCGGGCGTGCTCTTGATCGAAACGTCCGCGACAACTTGACCGCCGCGCAGAACGGTAGCTGAGTGGCACAACGATTTGATTTCAGCTAGCTTGTGGCTGATGTAGAGGACAGAGCGGCCTTCGGCTGCAAGCGACCGGATCGTCTGGAATAGTCCTTCGATGGCATGTGGAGGCAACACCGCTGTGGGCTCATCGAAGATGATCAACTGCGGGTCTGCAAGTAGGCACCGAACAATCTCGACTTGCTGTCGCTCACCGACAGACAAGCCGCCGACAACCGCGTCGAGTTGCAGCGACAGGCCATAGCGCATGCCCATCTCCTTGGCTCTTGTGCTCGTTTCGCTTCGTGCCACCTGCCTCGGCATTGACAGATGGATGTTGTCCAAAACGGTAAGCGCTTCGAACAACGCGAAGTGCTGGAACACCATCCCGATGCCTAGCTCACACATCTGCTTGGGTGATGCGAAGTCGATCTCACGTCCTTCCCAGATGATCTGCCCTTCGTCTGGTTGCACAGAACCATGGATGATCTTCATGAGCGTACTCTTGCCCGCGCCGTTCTCGCCAATGACAGCATGAACGACTCCAGGCATTACGCGCATCGACACCTTGTTGTTGGCGATCGTTCCGGGGTACCGCTTGGTGACGTCGATAAGTTCAAGTAGCGGTCGAACCATGTGTGCAATCTTTTACTGAGAGGGCGAGGGGCTCACGCCATCCGGAAATCGCCCTAGGCGGGCCTTGGGCAATGGTGTTGCGCTGTCAGGTGCCCGATGTGCTGATCACACCTTCGACCGTCCAGTCCATGCGGGCGCGTTCTGCAGCAGGCAGGCTTTGCCCTGCTGATACGCGCTGGACACCTTTGCTGTCCTTGAATGGGCCAGCAAATGGATCGAGTTTGCCCTGCAAAGCCAGCGCCCTGTCAGCCTTGAATCGGGCCAATGCTGCAGGCGGAACGAGCTTCTCGTTGAGACCTCGGATGTCCGCGAACTTCTCGCGTACGCCACCGTGCTCGCTGCTGCTCTTCCACGTACCGGCTAGGACTTGCTTAGCTTGTCGAAGGTAGTAGTCAGACCAGTCGGCCACTACCGAGCCGACACATGTACTCGGTCCAAACGCGGACATGTCACTTGTCCAGCCGAACGAAAAGACCCCGCGCTCCTGAGCAACAGCCACCGGTGCTGTTGAGTTGGCATCCTGGATGATCACGTCCGCGCCGTCATTGATCAGCGTGAGCGCCGCCATGCGCTCTTTCCCTGGATCGTGCCAAGCATTGATCCAGACGGCCTTCACGACGATCGCTGGATCGACCTTGCGAGCGCCGAGTGCAAATGCATTGAGATTTCGGAAGATTTCCGGGATTGGCACCGGAGCAACGAACCCCAACACCTTTTTCTTGGTCAACGACGCGGCAATGCTGCCTGCGAGGAAGGTGCCCTCGTACATGTTGGCCGTGTAGTTGCTTAGGTTGGGAGCAAGCTTGTAACCACTTGCATTGAGGAACAGGGTCTTTGGGAACTCCTTGGCCACCTTCAACAGTGAGTTCATGTAGCCAAAGGTCGTTCCGATGACGATCTGGTGGCCCTGGCTGGCCAACTGCCTGAACACACGCTCCGAATCGGCCGTGTCCGGCACTGCCTCTACGCGTGTTACTTGAACCTTCTTGCCAAGCTGATTTTCCAGGCTGTTGATGGACAGGTTGTGTTGGTAGTTCCAACCAGCATTGCCTATGGTTGACTGATAGACGATACCGACTTTCAGAACGTCATCCGCTGCGAGGGCACGCACGGATGTGAGCCCACTGGACAGGAGAGCAAAGCCCTTCAGGATTTCTCTGCGATGCATGATGAGTGCCTCCTGTGAATTAGAGAATCCATTGCAGAACGAGCTGCGGCACCTTTTCTGTATTGGCGCTGCTGCCGAACTTGTTGCGCCAGTACTGGTACTCCAGCCCCATATAGACACTGCCGGCTTTGCCCCAAAGATCGCCAATATCCAATTTGAGTTGCGGCTCAGCCAAGATTTGCTGCTTGCATGAGCCGTGTGAGCCGATGATGTCGACGTAGCCGTCGAAAACGAACTTCAGCCCGCCGATTGAAAAGGGCGCTTTCCAATAGGGCGTGATCTGGTAGCCGGTGGCATGTTTTCCGCAAAGATTTCCGCCTCCGAACCCGCTGTACGTTCCTTGATCGCGATAGGCAACAACGTCAAGGTTGAAGTACGTGAAGCCAGGCGCATCGAACTCAACACCCACGCCGTAAGTAACGACCTTCGCATTGGGACCGAATGCGCTGTTCTTGGCGCCATAGTTGTACCCAATGTTGACGTTCAGGTCCTTCAGGGGGCCAAATGAGAGCGACTTGCCGGTCACTTTGCTCAAGCTCAGGTAAGCATCTCCCTCGCTATATAACTCGCCTGAACGTTTGTCCTCTTCACTGCCCTTGGACATCAGCAGGAAGAAATATGTGCGGCCCCAACTGTTACCCGTGACGTTCTGGAATTGGACCAGGTCCTTCGCGAACGTCGGCCCACCTGTCGAGCCGTTGTCATTGAACTTCGTACCATAGCGGTATTGAAGATCGGAAACGCTCCAATCGGCTGACATCGCAGTACCCGCAAACAGGGCTGCCAGCGCAACTGCCATGAACTTGATACCTTGAACACTCATTGACGACTCCATTCGTTTGGGACCACACATGAAGAACAGTTCGTTGCGGCGCGTCTCAAATATTCAAAGCAAAGCTCTCCCTGCTCGGCCTTGCAAGAAGGCTGAGTTACGGCTTGGTTCTTGGGGAGCGGCCGCGCACCAAGATCACTGCTTGATGCGAAAATCGATCACTCTTTGAGATGCATTAAATCGCGCTGAACTGATTCAGGTATCGACTGTAGGCAAGCTCGGTGCGCCCGGATAGCGTCAACGGTGAAACGATGCAGCGCAGAAAGTGAAACGCTTGAGTGGTCGATCAGCGCTGGAGGGGCCTAGATGCCAGGTAGAGGTTCAGCTTGTCGATGTCTGCTACGCTCTTGGTGAGTAAGTCGATGAAGGCTCGCAGTTTTTTGGATGCATATCGGCTTCTTTGGTACACGCAGAAGACACGCTTTTGCTCCGGCTTCCAAGTTGGAAGCACAGGCACCAAGTTTCCGTTGTCCACTTCTGGCCGCACAAAGAAGTCCGGCATGAGCGCAATGCCCAGGCCGTCCACGCAGAACGTCTTCATCACCCAGTAGTCGTTCGTGTGGATGCTGAAGCGAGACACGTAGGGGTGTGATGTTTCGTTGCTGTGCAGCATGATGCGGTCGCTGAACTCTGTGCGTCGCAGTGAGATTGATGTGTGTGAAGTGAGCTCTTTCGGGGCTTTGGGGAGTCCATGGCTCTCGACATAGTGAGGACTTGCGTAAAGGCCGAAGGAAAGTCGACCTACGAGCTTCGCCACGACATCTGGCACATCAGGCGCCACGCTGCAGATGTAGCAGTCCACGTTATCAATCCGAGGTGAGTCTGATCGTCCTGCGGCATCCAACTCGCAGACCATGTTGGGATTCAACTCAACAAAAAGCCGAGTCACGTGGCAAATAAAGGTGGTGGTGAAGTGGTTGTCAGCCAGGATGCGTAGGCGGCCCTTTCCGCCTTGAGTCACTTCCTGCACTTCGTGCCTCGCAGACTCCCACCGTCCACTGACGTCCGCCAGCAATGCCTCGCAATGCCGGTGCAGCATGCTGCCGGCCTCGGTCGGCGTGATCTTCCTGGCGGATCGAATCAGCAACTGAACCCCTAACTCCTCCTCCAGCCTCTGAAGTGAGCGGCTGAGCGTTGCCTTCGACATGCCTGTCTGCAACTCTGCCTTGGTCAGGCTGCCAGCCCGCATGATTGCTGCGAAGGCTTCTAGTAGTTTGAGGTCCATGTTCATAGTGTCTCCATTACGTCGTTCCGATTGTGAAACGCATCATCTCACTTTGCATCTATGTTTGAAACGATGCCCTAGATAGACTGAGTTAAACCTAGAAAGCGTCCTCATCGCTTTGCTGGTTGAACAGTCAAGAAGGAATCGTCAATGAACATCGCAGTACGTCGTCTCGTGGTTGCCGCTGCCCTGGTGAGCGGCACCCAGGCGCAAGCCCAACCGCCGACGAAGGTCGGCTTTGTCTACTTCGGGCCGGTAGGCGCTGCAGGCTGGACGTATCAGCACGACTTGGCGCGTCAACAGATGGAGCTGAATTTGGGGCGCAAGGTGGAGGTTCGCACTGTGCCAAACACCAGCGAAGGACCGGATGGCGAGCGCGTGGTTCGGGAGTTGGCGCAAAGCGGCGCAAAGGTGATCTTTGCTGTTGGCTTTGGCTATATGAAGGATGTTCTGCGCATTGCTGACGAATACCCTGGCACCTGCTTTGCCACTGCAAGCGCCTACATGACCAAGCCCAACGCCAGTGGCTACAACGCGAAGTGGCACGAGGGGGGATACCTTGCTGGAGTTCTAGCCGGCAAGATGACCAAAGCCAACCAGATTGGGTTTGTCGGAGCCCACCCGGTACCCGATGTCATGTGGTACCTGAATGCCTTCGCGTTGGGTGCTCGCTCTGTTAACCCCAAAGTCATTGTGCGCGCGCTTTTCGTTGGCACCTGGTCTGACCCGCCGAAAGAGATTGAGGCAACGACGTCGTTGGCCATCAAGGGCGTTGACATCATCACCCATTACACCAACTCCCAGGCCGTAGTGAGCGCGGCCGACGCGAAGGGCATCGCCACGATCTCCTTCCATTCGGACATGCGCAAGTTCGCACCCAAGCACTACCTCACCGGCGTGGTGCATGAATGGGGGGACTACTACACGAAGTTCGTAAATGACGCCATGCAGGGGCGCTGTAAGGGGCAGTTGTACTTCGGTGGAGTCAATGAAGGAAATGTGCATTTGGCACCACTCAATCCGAGCGTTCCCAAGAATGTGGCCTCTCTCATCAACGCCAAGACAAAGGAGATCGCGGAAGGTCGCCTGCGTGTCTTCAGTGGCCCCATCAAAGACAACGAGGGAAGGCAGCGCGTGGCCGCTGGCCAAGCCTTACCCGACTCGGAGCTCGGGAAGATGACCTGGTTCGTCGACGGCATCGTCAGCGGCAAGCATTGAAGGAGACTGACTATGAATTTTCTACCTCATGCATGGGTACCCATTCACCCGTCCTCACGCTTGGCACCCGCAAATGGAATCGTGGCGGGCTTCGTCGATGGACACGAAATCGCGTTGTGGCGGGACGAGTCCGGGCAGGCGCAAGCCTGGGAGAACCGCTGCCCTCATCGGGGCGCTCGACTCTCCCTGGGGCGCATCATTCACAACCGACTATCGTGTGCGTACCACGGCTGGGAATTCGAAGCCAATTCAGGGCGGTGCGTTGGCATTCCTGCCCATCCCAGTCAAACCCCTCCGAGGAGCGCATGCGTCAAAACCTACGCCTGTATGGACAAGGGCGGAATGATTTGGGTCAAGCGACCTGATCTGCAGGACGCTGGAGAGGCTGAGCCGCCTGACACGCCAAAGGCTGAATTCTTTTGTCGCAGCCTCGGCCTCAGGATCGACGTCGTCGCGACGGTTGAGGCGCTTGAATCGAGGGGCTTCCAAGTCTGTGCGCCAAATGCTTGGGCCGGACGACTGGCATCAGTCCCCATGATTGCGATGGTGTCCTACGCGCAAGAGCAGCTGACGTTCGTGCACTTCTGGGTTCAATCGAACAGGCAGCTCATCAAAGCCGGAGCCATCTTTCCTGCGCTCGTGGCCTTTCGAGTCAGCGCCGAATCGCGTATGCCTGCGGAGATCTCATCATGACTTTCAAGTGCACAGATGCCTTCACATTGAACAGCTGGCTCACGATTGGACCGGCTAGTCGAATTTCGTTTGCTTCTAAGGCTCAGCCATACCGCACAACCCTGCTGGAGTCCCAGCTGGCCGTATGGCGCGAAGCCGACGGTGGGGTGTCGGCGGAGGCTGATGGCATCACGGTACTCGTGGAGTCTCACTATGGCTACCTCTGGGTATGCCCTTCCGGTCAGCCTGCGCGTCCCATTTTCGAGTTTCCTGAATATGGAGAAGCCGGTCGTCGCATCGTCGACTGTGATGGCATCGGCGTGGCTGTCTCTCACCCAAGGATGATCGAGAACTTTCTGGACATGGGCCACTTTCCCTACGTCCATGCGAACTATCTGGGTGAGCTACCGAACACCGAAGTCGCCCCGTACGAAGTAAAGCATGACGAGCTCTCCGACGAGCTATGGGCGGATGACTGCAGGTTCTTCCAACCTAAAACCTCCAATTCCGCCACGCAGGGCCTGCAGGTGGAATACAAGTATCGGGTCATGCAGTCGGCGTCGGCAATGCTCTATAAAACAGCATTTACCCGGCCGGAGTTCATGGATGCCATCGGGCTGTTTGTGCAGCCGCACTCCGAGGAGCGCATCACGGCGTATTGTCTGCTGGCGTACATCGATGACACGTCTTCGGAGAACGATCTGCTGTCGTTTCAGCACACGATCTTCGGCCAGGATAAGCCCATCTTGGAAAACCAAGTACCTCGCCGGATGCCGCTGTATCCGGGTACAGAAGTGCCGACCCGCTGTGATGCGATGTCGACCGCCTATCGGCGCTGGCTGCTGGACAAGAACGTCAGCTATGGAACCGTGCGTAGCGCGGCACAAGTATGACGCCTCGTCCATATGTTGTTCAGCGAGTCGATGACGACGCGCCCGGTGTCAAGGTGCTTACGCTCGTACCGGCCGATGGTGGCCCCTTGCCGCATGTCAGCGCGGGCTCTCATGTAGATGTACATATCGAGCGTCCAGATCAGCTACCGCTCGTAAGACAGTACTCGCTCATCAATGCTCCGGACGAGAACAGTGAGTTGGTCATCGCGGTGAAGCTCGAGCCTCAATCTCGTGGCGGGTCGGCTTGGATTCATGAGCGAGTGCCCGGGGACATCGTACATGTGGGGGCGGTACGAAACAATTTTGCCTTGCATGACGCGAGCCAGTATCACGTGCTGATCGGCGCCGGCATAGGCATCACACCCATCGTTTCCCTGATGGCGGCGCTGGACGCTCGGGGGAGTTCGTATGAGTTGCACTACTTCACACGTGACGAGAGCCACGTTGCTCTTAGGAAGCGGCTACGCGACGCCTCGTCGCAGTCCCGCTTGACCCTGCACTTGGCGCTCTCTCCTGAGCGGACTCAAGCTCGACTCAACGAAATCCTAGGCGCTTCACGACCAGTGGAATGCCACTTGTACTACTGCGGCCCTAGCCCCTTCATGGATGCAGTACAGGAGTTGACCACCTCGACTTGGGAAGACCGCTTCGTTCATTTCGAGCGCTTTGTGGCAATGCAGCCAACACCCGGGGAGGAGGATGCATCGTTCCTGGTCGAACTCAAGCGATCCCGCGTGAATTGCGTGGTGTTGCCAGGCGTGACCATCACCGAAGCGCTCCGATCTTGTGGTCACGAGCTGCCCACCTCATGTGAACAAGGGGTGTGCGGGGCATGCCTCACACCTGTCATTGAGGGCATTCCTGATCATCGAGATGCCTACCTCAACAAGAAAGAGCGGGAGTCCAACCAATTGATCATGCCCTGCGTCTCGCGGGCGCACTCCCGAAAACTGATCCTGGATGCTTAAAGGGTAGACAAGACATGAAACTGTACGACTACGAGCTCTCTGGAAACTGCTACAAGGTCCGGCTATTTTGCGCACTGCTGGGACTTGAAATCCAGCGCTTGCCGGTGAACTTTCATCCAGGCAAGGAACACAAGTCGGAGAAGTTCCTCGCTGAGGTGAATCCGATGGGGCAACTGCCAGTCATTGATGACGACGGATTTATCCTGCGCGATGCCCAAGCCATTTTGGTGTACATCGCCGCTCGGTACGACAAGACCGGCGTTTGGTGGCCGACCTCACCTGAATCAATGGGTGTAATCCAGACATGGCTGTCCTTTGCCGACGAACTCACTCGGACGGCATCTGCTGCACGTCTGCACGACGCGCTTGGCTACGCCGAGATCAATGTCCAAGCCGCTCGCAAGGGTGCACACAAACTACTGCGCTACCTCGACGACCACTTGGCGGAGCAGCACTTCAACGAAACGGCATGGCTGTATGGCGGCTCGCCCAGCATCGCGGACATCGCATGTTTCCCCTATGTCGCGTTAGCGCCTGAGGGCGGCATATCGCTGGACGAATACCCTGACGTCCGTCAATGGATCTGGGATCTCCGATCGCTCCCACGGTTCGTTGGCATGGGCGGGATCATGGCGATCGACATCGGTCAGAGCAACTGAATACAAGGGCCAAAGCAATGACGCATCCTCTCATCGAAAACAAAGACTTCCTTCGCCACTTCTGGCACCCCGTGTGCACCAAAGTCGAACTTGAAACGGCGAATCCGTCAGGCCTGGGGCCGCTGGCGGTGACACTTCTAGGCGAGCGATTGGTGATTGCAAACCTCAATGGTGAAATCGTTGCGATGGAAGATCGCTGCGCCCATCGCTTTGCTGCGCTCTCGACTGGGACGGTGGTGGGTAACAACCTGCGGTGCAACTATCACGGCTGGAAATACGGTCGTGATGGCGTTGTGAATCACACTCCCGCCTGCCCCGAGCAGCCTATTCCGCGCAAGGCTTGTGCCAAGAGCTATGAGTGTGAGGTGAAGTACGACCTGGTCTGGGTTAGGTTAGACAGCAGTTGGGACTGCACGGACATACCCTATTGCAGCGACTGGGATGCCCCCGGTATGCGATCGATTGTCGGTGACCCCTACACGTGGAATACATCTGCGGAACGCCGATGGGAGAACTTCACCGACCTTTCTCACTTCGCCTACGTTCACCCTGGTACTTTGTACGACCCCGCCTACGATCGCCCTCCGATCCCGGCCGTTGACAGGGTCGATGGTGAGTTGCGGTTCGCGATTCTGCCGCCTCAGGACATGCTGGACAACCTGCCTGAGAACGCTCCGATTGGCTCCTTTACCTATCGGTGCTCGATGCCTTACACGATCAACTTGAAGATCCAGCTATACCGCGACTCCAGCATATTCACGCTTTGGACTACCAGTAGCCCTGTCGATGCAACGCACTGTCGCAACTTCATGATCATCAGCCGTGCGGACAAAGAAAACGATCCGGATCACGCACACAAGGCCTTCCAGAAACTTGTGCTGTCAGAGGATGAGCCGATCATTGAATCGCAGTGGCCCGCTGAGATCTCACTTGATGAGGTTTCTCTGGTCACCGACAAGGTATCCAACCAGTACCGCAAGTGGCTGCGAGAGCTGTCGGTTGCAGCGACAAATGGCCGGGAGGCCTTTGTTGAGGTGTTGAAGACCGGTTTTATCGACGAACGCTGAACTCCGCAGGATATCTACATGAAGACGAAGGCCGCAGTCGCATGGACTGCCAAGAGTCCCTTGAGCATTGAGACCGTGGACCTCGAAGGCCCAAGGTTCGGCGAGGTGCTGGTGGAAATAAAAGCCACCGGGATTTGTCACACCGACTATTACACGCTTTCCGGGGCGGACCCCGAAGGCATCTTCCCTGCAATCTTGGGCCATGAAGGTGCTGGGATCGTCGTCGACGTCGGCCCAGGTGTCAGTTCTTTAAAGAAGGGGGACCATGTCATTCCTCTTTACACGCCGGAGTGTCGGCAATGTAAGTTCTGCCTTTCCCGCAAGACGAACCTTTGCCAGAGCATCCGATCGACACAAGGTAAGGGTTTGATGCCGGATGGCAGTAGCCGTTTCAGCATGAACGGACAGTCTATCGCCCACTACATGGGTACTAGCACCTTCAGCAACTACACCGTAGTTCCTGAAATTGCGCTAGCGAAGATCCGTGAAGATGCGCCGTTCGACAAAGTTTGCTACATCGGATGCGGCGTGACGACGGGTCTTGGGGCGGTGTTGTTCACGGCGCAGGTTCAGGCCGGGGCGACGGTGGCGGTTTTCGGTCTGGGTGGTATCGGTCTTAACGTGATCCAGGGCGCGCGCATGGTGGGTGCCGACAAGATCATCGGCATCGACATCAATGCAGATCGAGCTGCCATGGCGCGTAAGTTCGGCATGACAGACTTCATCAACCCGATGGAGCATGAAAACGTTGTCGACGCAGTGATCCAGTTGAGCGATGGGGGGGTTGACTTCAGCTTTGAGTGCATCGGCAACACTCGGGTCATGCGTCAGGCGCTCGAATGTACTCACAAGGGATGGGGGCGCAGCATCATCATTGGCGTGGCCGAGGCTGGGGCAGAGATCAGCACGAGGCCCTTCCAGCTGGTAACAGGCAGGAAGTGGGAGGGATCCGCGTTTGGCGGGGCTCGAGGGCGAACCGATGTGCCACGCATTGTCGACTGGTACATGGAGGGCAAGATTGACATCGATAGCTTGATTACCCACAAGCTTGCTCTTGAAGACATCAATCAGGGCTTTGAACTTATGAAGTCTGGCGAATCCATCCGGACCGTGGTGGAATTTTGAGATGGCGTTGAGAATCAACAGTCGTTCGATAGCATTTGGTGGCGAACAGTTCTTTTGTGAACATGACTCCGAAGTCATCGGCTTGCCCATGAAATTCGGGCTCTACCTGCCGCCACAAATCCGCTATCACAAAGTACCTCTGCTGATGTTCCTGGCAGGCCTGACGTGTACGGAGGAGACTTTTGCTTTCAAGTCTGGGGCCCAGCGGCTGGCAGCTGAGTTGGGACTTGCCATCCTGACCCCGGATACCAGCCCTCGAGCAACAGCCGTGCCTGGCGCTGACACGTCCTGGGAGCTCGGGCACGGTGCCAGCTTCTATCTGGATGCGACACAGGAGCCTTGGTCACGCCATTTCAGGATGGAGTCCTGGTTGACCGAAGAGTTGTTGAATTTGGTACGTGAGGAGTTTCCAAGCGTTGCTGGGCGATGTGGGATTTCAGGGCACTCCATGGGCGGCCATGGCGCACTGACGCTCGCTTTGCGTCATCCGGGCAAGTTCGCCAGCGTTTCGGCCATCTCGCCCGTGTGTGCACCGTTTCATTGCAGATGGGGAAAGCAGGCATTTGCTGCCTACCTTGGCGACGACCGCGCAGCCTGGCGTGATTACGATGCAACGGAGCTGATTCAGTCAGGCTGGACGGCGCCTCCACTGCTGGTCGATGTGGGGACCCATGACAAGTTCATGCAGGAGCAATTGAACATTGACCGCCTTGAGAGCATTTGCAGAGGCATCGGTCAGGCGCTCAACTTGCGACGCCACGAGGGCTATGACCACAGCTATTATTTCATTGCCACGGTGATTGAAGATCATTTGCGGCACCACACGGCTCAACTTGAAGTTTGAAGTCACGAAGGATTGGTTTTGCCGAGAGCCCGGAACCGTTACTGGTTTCG
>Ga0209066_10003097_pt1 | contig 19387 bp, 16 predicted proteins | sample All_14_2_FD_187198 | JGI IMG/M metagenome (GOLD analysis project Ga0209066, IMG submission 187198) | Freshwater microbial communities in response to fracking from Pennsylvania, USA - Allegheny Zone_MetaG_DW_15 (SPAdes) (version 2) ... | reverse complement strand
GTCGGGCACTGAAACGGGTCGCCTCGCTCGCGGTCTCGGGGGACCGGGCCCACTATGTCGCCGATCTGGCTGCCGGCGGAGTGGTTCTGATCGGGGTCGTGTCGGGGGCCTGGCTCCGGGCTCCGGGCCTGGATGCCGCTGCCGGTCTGGTGGTCGCGGTCTGGCTGTTCTGGGGGGCCATGGGCCTGCTTCGGACGGCCTCGGACCAGCTTCTGGACCGCTCGGCCCCGGATCAGGATATCGCAGCCATCTCCCGCGCGGTCCTGGCCGATCCGCGCGTGCGGGGCCTGCATCGCCTTCGCACGCGGATGTCGGGCGCGATCACGGTCGTCCAGATGCACGTCGACCTCGATCCGGCCCTGACGCTCCAGACCGCCCATCAGATCCTGGACGAGGCCGAGGCCCGGATCCTGGCCGTCGTCCCCGGTGCCGATGTCCTGATCCACCCCGATCCGGTCAGACCGACCGGGACGACCGGTCCCTGGGCCTGAGGCCTTCCGGTCCCGACGCCCGAACGCCGGATTTCGACGAAGTAAACGCCGATTTAACGGACGCGGGTTCACACCCTCGCCCATGTCGGCCGCCAACCTGTTCCACTTCCCCTTCGACCCCGGTTCGCGCACGGCCCGGTTGGCGCTGGGCGAGGCCAGGATCGACTTTGCCGAGACCATCGTACGGCCGTGGGAACCGGACTGTCCCCTGCACGACCTCAACCCCTCAGCCATGCCCCCCGTGCTTCAGGTTTTCGACACCGGACCGGGCACGGCCGGTCGCGCCCTGACCCTGTGCGAGGCCGGTGCCATCCTGGGCTGGATCGAGGACCGTCAGAAGACGCCCCTGCTGCTGGCCTCCGACCCCGCCGAACGGGCCGAGGCGCGCCGCCTGACCGCCTGGTTCGACCGCCGCTTTACCGACGAGGTCAACGCCGTGCTGCTGCACGAGCGGATGGAAAAGCCCCTGCTGCGCCTGGGCCCGCCCGAGGCCCGCGCCCTGCGCGACGGTCGCGCGGCCCTGCGCGAACACCTGACCATGCTGGAGGAACTGGCTGCGGCCCGCGACTGGCTGGCCGGACGCAGGCTCAGCCAGGCCGACCTGATCGCCGCCGCCCATCTGTCGGTCCTGGACTATTTCGGCGAACTGGCCTGGAAAGCCCAGCCCGCGCTCAAGCTCTGGTATATGAAGATCAAGTCCCGCCCCTGCTTCCGCCCCCTGCTCGCCGATAAATTCCAGGGGCTGGCGGCGGCGGCCCACTATGCCAATCTGGACTTCTAGAGCACCGCGCCCTTGCTTCCGGTGCGCTGTGGAAAGCCATAGCTTGCAGACAAGGCCGGTCGCGGCATTGATGAGTCCTCTTCCATAGCCAGCAATCGAAGCGGGAGGTTCTTCCATGCCCACGATCACGGGAACCGCAGGGGCCGACGTTCTGACGGGAACGGCATCGGACGACGTCCTGGTCGGACTGGGCGGCAATGACACCCTCACCGGAGGTCCGGGATCTGACTGGATTGTCGCGGGCCAGAATGAAAGCGATGGCACTGACACCGTCGTCTATCTGAGCGTGGCGGACTCGCCGATCTCGGGGCCCATCGACGTGGTGACCGTGTCCGGATTCGACAGGTTTGATTTTTCCGCCCTGAATCCGACATCCATCATACTGTCCCACACGACACAAAATCTGTATTCGGTCGGCGTCATTCAGGCCTACCTGACCGTAAGAACGGCCACCGGGGATCTCCAGGTCCTTCTGGATAGCCGTACGGGACTGAACTATCTTGATTTTGGCTTTTCCGGGCCGATGATCATCATCGGCAGTTCTGACCACAACCTCCTGGATGGCGGCCCCGGAAATGATGTCGTCTATGGGAATGGGGGGAATGACTATTTTCTCCCTCATGCAGGCTCGGATGTTCTGTACGGGGGCGCGGGCCAAGACACCTTCGCCTTCGGGAATGGCTCGGATTCGCCCTTGTCCGCGTTCGATCTTATCGCAGATTTTGAGCAGGGGGCCGATGTCATCGAGTTCAACTTCTCGAATGGAAGACCGGGGGTTGTTCGAACTGAATCCGGTGGAAGCTTTGCCTTTTCACAAGCCGATTCTGGATTGGCGTCACTCGGAATTTCCGGCCTCGTTACTGTTGGCGTTCTTGGCGTGGGTCTGAACGGTACCGACTTCTCGCATCCCTTCTACATCGGGATCACCATTCTGGGTGCTTCGCTCCACGAACGCATCATTGGCTCCAACGGAACGGACACGCTGGACGGAGGGGCAGGCAACGACACGGTCGACGGCGGCTCGGGCATAGACCGCATAATCGGCGGAAAAGGCTTCGACGCCCTGTTCGGTGGATCCGGCGCGGATACCTTCGCCTACACCGACCGCCTGGACTCCACCGTGGCACAGGCCGACATCATTTTCGACTTCGTCTCTGGCCAGGAGAAGATCGACCTGACGGCGGTTCGAACCGGCGCGAACGATCGGTTCGGCATCGCCTATCAGGGCACGGGCAGCTTCCTGTTCGTCGATCTGGGCGGAGAGGGCACCTATGACATGCTGATCCAGCTGGCGAACGTCCATCTGCTGGCATCGGACGTGAACTGGGGCGCGGCCAGCGGCGCATTCGAAGACAGGGTCAAGTTCGGTGCCGCCCCAGAGGTCTTGCCCGGTGTGGACGCCGTGTCCGGCCTGTCCATTCAAGTCGACGGGTTCATGCCGGAGGCTGATGCCGCTGTTTTGGGTGCCATCACCTCCCACCAGGACTGGCTTGTCTGAGCCCCGGGTCAGGTTCCCTTCCCCGGCCTGACGTCGGCGAAGTCTGTCTCCGGCACCGCCAGGAAAGCCCGCCACAGGACGCCGTGCGCCCCGAAACGGAATTCGGCGCGCCCTGGTCAAATGCGTTTTCTGGCCGCTGGAGCAGGCTGTGCTTGACCGCGATACGCGCGCCGAAGGCTTCAACCCGTCGCCCCTGCGGCATGTGTTAAGCTCTGTCTTCCGGTCTTTGACATGTCGATCCCGCACCGCGCCCCGGGCTCCACGTCCCATCCAATTGCAGGGTCTGCAGGGTGTGCAGGGTGCTTTTTTCTTCCGCGACGGACCCCGGGCACCGGCACCCGGTTCGCTTCGCCCGCGCGGGCGGCTACAAGCCCTGGCATGGCGAGCGACCTTCGCGACAACATCCGCATCCAGGCCCGGGCCCTGGGGTTTGACGCCTGCCGTTTCGCCTCGGCGTCCGCGCCGTGGAGCGCGGGCGAGCGGCTGGCCCATTTCGTCGAGGCCGGGCGGCATGGCGACATGGGCTGGATGGAGACCACGCTGGAGCGTCGCGCCCATCCGACCGCCATGTGGGCCGGGGCGCGGACCGCCATCGTCCTGGGCCTGAACTATGGCCCCGACCACGATCCCCTGCCCCAGATGGCCGACGCCTCGGCCGGATACATCTCGGTCTATGCCCGCGGCGACGACTATCATGAGCTGATCAAGGGGCGGCTCAAGCAACTGGCCGGTCAGGTCGCCGTCCGGACCGGGGCCGAGGTCAAGGTCTTCGTCGACACCGCCCCCCTGATGGAAAAGCCCCTGGCCCAACGCGCGGGCCTGGGCTGGCAGGGCAAACACACCAATCTGCTGAGCCGCGACCACGGCAACTGGCTGTTCCTGGGGGTCATCCTGTCGGCCGCCGAGATCGCGCCGGATGAGGCCGAGACCGAACATTGCGGCTCCTGCACCGCCTGTCTCGACGCCTGCCCGACCAGGGCCTTTCCCGAGCCCTTCCAGCTCGATGCCCGGCGGTGCCTCTCGTATCTGACCATCGAGTTCGCCGGCCCCTGGCCGGTCGAGTTCCGCGAGGCAACGGGCAGCCGCATCTATGGCTGCGACGACTGTCTGGCCGTCTGTCCCTGGAACAAGTTCGCCTCGACCGCGCGCGAGAGCCGGTTGCAGGCGCGCGATGCCCTGATCAGCCCCGGGCTGGCAGAACTGGCAGGGCTGGACGACGCGACCTTCCGGGCCCTGTTCGCGAAAAACCCGGTCAAGCGGATCGGCCGCGACCGGTTTGTCCGCAACGTCCTCTATGCCATCGGCAACAGCGGGAGGCGTCCCCACAGCCGAAACGGCGACCTCGCACAGGCCGCCGTTCGTCTGCTCGATGATCCCTCGCCGCTGGTGCGCGGCGCGGCGGTCTGGGCCGTGGGCCGCCTGGTCGAGCCGGGTCGGTTCGCCACCCTCAGGACCGTGCGACTGGCGGTCGAGACAGATCCGGCGGTGGCCGGAGAGTGGGCAAGCCCTCCTCCGGCACCGTAGTCGCTACCAGATGCGGACGCGGTCGGCGGGCGCGAGATAGTATTTCGTGCCCGGCTGGACATTGAACGCCTCGTACCAGGCATCGGAGTTCCGCAAGGGCCCGATCACGCGGAACATGGCCGGCGAATGCGGGTCGGTGGCGACCTGCTGTTTGGCCGCCTCGTCGCGCATCTTGGACTGCCAGACCTGGGCCCAGCCATAGAAGAAGCGCTGGTCGCCAGTGGTTCCGTCGAGGACCGGCGCGGCCTGGCCATTCAGCGACAGATGATAGGCCTCCAGCCCCACCGCCACACCCGAGGCGTCGCCGATGTTCTCGCCCATCGTGAGGCCGCCCTGGACGCGATAGCCGGGCAGAGGCTCATAAGCGTCGTACTGGGCTCCCAGTCGGGTGGTCAGGGACTGGAAATTGGCCTTGTCCTCGTCGGTCCACCAGTTGCGCAGAACGCCGTCGCCATCGGACTTGGAGCCCTGGTCGTCGAAGCCGTGGCCGATCTCGTGGCCGATCACACCGCCGATGCCGCCATAGTTGACGGCCGGATCCGCGTCCGGATCGAAGAAGGGCGGCTGAAGGATCGCGGCCGGGAAGACGATCTCGTTGTTGGCCGAGTTGTAATAGGCATTCACCGTCTGGGGCGTCATGCCCCATTCCCGCTTGTTGACCGGCTCGTTGAGGCGATTCAGCTGATAGTTCCACTGGAAGAGACCGGCGCGCTGGGCATTGCCGAACAGGTCGTCGGGGCGAACCTCCAGGGCGGAATAGTCACGCCAGGTGTCGGGATAGCCGATCTTGACGGTGAATTTGCGCAGCTTCTCCTGGGCGGCCGCCTTGGTCTCGGTGCCCATCCAGGTCAGGCCTTCGATCCGGTGCGACAGGGGGTTCGCAGGTTGGCGACCAGGGTTTCCATCTTGGCCTTGGAGTCGGCAGGGAAGTATTCGGCCACATAGAGACGCCCGGCGGCCTCGCCCAGCGAACCCTCGGCGAACGAGATGGCCCGCTTTTCCCTCGAGCGCTGCTCGAGCTGACCCGACAGATCCCTTGCCCGGAACTCCCACTGGGCGTCGGCGAACCGCCTGGACAGCAGTGGGGCTGCGCTGTCGGTCGACTGGAATGCCTGCCAGGCCTGGAGCAGCGCAACCGGGGTCTCGGCATAGATGGCCGCGATCTTGGGCACGGCGGTGTTCTGGGCCACGATCAGGCGCGGCGTCGATCCCAGCCGGGCGGCATTGAAATAGGCCTGCCAGTCAAAGCCCGGAGCCTCCTCGACCAGGCGGGCGATGGTGAACTCGTTATAGGTCTTGTCGCGATCACGGTTCTCGATCGGGGTCCAGTGGGCCTCGGCGATCCGGGTTTCCAGCGCCACGATGGCGGCGGCATTGCCCGCGGGATCATCCCAGCCGATCATCGTGAGCATCCGCTCGACATAGGACTGATACTTGACCTTCTTGTCGGCATAGAGGGGCGACAGATAATAGTCCCGGTTGGGCAGACCCAGACCACCCTGTCCGGCGGCGACGACGTACCGGTTGGGGGCCTTGGCGTCGATCGTGATACCGGTGCGGAAGAAGGACGAGCCCAGCTTGCCGATCGTCCCGCCCATATAGACCGCCATCTTCTGGTGGCTGTCGGCCGCGCGGATGGCGGCCAGGAAAGGTTGCAGCGGCGCAGAATCCAGCGCCTCGATCCGGGCCTCGTCGATATGGGACCGATAGGCGTCGGCCACCTTGGCCTCGTCCGATCCGGGCACCAGGTCACTACGGGCGGCCAGGCCCAGGACCAGTTGCTTCATCCGGTTATCCGACAGTTCGCGCAACAGGGCGAACGATCCATAGCTGGTGCGGTCCGACGGGATCGTCAGGGACTGCAGCGCCGTACCGTTGGCATACTCCATGAAGCTGTCGCCCGGGTTCACCGCGGTGTCGCGGCCGGCCAGGTTGAAGCCCCAGGCGCCGTATTTGGGCGCGACCGTGCCCTGATAGCCAGACGCCGGTGCCGTGGTCTGGAACAGCGACACGACCGTACAGGCCTCGTCCACACATTCATGCTGATCAGCCTGGGCGCTCCAGTCCTGGGCCGAAGCGGCCGTTGCAAGAACCGTGGCGGGCACGAGCAAGGCGCCGAGGGCGGCACAGAGAAACAGGGTCTTCATAGGGGGAATATCCAGGACGGTCGGCGAAAGGGGAAAAGCGTCCTGACAGGGACACGGTTGATCGCGAACCTACGCCCGGAAGGCGGCGCGTCGCCTTAAAAAAGTTTCATGAACCAAGAGCGACCGATTGGGCCGGTTGGTGCGTTGGAACACAGATAGGGATACTCGGTCAGATCCCGGACCGGGACTGCATTCCCATCCGGCAAAGCCTGACTATACTGGCCCAACCCCACCCGCCATCGGCCAGCGCCCCGTCTCGGGCGCACCACCGGCGTTGCGCAAGACTTTACGCGGAGAGCGAATGGCGATCGGACACGGCGGCGGAGAGTACAAGGATCTGGTCGTCTTCCTGGCGGCGGCGGGCGTCGTGGTGCCGCTGTTCAGTCGCCTGAAGATCAGCCCGGTGCTGGGTTTCCTCGCCGCCGGCGTCCTGTTGGGACCCAGTGGCCTGGGCCAGCTTTCCGGATCCCTGCCCTGGCTGTCGTGGTTCACCATCGAAGACCCGACCCAGATCGCCCAGCTGAGCGAACTCGGCGTGGCCTTCCTGCTGTTCATGATCGGGCTGGAGTTGTCCTGGGAACGGCTGAAGTCGATGCGACGGCTGGTCTTCGGCCTGGGCCTGATGCAGGTCCTGGTCTGCGCCGTGGTGCTGGGGGGCGGTTTTGTGCTGCTGGGCCAGTCGCTGGCGGGGGCGGCTGTCCTGGGCATGGGCCTGGCCCTGTCGTCCACCGCCGTGGTCATGCCGGTGATGGCCGAGAGCGGGCGTCTGAAGGGCGCGGTGGGTCGCTCGACCTTTGCGGTCCTGCTGGCCCAGGACCTGGCCGTCGCACCGATCCTGATCACGGTCTCTCTTCTGGTGGCCGCCGCGGTCCCCGGCGGAATGCTGGAACCTGCCTTGCTCGGCCGCACCCTGTTTGCCCTCGCCCCTGCGGCCATCGGCCTGGCGCTCGTCGTGGCGATTGGACGCCTGGGGCTCAGACCCTTGTTCCGTTCGGTGGCCCGCAGCCGAAAGCGCACCAACTCTGGCCAGGAACTCTTCGTGGCCCTGTGTCTGCTGATCGTGGTCGGTGCAGGCGTTGCCGCCCAGGCCGCGGGACTGTCGATGAGCATCGGGGCGCTGATCGCCGGCGTCATGATCGCCGAGACCGAGTATCGGCGCGAGGTCGAGATCAATATCGAACCGTTCAAGGGGCTGTTGCTGGGGGTCTTCTTCGTCGGTGTCGGCATCAGTCTGGACCTGAAGACCGTGGCCGCAGACCCGCTGTTCTTCTTCGGCCTGGCTGCAGCCATCACGGTGGTCAAGGCCGGATTGATCTTCGGCCTGGCCAGACTGTGGGGCCTGAGCGCCCGAAGCGCCATCGAGACGGCCCTGGTTCTGGGTCCCGCAGGCGAGTTCGCCTTCGTGATCCTGAGCACCGGCATGGCCGAGGGCGTTGCGCCGCCAGCCTTCACGCAAGGGGTCATGCTGTCGGCCACGATCAGCATGTTCTGCGTGCCCCTGATGGCCATGCTGGGCCAGCGCCTGTCGCGGCGCACCGACCCGGCCGCAAGCCTGGCCCCCGAGGCCACACCACCGGTCGTTCCCGATGGGGCGGTCATGATCGTCGGCTTCGGACGCGTCGGCAGGCTGGTGGGCGAGATGCTGGCCAAGCACAATGTCCCCTTCATCGCCCTGGACACCGATCCTGCCGCCGTCTCGGCTGCCCGGCGACTGGGCCACGAAATCTACTACGGCGACGCCGGTCGGTCAGAGATGCTTCAGCTGTGCGGCATCGCCACGGCGCGGGCCCTGGTCGTGACCATGGATGCCCCCGGCAAGGTGGATGAGGTGGTCATTGCTGCCCGCGCCCTGCGCGATGACATGACCCTGATCGCCCGCGCCCGCGACGACCGTCACGCAGCCCGCCTGTATGGCCTGGGCGTCACCGACGCCGTGCCAGAGACCACCGAGGCCAGCCTGCAGCTGGCCGAGAACACCCTGGTCGATCTGGGCGTGCCGATGGGTCTGGTGCTGGCCTCGATCCACGAGAAGCGGGACAGCTTCCGGGCCGTATTCCAGGCCGCGATTCCCGCCGACCGGCGCAACCGCCCGACCCGGGCCCTGCGGGGATCTGTCCACAAGAGCTGAGTGAAACGACGGACTCCCACCGACGGATCGGTGAAATCGACGCGTTCTAGCGCGGCGGTATCGTCGATGCCGTGATGTCGCAGCCCACTGTGCTGTTAACAATTGGACCCCATTTTCGTCATCGTTTCGTGATGAACCCCGCCTTCGCTCCGCCATCAGGGCGGCTTCCCTTTGCGCCTATCGCCGGGACGGCGACTTCAAGATCGCCGCCTGTTCCCCCCTCACGCCGGTCGTTGTCAGCCGGTCCAGAGTAGAGTTCCCTTCATGTCCCAGTCCACCGTGACCGCCTCCGTTCTTGCCGACGACGCGGCCAGCCCCCGTATCAACCGTCGTCAGGCCGCCAAGGTCCGCACGCGCCAGAAGGTCCTGGACGCCGCCCGCGGCCTGTTTGCCGAGCGTGGCTATGAGCCTGCCACCATCCGCGACATCGCCCGGGGTGCCGGAATGTCCACCGGTGCCGTTTTCGCCAATTTCCAGGACAAGGCCGAATTGTTCGAGGCCGTCCTGACCGAGGACATGACCCGTCTGGCCGATACGGTGAAGGCCGGTGCCGGAGAAGGTCCTGTTTCGGCGCGACTGACCGCCGCCCTGGCCGCCGGCTATCACGGCTCGCTGGATCAGCTCCCGTTGTTCCAGGCCATCGTCGCCCGCTCCTGGTTCCAGCCCCTGGCCGCCGAGACCCGCGCCCGTGCCGTGACCCGGCAGTTGCTGGTCGTCATCACAGAGATCCTGCGCGACGGCGTGGCCGCAGGCGAACTGTCCCAGGACGCCGATGTGACGCTGCTGACCGAACTGCTGTGGGATGCCTATCTCTCAAACTACCGCCGCGCCGCCTACGACGGCTGGACCGCCGGACAGCTGACCGACCATGTCGGCAAACAGATCGCCGTCATCCTGGCAGGCGCCCTGACCCGGAAGTAGATCACGGCCGCGCCTCTCCGTCCCGGCGATGGAGAGGCGCATCAAACCGCAAGACTCGGTCTCGCCCATTGGGTATTGGGCGCGCCGATGACCCATGCCGAGATGATCGCCATCATCGTCAACGCGCTCGGCCTCGGCTCGGCGCTGACCGGCATCGGCGCGCTCCTGTCGCGGCCACGCGTTTCGGGCCGGCCTATCCCCGCAGCTTGCGGGTCAGGGCTTCCACGTCGCGGGCGATCTGGTCGTCCTGGGGCATCAGTTCCTCGATCTTGCGGACCCCGTGCAGGACGGTGGTGTGGTCACGCCCGCCGAACCGGCGACCGATGTCGGGATAGGACCGGGTCGTGTGCTGCTTGCACAGATACATGGCGATCTGTCGCGGGCGGGCGATGGCGCGGGTCCGGCGTTCGCTCAGCAGGTCGACCTGCTTCATGTTGAAATGCTCGGCGACGGTCTTCTGGATCTCGTCGACGGTGATGCGGCGCTCGGGACCGCCGCGCAGGGCTGCGCCCAGGAGGGTCAGGGCCTCGTCGACGCCGAGCGACGACAGCCGCGAACCGGCCGCCGCGGCCAGGGTGTTGACGGCCCCCTCCAGCTCGCGGACCGAGCCGGGCGTACGATCGACCATCTGCTCCAGCACCTCGCGCCGGGCCTCGCCCTGGACGACGCCGAGGCGGGCAAAGGCGGCCAGACGGTTTTCGGCCACCGCGATCTTGAGCGCCCGGTCGGCGGGCTCGACCGGGCAGGTCAGGCCGGCGGCCAGGTGGCTGCGCAGACGCGGTTCGACCTCGGTCAGGGCCATGGGCGGACGGTCGGCCGACAGGACGATACGCTTGCCGTCCTCGATCAGGGCGGTCAGGGTCGAGAGCAGCTCTTCCTGGGTGCTGGCCTTGCCGCCCACGAACTGGACGTCGTCCAGCAGCAGCATGTCGGCCGAGCGCAGGCTTTCCTTGAAGGCAGCGGTCGAGCGGTCCTGCATGGCCCGCATGAAGGTCGACAGGAACCGCTCGGCGGTCAGATAGACCACCCGGGCCTCGGGCCTCAGACGCTGGGCCTCCCAGGCGATGGCGTTCAGCAGGTGGGTCTTGCCGTAGCCATAGGGGCCGCAGAAGAAGATCGGGTTGAAATGGCCATCGGCCCAGGCCGCCGTCTGGCGGGCGATGGCGAGGGCGAAGGCATTGCCCTGGCCCTCCACGAAGCTGTCGAAGGTCAGCCGTTCCTGCAGGCCGGCGGCACGGACGGCACGCGGGCCGTCGGTGACCGGGGCCACCGTCGCCATGGGGGCCGGTCGCGACAGGACCAGACCCGGTGAGGCCAGGCCGGAGGGGGTCTGGGCAGCGGTGTCATTGGCGGCCCCCACAGGAAGGCCGATGGCGGACGCAGGGGCCGGTGAACCGACCTCGGCCCGGCAGCGGACCTCCAGACGGCGCGACAGGCCGTCCAGCCCCAGCCACAGCTCATTCATGCGACGCAGGGCGTTCTTGCGCACCCAGTCGCGGGCGTAGGCGGTCGGGGTGACCAGGATCAACTGACCGCCCGCATCGGCGCGGACCGCCGACGGCGCGATATAGGAACTGAAGGGTCCGTCTCCGATCTCGGCACGCAGACGGACCGCCGCCTCGCTCCAGATCCGGTCCGGGTCCGTCAAGTTCGCCAACGCCAAACCCCCAGTCATAATCACGTCCCAATCCAAGCTCTCGATACCCCCGTGCCGTACTGGCGACGGGCCTGCACCGGTCGGTCGTCAGCGGGGACGCGTTCGCCTTCCCTGCGAAGCGCATGCTTCGCTGGGCCGGTGCGGCCTTTCGCTTCTGACGTCTCCGCCGACCGGGATCGTGTCCCCGTCGTCTTCATCCGTGTGGGGATGGAAGTGCGTTAGAGCCCAAAACTTACGCCCGACGAGCGAACGGTCAACGCTGATTCGAGTCGAGATTCGTACTTAAATTGTTTGACTCCGCTAAAGCCAAATCCCGCTTGGGGAAATGGCGATTTCCACCTGTCGCCCCCAGGGTCCGACTTGCGAACGCTTAGCACCACACGCGGAAACGGCGAGAGAGCATTTGCCCTCTCGCCGTTGAAATCATTGGATTTTCGTGTGACGGATCGAAAAAATCCGTTCCGTATCCGTCTGTCGAACACCCTATAGGTAGTCCAACCTAGTCGCCTCAGGCGGCGGTCGACAGCTTCTTGAGCTGGGCGGCCAGGCGGCTCACCTTGCGCGAGCCGGTGTTCTTGTGAACCACGCCCTTGGTGACGGCACGCATCAGCTCGGACTGGGCCGTGACGAAGGCGTCCCGGGCGGCCGTGGCATCGCCGGCGGTGACCGCTTCCTGGAATTTGCGAAGGAAGGTGCGGACGCGGGTACGGCGCGCCTTGTTCACTTCGGTGCGGGCAGCGATCTTGCGGATCGCCTTGCGGGCGCCGGGGTTGTTGGCCATCGATAAACCTATGAGACGGAAAACGCCGTAGACACACGTCCACGGCGCAGAAATCTGAAGAGGCGCGGCTATAGCGGATGACAGGCGGGGGGTCAACGCAAAGTCTGCGTCACCGGTCACCTGCCCCGCCACCGCCTGCGCCCCCTCTGGCTAGCGGCCCGTAAAGACCGGCTTTCGCTTCTCGACGAAGGCGGCCATGCCCTCCTTCTGGTCCTCGAAGGCGAACAGGGAGTGGAACAGGCGGCGTTCGAACTGGACGCCCTGGGTCAGGGTGGTCTCGAAGGCGGCCAGGACCATCTCCTTGTTGGCGGTGACGGCGAGGGGGGACTGGAAGGCGATCTTGGCGGCCACGGCGCGCACGTCGTCCAGCAGGGCCTCGGGGGCCACGACACGCGACACCAGCCCGGCGCGCTCGGCCTCTGCGGCATCCATCATCCGGCCGGTCAGGACCATCTCCATGGCCTTGGCCTTGCCCACGGCACGGGTCAGGCGCTGGGAGCCGCCGATGCCGGGCGCGACACCCAGGTTGATCTCGGGCTGGCCGAATTTCGCGGTCTCCGAGGCGATGATGAAGTCGCACAGCATGGCCAGTTCGCAGCCGCCGCCCAGGGCATAGCCCGAGACCGCAGCGATGATCGGCTTCCTGAAGCGGGTGATGCGGTCATGGGCGTGGGCGAAGAAATTGCCCTTGTACATCTCGGCATAGGACTGGTCGGCCATCTCCTTGATGTCGGCCCCGGCGGCGAAGGCCTTGGTCGAGCCGGTCAGGATCAGGCAGCGCACCGTGTCGTCGTGCTCGACCACGTCGAGGAAGGCGGCCAGGTCGTTGGTCAGGGTGGTGTTCAGCGCGTTCAGCGCCTCGGGCCGGTTCAGGGTCACCAGGGCATAGCCATCGGCGTGGCGTTCGATCAGCAGGGTGGAATAGGCGTCGGCCATGGTGCGTCTCCGGTTCGATGGGCCAAACTCTTAGCCACCCCGTCGGCGCGGCGAAACCCGCGTTTATGCAAGCGCGCCACGCAGAGATGGACAGTGGCGGGTCCGGCCTCATCCTTCCCAGGAAAAGACCTCGCCGATCTCGACGCCGAAGACCACGGCGATGCGAAAGGCGGCTTCCAGGCTGGGAGAGTATTTGCCCGCCTCGATGGCCACGATGGTCTGGCGCGTCATGCCGATGCGGCGGGCCAGTTCGGCCTGGGTCATCTCCCCGGCGTGGAAGCGCAGTTCGCGGATGCGGTTACGGATCGGCGGCGTCTTGCTCACCGCAGCCGCCGGATCAGCAGCAGGGTAAAGCCGAACCGGGCCAGTTCGGACACGACGATACAGGCCAGCATGGCATTGGCGGCGAGCACCAGGACATTGGCCCCCAGGGTCTGGAGCCGAGGCCCGCCCGGCACCGCGACCATGCCGAAACCGGCCAGATAGGTCGCCGAGGCCAGGGTGACGACCAGGGCAATCAGGGCCATCAGCGAGATGTGGCTGGCCTTGAGCGCGGCCAGGGTCTCGCGCTCGTCGCGGGCGTCGCGATCGACCTTGCGGGTCGTCATCGTGGCCAGAACGGTCAGCGCGACCTCGACGATCACCACCACAACCAGACAGGCCACGAACAGCCCGCCCATGTCGACCACGAACCCCGTATCGGTCAGCCCCCCGCCCGACAGGGCCGCGATCAGCCGCCAGAAATAGAAGCCCCAGACGCCGACGGTGACCACGACACTGATCCACAGATGCTTTTCGCGAAAGGACATGACGGGCTCCTGACGCCGGAAGGGCGACGGGCGTGGTGTCTCACGAGGGCGATTGATTGTCAAATATTCTGGACATGATATCCGGTATACCAGACATCATGGCGGCCCCCTGCCCCGCTGACGACGGGCCATGCGGCGGCGGTCGGCGCGGTTCAGGGGGGTGTCGGGGGCCGGTTCGAGCATCGGGTCGCCGGGCGATTGTGCACGGTCGAAAACAGGGTGCACATCGTGCACATCGTGCACATTCCGGTCCTGAACCTTCCTGTCCGGGACCACGCGACCGGCGGGATCGACGGGGTCGGGCACCATGCCAGAGGTCACGACATCCGGTTCGGCGGCGGCGGCGACCGGCCTGTCCAGGCGGGCGAGATGATCGTGCAGACGCAGCCAGCGCTGGGCCTCCACGACGCGGCCGTCCCGAAGGGCCCGCGCAACATGTCGCCAGGCCAGGTCGAGCAGTTCCTCCATCGAGGCGAGCGGTTCGTCATCGTCAAGCGGATCGAGACCGGCATCCTGTGGTGCGGGGTCCGGCTGGTCGGCCCGCCGCCAGCCCTCGCGCCGGGCGCGGGCGCGAAAGGCCGACAAACCCAAGTCATAGCGTTCGCACAGCTCCTCGGCGGTAAAACCCCATCTGTAGCCGTCGCGCACCTCGGCCCAGATCGCCTCGGACCGCAGTCTGTAGCCGCCTTCGGGGCCGGCCCGGGCGGTCGAGGTCTCGAAGGAGGGCGTGGGGTCGTAAAGGTCGGTCATGGCGGCGGTCCTGACGCGGCGCGGAAGCCGGCACCGTGACATGCGCCTGCGTCAGAATCGGACGCAACACAGGGCGACATCCGTGATCCGTCGCCCTATCGCCTCTGGCAATGCGGACAGTAGAAGGTCGAGCGGCCGCCCTGGACGATGCGTTTGATGGTGCCGGTGCAATCGGGGGTCTGACAGGGTTGGTCCTCGCGGCCATAGACGTCGAACCGATGCTGGAAATAGCCCTGGCCGCCGTCGGCATTGGCAAAGTCGCGCAGGGTCGAGCCTCCGGCCTCGATGGCGTCATTGAGGACCGCGCGGATCACCGTCGCCAGGGTCTCCAGCCGGGGTCCGGACACCTTGCCCGCCGCGACGACCGGGGAGATGCGGGCACGGTACAGGGCCTCGCAGACATAGATATTGCCCAGACCCGCCACGATCCTCTGGTCCAGCAGGCTGACCTTGATGGACTGGGCCTTGCCCGAAAAGGCCTGGGCCAGATGGGCCCCGGAAAAGCCATTGCCCAGGGGCTCGGGCCCGATCCCGGCGAACCAGGGGTGGACCTCCACCCGATCGGTGGCGACCAGCCCCATGAAGCCGAACCGGCGCGCATCGGCATAACCCACCCGGGTCGCGACACCGTCCCGGACGGCGCACAGGCTCATGTGTTCATGCTTGCCCACGACGGGAGCCGACATCTCGAACTCGCCCAGCCCGGTGCCGTCCAGGGTGAAACGGCCGGTCATGCCCAGGTGGCTGACCCAGGTCTCGCCCGTCGACAGGGCGGCCAGCAGATATTTGGCACGGCGATCGATCCGCTCGACCACCGCCCCCTCCAGCCGCGCGACGAACCGTTCGGGAAAGGGAAACCGCAGGTCGGGACGGTTCTGGCGCACGCGGGTCAGGGTGGCCCCGACCAGGACGGGCTCCAGCCCACGCCGGACGGTTTCGACCTCGGGAAGTTCAGGCATCCCCGATCCTAGCGGCCCATGGCCCGACCGGAAAGCGTGGCCATAAACGGAGGCGTGCCCGGATCAAGCGTCGCCGTAGTGTGGCAAAACTGGTTTGCCGTTGTCGTCGAACCTTGGCGCCCTCGCCACGCGCGCGGCGCAGAAGTCAAAGATTACCATGCGATTCGGGGGGATCGATTGGACTATCCCATCCAGACGACGACCATAGCCGCGTCGCCGGGCCGCGCCCTGATCGCGGCCATGGCTCGCCGCGCCCGGCGCTCTGCGGTGCGGATGCAGGTCATGATCTCGGCCGGACTTCGGCCGGGGGATCCCGTCGTCGTGGGGGTGGCGGCGGTTGTCGGCCTGTCCTTCTATTTCCTGCTGTTTCCGGGCGTCGATCTGGCCGTGACAGCCCTGTTCCACCGGGCGGGCGAAGGGTTTCCGGCATCCCAGGACGCCATGCTGAGGACCCTGCGCAAGAGTTCCAGCCTGGCTCTGGCCGGACTTCTGGTCACCATGGCGGTGCTGCTGGTCCGACGCTGGATCACCGGGGGGCGGGGCGGCCGGACCCTGGTGCGCAACTGCAGCTTTCTGATGCTGGGTCTCGTTGCGGGACCGGGGCTGGTGGTCAATACGGTGCTCAAGAACGGCTGGGGCCGGGCGCGACCGATCCAGACCGACCTGTTCGGCGGCGACGCCCCCTTTAGCGGCGTGTGGCGGATCAGCGATGCCTGTCGCGACAACTGTTCGTTCGTCTCGGGCGAGGCCTCGTCGGCAGCCTGGATGGTCTGTGCGGTCCTGGTGCTGGTGCCCGCCCGCTGGCGTATGTGGGCGGTGCCGCCCGCCGTCGTCTATGGGGTGGCCCTGTCGCTGAACCGGATCGCCTTCGGCGGGCATTATCTGTCGGACGTGCTGCTGTCCTGGGCGATCACGGGACTGGTGCTGGCTGGCCTGCACCGGGTGACGGCGGCAGCCCCCCTGCCGGCGCGGCGCCCGCTTCCGGTCCTGCGCGGCCGCAGACCGGGTGTGGCGACCTCCTGAGGCCGCGCGGCAACCAGCAACGACGCCGGCAAGAACGAAACTGGACCTGACGCTCATTTCCGGCTTACCTCCGGCGTTCGAGAGGGACCCCGAATGACCGACACGCCAAAGACCCCTGCCCCCCTGGCCAGACGCGTCGAACTGACCCTGCGCGCCCTGATCCTGGGCTGTCTGCTGGCGGTGATCTTTACCGCGGCCAATACCTATCTGGGGCTCAAGGTCGGGCTGACCTTTGCCTCGGCCATTCCGGCGGCGGTCATCTCCATGGCGGTGCTGCGGCTCTTCAAGGGCTCGACCATCTGGGAGAACATGACGGTCCAGACGGTGGCCTCGGTCGGCGGGGCCATGAGCTCGATCATCTTCGTCCTGCCCGGCCTGGTCATGGTCGGATGGTGGCTGGACTTTCCGTTCTGGGAATCGGTGCTGATCTGCGTGCTGGGCGGGGTGCTGGGGGTGACCTTCTCGATTCCGCTGCGCCGCGCCCTGGTCGTCAACGCGGGCCTTCCCTACCCCGAGGGCGTCGCCGCCGCCGAGGTGCTCAAGGTCGGCTCGCCCGGCGTCGACCAGACCGCCGAGGCCGTGCGCGAGAACAAGGCGGGGCTGGGCGTCGTCGTCGTCGGCTCCCTGGTTTCGGCGGCCTATGCCTTCATCATCGCCGCGCGCGGCTTCGCAGGCGAGGCGGCACGGTTCGTCAAACTGCCTGCGGCCCTGGGGGGCGGGGCGACCGGTATCGGGTTCGGGATGCAGTTCGCCCTTCTCGGGGCCGGTCACCTGATCGGTCTGACAGTCGGCCTGGCCCAGCTGTTCGGCCTGTTGCTGGCCTGGTTGATCATCGTGCCGATCCTGACCTCGCCCGACACGATCACCTGGCTGACGGCGCACGGGATTCCCTCGATCGCGACGACCCTGCCCGCCGGGGCGGGCGCAGAGGAACTGGCCTCCACCGTCTGGCGGCGCGAGGTGCGGTTCATGGGCGCGGGCGTCATCGGCGTGGCCGCCATCTGGACCCTGATCAAGCTGATCGGCCCCCTCGTCGGGGGCCTGACCTCGGCACTGGCGGCCCAGGCCAGACGCGCCTCGGGCGAGGTGCTGGATCGCACCGAACAGGACATTCCGATCTCGCTGGTCGGCATCGTCTCGGTCGCCTGTCTGGTGGGGATCGCGGTCCTGCTGTGGGTGTTCACGCAAGGGACGGCCCTGGCCTCGGCGGCACCGGTGCTGGTGGCCGGCGGCATCGTCTATGTGGTGGTGATCGGCTTCGCCGTGGCGGCCATCTGCGGCTATATGGCCGGACTGATCGGGTCGTCCAACAGCCCCGTGTCGGGCGTCGGCATCATCGCCATCGTCGTCGCGGCCTGTCTTATGGTCCTGGTCCTGCGGATCACGGGGATGCCCGCCGATCCGTCCTTCGTGGCCTTTGCCCTGATGGTCACGGCGGTCGTGTTCGCCGTCGCCGTCATCGCCAACGACAACCTTCAGGACCTCAAGACCGGCCAGCTGGTCGAGGCCACGCCGTGGCGCCAGCAGCTGGCCCTGATCGTCGGTGTGGTCGCCGGCGCCATCGTGATCCCGCTGATCCTCAGCGCCCTGAACAGCGCCTTCGGTTTCGAGGGCGGCCCCAAGGGGATCGCCGACGAACCCCTGGCCGCGCCCCAGGCCACCCTGATCTCGGCCCTGGCGCGCGGCGTGATCTCCGGCGAGCTGCGCTGGGACCTGATCGGGGTGGGAGCCGCGATCGGCGTGGTCATCATCATCCTGGACGCGGTTCTGGAGAAGACCACGCGCGGCAAGATCAAGCTGCCGCCACTGGCCGTCGGCATCGGCTTCTACCTGCCCGCCGCCGTGACCACGATGCTGGTGGTCGGGGCGGTGATCGGCTGGTTCTACGACAAGGCCATCGCCGGCACGAAATACGCCGACATCGGACGGCGTATGGGCGTGCTGCTGGCGTCGGGCCTGATCGTCGGCGAGAGCCTGTTCGGGGTCTTCCTGGCCGGGGTGATCGTCGGGACCCGGGACGAGGCACCGTTTGGACATTTCATTCCAGAAAGCTGGGCCTGGGGGATGCCACTGGGCATCGTGGCCTTCGCCGCCTTGGCAACGGCGATGTACCGCTGGATCAAGTCGGTGTCGGTCAAGGTGGCGGGGTAGCCTCCGCTCCCTCTCCCGGTGGGAGAGGGCTTGAGCGCCCGAGAGCGTCAGCGATCGGCCTTCGCGCGAAAGGGTGAGGGTCACGGTGACTGCCGTTTAGCGCCTAACCCCTCACCCGCCCGCGCCAGGACGACGGCTGCGCCCCCGTGCGCGGCCTCCCTCTCCCTCCGGGATAAGGCGAGAACCCTAAATAGCTAGAATCACAGAGCAGTTTTTGCTACGACATTTCTACACGATGTATGCACGTCACGGTGGATCAATGACTTAGCGCCGGGATGTGCACGAAATCTACACGACGATGGAGGCTGTCATGGCGTTTGTCACGGACAAGGAAGAGCTGAAACCCGGACTGGTCATCTTCCGGCGCGGCGATTTGCAGAGCCGGGATTGGTACTGCCGCATTCGACTGCCGAAGGCGACGCGCTACAAGACCATTGCCTTGAAGACGCCGGATATCACGACAGCGCGGACCCTCGCTTATGACCACGAAAGCGAAGTCCGCTTTGCGTTGAAGCGCAATCTCCCGGTCTTCAACCGTCCGTTCTCTGCCGTCGCGAAAGACTACATCGCCGAGCAGCGACTGCGCGCGCAGCGCGGCGAGATCACGCTTGGCCGTGTGAAGTTGATTGAGTCGGTCGTGAAGAACCAGCTCAACCCCTATGTCGGCAAGACCCAGATCGACCTAATCGCGCTGGACCGCTGGCAAAACTATCCGTCCTGGCGGCGGTCGCTCAGCCCTGGCCGTATGGCCCGCCACGGCAACGTCCGTCCGATGACAGACGCCGAACGCGATGCCGTCAAGAGCCTCGCCGACGACAAGACGAAGCAGAA
>Ga0209066_10003096_pt1 | contig 19387 bp, 10 predicted proteins | sample All_14_2_FD_187198 | JGI IMG/M metagenome (GOLD analysis project Ga0209066, IMG submission 187198) | Freshwater microbial communities in response to fracking from Pennsylvania, USA - Allegheny Zone_MetaG_DW_15 (SPAdes) (version 2) ... | reverse complement strand
GGCCGAAGCCCCGCCCCCCGCCCTGGACGCCGCCTCCGTCGGGCGCGCCGTAGCCGCCTTCGACGGCCGCATCATACAGCAGGTCCCTCCTTATTCCGCCGTGCGCATGCAGGGCAAGCCCATGTATAAGCTGGCCCGCAAGAATATCGCCATGCCAGTGGTGCGGCGCGAGACCGACGTGAAATGGCTGGGCTGGACCTCGCGTCCGCCCGAGCTGGACTTCGAGATAGAGTGTTCGGGCGGCACGTATATCCGCTCTATCGCCTGCGAGCTGGGCCGCGCCATGGGGTCGCGCGCGCACCTGACCGTGCTGCGCCGCACGTCCATCGGGGCCTACCGGGCCGACGGGGCCGTTACCGCCGCCGCGCTGGCCGCGATGACGCCCGAGGAGACCGCGGCCAGGCTGCTCCCGCCCCCGGGGGACGGCCGTGCTTAATTTTACCGCCATCGGCAGCTTCGACGGAGTCCACCTCGGCCACCGTCGCCTCGTCCTCGCCGCCGTGCGCGAGGCGCTGCGGCACGGCATGGCCAGCCGCCTCGTCTATTTCCCCTTTCCCCCCAAGTTCTTCTTCTCCGGCGAGCTGGAGAACTGCCTGATCACGCTGCCGGAGGAGCGCGAGGCGCTGCTGGAGGCCCTGCGGCCGGACGCCGTGGAGCCGCTGGTCTTCGACGGCAACCTGGCCGCCATGCCGGCGGCCGAGTTCTTCAACCGCGTAGTGCTGGACCGCTTCGCCTCGGGCGGGCTCTGCGTGGGCCCTGATTTCGCCGTTGGCCGGGGCAGGGAAGGCCACCTGGCCTACCTCAAAGCCGCCAGCCGCCAGGCGGGCATAGCTTTCAGGGCGGTGCCGTTCTCCCGCCGCGGCGGGCACAAGATCTCGTCGAGCCTGATCCGCGCCCGCCTGCGCGAGGGCCGTGTGGAGGAGGCCAACGCCTGTCTGGGCTGGAACTACTGCGTCAGCGGGCCGGTGGTAAAGGGCGCGGGCCTGGGCCGCAAACTGGGCTATCCTACGGCCAACATCGGGGCGCATCCGGCCAAGATCCTGCCGCCGGGCATTTTCGCGGCCCGGGTCAAGGTTGGCCACGACACGCACGAGGCCGTGCTGAGCGTGGGTCGCCGGCCCACCGTCAACACGCTGGGCGGACGGATGATACTGGAAGCGCATATACTGGATTTCTCCCGCAACATCTACGGGCGCAAGGTGGAGGTTACCTTTCTCAAGCACCTGCGCCCGGAGCGCAAGTTCTCGTCGAAGGAATCCCTGATAAAGCACATCGAGGGCGACATCCTTGCCGCCCGCCGTTACTTCAGTAAAAAATAATTAAATTACAGCGGGTCTGGAGCGGCGCAGGAAGCGGCCGCCGAATTGCTTTGGCGAGGTCAGCTCGCCGGACTCGGCTACTACCTCGCCGCGCAGGACGGTATACTTGGGGAAGCCGTAAAGCTTGCGGCCCTGCCACGGGGAGAAATCCGTATTGTGCTGCAGTTTGCGCCAGTCGGCCTTTACGGCCGCGGCGGGATCTATGATGGCGAAGTCGGCGTCGAAACCGGGGCGGATGAAGCCCTTCGAAGGCAACCCCATGACGCGGGCCGGGTTCTCGCACAGCAGTTCCACCAGCCGCCCCAGCGAGATCTTGCCGGCTTTCACGCCGTAGGTGTAGGCGGCGGCCAGCAGGGTCTGGGCGCCGGGCAGGCCCATGGGCAGCTTCCTTATGTCCCCGCCCCAGACGTCCTTCTGGGCGCGGGTGAAAGTGCAGTTATCAGTGGCTACAACCTGCAACGTTTTCCGCCCGAGCGCCTGCCAGAGCGCCGCGTTGTCCTCTTTGGCGCGGATGGGAGGGCAGCAGGAGTAAAGGTAGCCGTCCTTGCCTTTGAAACTGCTCTCGTCGAGAGCCAGATATTGGGGGCAGGTCTCGCCCATCACCCGCACGCCGGCCCTGCGGGCCGCCGCCACTATCTCCGCCGAGCCGGCCGCCGAAAGGTGCACGAAATACGCCGGGGCTCCGGCCGCGGCGGCCAGGGCGGCCACGCGCCCTACGGCTTCGGTCTCGGTGAAGGCCGGGCGGGAGCGCGGCAGCGCGCCTATGCCGCCGGCCGGGGCGTACAGGTCAGCCAGGAAATCTATCACCGGCCCGTTCTCGGCGTGCACGCAGACCAGCGCGCCGAGGCGCGCGGCGGCCGCCAAGGCCCGGGCCATTTCGTCGTCGCCGGCCATCAGGCCGCGGGCGCCGTAGGCCGTGAACATCTTGAAAGTCGGCGCGCCGGCCTTTACGGCGGCGGCCATGGCCGCCTCCGGGCGGGTCATCTTAGACCAGCCGGTCAGCATGCAGTGAAACGAGTGGTCGGCGTAGCAGCGGCCGCGCGCTTCCGCCACGCGGTCACGCAGCCCCTTGGCCGGGCTCTCGCCGGGGCCCTGCCCCGTATAGTCGATAAAGGTGGTGGTGCCGCCGCAGACGGCCGCGGCCGAGCCCGAGGTGAAATCGTCGGAGGTGTACTTGTTCGGACCCAGCCTTAGGCGGAAATGGGCGTGGGCGTCTATGACGCCGGGCAGCACGGTGAGGCCGCGGGCGTCTATCACGCGCCGGGCGGCCGGGCTTTTTGACGGCGGGCGGACGGCGGCTATGCGCCCGCCGCTGACGAAGATATCGCGGAGGGCGGTCTTGCCGCCGCTCGCTACCTTGCCGCCGGTTATAGCCAGGTCGAAGGGCATAGCGGCGTCAGGCGCGGTGGTGGTGCGAGGGGTGGCGGTCGTGCTGGCCGAAGATGATGTTGTAGGCGAGGAAGGTCGCGGAAATGAAAGAGAGCGCGCTCAGCGTCAGCCAGGCCCAGAGCATGCGGGGGTCGCCCTCGGTCTGCAGCACTACGTAGACCAGCAGGCCCAGGAAGCCGGTGGCGGCCAGCCAGAAAATACCGAAGATAGCGCGTATCAGGTTTGCCATAACTGAATTCTATAGATTAAAGCGGGGCAAGTCAACGGCGGGCGGCTGCGCGGCCGCCGAAGAAAGTCCGGTGCAGGCCCTTGAGCGCCGCCTCGGCGTTCGCGGCTGGCAGCCGCAGGGTTACGGCCCCCCCGGACCGGCTCACGGCGGCGGCCCCGGCGCCGGCGGCCGCCAGCGCTGCGGCGGCGTGGGCGCGGGTGAGGCCGCGGCCTATGGCCGAGACCAGGACGGAGGAGCCGTCCTTCATGGAGGACAGGCAGGAGACGCCCGAGCCCGGCACCGAGGCGGTTACCAGGGTGCCCTGCTCGTCGTGGAAAGAGGAGCGCAGGTGCAGCGGTATGCCGTGGCGGGCGGCGTATTCCACCGCGCGCAACTGCCGTACCTCGGTGCCCAGCCTGGCCAGGGCTATGACCTCGGCGTAGGTGAGGCGGCGTATCTTGCGGGCTTCGGGCACTACGCCCGGGTGGGCGGTGTAGATGCCCTTCACGTCGGTGCGGAACTCGCAGAGTTCCGAGCCCAGGGCCCGGGCCAGCGCCACGGCCGTAAAATCCGAGCCGCCGCGCCCGAGCGTGGTGGTATCTCCGGAGCGCGTGACGCCCTGGAAGCCGGCCACTACCGGGATCCGGCCGGCCCGCAGTTCGCGCTTCAGGCGGGCGGTGTCTACGGTCCGGATGGCCGCGGAGGCGAAATTGTCGTCGGTGAGGATGCCGGCCTGCGCGCCGGTAAGCGAAACGGCGCAACCGCCCTCGGCCTCGATGGCCAGGGCCATCAGCGCCGCGCTGAACTGCTCTCCCGCCGCCAGCAGGGCGTCGCCCTCCCTGCGGGATCGCTCCGCCCCTCCGGTCTCGGCGGCCAGCGCCAGCAGATCGTCGGTGGTGTCGGCGGGCGCGGAGACCACGGCCACGGGGCGCAGGCCCCGGCGGCCGGCGGCCAGCACCATCGCGGCGGCCCGGCGTATCTTGCCGGGGTCCGCCAGGGAACTGCCGCCGAATTTAATGATTATCGTCTTCATGAAAAATAGGGACAGCGCCCTATTTTTATACCATCGTCGCGGTGACGCGGATGATCTCGGCCAGCGTGGTGGTGCCGGCGCGGGCCTTGAGGATGCCGTCCATCAGCAGCGTGCGCATCTTGCCGGTGCGGATGGCGGTGCGCTTGATCACGTCGGTGGGGGCGTGGTCGAGGATGTGCTTGCGGATCTCCTCGTTCATCAGCATCAACTCGAAGATGCCGGTGCGGCCCAGGTAGCCGGTGTTGCGGCATTCGGTGCAGCCCTTTTCCACTTTATAGGTGGCGCCGGGCTTGAGGATGAGCTCCTTGACGATCTTCCCCTCCTCGGGGTCCATGTTCTTGATGAATTCGTTGACCACCGGCTCCGACGGAGGGGCGGCGTTCTGCGAGCACTTGGGGCAGACCTTGCGCACCAGGCGCTGGCTGACCGCGCCCAGCATGGAGGAGCCGATCAGGAAAGGCGGCACGCCCATCTCGAAGAGGCGCTCGATGATGCTGGCGGAGTTGATGGTGTGGATGGTGGTGAACAGCAGGTGGCCGGTGAGCGCCGCGCGCAGGCTGATCTCGGCGGTGTCGAAATCGCGGATCTCGCCGACCATGATCACGTCGGGGTCCTGGCGCAGGATGGTGCGCAGGCCCTCGGCCCAGGTGAAGCCGGTCTTGGCGCTGATCTGGGACTGGTTGATGCCCTCGAGGCGGTATTCCACCGGGTCCTCGAGGGTGATGATGTTGATCATCGGGGTATTGATGTTCTTGAGCATCGCGTAGAGCGACGTGGTCTTGCCCGAGCCCGTGGAACCGGTGATGAAGAAGATGCCGTAAGGGTTGCGGATGAGCTTCTTGATGAGCGTCAGCGCGTCCTGGTCCAGGCCCACCTGGTCGAGGTCCAGGCCGAGCTGCTGGCGGTCGAGCACGCGCAGCACCAGCTTCTCGCCGTTGACGGTCGGGAAAGAGGAAACGCGCACCTGGATGGCGCGGCCGGCCAGCATCTTCTGGAAGCGGCCTTCCTCGTTGCGGAAAGACGTAGGGGGTTCGGGGTCGAAGCCGGCCAGCACGCGGATGCGCTGGGTGAGCGGGATGTCGGCGTTCTTCTGGGCGAGCAGCATGTCCTGCAGGATGCCGTCCACGCGGAAGCGCACGCGCAGGTTGGGGCCCTGGGACTCTATGTGCACGTCGCTGGCGCGCTCGCGCACGGCGTGCTCCAGGATGAGGTCGCTGAGCTTTATGGCGAGGTCTATGCCGGGAGCCCGGCCCTTGGCTTTAACTATTTCGCTGTAGCCGTCCTCCAGGGTGCCGGAGAGCAGGCCCTGCGGCGGCGGCGCGGGCTGCTGGCCGGGCTGCTGGTTCTCCCCATCCTCTTTGTTTCCCCAGAATGCCATAGGTGTGGTTCTCCTGACCCCTGCGCCGCCCGTGCCGGGGCGGCAGACCGATATAAAAAATTATAACAAATACAATTTACTTGTAATCAACCTTGAGGATGGCCAGGTGCTTCTCGCCGTTGGGCAGGCGCACCTTCACCAGCTCGCCGGCCGAGGCCCCCAGCAGGCCCTGGGCCAGCGGGGAGCTGACCGAGATCTTCCCCTCGGTGGGGTCGGCCTCGTCGGTGCTGCAAAGGGTGTAGACCAGGGTGGCCTTGGTGTTCTCGTCGCGCATCGTGACGGTGGCGCCCAGGCGGATATTGTCCTTGTTGATCGCCATGTTGTCCACGATCTTGGCCGAGCGCAGGCGCAGCTCCAGCTCGTTGATGCGGGACATGAGCTGGCTCTGTTTCTGCTTGCCGTAGATGTAGCCGGCGTTCTCTTTGAGGTCGCCCTGCTCGCGGGCGTCGTTGACCTCTATGTTGATCTCGTTTTTCTGGCGTTTGAGATCCAATAGCTCGGCCTGCAGCTTTTCAAAGCCGTCTTTGGTAAGGTATATCTCTGTCATGTTTCCCCCAATCCGCGTACGCCCCGGAGGGCCTTTTAATACAAAACCCCGTCCCGCTGCTGCACTGCTGTCTGGCGGGACAGGGCTTGCGTGAAATCTGTGGCACCGGGAGGTCTCGAACCTCCGACCTAGCGCTTATGAAACGCCCGCTCTAACCCCTGAGCTACGGTGCCGTAAAATCCATGGCGGGCAGGTTTCATCACCGGGGGCCTGAGCCTTCGGGTGAACACGAAAAGTATATCAAAAACCCAGTTGTAAAGACAAATTTTGTTTACTACAATTCTCGTGTCAGGTAGCAATTCCCGGCGGTCAAAGGGGTTCAAAATGTCCGATATAAAAGTCTCCAAAGAAGAGCTGCTCAGGAAGGCCAATAAGCCGGCCGAGGACGCCATGCAGCTGCACCCTTTCTATAAAGGAAAGGTCGAGGTTTCCCCCAAATGCTGCATCCGCGACATTAACGATTTCGCCATCTGGTACACCCCCGGCGTGGCCGCGGTCTGCAAGGACATACAGGCGCACCCGGAGAAGGTCTACGAGCACACTAATAAGGGCAACATGGTGGCCGTGGTCTCGGACGGCACCCGCGTGCTGGGCCTGGGCGACATCGGCCCCGAGGCCGGCCTGCCCGTGATGGAAGGCAAGGGCCTTATCTTCAAGTACCTCGGCGGCGTGGACGCCTTCCCTATCTGCCTGGCCACCAAGGACCCGGCCGAGATCATCCGCACCGTGCAGCTGCTCGCCCCCTCCTTCGGCGGCGTCAACCTGGAAGACATCGCCCAGCCCAAGTGCTTCGACATCCTCGACGAGCTGCGCCGCACCATGGCCATCCCGGTCTGGCATGACGACCAGCAGGGCACGGCCACCGTCTGTCTCGCCGGCCTCATCAACGCCCTTAAGATAGTGAAGAAGAACATCAAGGACGTTAAGATAGTTCTGTTCGGCGCCGGCGCGGCCAATATCCGCATCGGCACCCTGTACATGCATTACGGCGCCAAGCCCGAGAACCTCATCTACGTGGACTCCAAGGGCACGCTCCATAAGGGCCGCACCGACCTGAAGGAGCACCGCGAGAAATGGCATATGTGCCAGGTCACCAATGGCGCGCAGATAGTGGGCAAGCTGCCTGACGCGCTGAAAGGCGCCGACGTGCTGAGCGCCGCTTCCACCCCCGGCCCCGATGTCATCAAGAAGGAATGGGTGGCCACCATGGCCAAGGACGCCATCTGTTTCCTGACGGCCAACCCCATCCCCGAGATGTGGCCCTGGGACGCCAAGGAGGCCGGCGCGCGCGTAGTGGCGACGGGCCGCTCCGACTTTCCGAACCAGGTGAACAACTCCCTGGGCTTCCCCGGCATCTTCCGCGGCGCGCTGGACGTGCAGGCCAAGACCATTACCGACGAGATGTGCGTGGCGGCCGCCGAGGCGCTGGCCGGCTATGCCGTCACCTCCGGCAAGATGGGCGAGGACTACCTGCTGCCGCATATGGACGAGCCCCAGGTTTACATAGAAGAGGCCGTGGCCGTGGGCCTGAAGGCCATCGAGCAGGGTATAGCCCGCAAAAAGCTCACCGAGGCCGAACTGCGCGCCAGCGCCGAGTTCCTTATCAAGCGCGCCATCAAGGATGTGGAAGTGCGCCAGGCCAGCGGCATAGTGAAACTGCCGTAAGCCGCCCTTCCCGCAGGAGAAGCCCGGGCCGTCCCGGGCTTCTTTTTTTCTCCCTCGTCGCCCTGCCGCCTTTGCGCCCGCGCTGTAACTTTTTGTAATTTATAGTTAGCCCTCCATGAAAACACACATTACCGAATCAACGCTGCTCTTCATCAGCATAGCCAAGTGGGTGTTCCTGGCCACGCTGGCCGGGCTCATCGTGGGCTTTCCTATAGCGCTTTTCCTTAAGCTGCTGCGCGCCGGCTCCGACTGGACCGGCGGTTGGGAATATTCGTATTTCCTGCTGCCCGCGGCGCTCTTCCTGAGCGCCCTGCTGGTAAAGTACCTGGCGCCCGACGCGAAAGGGCATGGCACGGAGAAGGTCATAGAGGCCGTGCACCGCCGGGCCGGTAAGATCCCCCTTGCCGTTATTCCCGTAAAGCTTGTCGCTACCCTGATAACGCTCTCCATCGGAGGCTCAGCCGGCAAGGAGGGCCCCTGCGCCCAGATAGGCGCCGGGATCACCTCTGTTTTCAGCGGGGTGTTCAGGTTCAATGAACATGACCGCAAGAAACTGGTGATCTGCGGCATCAGCGCCGGTTTCGCCGCCGTATTCGGCACGCCCATAGCGGGGGCTATTTTCGGCGTGGAGGTGCTGTTCGTCGGCTCTATCCTTTACGAGGTCCTGCTGCCGTCCTTTATCGCCGGGATCACGGCGTACCAGGTCTCCTCCGCCATGGGAATAACCTACTTTTACAAGCCGATAAGCATCATGCCGGTCTTCAGCGAAACGTTCATGCTCAAGGTCATGCTGGCCGGGGTTTTCTGCGGCCTGGCCGCGATGATCCTTATAGAGTTCCTCAAGTACGGAGAAAAGCGGGCCCGCCTTCTGAAGATCTGGGAGCCCTACAAGGGGCTGCTGGGCGGTTCGGCTCTGGTGCTGATGGCGCTGCTGGCCTCCAAGCGCTACCTGGGCCTGGGCCTGGACGTGATAGAAGACACGCTGCTGGGCGCGCCCGCGCGCTGGTACGACTTCATCATGAAGTCCGCGTTTACCGCGGTCACCTTAAGTTTCGGCGGCAGCGGAGGAGTGATCACCCCTATCTTTTTCGTCGGTGCTACGGCCGGCAGCGTCTACGCCGGTTTTATGGGGCTGGACCACGCCACCTTCGCTGCCATAGGCATGACGGCGCTGCTGGCCGGCGCGGCCAACACGCCGATAGCGGCGAGCATCATGGCGGTGGAATTGTTCGGCCCCGTGGTGGCGCCCTACGCCACGGTGGCCTGCGTGATCAGTTTCCTGATGACCGGCAACCGCAGCGTCTATCCGTCCCAGGTACTGTCGGTGGTGAAATCCGAGTCCATAAAGGTGGAACTCGGCAGGGAACTGCAGGAACTGCGCTCCTCGTATTCCCCGGAGCAGGGCGGCCTGGCGGCCTTGGCCGTGCGCTTCATCCAGCGGGTGGACGACGCCGTCAACCGGCTGCGCCGCTAAGCCGCTTCTCCCCGCGCCCCCCGCACCAGCAGCGCGCACGGGAAAGTTTTAAACAGGTTCGCAGCGGTTAACTCGCCGTCTCCCGGCAGTTCCCTTCCTGAAATAGTCTCCGTCCAGTTCCCGCCCAGGCCCTGCGGCAGTACAAGGCGTGTATCCTTCCACAACTCTCCCAGCGGCGGAGCGCCCTGCGTCGCGAAGCCGGTGAGGAAACGCGGCACGGCGGCGATAACATGCCTGTCGCCCAGTGAGCGCGCGAAGGCTATCACGCTGTCCTTGTGGGCGCCCTCCGCGGCAAGCGGGGTGTAGGCGCCCGCCTCGAAAACTTCCCGCCATTCCCGGCGTACCGCCAGGGCCCGCCAGAGCAGGAACAGCTTGGCGCGGCCTGAAGGCAGGTCCGCCAGCAGTTCCGCCGGCAGGCCGTCCGGGCGCGCGGCGTAGTCCCCCGCTATCCCGTCCAGCAGCCGGGCCCTCAGCCCGAAGTCCACCGGGCGGCGGTTGTCCGGGTCCACCAGGCTGAAGTCCCACAGCTCGGAGCCCTGGTAGATATCCGGCAGGCCGGGCGCCGCGACTTTCAGCAGCGTCTGCGACAGGGAGTTGAACGCCCCGTAAAAAGAGATCTTTTCCCGGAACGGCCGGAAGTCCCCGAGGAAGCGGTTGTCTTCTCCGGGCGCCAGCGCCTTATCGATGAAAGCCGCCAGAGCTCCCTCGTAGTCCTGGTCCGGCTTTATCCAGTTGGTGTTGACCTGGGCCTCGCGGGCGGCTTTTATCGCGTAGGCCTTGATGCGGCCGGCGAAGCCGGGGCCGGGTTCCCCCGCGGCGGGCCACGCGCCCAGCAGCGTCTGGTACAGCAGGTACTCGTCGTTGCGGTCCGGCATTTCCGCGCCGTCAGGGCGGCGGCGCTTCTTGGACAGGTTCAGTTTCGCCCAGGTCCTCAGGCGGGCGTTCCATTCCCGCGGGAGTTCCGACAGCACGTTGATGCGGGCCCGCACGTCCTCGGCGCGCTTGGTGTCGTGCGTCGAGGTGGCGTTCATGGTGAGCGGGCTGCGCTCAGCGCGGCGGCGGCAGAACTCGTGGTATTGCTCGAGGGTGAAGCCGAAGCGGTTGGGCGCGCCGCCCACCTCGTTGAGCGAGGTGAGCTTGTTGTAGATGTAGAGGATGGTGTCCTCGAAGCCTTTGGCCATCAGCGGGGCGGTGTACTGCTGGAAATTCATGTCAAAAGCCAGCACGTCCCTGCGGTCCTCGTCCTGCAGGGACTTGTGGGTGTCCATAAGCAGGAAGGCTTCTATGAAATTGAACTCGTAGCCGAAGCCCGGCAGCCTTCCCCGGGCCTTCTGCACGGCGGCGCGGATATAGCCCTTCTCCGTTTCCGTCGGGCCGGCGTCGCCGTTGACGTAAGTGCGGTAGACAGGGAAGTTGGCCATCACCTCCACCAGAGCGCGGCGCAGGCCGTAGAGCGTGATGTCCCGGCCGTAGCGGTCGTTGGCGGAGGCCTTCTTCATGATGTGCGCCAGGTTGTCTATGTTGCCCGCCAGGTGCTTGCTGATTATCATGCGCTTCTTGGCGCAGACCAGACCGTCGTACTGGGTCTCCAGCCCCGCGAAGCGGTAGTAGAAGCGGCTGAACTCCTTCTCGTTCTCCCTGCGGCAGAAGACGCCGTTGGCGTAGTTGGTGAAATCGTAGCCGGTGGTCCCCTGTATGGGCCAGTCGGCGGGCAGCTCCTCCTCCGGGGCGAGGATCTTTTCGACGGCGATGTAGACTTCGGGCCCGGCCGCTCCGCGCAGGCGCGCCAGGTAGCGCTGCGGGTCTATCAGGCCGTCCACGTGGTCCACCCTGAAGGCCGTCACCGCCCCGTCGCCGGCCAGCTTGAGCGCGGCCGAATGCACATAATCGAAGACCCGGGGCTCCTCTATGCGCAGCGAGATGAGCTCGTTGATGGTGAAGAAGCGGCGGTAGTTGATCTCCTCGGCCGCCACCTTCCAGTAGGAGGGCCGGAAGAACTGGGTGGAGATTATGCCGTCGAGGGCGTCGAAACTGTCCGGGTCCCCCGCCCTGCCGTTAAGGCGGGCCACCGCGGCGTCTATGAATTCTCTTATACGGGGTACGCCGGTGTAAAGCGTCCAGAGCATTTTGCGCGCGTGCAGGAACTGCCCTTCCGGATAGTCGCTGCCCTGCCCGGGCGCCAGAGTCTTGAGGAGGCTGACGGTCCCGATGAAGCCGGCCAGCTCCGGGCTTTCCGGGCCCAGGGCGGCTTCCAGCGGAGCGATGTCCGCGCCGAAGACCTTGATGTAGCTCTCCATCCGCAGCGGCAGCCGCAGCCTGTAATAGTTTAAGCTGAGCCCGGACTCGTCGTAGGCCAGCCGGAGCTCTCCGTTCTCCAGCGCTTCGGCGTAAAAGGAGCCCAGGAACGGCGCGAGCAGCCGGCCGCGCAGGTTCTCGTAATTGTGGTTCCAGTCTATGTCGAAAAAATCCTTGTGGGTCGAATGCGGCCCCTTGGCCAGCACGTCCATCAGCATGGCGTTCTCGCTGTCGTAGGCCATGTGGTTGGGGACAATGTCGAGCATTATGGACAGCCCCGCCGGGCGCAGCAGCGCCGAGAGCCCGCGCAGGCCCTCTTCCCCTCCCAGCTCCGGGTTGATAACCGCGGGGTCGACTACGTCGTAGCCGTGCAGGCTGCCCGCCCTGGCTTTGAATACCGGGGAGGCGTAGAGGTGGCTGACCCCCAGGCGCGCCAGGTAGGGGACGATCTCTCCCGCCGCGGAGAAAGGAAAGTCCTTGTGCAGTTGCAGCCGGTAGGTGGCCAGGGGCGTCTTCATCAATAGTCGAACCTCACTTTAAGTTCGGTGCTGGCGCGGCCGAAGAGTTCCAGCCAGCGCGCGGCATCAGCCTCGCCGGCGGCCGCGGCGGCCTTCTTCGCGGCGCCCAGGGGGCGGCCGGTCTTGAAGAAAATGTTCTGCACTCGCCACAGGTTCATTTCCAGCCCGAGCGGCGCTACGGCTTCCAGTATCTCGGTGACGCGCTCCAGGCGGGCCGGGTTTTCGGGTTCGGCGGCGAAGGCATCGGCCAGCAGGTTGAGGGCGCCGGTAAGTTCCAGGCCTATGGCCGACTTGTCCACGCCCAGGGAGAAGCGCCCTATCAGTTCGGAGGCGCGGCGCAGGCCGGCCGCGTCCACAGGGGACGCCTTGAGCGCGCGGGAGATATCGTCGTTTAGCACGGATTGCGCCACCGTCACGAAAGCCTCCGGCAGGGGCGCGTGGAGCCTGGTGGTGACGTCGAGGATGGCCGAGTGGTGATTGTAGACCTGCCTGAAGGAGGCCAGCATCTCCTCGCGCGCCGCGGAGAAGATCTGGTCTATGACCTTGCGCTGCTCGTCCCTGAACAGATGCCACAGCGAGTAGCTGCCCTTGGGAAAATTCTCGCTGATCAGGCGGGTCATGTCCGCCAGGCTGCCCGCGGCGAAGGCGCCTTTGATGTTCTCGCGCATGGAGCCGAAGGCCTGCTCGCCCATGAACTCGCGCGCGGCGCCCAGCGTATTGTAGCCGCCCAGGTAGAGCATGACGAAGCTGACGCTGTTGACCTCGGTGGTGATCTTCGAGGTGATGTCCACCATCCCCACGCCCAGTTTCTGAGGGCCCGACTCCATTATCTCCAGGACCCGCTTCTTTATGCGGTAGCAGTAAAGGTCCGTCTCCTCCTCGGTACGCTCGAAAACCGAGGAGACCCCGTAGTGCACGCCCACGCGCAGCAGGTCCAGGGCGGCCGGCTTTACGAACAGTTCGTAAACTTTGCGGCCGTGGCCGAATTCAGGCACGTTGCTGGGCGCCCGCTCCAGGAGTTCCAGGAAGGCGTTCTCCAGTTCCACGCCAGAGACCTGGGCCGCCAGCTGCATGGCCCGCGCGGCGTAGCCCATAACCTGCACGGTCTCTATCCCGGAGATCTCGTAGAAGAACCAGCCGCAGCTGGTGTACATCAGCATCGAATTGCGCTGCATCTCCAGCAGCCGCGCGGCTTTCAGCCGGGTTTCCGGGGTGAGCTCCCCGGCGAGGTGCCGGCCGAGGAAGGCGGCGAGCGTCGCGTCGGAACGGTCCAGTACCACGTCGATATAGGCGTCCCTGGCGGCCCAGGGGTCTTTCAGCAGCCCCTCCGACTGCTTCTCGTAGATCTGCGCCAGGTTGTCGCGCAGCCAGTCCAGGGCACCGCGCAGGGGCGCGCGCCACTTCTGGTGCCAGCCGGGCTTGCCGCCCGAGTTGCAGCCGCAGTCGGAGCGCCAGCGCTCCACGCCGTGCGCGCAGCTCCAGGAGGAGTTGTCCCAGATCTCGGCCTCCCAGGCCGGCGGGAACTTTTCCAGGAATTCGCCGTAGACCGTCAGCCTTACGGAGGAGTCCGCCTGGGCGTTATGCAGGCAGTACGCCAGCGCCATGTCGCCGTGGCGGTGGTGGTGCCCGTAGGTCTCTCCGTCCGTGGCTATGTGGGAGAGCTGCGGCTCGTCCGGGCTCGGATCGAGGGCGCCGGTGAGGCGCTTGAGGAAGACGTCCCCGTTGTTGAGCATGCCGTTGAAGGCTATTTCCCTGGAGAGCGGGCCGTCGTAGAAAAAAACCGCGATGGCGGCGCCGCCCGGCAGGCGGCAGAGGTAGGGGCGCCTCGGGTCCACCTTTCCGCCTGAGACGTCGTGCCAGGCTTCGTTGCCGCTCTTGCGCACGCGCCGCGCCTGCCCGGGGGCGAGTATTGTGAATTTTACCCCGTGTTCCGCCAGGACCGAGAGCGTCTCCAGGTCGGCCGCCGTCTCGGGCAGCCAGATGCCTTCGGACTTGCGGCCGAAGCGCGCCTCGAAATCGCGCAGGCCCCACAGGACCTGGGTGCGCTTGTCGCGGGCGTTGGCCAGCGGCATGATCATGTGGTTGTAGCACTGCGCTATCGCCGAGCCGTGACCGGAGAACAGGTCGCGGCTCTTAGCGTCGGCCTCCAGGACCGCCCTGTAGGTGCCGGGGTGGCGGCGTTCCAGCCAGCTCAGCAGCGTCGGGCCGAAATTGAAACTCATGCGGGAGTAGTTGTTGACGATGTCCGTCACGCGGCCCTCCCCGTCCAGCAGGCGCGAGGCGGTATTGGGGGCGTAGCACTCCTCTTTGATGCGTTCGTTCCAGTCGTGGTGAGGGCGGGCCGAATCCTGCAGTTCCACCTCTTCCAGCCAGGGGTTCTCGCGCGGGGGCTGGTAGAAGTGCCCGTGCACGCAGGTATAGCGGTTGGTCATAGGTCGGTCCTCCTGAAGACCTTGAAACTTTCCGGCGGCAGCGCCGCGGCGGCCGGGGCGTGGCGGGGCGCCGTCCCCCCTTCCGAAGAGAAGATCTGGGCCCAGCGGCCCGGCGGCAGCGCGCGCGAAGCGGCGCGGCGCCCGAAATTGAAGGCCGTGTAGGTGGAACTGCGGCCTTTACGGCGGAACAGGGAAAGGGTGCGGTTCTCGGGGTTCGCCCTGACCACCAGATCCTGCCTGCCCACCGGGCCCAGGGAGGGTTCGGCCCGGCGCAGCGCTATCAGGCGCCGGTAGAAGTCCAGCGTCCCGGCGTGACGGCCGCCTTCGGGCTTGCTCCAGTCCAGCCGGCTGCGCTCGAACGTCTCCGGGGCTTGCGGGTCCGGCGGCTCCTGCTTCCAGCCGAAAGCCGCGAACTCTTTCTTCCGCCCCTCCCTTACCGCCGCGACCAGGGCCTCGTCGCCGTGGCTGACGAAATAGAGGAACGGGTTGGTCTCGCCGTACTCCTCGCCCATGAAGAGCAGCGGCACATAAGGAGAGAGCAGCACGGCCCCCGCGGCGAGCCTGAGGCGCCTTGGGGTGGTCAGCGCCGAGAGCCGCTCGCCGAGCAGGCGGTTGCCGACCTGGTCGTGGTTCTGCGAGCAGACCACGAACCTGGCCGGCGGCAGCCCTCCTGCGGGGGCGCCGTGCATGCGCCGGCGGTGCGGCGACCAGGCCCAGTCGTAGACGAAGGCCTCGGAGCTGGCCTTGGCCAGAGCCTGGAACCCTCCGAAATCCTCGTAGTAGCCCTGCCGTTCGCCGGTCAGCAGCGAGTGCAGCGCGTGATGAAAATCGTCCGACCACTGCGCGTGCAGCCCGTAGCCTCCTTCTTCGGCCGGGCGGATGAGCCGCGGGTCATTGAGGTCGCTCTCGGCGATCAGCAGCAGTTCCCTGCCGCTCTGCGCGGCCAGCTCCCGGGTCCTGTCGGCAAGCTCGGCCAGAAAATGCCTGGCCCCGAGGTCGCAGATGCCGTGCACGGCGTCCAGGCGCAGGGCGTCGACGTGGAAATCCCGGAACCAGTACAGCGCGTTCCCTATGAAGAATTCCCTGACGGGCACGCTGTCGGGACCGTCGAAATTTACGGCCCTGCCCCAGGGGGTGCGGTAATGGTCGGTGAAATACGGGCCGTAGACGTCCAGGTAGTTGCCCTCCGGGCCGAGGTGGTTGTACACCACGTCCAGCACCACGGCCAGGCCGGCCTTGTGGCACGCGTTCACCAGGCGCTTGAGCCCGGCGGGCCCGCCGTAGGAGGCCTGCGGCGCGTAAGGATAAACCCCGTCGTAGCCCCAGTTCCTCTCGCCCGGGAACTGCGCCACGGGCATCAGTTCCAGCGCGGTCACGCCGAGCGCCTTGAGGTAGTCCAGCCTGGCCTCCACGCCGGCGAAGCCGCCCTCGCTGGTGAAAGTTCCGGGGTGCAGTTCGTAGATGATGAGCTGTTCCTGGGGCAGTCCTTTCCAAGCCCCGTCCTGCCAGTCGAAGGCGGCCTGGTCGACCACCTCGGAAGGGCCGTGCACGCCCAGCGGCTGGGAGCGCGAGGCCGGGTCGGGGCGGGGTTCGCCGCCGTCCACAGAGTAGGAGTACAGGGTGCCCTGCCCGGCGCGCCGGGAGTATGCCTCCCAGTAGCCGTCCGCGCTCTTCATTTTCAGGCCGGCGCCGGCGGGGCGGCCCAGCCGCAGTTCTACCGAAGCGGCGCGCGGGGCCCATACCCTGAAAAGAGTTCCCTCCCTTTCCGGGAAGGCGCCGCAGGGCCGGGGCGTTAGCCCGCTCACTTCGACGCCTCCTGGCGCTGGGCGGTGCCGTCGGACAGGGCGCGCAGGAATTTGGCCGGCACCAGGGCCCAGTCGGGCCGGAGCTGCAGTTCCGACGCCAGCGACAGCGCGGCCTTCTCGGCGGCGTAAACTTTTAGCAGGGCCAGCGCGTCCTCCTGCGGCTGCGGCAGCAGGGCGGCCTGCCGGACAGCGCCGAAATAACCCCGCAGGAAAGATGCGGCGGCGTAGTGGAACCAGGGTCTCAGCCAGGCGTCCAGGGCGGGCAGTTCCTTTCGGGCCAGGCCGCCGGGCAGCAGGAAGGGCGCGTGCGCCGCGTAGTAGAAGGACAGGGTCATGGAGGCCGCGTCGCGCAGCGGGGAACGTTTTAGGCGGCGCTCACCCACGGGCTTGTCCAGGTCGCCTTCGAAATCCTTTATCACGAAGTCCTTGCCGGTGAATAGCGCCTGCTTCAGCGAGCAGTTGCCGTGTATGCGGATCTTGGAAGCCGGGAACTTCCTCTGGGTCAGGCACTTGAGCAGGTCAAGGAGCCCTGGCAGGGCCTGCGGCAGTTCCTTTAGGCCGTCAGCCCCGGCCGGCGGTCCGTCCTTGAGGTGTCTGCCCAGGGCCAGAAAAGACTTCTTAAGGGATCCCGATACCGACTGGTAGATAGAACGCTGGTAAAGGCGGGTGAATGGTTCGCGGGAGAACTCGGGGGCCGCCGCGCCAGCGGCCAGCGCCGCGTGCACCTCGCCCAGGCGCCGGCCCAGCATGGCCGCGGCCTCGAAAGGCACGGCGCCAGCCAGCTGCACCAGCTGCGGCGGGATGTCGGCCATTTCAACTGGCGCCAGCTCCAAGGGGTACGCGGGCGGCACGGTGCCCGCGGGAGCGGTCTGCGCCGCCTCGTAATACTTGAAGACCTCGTCTATCATCAGGGCCCAGGCGTCGCCCTGGTTGGGTACGAAGGCGCGCAGCACGCCCAGGGTACCGTGAAAGCGTTCGTCCCGGTTCAGGTTCAGCCCGCCGTAAACCTGCGGCACGCCCGGCGCCGCGGCGTCGCCGCTCAGCCTCGCGCCCAGTTCCATGTCGGGGCTGATCCCCTCCTCCAGCCGGCGGCCGAAGCGCAGCAGGAAATGCGAGCCGTAGACTATCGTGATGCCATTGGCGTCGGCCTTCAGCACTCGGGATTCCCCCGGCATCGGAGCCGACTCAAGGGCCTTGCGGAAAGAAGGCAGGGTTTTCGCCCACAGCTCCCCCTGGCCAGAACGTATCTTTTTTTTGCCGATGAAGAGCGACAGCAGGTCGGCGTGGAACAGCGGGTCGAGCGCGGCGTCGAGCAGCACGCCTTTCTCGCCGGGGAAGTCGAGTCTGGCCACCAGCGCCTGGGGCCATTTGGCGGCGGCTTTCGCGGCCGCCTCGCCGGTGACGAAGCGCAGCGGAAGCAGGTATTTCTCGGTCCAGCCCTGCGAATGCCTGGCCTCCAGCACCGCCAGGCGGCAGCCGGAAGGCAGGTGGAAATGCTCTGCCAGGCGTATGGTGCGCGGCGAAGCAGCGCCGCGGGTAAAGCAGCGGCAGCGGCGGGCGTAGGCCTCCAGGGCCGGGCCCAGGCGGGCGGCTCCGCCCCCGTCCAGCAGTCCGTCCCAGTCCGTGCCCTCTAATTTCAGTTCGGGCGGCGGCTGGTCCGTCTGCGGTCCGTCTCCCGTCGGGGGCTTGCGCAGCTGGAACCAGTAATAATCGTGAAAGCCGGGGGTCATCAGGTAGGGCTTTTCCCCTATGGCCGGGAACTCGTTGCCGCTGAAGACGTCCACCGGAGTGTGGCCCGCGTAGCGGGAGAGGTCCAGCGAGGCCGCCTGGGAGAAACGCGAGAGGTTGGCGACCACCAGCACCTGTTCTTCTCCGTGCCGCCTTACGAAGGCCAGCACCTTGGGGTTGTCCGTGCGCACGGCTTCGAAAGTTCCGCGCCCGAAACACTTGTAGTTGGCGCGCATGGCGATCACGCGCTTCATCCACCACAGCAGCGAAGAGAGGTTGCCCTCCTGGCTTTCCACGTTGACGGCGCCGTAATGGTACTCGGGGTCGGAGACCACCGGCAGGAACAGGCGCTGCGGGTTGCCCTTGGAGAAGCCCGCGTTGCGGTCGGGGCTCCACTGCATGGGCGTGCGCACGCCGTTGCGGTCCCCGAGGTAAAAGTTATCCCCCATGCCGATCTCGTCGCCGTAGTACAGCACCGGCGTGCCGGGCAGCGAGAAGAGCAGGATGTTCATCAGCTCGATCTTGCGGCGGTTGTTGCCCAGCAGCGGGGCCAGGCGGCGGCGGATGCCGAGGTTGATGCGGGCCTTGGCGTCGCGGGCGTACACTTTGTACATGTAGTCGCGCTCCTCGTCGGTCACCATCTCTAGCGTCAGCTCGTCGTGGTTGCGCAGGAAGACGGCCCACTGGCAGGCGTCGGGGATCTGCGGGGTCTGGTCGAGGATATCGGTGACGGGGAAGCTGTCTTCCATCCACAGCGACATGAACAGCCGCGGCATGACCGGGAAATGGAAGGCCATGTTGCACTCGTCCCCGGCGCCGAAGTAGGAGGCCGCGTCCTCGGGCCACTGGTTGGCCTCGCAGAGCAGCATCCGGTCCTGGAACTTGGCGTCCACGTGGGCCCGCAGCTTCTTGAGGAATTCATGGGTCTGCGGCAGGTTCTCGCAGTTCGAGCCTTCCGCCTCGAAAAGGTACGGCACGGCGTCGAGGCGCAGGCCGTCCACCCCCAGGCCCAGCCAGAGGTCCACCACTTTCAGGAGGGCCGTATGCACGTGCGGGTTCTCGAAGTTCAGATCGGGCTGGTGGTGGTAGAAGCGGTGCCAGTAGTAGGCCTTGGCTTCCGGGTCCCAGGTCCAGTTGGAGGTCTCGAAATCCTTGAAGATTATCCTGGCGTCCCTGTACTTCTCCTGGGTGTCGCTCCAGACATAGTAGTCGCGGGCGGCCGATCCGGGCGGCGCCAGGCGCGCGCGCTTGAACCAGGGGTGCTGGTCGGAGGTGTGGTTGACCACCAGTTCGGTGATCACGCGCATGCCCAGGCGGTGGGCTTCTTTCAGGAACTCCTTGAAGTCGCCCATGTCGCCGTAGTCCGGGTTTATCCCGTAATAGTCGGCTATATCGTAGCCGTCGTCGCGCAGCGGGGACGGATAGAAAGGGAGCAGCCAAAGCGCGGTCACGCCCAGGCTCTGCAGGTACGGGAGTTTGGCCGTGAGGCCTGGGAAGTCGCCCACGCCGTCGCCGTTGCTGTCGCAGAAGGATTTGACGTGGAGTTCGTAGATCACCGCGTCTTTGTACCAGTGCGGGTCCCTTGTCGCTTTGAAT
>Ga0209066_10003094_pt1 | contig 19392 bp, 19 predicted proteins | sample All_14_2_FD_187198 | JGI IMG/M metagenome (GOLD analysis project Ga0209066, IMG submission 187198) | Freshwater microbial communities in response to fracking from Pennsylvania, USA - Allegheny Zone_MetaG_DW_15 (SPAdes) (version 2) ... | reverse complement strand
GACACCGACGTGCCCGCGGGCGACATCGGCGTTGGAGCCCGGGAAGTAGGCTTCATGGCCGGCATGATGAAAAAGCTCAGCAACCGCGCCGACTGCGTGTTCACCGGCAAAGGCCTGTCGTTTGGGGCCTCGCTGGTGCGACCCGAGGCCACTGGCTACGGCACGGTGTACTTCGCGCAGGAAATGCTCGAGCAGAAAGGCCGCAGTTTTGGCGGCCTGCGCGTGAGCGTGTCGGGCTCGGGCAATGTCGCCCAATACGCGGTGGAAAAAGCCATGGCCCTGGGAGCGAAGGTGGTTACCGTGTCCGACTCGAGCTGCACCGTGATCGACGAGGATGGCTTCACTCCAGATAAGCTGGCCGAGCTGATGGAGGTAAAAAACCACCTGTATGGCCGCGTGAGCGAATACGCCACACGCACGAAGAGCAGGTTTGAACCCGGCGTGCGTCCTTGGGCGGTGCCGGTGGATCTGGTGCTCCCCTGCGCCACACAGAACGAACTCGATGCGAACGATGCTGAAACGCTCATCAGGAACGGCGTGATCTGCGTGGCTGAGGGCGCCAACATGCCGACCACTATAGAAGCGGTTCGTCGTTTTGAAGAAGCGGGTGTGCTCTACGCGCCCGGCAAGGCCAGCAACGCTGGCGGCGTGGCCACCTCGGGACTGGAGATGAGTCAGAACGCGATGCGCCTCTCTTGGCCGCGCCCCGAGATCGATGACCGCCTGCACTCCATCATGGTGGGCATCCACGACACCTGTCTGGTGCACGGGCGCCGCCCTGGCGGCGTGGTGAGTTATGTGGACGGTGCAAACATCGCCGGGTTCGTCAAAGTCGCTGATGCCATGCTAGCGCAGGGTGTGATCTAGAGCGCCCATCCAATGAAGAAACTTAGGTACCTAGACACGAATCGGCACGTGTGCAGCAACTGCGCGATGAGCGTCGCCAAACCTCGTGAATGGACCGACCGCACAATACGCCAATCGTCAGAAACCCCACTACGACGTGAGCATCAGTTCGAAACTGGGTACGAGGTCGTTCACAATTCAGTTCCGTAGTGGCAGTCCCCGAACGGCAGCTGTACCACTGAAACTAGTCGTCGGGCCTCCCAAATGTCCGTGTGTCGAACGGCAGCTTTTGATTACCAGGCGTGAGGTCATGGTGCTCTGAGGGAAGACGGCAACCGCTGCAAAGCCGTCGGTTCGATTGGAGACCAAATAGCCTTCCGGATAGGCTGTGGTGACTAGGCTGCGGGGAGTGCTAAGCCCGTTTCCCCCTGAATGGCACCACATTTCCAGCCACGCAGGCATCTAGGTAGTTGCTCCAGGCCTGCATCATCTGGGCTCGCGCTTGAAGGTACATCGCGTGGTTGTACGAAGCGCTGACCTGGTTGCGCTCCTGGTGGGCGAGCTGAAGCTCGATGTGCTCGTGCGGCCAGCCCTGCTCGTGGAGCAAGGTGGACGCTATGCCCCGGAATCCATGGCCCGTCATGCGTCCAGCGTAGCCCATGCGGTCCAGAGCGCCCAAGATGGTGTTGTTGCTCATCGACTTTTGATGGTCGCGCTCTCCGGGGAAGAGCAGGGCGCTGTGACCAGTCAGGGTGTGCAAGCTTCGCAGGAGGGTCACGGCCTGGGTGGAGAGGGGCACCACGTGCGGCGTCTTCATCTTCATGCGTGACGCCGGTATGTCCCAGCGTCCGCCGTCGAGGTCAAATTCTTCCCAGCGCGCGCCGATCAGCTCGCTGGTGCGCACGAAGGTCATGGCCATGAGTTTGATGGCCACGCGGGTGACGGTGCTCCCGTTGTAGACCTCGATCTTGCGCAACAGCTCTGGTAGTTCCTTGCCGTCCAACCTGGCGTAGTTTTCTTTTTTGCGCGAGGCGAGCACATCGCTCGGGCGAATTTCCACAGCCGGATTGCGTTTCGCCAACCCGTGGGCGATGGCGTAGCGAAAGATCTGGGAGCAGGTCTGCAGGGCGCGTTTGGCAATGTCGAGGGCGCCACGTTTTTCGATGGCCTTCATCATGGCGACTAGCTCGGGGGCCTCGATTTCCGCGATAGGGCGCAATCCGATGGCCGGAAAGACATCCGCCTCCAGGCGGCGCCACACGTAGACAGTGTGGCTGTCGCTACGTGCGGCTTTCCAGCTTTCCCACCATTTCTTTGCCACAGCCGCGAAGGTGTCTTCGACAGCCAGACGGCGGGCGATCTTCTCGAACTTGCGGGCCGCCATCGGGTCGGAGCCCGCTGCGAGCTGCTTGCGGGTCTCGTCCACCTTGTCCCTTGCCTGGGCGAGTGACACGTCTGGGTAGGCGCCGACAGCCATCAGTTTCTCTTTGCCCAGAAAGCGGTACTTCCAACGCCAGAGCTTGGAACCTGCCGGCGTGATCAGCAGGTACAGGCCCCTGCCGTCAGCCATCTTGATGGGTGATGGGCCTGCTTTTGCCTTCAGAACTTCGGTATTGGTCAGCGCCATTTCGAGCTCCAAACCGTACCCCGAAGGTGAAATACCCCCAACTAGTGGGGTACGGACCCCCAAAGATACCCCCAAAAATCCTGGGATGGCAAGAACCGTTACGAGACGCCCAGAAACAAAAAAGCCCCGGAACACTAGGTAAACCGGGGCTTTCAGGGTGTCTTGCGAGACGTTTCGGAACGCTCTGGGACTCATTTTTGGCGGAGAGGGCGTCCGCTTCTGAGTAGTCCAGGGTACTCCAAGCTAGTCTTGTAACATGATGATTTAAAAGGATAAGTTTCGATTTTGATCGAAGACGTTGTCCAAAGAAGCCCAAAACAATCCAGTTCAATATAGATTTCTATGGTAGAAACTATGGTAGAAACACATGGCATGGCAGAGAAGATTTCTGTGACTGTTGCCATGTGGATGCGAAACGAGGATTCGAATCATGGCGCGCAAGGCGAAAGAACTGTCTGCCCTCGAAGTTGGACGACTCACGACTCCCGGTCACCATGCCGTAGGAGGTGTTGCGGGACTCTACCTCTATGTTCTCGAAACTGGCGCGCGTTCCTGGGTTCTTCGCACAATGATTGCGAACAAGCGAAGACACATGGGTCTAGGGGGCTACCCCGAGGTTCCTCTGGCAAAAGCGAAAGAAAAGGCAAGGGTTGCCAAGGAAGATATAGGTCTCGGCATCGACCCCATCGCTCAGCGAACCTTCCGGGCAAGTAGTCTGCGCGCGCAACAAGCAACAGAGAAAACTTTTAAAGAGGCTGCCCTAGGGTATATCGAAGCCCATGGGTCGAGTTGGAAGAACCTCAAGCATCGAGCGCAGTGGAGCGCAACATTGGAAACGTATGCATACCCTCATATGGGTAGTCTGCAGGTCAAAGATGTTGTCCAAGAACACGTTCTAAAGGTTCTGGAGCCGATTTGGGCAAGCAAAACTGAGACGGCAGTTCGATTGCGCGGACGTATCGAAAGTGTTCTTGATTGGGCTACAGTACGTAAATACCGTACCGGTGACAATCCAGCGCGGTGGAAGGGTCATCTGGACAAGTTGCTTCCAGCTCCTGGAAAGATTCAAAAAGTTACTCACCACAGAGCTCTTCCGGTCACAAAGCTTGCTGAGTTCATGAGAGATCTTCGATTGCGTGATGGAATCTCAGCAAGAGCTCTTGAGTTCGCCATCTTGTGTGCCGCACGCAGTGGTGAAGTTCGGGGTGCGAAGTGGTCGGAAATCGATGTTAAGTCAGCAATTTGGACTATTCCTGCTGATCGCATGAAAGCAAATAAAGAGCATCGCGTTCCCTTGAGTCAGGCAGCGACTGTCTTATTGAAATCGCTGTCACGCCGAAATGAAAATGATCTGATTTTTCCTGCGGCCAGTGGAGATTCTCTCTCAGACATGTCTCTCACTTCTGTACTGCGACGCATGCAGGTCGATGCAGTTCCTCACGGTTTCAGATCTACATTTCGTGATTGGGCTGGCGAAATGACTAACTATCCTAGAGAAATCGCAGAATTGGCGTTGGCCCATGTACTCGAAAACAAAGTTGAGGCAGCCTACCGCCGAGGTGATGCGCTTGAAAAACGACGAAAAATGATGGAAGACTGGGCGCTTTTTTGTTCTGAAGTCAAGAGTGAACGAATTATAGATGTCTTCAATTCTGCAGTTTCTATTTCAAGCAAAAAATACAGCTAAATGATTTTTTATGCGAAATAACGGCAATCTAATTTGCCTTTAACTATTCAGATGGAGGTGCAGTTTTGACAGTCGAAAATCAATTGGTATCCCTGTCAAGTATCGCGCGAGACAAAAAAATCCCTTTGGCTGAACTGGTTAAAATTCTCTACAAAAAATCATTCCCGCTCTATATAAAAATTCCAGATCAGCATTTTGTTTTTCGAGTCAGCCCCTCGCTGTTGAGAAAATCTGAATACTCTAAAACAGACAATTTTCTTCTGCTAGAACAGCGCAGAGACACGCTGGCAACAGCATTGACAAGTGTTGAATATCTTAAAGTTGATAATTCAATTTTAAAGTCCCTCGTTGGATCAGAGAAAGAAAAGAACTGTGATTTGTTTTATCAAGGTCTTGGGCGAATTAACAATAAATGGAGTGATTTTCACATACAAACAATCTCCGCACCAAAACAAGATTCATTATTTCAAAATAGAAGCATTTTTATGCCAGCAATGGCGGTACAGCCTGCCATGGTACTGAACGAGGGACAAATAAATATTGCACATAGCAAGCTTAATCCGTTGATCAAGTTATCAATCAATCATGATAAACTGTTTGCACTCCCTAGCCATACTCAGCGCATAATTGAGCTTCTAGATATACATCTTGGAAGGCCGGAGTTGTTACCCGAAGAGTGTTGTTATATTTCTCAACAAATGCTTCAACTTCAAATGGTTTTCAATAAGACCTGGAAGCATCAAGAACTTACGCATCGGGATGTTATGGCGTGGCCTGAGAAGGTGGATGCGGAATTGAAAAATTGCGGCGAAAGGCATTTCAATTATGTTGCACGCAGAGAGTTTGCGGTAAAGTTAATACAACCGAAAAACTATAATTCACTTGCAAGAAAAAAAAGAGATTCGAATGCAATAATTAAGCGGTACGATGATGGCTTTATTGGCGATGGGTATTCGGTTCTCAGGAAGGCCTCCAGGTATGCTTTGTATGATGATTTATTAGGAGTGAAAAAAGCGTGTAACGATCAGAATATTATTATTTGTTATTTGCAAAAATATCACGCAAAAATGTTTGACGCAAATCAACCTAAATCTGTCAAAGATGCACATCTTGCGGCTGCAATTATCAATCCACGTCGCAAAGCAGAAACCATTGAAAAATCCCTTCCAAAGAAGGTTGGTGAAAAGGCATTAATCAAAGGGAAATTTTTACTTGATTCTGCTTGGAAAAATTAAATATTCTGAAAATTGAATGCAAATCATTAGCTGCTTTCGCACAGGAGTGTTTGTGAGCACTAGGGGTCATTCAGAAATATTCATGTAATGTCTCAATTGGCCGGAGAACATGTAGTCGACATTGTGTTCTTGGGGTACCAAACTTGGATGAGCTCGTCTATGCAACCGGGTGACTCACGCAATAGCAGCCTGAGCAGTGTCCTCTCCTGCTCGCTGATCCGCTTGGCCGTGCCTCGATGAACGATGTGCTCACCTGGCAAGTCTGCGTGCACACCCCGGTAGCCGAGATCAACAAACGCGGTGCAGTGTCGGCAAGCACTGCCCTGAATCAGGATCGTGGGCTGCTCCAGTTGCTCAGTGTGCGTGTGCACGTCAATACGGGTTCCCGTGGAATGCCCGGGCGCGCACGATCAGGTTGCCTTTGAAGGTGCTGGAAATGCCCACCTTTCCCAAAACTCATCGGGCTGCTTGGCCTTGCCTTTGCGGATGAAATCGACCTCTGGCGCGTGCCCGGCGTAGAGCTTGGGTTGCCTTGCCCGGGTTGCTCTGGGCCACGGATGCGCTGGGCCTTTCCCGGGCCTAAACGAGCCACTCCCAAGTCGCTTTGACCACCCCTAGGCTGCTCCTAGTAGATGTACCAATCAGAAGTGGAAGTCTGGGGTCAAGAACTACTCAATAGATCTGTGAGTTGATGGGAGTTGAGCTGCATTGCCAGCGCGCTGGTCATGCTGTACGGCAAAGCGAGTCGTTGGGATGTGACCCGACCTGCTTTGCGGCCTGTCCACGTTGTTGGCCGTGCGCCACTCAGACACGGCCACAACGGCCAAATACAAAGACTGGAACAAGCAATCGTTGAGCCGCGACCAGGCCCTGAATAGCCCGTTGCTGAACTCCGGGCCGTTGTCGGTACGCAATACCAGCGGCTCACCGCGATTCAGTGAGGTCTGATCCAGCACACGGCCAGGCGGCATGGTTGGACGAACGGGTAAATCTGACACCATTTTGGTCCGATTGCACGTGAATTCTTGAAGTCGTATCACTAGACGGGACGCGGCTTTCAAGAGGTTTTTTGAAAATAACTGCGCTCTTGGTGGAGTTGAGCATGTCTACGCCTGATGGGACTATGACCTCCTCACAAACCAGGAAAGTAGCCATGAACCATACAACCCCCGCACCCAACCTCCTCAAAGGACTGCTCCCACCAGCCGAAGGCACGCACGGCCTGCACTTCGTCGGCACACCCAAACCCCTCAAAGGACTGCGCATGCCATCCGTGTGTGCGCTTACGGGTTTGAGTAAGTCAACGATCTACGCGAAGTTGAACCCCAGAAGTCCATCCTTTGATCCAACATTTCCCGGACGTGTGCATCTGAACACCTCAGGCAAAGGGGCGGTCATTTGGATTGAGTGGGAAGTGCAAGAGTGGGTCAGATCCCGTGCTGCATTACGTCAGTCAGTCTGAATCTCAACGAATATCAATCTCTAGGATCAGTCGTGCTCAACAATGTAGATAACTTCCCACTGGGTGCACTACCACCAGTGATGCAAAACGCCGTCATCGAAATAAGCAACAAGACGTGCACAGCGGTCGCCCAGGTCGCTGGTCTCATGCTTGCAATTGTTGCGCTTTGTTGTCAAGGCCACCTGGCCGTTCTCTTGCCGCTAGGCAATGTATCGCCTCTTTCTCTGTTTACCATCATTTCCGCGATTTCAGGCGAAAGGAAGAGCACCGTTTACAACTTGTTGATGACCGGCCTGAAAGAATTTCTGGATTTTCACCATCATCGTCTGCGAAAATTGAATGAGGGCTTGGACATTGAGAGAACAATTTGGCGCACTGAATGTAGAGCGCTTGAAAAAAAACTGAGTGCAGCTGTACAAAAAGGTATTGACACTGAGTTGATCAAAGAACAACTTAGAATCATTTACCTCAGTCAACCAGTAGAGCCACCGGTTCCTAAGCTAATATATTCAGATACAACCATGGAAGCTCTTTTGTACAAACTTTTCCATGGATGGAGTTCAGCGGGTCTTCAATCCAGTGAAGGGGGTTTGATTTTCTCAAGTAGAGCAAGCCAGGATCTAGCCGTACTGAATGTGCTTTGGGATGGGGGTGAGTTGGAGGTAGATCGTCGCAACGGTGATAGCTTTATCCTGCGCGATGCAAGACTCTCAATGTCAGTAATGATACAACAAGGACGGCTTCAAGCCTTCGTTGAAAAGGGAGGAGGGTATGCGCGAGACATTGGGTTCCTTGCACGTTGTTTGATTTCTGCGCCAACCTCGACGATAGGAAGTCGGTTTCTCGAAGAGAATCTGCAACCAACGCCATACACTGAAAAATTCAATAACAAGATGCGAGACTTGTTGCGCACCCACCTTTCTGATGATGGGCTACTTCAAAAGGAGCGAACGATTCTAGAATTTCAACCTGATGCAGCTTCAGAGTGGCGAAGGTTCTATAATTACATTGAGAATCAGTTGGGGCCTGGGAGGTATTTCTCTGATGTTCGAGATGCAGCATCAAAGATCGCAGAAAACGTCGCACGACTGGCTGCGATATTTCATGCTGCCGAAGGTCGGCCTAGCTCTAAGATCGAACTAGTTACGACGAATGCCGCATGTGAGATAGGTCAGTGGTATTTGCATCAATTCAAGAGTCTTCTCGGTGAACCGCGGCAGTTGTCACAAGAATTCACAGATGCCAGGCTACTAGAATCGTGGTTGCTTGATAAATGCCAGGTACCTCCAGGTTTTCAAGCGGTTCGGAAGAATGTAGTGCGAACGTTTGGCCCCAATCGACTTCGAGAGAAGAAAGCGCTTGATATGGCGGTTGGGCAACTGTGTCGCGAGGGTAGGATTCGGTTGATAAAAAATTCTGGGCAGTGGTGGATTCAGTTGATCCACCCGTTATTCGGACAAAGTACTCAGATGATGTTGCCGCACCCTTCAAGTCTTTTAAGTGGAGGTGTGTGATGCGTGAACTGATTCAGCTCATTACATTCAATCCGGTCGATAGTTCGACTATGATTCCTCCCGATTTCTTTGCTCAGTTCGTGAAAATTGACGACGATGATATTGAGTATGTCGATCTCTGTGTTTTCCTCAACGAACTCGAAGAAAGTGAAGCGGGCAAGGACTGAGGTTCTGGTGACGGCTTTCCACCATGAGATTTGGTCACCCAATATCTACGGGCCTGCTGCAAACTTCACTGGACCCAGGTAGAGGCTCATTCGATTCGTGCGATTCGTCGCACGAATCGAATGTCTGTTCATTCCAAGGTCACCTCAACGAGTTCCATTACGCCAGTCCCATGGGGGAATGGCGTGTGGATCCGACCACAGGCCGCGACGCTGGGATCGCGCATCTTCCTCAGCACTTGCATAGAGCAGCCGGTCCGATGCGCTCTGCTCACCTGCGTACTTCTTGTAATGCCAGGCCCAACCATCGACCACCAAAGACAGGTTCACATCCTGGCCGTCGCTGATCACCTTGCCCACCCAGCGACCGTAGCGGTCCTTCTTTTCCGTGAGAACCTGGACAACCTTCTGGAAGACCAGTTTTGAAAGCGCTTCGCGTGCGCGTTGCCCGAATGGCTGGCGGCGCTCCGGGGTGTCGATACCCGCCAGACGGATCTTGTGCTGCATCTTCTGGGCATCCAGCACGGTCAAGGTGTCGCCGTCGGCGATCGACACGACCAGACCCTGGATGCTCTGAGCGTGCAGCAGGCCGCTGATCGACCAGCAGGCGATCAGCATCAGGAAAGAGCGCCGGTGGGGATGTCGATCGATCACGCGATAACCCTCAAAAAAATGCCCGGACAACGCCGGGCGAACAGGTGCGTCACGGCACCTTCAGGGAGGTGGACTCCTGATGATGAGAGTCCGAGTGCATTTTCGACCCAAGCCCATGGATCCGGTATTCCGGCCTGTCAGTTCCTGCAGAAGTTGTCTGCGCGCTGACACAGGATCATGACCTTGATCATGCCTGGCGCCCAGGAGGTGGATCACAGGTCGTCCATACAACTCAGCTGCCGACGGCATCCTTGATGCATTTCATGGTGAAGCTGTTCTTGGCAGCGCCCACCAGATTTTTCTCTTGTGCTCCCAGATCACAACGGGCGGTGGCGTCTTTTTCGCTCTTCTTGAGGAAGGATGTCTTGGCTGCCGGGGAGAGATGCGCCAAGAAGTTCAGACAGCACATGCTCTCGTAAGATGTTTGGCTGCCCAGCCAGCCTGATCAATGCGCAGACTGCTCGCCTTGACAGACTGCGCGCCAACAAGCGTTGCTGAGTTGAAATGCGTTGTAGCCCAGATCGGCCGTGGATGAACGCACTTCTCAAGTCGAACAGGTGCTCATAGTCCTGCGCCGCCTTGTCTTCCCCGACCGCTGAGCGGAGCCGCGCTGCGACGCGCTTTGTCGCCGACAGTTTCGAGTGCGGATCGGTCTTCGGCCGCTGCCCTCGCCTGTGGTCGCTCTCCAAACCAAGTGCCGCCTCAATCACCGTGAGGTGGGCTATGAACTCGTCGATGCCATTCGCGAGGAACGCTCGCACCAGAAAATGCACCACCGGGGTTTCAAAGAGGGATGTCGCACGAGCGGCCTGCACTTCATCCCATGTGGCATCCTTGATCCATTGCAGCCCTGCTGTCGCCCCGCCGTCGAGGTGCAGTACGATGGGTCGCTCAATTTCTATTTCCTCGCCCCAATCATCCTGGTATGTCCAGGGTTCGTACGAGAGGGTGTCCGCGCTGGGTGGCCGAGCGGGCGAAACGAACAGATCGTCGTCTAGTGTGTAGATCCACGGAACACGGAACCCGCGCCAGTCGACCTCATTCAAGGTGGACCACTCCTCCCATGGGGCGAGAAGAAGGAAAAAAAGAGCATCTTCGACAGACTTGGGAAAGCGGCCACGATGCGGTTCGATCTCGCCAAGATCACGCCCGATATCCATCTCCAAGAATGGGAAGGCGCGCGCTTCTGGCTTTGCTTCGACCCGAACCTCTTCTTCTACGATAAGCCATTGGAACTCGGCAAGGCGCTTCGCGTCCGATGTTAAGGTAGGGAAGTGGCGCGTCAACCTCGGCCATTCGAATAGATCGTCCAGTTCGGCAGCGCTGAACCGAGCAATGTGTGCATTGCCGAACGTCATCGGGGGCAGATCGTCGGCAAGATCGAGAGGGCAGAGATGCCGCCGGGTGACGGAACTGCGCGAGAAGGCCTTCATCAACATCTCTGCAACCGTCGGTAAGTCTAGTGCCGGCACTGTATGCTTGGCGGGCAATCCGCATGGCAGGCCAAGGGACCTGAGTGCGTTGCTCAGTGCAAAGGTGACCTTGCCGCTGGCGGTGCGTTGAGCGATCAGTTCGCTCAATGCAACAAAGGCGGGTGCCGACAACAAATTGTTGGGGCCTGGTGGTGGAATTCGCCACAAGGCCGCCAATGTACCGAGAAGTTCCTCGTCCACGGATATCATCAAGCAGCTCCGTACGATCTGGCTGCCGGTCGCCAGGACCGCATAACTCGCTCCTGTGCAAGCCTTGCTTCGAGGCTTGGGTGTTTGGGCTCAATACTCTCGTTGTAGATGTAGTCCGCATCTTCCCAAAAGGTGACGATTGCCGCACCGAACGTTCGAAGTCGATCAAGAGAGATGTCAATCAATTCGACGGGCGGAGCCGTCGCTGTGGTCTGACTCGGATCGGATGGGATGTAAAGACGGCTTGGCCACAGTTCGGGACAACGTCTGGCCAACTCGGTTGCGGATGGGCCATCACCATGGCGACAGGTGTTGCCCAAGAGGTGCAGCTTGTCCAACTCCGAGAAGCTGGGGAATACATCGAGACTTATGCCCCGCAACTCCAGGAACAACTCGCAGAGTTTGTGCCAGTTCCCCTTTTCTGCCTGCGCAATCAAAACACCTTGCGGACGCAAAGCCGCAGCACATCCACGCAGGTAGGCACGCAACTGACGTTCCCAGATAGACTGAAGGGAGAGGCCAAAGGCCATCTTGGTTACACGAAGCACATCTTTCGCATCCGAATGGGCAAAGGCGTCCACCGGGTCATCGCTGTGACTGATAGCAGCTACTTTCCGTTCAAGAACCCTGGTCGCTGGCACGACGACATCATCAAGGAATGACTGAACGCTGATTCCGTGCATCGATGCGGCGACATCGGCGTAACAGTTCTGCCAACGGAAGATATTCACGTGTTGACTCCCTGATGATGCTGTGCGGTGAATTGGCGATAGGCGAAACTGATCAAATCCCTCACAAGTTCCAGAAGACCGGCTTGCCGAACCTCTGCTGTTCTCATGTCTTCAGCACTCGCTGGCCAACGGGGGCACTGTTTTTGCAACGAATGTGGATGTCAAAGCCCTCGTCATCCAGCCCCGCCTGGTAGATTTTGAATGGCGGTTTTCCGATCTGCTGCCGCTCGTGCTGTAGCTGTAGCACGGCATCAACCGTGGTGTTGTCAACACGGGCACCCAGAATCACAGCAGCGATCGCCGGGGGCCGTAGGGTGATCGAACAGTTGTTGATTGGCAGCACTACCCGCCATTCCTTTTCATATGTCCAATCACTCGACTTGTGCAGGTAGTACTCCTGCGAAGCACCTGCTGGGGTAGGCACTGTCAAGGTGGGGAACTTCTCGCCATAGATCACCTGCCTGGCAACCAAGAAGAGCTCGTCCTCGTAAGGAGATATCTGGATGCAAATGCCCCGATGTTCTCCCCCATAGTGTGCCCATAGCTGTCTGCTGCGCGGATCCGTTGATGCACAGAACACGCCCATGGTTTGCTCCATGACCTGTTTGAAGCCACCTTCCATTTCGGGTGTCATGATTGTCCTGGCCAACTGCTGTTGCCAAAGGAGCCTTTTGGCCGGAGATGATCTGGGCAGCAGATGGGCGTTCTCCTTGGCCCACCGCTTGCGCGTTTCCACATCCTGGTTGAAAACCAGCTTGAAACGCATATCCCTGGGATCGTTGAGCGACACTGGCGCCGCTGCCCAAATTCTGTCATGCACAAGAATGGCGCGGGCCTTGCTGATTGATGAGGGATTGGTATCTAGCGACCGGTATTTGTACAGGTGCAGCGGTCCGGACTTGGCTGTCTCGCTACGGCTTCCCGCCAACCCCTTGCGGCGCTCTCTCGAACTTAATCGCATGAAGTCGGCGAGTTGCTTGTGTGGGTCATATTTGGCCATCACATCGGCGGACGAGCACACAGGAGGTTTGTCTGGACCATCTGGATACATCATTGGAATATTAGCTTGCAGTCGCATAGGTAGGTGGCCGCAAGGTCGAATCAGCCCGCGCCCAGCTTTTTTCGGAGCGCCATCGCCCGCTTTTGCACGCCGATTTTCGGATTGAGAGAAAGAGCCAGGTCGAAGGCCTCCAGCGCTTCTGGAAACTGTCCAAGTAGCTCGTAAGACTCACCGCGAATCCTATGTGCTACAGCACCCCAATCGGGCCTGTCCTTTGCGCCTTCTGCAAGCGCCGCGTCGACGGTGTTCAAAGCCTTTTGGGCATTGTCCGGCGTGGCGGCGGTCTTGAGCAGATCGCGGGCTGCCATGAGCTTCGTGCTGTAGTCTCCCTTATCAAGCCGTGCGGCTTGAAATGCCTGCGTATCCTGAAATTCGCCAGCAGCAGAGTAGCTGAAGCGGCCGAGGCCTTTGTGCTCGATGCCGACTGCCGTCAGACGACCTTCGGCATCGACATCAAACGAATACTTGTCGGCCCAGCCGGTGGCCGGCTGCACGGAGAACAGGGCGCAGCCGCGATTGAGGTCGAGAACCTCCAGCAAATTCCCGTCGTTGCTCGGGGCATTCGCCGTCTGGACGGCGGCGTACCTTCCGCATCTGGAGAGCCCGATGTTGAAGACATTGGCGCTGTAGCGTCGCCGGTACCGCTCATGCCCATCGGGACCAATGGCGATCACATCGCCACTCAAAGCCGAGCCAAAACCTGCGTCCTGAACGATGTAGCTACCCGCATCCGAAACCGCTGCATCCATGGGGCGAGCAAAGCACTTCAGCTCATGCATGGCCTTGTCCGACTGATAGTCGACCAAGATCACCCTGCCATTTCCTCGTTCTCTGTGCCCACCCCTGCCAGCACCATCGGAATCGTTGCAACCAACGATCCATCGCTTGTTGGGCGAGCGATGTGCCCGCCCAAAAAAATTAGGCTGAGTCAGTGTGAGCCAGTCATCGCGCAGGTTTGCATTGCGCGCACGGCGCATTGCTCTGGTCTGAGCCGGAGTTGCCGTTCTTGGCACAGCTTTCGGTGGTCCGCTCAGCAGGCCCAGCAGTTTTGAGATGAAGCTCACTTTACATTCCTTGGAATCTGCTTGTAGTCGTGAGGGTAGGAGGGTGCTGAAGTGATTTGCCGATTTTTTCTCGGACAGTCACCTGACTTTTTGCTCCTTCAATATCCAATGTAGCATTTGCTTGCACGCAAAATTCGACGTTCGATCGCACCCACGACCGAGCGCGGAATCTGCCAAAGAACCTGGCGCACTACCGCAGGGCTCCGAGGCGACGATAAGAACAGGAGCAACCGATGTCGAACCTACCGGAGACACTGGTTTGGACACGCGGGGGTTACTAGGCTGGCAAAGCAATGCTGTCGCACGCTTGCTCGCCCATTAAACCCGTCCGACGCCCAACCTCGACGATCTGTTCGCGCCTCTCAAAGAGGGGCACGACCTCACCGACAATGAAGACCGAACCGCCAAGCCCCTCACGGGTCTCCACACACATCAAACTGCGTGCCATGAAGAACATGCGCCACGTGAACGCAACGGTTGAAGACGAGGACTACGCCGAGGTGAATGCCAGTACGAAAATTATTCTGCTCCCGATAAAGCGGTCATAGGTGGTGTTGCGGTGCCCAACCCTGATGAACTGCTCGTCGATATCCCGCTCTGGGGGCTTGGCGTGTCAGTATCGAAAAGCGCAGTACCGAGACGGGAAAAATTCGGAAGTCGCGCCCCGTCGCTGCCACCCCCGGCACCGCGCACAGGGCCAGTGTTCAAGATTGACAGACATTGACGAAGATGTCTTAAACGCCTACAGGAGGTACCGTCGATGGCTAGGTTTGCATTTCTGATCCGAAAGCCAAGAGGCGCTTGGCCTAAAGAGGGCCTGCCTGCATTCGTACTCGAACAGGACAACTGGAACGACTACGGCTTTCAGACGCACTACAGACTCTCGTATGTCACGCTCGATGACAAAGGGCGCGTCAGCGAAGATCTCATCGGACCAGTAAAGATTCTTCGTGCAGGACAGTCAAGTTCGGATGGCTTGCTTGTCAATTCTGCGTTCTCGAAGCTCGATGATGCATTCTGCTCAGTCGGAACATCGCTTGACTATTACGAACGGCTGAGACTGCTCTCGTCCAAGCTCCGCGACCAGGTGTTGGAGGGTCTTCACGATGTTGTCGCCAATCCTGCCATCGAGAAGCGTTTTCGACAGGAAGAAGGTTGGACCGTTTCTCTGTTTCGAGATGATAAGGACGACGGCTACCTGAAGCTTGCGAGAGGCTTGTTGACGGGAGACTACAGCAAGCTGCCTGGTGACGACCTCCAGTTTCGTTTCACAATCCCCGACTGGCTTGAACCCATAGACTTTGATTTCCAAACGGGGCATGTTGGATCCAAAAGTACTTCGAAAACCAGCCTTCCCGAGCGCATTTCTGTGCTTGTGGGACAGAACGGATCGGGGAAAAGTACTGTGCTGGCTCGCTTAGCTCGGGTTGCACTGGGAACGCTGGCCGAGCGAGACAAAAAACCTCTCATTGCCTTGGGTCAGCTCGACCCCCCAGGGATCGGTTTTCCGCGTGTCATCACTGTCACGTTTAGTGCCTTTGATAGTTTTCGGCTGCCCGGAGCCGACGGACGTGATCGCCGCAAGATTCTCAAGGAACTGGAGTCTGGGGAGGGACGCTTCGCATTCATTGGCTTGCGAGACATTGCAGCCGAGGGCACGCGCATTTCGAAAAGCTCTGGAAACGAGCAAACTGACGCATTGAACGATGCCGATCGAGTGCCCGCAACCAGATTGAAATCTATCCAACACCTTGCGGACGAGTTCGCAATGTTTCTGAGCCGAGTCAAGGAGAAGAACAACGCAGCTCAGTTTGATGAGCTGATCGAAGCGCTTCTCAGCGAGTCTGCCTTCAAGCCGTTGTTGAAAAGGGGAGTGAGTCATAGCACGCCCGAGCAGGTTCGTCGTGCATTTCTTCTCTGCAGTACAGGTCACAAGATAGCTGCGCTGGTTGTGGTCGGTTTGATGGCAACCCTGGAGCCTTCATCTCTAGTCCTTTTCGATGAGCCCGAAACACATTTACACCCGCCTCTTCTCGCCGCCCTGATGGACACAATACGCAAAATTCTGCGCGATCAAGAATCCTATTGCATTGTGGCAACGCATTCTCCTGTCGTCGTGCAGGAGTCCATGGCAAAGCACATTAAGGTCGTGAAACGCGATGGGTCAGTCAGTTCGGCGGTGCAGCCAAAGATAGAAACTTTTGGAGAAAGCATTGGGCTAATTACCGCCGATGTGTTTGGACTGAACTCGGAGGCAACGGACTATCATCGGATACTTGACAAGCTGATTAAAAAATACCCAAAACAGGGTGATCTTGAGAATTTGTTCTTGAACGGGCAAATGAGCTACCAAGCACGCGCGTACACGTTGAGCAGACGACTGCAGTCCGCGGAGGATAAGGACTGATGTGGAATCTTAAGAAACCAAACATCTCGGCAGTGCGATCGCATCTTGACACGATATTTCCACCATCGGCTGTTCCAGTGCTTTTGACCGCTGAGCACAAGGATGCCTTGGAAAGGCTATACAAGGACTATGAGCAAGCGAGCGGAAGGCCGCTTTCCACGTTGAAAGCAGCCAATTTAGAAGGTGCGGTCTCAGCACAGGTGCTGGCGGCATACAGCGAAGTGACAGATGGCGGGAAGCTCAGCGCGCTACGCTCAGCTCTCATGCTTTCCGTCGACGAATGTCCCTACTGCGGATTCGGAGAGATCCGGGATCTCGACCATCATCTGCAGAAGGCCCACTTTCAGTGCTTCAGCATATTTCCTCTCAACCTCGTTCCTGCCTGTGCCAAATGCAATGGTCACAAGCCAAGAAAGCCTAGGACGGACCCAGACAAGCACCACATTCATGCCTACCTTGAGGATGTGTCGGCACACATGTTTCTTGTCGCTGATGTTGTCTTAAAGAAGAATGCAATGATCGTCAGATTCCGGATCAAAAAAAGCAGAAAAGTGAAAGGTGAATTGTTCGCTAGACTATGCCAACACCTTGAGGACTTTCACCTCAACGATCGTTACCCGGCACGCGTGAACATCTTCCTAAGCGAGCAGAAAACCGGACTTGAATTTGCTTTTAACGTTGGCGGCGCGGACGCAGTGCGAGCATTCTTAGAACGAAGTGCAGACGCCAGTGAAGCTGCGTTCGGGAAAAACGATTGGCGGACAGCGTTATTTATTGCCTTGGCAAAGAGCAAGCGATTCTGCAAGGGTGGTTTTTATCAAGCTTTGGGCTACAAGAGTAAGCCCTGAGCTCAGGCTTTTGGCTGGGCGTTTTCGTCAACGAAGTTTCGGGTATTTCACCCAAGTATCGAAGCAACTCCATTTCCCCACCAGGCCGAAGGCCGAAGGTGAGGTGCCTTGTAACTTCACAGAAGTGCATGCGGCGGGCATGAACACTCACCCGAGGTCGGTATCGGAGTAGATCTGCGTGCGGTGATCATGAGCGTCTTCCTGCTTGCGAGCGACTGTTGCCATTCTGTCCAGCGCTATATGAACATCCCGGCAGCACCCACCGTCAGCACTCGTTGCACAGCTGTCCTCCTTAACGCGATGTCGGTTCAAGGCTGAGTCAGCCACGGTTGGCGGCCTGCGCGTCGGCTGCAATTAGTACCGGCCCTTTGACCGGCAGTGGCTCGTATGACTGCTGTGCACCCGAGACCGGGCGGACAGAATTCTTCGATAGTGGCGCCTCGCTCCCGCTTCTAGGCTCGTCAAGCTCGATTCACCGGCCGAAATCTTGGGCTCGCCAACTAAAACGGTACATCATCCGCTGGCTTTTCAGGTGGTGCCAGGTACTTCTGCAGAAGCTTGAGCTTGTTCAACAGCTCATCAAACGTCACGACCTCAACGTCCTTACAGGAGTTGCGAAAGACCTCAAAACTCCGGCGCTTGACAGGCTCCGTCGGCGTTGATCCAGCAATCACGATGCACTTGATGACATCCGGCTTCCAGGGCCTCAATCCTTCATTGTCACTGGTGTGCTGCGTCCAGCGTTGGCGCAGCTCGCTCTGTTGGTACAACACCTGCGTCATCGCGCCGCTCAGCTCGACACTTGGCCCAAATACCTCTTCGCCCCTGTACGCCTTGCCTTGAACAAGCTCGGTTCCGGGCTTCTTGATTTCCACGATTGCGAGTGCCTGCCCAAGCTCACCAAACAGGAAGTCGCCAATCTGTGCGCCAGCACCGGTGATAGTCGATGGCTTCGCGTGGAACTGTGTATGCAATAGCTCCACCGGGCGCGCAAAAACCATGCTGAGCACTAGCTTGTTCTCTTCAAAGAACGTTTGCCAGTGCCTCTCTTGTGTTGTCTTTCCGAGCAGCTCGTCGTACTTCTCAATCACCTTGGCGAGGGTTGCACGCTCGATTTCGGCGTGCAGCATCATCAAATCGCGAGGCGCTTGCTTAGCTAGGTTCGGTAAGCGCTGAACGATCTCACGAACGGTTTCGGACCCCCAACCGCCATCTTGGGCGCGGCGTTCGGCCTCGGCCGCTGTTTCGCGCCGGACCTCCACCAACGGTTGGTTGACTTGGATCACGCGCCTGAATTTCTCAGGATCAAGCTTCGTGAGCACGTCGTCATGTACCACGCTTTGCTTGGTCTGCCGAACCAGCTTCCGGCCTGCCGTCTTGGTCCGATTGAACTTGCGACGGAGCTTGTCCAGCTCGTCTTCGCGAATGCAAATCACGCCTTCGGTGAGTGCCGTCGCTCGCTTGCGGCTGACAACCAGAATTACAGTGCTCTTGACCCGCGAAAGGGTCTGCCAGACCGCATCAAGATCTTTGGGCAAGCCAAGGCCATCTCCGGGAGGATCGAACAGCCCATAGGGTAAGCGCACCGCAATACTCAGCGCAGCCTCCTCCGCCTCATCCGGCAAGTCATTCTCATGGCCGTCTTCATAGATGACGATTCCAAACTGACCATTCTTCTGATTGAGATACTGCACCCGATGCGGGTTCGTATGGATCGGTCGCATGATGATTCTGGTTGGCGTGATCGTCGCCAACAGCGGCCATGCGCTTTCCGGGTGAGCGTGCCAAATCCGTGCATCCCGATCAACGAGCTCGAACGTTTGCAGGAACAAGTCCAGGGCCAGCTGGCCGTTGTCTGTGGTGTGTTCGATGCGAAATGCGGCATCGAGGACTTCGCTATCGCTGTACGCTTGTTTCGGCTCCCCGGAACTCTTTGTCATTGCTCGACCCTTTGTGACGGCATTGCTTTGGTCGATGAATATAGGGCAAAAGGCGATCAGGCTGACCGCCCGCAATCTCAGCAGTCTCTCAACTGACCACTTCTAGGCAGTCGATTTGGGTTTTCCACAGACGTTTCCAGGTCGGTACCGCGAGTGCGAGCCGTAGAGAGGCCGTCACTGGCGCAGCGCGAACCTGTATATCGGCTGCCACGGTCACCTGTCATTCGTGGATGGAAAGGTCGAACGACCGCTGCACCGTGGTCACCGGCCACTCAACACAGGCCAGCCTGGTCGTGCTTCGAGAACGACTCGTCGAGTCCGAAGTGAACGGCTGTGCGACTTACTATTGATCCGGCATCAATGAAGTTGAATCAAGCGGCATAGCGAACCGGATCATGCTGGAAGTACTTGCGGATCCTCTCGGGCTGACGCTGCACACTGCGTAGATGGCGTGCAGTGGCCTTGACCAAC
>Ga0209066_10003093_pt1 | contig 19393 bp, 21 predicted proteins | sample All_14_2_FD_187198 | JGI IMG/M metagenome (GOLD analysis project Ga0209066, IMG submission 187198) | Freshwater microbial communities in response to fracking from Pennsylvania, USA - Allegheny Zone_MetaG_DW_15 (SPAdes) (version 2) ... | reverse complement strand
CTTTTGGTGCGTCATCAAGCCCCCGGTCCCCGACAAAGCTCAAGGCTTGACCCGGACCGCGCCAGACGCCACATGAGAAGAAAGGTTTCCAGCTGTGCTGGTCCCTCCCGCCCTGCCTTTATCGCCCACCTTTATCGCCCACCTTTATCGCCCACCTTTATCGAGAGTCCCTGCATGTCTGATCAAGAGCCTTATATCGCCTGGCACGGCACGACCATTCTCGCCGTCCGCAAGGGCGGCAAGGTGATAATCGCGGGCGATGGACAGGTTTCGACCGGCAATACGATCCTCAAGGGCAATGCGCGCAAGGTGCGCCCGCTCGGCAAGGGCGATGTGATCGCCGGGTTTGCCGGCGCGACGGCCGATGCGATGACGCTGTTTGAACGGCTTGAGGCCAAGATCGAGCAATATCCCGGCCAGCTTACAAGGGCTTGCGTGGAGCTGGCCAAGGACTGGCGCACGGACCGGTTTTTGCGGCGGCTCGAAGCCATGATGATCGTGGCGGATGCCCGCGTGACGCTGGTGCTGACGGGCAATGGCGATGTGCTGGAGCCCGAACATGGTGTGGTCGGCATTGGCTCGGGCGGCAATTATGCGCTGGCCGCCGCGCGTGCGCTGGCCGATACGGACCTCTCGGCTGAAGACATTGCCCGCAAGGCCATGAAGATCGCCGCCGAAATCTGCGTCTTCACCAATGGCAATATTGTCATTGAATCCCTCGACGCCTGATCTCCTCCTCACGGAAGCCCCATCGTCATGACCAGTTTTTCGCCGCGTGAAATTGTCTCCGAACTCGACCGCCATATTGTGGGTCAACATGACGCCAAGCGCGCCGTTGCCATTGCGCTGCGCAACCGCTGGCGGCGTCAGCAATTGCCGGAAGGCTTGCGCGAGGAAGTCCAGCCCAAGAACATCCTGATGATCGGACCCACGGGTGTTGGCAAAACCGAAATCTCGCGGCGTCTGGCGCGACTGGCTGAAGCGCCCTTCCTGAAAGTCGAGGCGACAAAATTCACCGAGGTCGGTTATGTCGGGCGCGATGTCGAGCAGATCATTCGCGACCTGCTGGAAATCGGCATAACCCAGACACGCGAGAAAAAGCGCAAGGATGTGGAAGCCCGCGCCCAGGCTTCGGCTGAAAACCGCGTGCTGGAGGCGCTGGTCGGCAAAAGCGCCAGTGACGCCACGCGGGAAAGTTTTCGCCGCAAGCTGCGCTCTGGTGAACTCAATGACAAGGAAGTCGAGATCGAGGTCGCCGATGGCGGCATGGCGGGTTTTGAAATTCCCGGCATGCCGGGCGGACAGATGATCAATCTCTCCGAGATGCTGGGCAAAGCCATGGGCGGGCGCACCAGGATGCGCAAAATGACCGTGCTTGCCTCTCATGACGTGCTGATTGCGGAGGAAAGCGACAAGCTTCTGGATCAGGAGCAATTGATTGCCGAGGCCATTCGCGTGGTCGAGCAAAGCGGGATTGTGTTTCTCGATGAAATTGACAAGATCTGCGCCCGCTCTGACACGCGTGGCGGGGGTGATGTGAGCCGGGAAGGCGTACAGCGCGACCTGCTGCCGCTGATTGAAGGCACAAGTGTTTCGACCAAGCATGGCACGGTGAAGACGGATCATATTCTCTTCATCGCCTCCGGGGCGTTTCACATTGCCAAACCGTCTGACCTTCTGCCTGAGCTACAGGGACGCTTGCCGATCCGCGTTGAATTGCAGGCGCTGACCAAAGCCGACTTCACCCGCATTCTGACGGAGCCGGAAGGCAGCCTGATCAAGCAATATGTTGCGCTTCTCGGCACCGAAGGGGTCAGCCTCGATTTCACGCCGGATGGTGTGGAAGCAATTGCCGACATGGCGGCGCTGGTCAATGAGACGGTTGAGAATATTGGCGCGCGGCGGCTGCACACGGTGCTGGAACGTATTCTTGATGAGATCAGCTTTTCAGCCACCGATAAAAGCGGCCAGACGATTGCAATTGATCGCGACTATGTGATGAGCCGGGTGGGCGATCTGGCGCGCAATGCCGATCTCTCCAAGTTCATCCTCTAAAGGAAATGGCGGGAGATGATGTCTCCCGCCATCCGCGACGTCAGAGCTTGCCGTCTGCGGCGAGCTGCATGTAAGTGTCATCAATGCGCAGCTTCACATTGGCCTTGTCGCCAATGATCTTGCCGCCAGGCAGTTCCATGCCGATGACATATTTGTCCTTGGCCTTGGCGCCGAGCAGGCCATGGGTAAAGCTGAACTCCATGACGCTTTCGGCGATTTCCGACATTTGCGGATCGCGCAGGAAGGCTGCGCCCTTGGCCGGGTCGTAATAAAACGCCGTGGTTTTCACCTGACTGTCAAAGTCGGCGAGATCGGTGCCGGAAGCGGTTGCCATGAAGGTCCGCGCGGCAATGGCTTCGGGCGTATCCTTTTGCATCAGGGCGAGGGTTTCATACCAGGCGCCCGCAACAGCCTTGCCAAACTCGGGATGGGCCTTGAGCACATCGGTTTTGGCAACCATGATGTCCTGAATCTCACCGGGCAGCATGGAACTGTCGAAAACTTCAGCCGCATCGGGCAGGGCGCGGATCTGGCTTGTTGCCGGGTTCCAGGCCACAAGGGCTTTGACTTCTGGCGTATTATAGGCGGCGACGAAATCGGCATCGGCGATATTGGCCGTCGTGATGTCGCTTTCTTTCAGGCCCACTGTCTGCAATGCCCGCCACAGCATGTAATGCGAGACGGAATATTCCACGAGATAGACTTTCTCGCCCTTGATATCGGCCAGTGTCTTGCCCTTGCCCTTCAGGAAAATCGCATCATTGCCATTGGTATAGTCGCCTAGCAGGAGAAGCGTCGTGTCGACGCCGCCTGCCGCCGGGATGGTGAGCGAGTCCATGGTGGTATTGGCGACGGCATCATATTGGCCGGCCGTATATTGGTTGATCGACTCGATATAGTCGTTGATCTGAACGAGTTCGATCGTGATGCCATATTTGTCGGCCCATTTTTTCAGGATGCCGGACTTTTCGGCATAGGCCCAGGGCATGTAACCGGTATAGATCGACCAGGCGATCTTGAATGTCTTTGCGTCCTCGGCATGACCTTGCGATGGCAAGGCCGCAAGCATGAGGGCGGCAACCGTCAGGGCAAGGAATGATCGTCTGACCATCATTGTCCGGGATTTAAACGAAGCGAACATGGGCGTTCCTTTCATGGTGACGCGCGGCACGGGCATCGCGCCCTTGCGTCCTGCGAAGTTGAAATCAGTCCCGGCAACGTTTCCCCTTGTCCCGTCCATTCTTTGATGGATCGATCACATGATTACCGTCTGTAGCTCAGACGCATTTTCCTCTCGACGACCAAAAACCGCCGCCTGCGTTTCACTTTCCGGTAATTCCAGTACGCCATCGCTGACGAGCTTCTTGAGATAGGCAAAGGTTCGCATGGTCTGGGTAACGAGATGATCGCCTGCCACATAGCGCGGATAGAGAGGCCCTTGCCCCGGCTCCACAAGACGCGGCAAGGGCTCTATGACGGTGTCATAATCCAGCGAGCAAAACAGCGGAAAAGAGAAGCGTTCATTGGGAACATTGCGAACGCGATGGGGCGTGGCAATAAAACGCCCATTTGTCAGCGCTTCGAGCATGTCCCCCACATTTATGACGAAAGCGCCCTTCACCGGTGGCGCGTCGATCCACCGACCGGCGGCATTGAGCACTTCAAGCCCCGGCGAGGTGCCGTGCAGGATGGTAAAGCATTCATAATCCGTATGCGGGCTGATGCCCCATTCGGCGGTGGCCTGCGCCCCTTTGGTTTCGGGATAATGGACGAGGCGAAGCTGGGAAGGCGGGCGCTTGAGATGCGCTTCGAAATAATTTTCCGGCAGGTCGAGCGCGAGGGCAAAGCCGCGAAACAGGACATGGCCCAGATCCATGGCTGACTGATAATAGGCATAGACATCGTCGGCAAAGCCCGGCACTTCCTCGGGCCATTGATTTGGACCCAGCATGCGGTAGCCGCGAATGTGATCTGGATCATCTGCGGGCAGATCGATCGACAGATCATAGGCTTCCTTCTTGTCGATCTTGACCGGATCGTCGCCGTTATAAAACCCTTCTTCGCCCGTCGGCACATAACCGCGATGGGCACGTGAACGCCCGATATAATATTTCCGCTTCGTGGCTTCAGGCAGGGCAAAAAATTCCGCCGCGCGCGCCTTGAGGCGCTCGATCCGTTCATCTGCGATACCGTGACCCCTGACATAGAGAAAGCCGACTTCACTCGCGGCCTTCGCCATTTGCGCGGCGACCGCCTTGCGGTCCGCCATGTCGCTTGAGAACAGGCCGGAGATATCAATCAGCGGGATGCTGTCAAAGGCAATGCCCTTTGCACTCTCTGCTTCGGTGCTCATAACGCAACTCCTTATCTTGATCTTGCGGACAATGGCCCTGTCATGGCGAAGGCCGATGGGCTTCCCTCCATGGATTGGACATGCCAGAGACGTTCGCGCATGCGACCTTGCGGGTCGCGATCCCAGGTGCCGAGACGACCATTGCGTGTCAGGTCGCCACGCAGTCCGAGATTATCGGTTTCGCGATAGGGCAATGTTGAGCGTTGAATGATCCAGCCCCGCGTCGTGACAACCCCTTGCGATATTTCAAGATCAAGCATGGCTTGTGCATCGCGCAGGGTTGGCGCGGATCTGAGGCAGTCAGACAGATGCCTGTCAGCCGGCAGACGTATCTGCCTGTCGCGTACAAACATGAAAAGCGTGCCGACGCGCAAGAGCGTGGCGCGCGTGCCATCCTGCTCGTCCTTCAAGCGCAGGCCGAGCAACGGTGTCAGTTCGAGGGGAACCGCATGCCAGTGCTCGATATAGGGAATGTCGATGCCTTGTTCGACCATGACATTGCCATCAAGCCAGAGCTTGCCGCGATCTGAATAAGGCGACTTGGGCTGGAAATCAATTTCCCGACGCCATTCAAAGACATCCCCCTGCTTGATGAACTCGCCGGCAAAGCCTTCTTGTGCTGCAAGCCAGTCAAAATGGGCCGGGCGAATATCTCCAAGTGACTTCACCTCTGAGAAATCCGGCCGATTTTCGGGCTGTCGCAGATCAGCATATTGGCTCAGGCCCTGAAGCCAGTTGACCCATGTGGTGACATCCCGGCGACCATCCGGCCAGGCGATCAGGGACCGCCGCCAAAGGCCGGTGAGACTTTCCAGACTGGGAACTGCTTGATCCATATACCCTGCCCACTGACATGAGGGTTCATGATGCAGTGCAGCAGGGGCCTTGCGTAGCCCTCAAAAATCAATGGCGGCCATAGATTTTATCTATGACTTACCGGTCTGGTACTGCCCTGGGGCGCAGATGAGCCATGATTTCATCGAGAAAGAACTCGGTGGGCGTGTTTCGGGCAGGTTCGCCCCGGGTGATGAGATAGACATGATAATCGGGCAGCAATTCTTCACCGACGAGGGGCCACAGGGCCTGTTGCGGGTCCAGCGTCTCAGCTACGCAAGTGGGCAGAAAACCAATGCCGATGCCGCGTTCTATGAGGCGTTTTACCTCATGCAGGTTTTCGGCAAAACCGCCGGTGCGCTGGCCAATGCCATAGCGGTGGCGGAAGCGCAGCAATTCATCGGGCTCATCATCGCCCGTCTGGATATAGGGCTCGCCCTCAAGATCCGCCGGATGGTGGACCGTCTGACCGTAAAGCGGATGGCCCGGGCCGCAATAAAGCTGCTGGACCTCCTTGATGAGGGGGGTGTAACGCAGATCGCGACTTGGCGCATGGTCGCAGGCAATGCCGACCTCGGCTTCGCCCGCTTTCAGGGCCTTGATGACATCGCGCCAGGGCGTGACCTCAAGATGAATTTCAATGCCCGGATGGCGCTGATGAAAGGCGCTGAGGGCTTCGTCAAAAGCGGGGGCGACAAGGCTCGATATCATGCGGACATGGATCGCGCCTTCGACGATGCCTGCGGCCTTGGCCACTTCATGGGGAACACAGCGCACCGACCCCATCATCGTCTCACAGAGTTCGAACAAGGCGCGGCCTGCCGGAACCAGCTCAACGCCGGTACTCGTGCGGCGCAGCAGTTCGACGCCAAGCTGATCCTCCAGCCGCTTGAGGCCCGCACTGATGGTGGGCTGTTGTCGATTGAGGCGTCGTGCCGCCGCGCCAATGCCGCCGGCGCGGACGATTTCATAAAAGAGGGCGAACAGGTTCCAGTCGATCTGGCGGGCAAAATCCGGCAGATCGGGATGGGGCGAAAGCGGGGTTTGTTTTTCGGTCATCAACAGCCATCGCTAGAGCCGGCCGGAACGGCCCGCGCCACAGTCTAGCGCGTATGGCGGCAGACCCAAGTTTCTTATCCGCGCGAGCGACGGGTGCGCGCGGCGATGACCGCGAGCATCTGATCGATCTCGGCCTTTGAAAGATGGGCGATTTCTTCGGACAGCCGATTGGCCAGTTCGGTCGCTTTGGGATCAAGACCGGATGTATCAAGCGTGACACGCGGATGGGAGAGATGGGCGAGACGTTCGAGTTCCTCGGCCTCGTCCCAGATGATGTTGAAGTAGCCGATTATCGCCTGGACGAGCCACCAGCTTGGACGGCCACGGCGGCCATGTTCGAGCGCCGAGAGATAGGCCGGGGTTACCTTGAGGGCGGCGGCCATGTCTTTCATGGTCACGCCGCGCGCGGTGCGCAGCTGCCTGATCCTGCGGCCAAACGGGGTCACCGTTTGCGCCTCAGCCAGATATAGCAAGCGCCACCGCCACCATGTCGCGGATGGGCAGGCTGGAAGCCGACAACAAGCGTCCGAAACTCCGGCTCCGCAAGCCAGCGTGGCAAGGCGGAGCGTAAAATGCCCGGGCGTTCTGGCGCGTGCCAGGCCTGCGCCCCATGCAATGTGTGGCGGGAATAGGGCGACTCGCCCTTGCCAGTGACCACCAGCACACAGCGCATGCCCGCTGCCCGGGTGCGGGTCAAAAACGACCGCAAGGCTTCCTGAGCCTCGATCTGGTTGTGACCATGGAGATCGAGCTTGGCTTCGAAGTCGATCTGGCCACGGGTCAGTTTTTGTGTGGTGCGCCGGTCAAGTCCCGTGAGTGGTGGTGGCTGGGTGGCTTGCTGGCGAGGCCTTTCCCTCTGCCCATGGGGGACCGGTTGGGCGCGTATATCGGTCGTCAGGGCAAGTGGCGCCGGGGGTGACGGGGCGGGTGTCTGGGCTGCGGCGATGGCGGGTGTGGATGGCTGCGGCTTGCGCTGGCGCGAGAGCGGCTTGGCCTCGCGGGTCACATGCTGCCAGAGCCGGTGCTCTTCCTCACTGAGTTCGCGGCGACGTGATTTGCGAGGCGCTTTCGTGGACAGGGGTTCTGCGATGCGTTTGGCCATGTCCCTGCCTGCTCATTGTCGCGCGACAAGGCCGCGTGGCAGCAGCGCAAAAAGCTCGCCTGGCGATTTCATCAATCCGGCGATATGGCCGGGGCCCTCGCCACTGCCCCAGAACACATCGCCACGCTGGATACCCTTGATGGCGGTGCCCGTATCCTGCGCAACCATCAGTCTTTGCAGCGGCAGATATTGATTGTCGGAGCTGGGCTGCACGGAATTCAGCCAGAGCAAGGCGCCCAGCGGGTGTTCGCTGCGATCCACAGCCAGGCTGCGACCGGGGGTCAGATTGATACCTTCAGCGCCGAGGGGGCCGAGTGCATCATCCATGCCGCCAAGTTCACGGAAAAAAATATAGGATTCGTTTTGCCGCAGGATGCCGGGCATTTCATCCCGATGCCCGTTGAGCCAGGCCCGAATGGTCTGCATGGAAACATCTTCCGGCGCAATGGCACCGCGCGCAATCAAGACCTTGCCGATCGATGTATAGGGCTGACCGTTTTTGCCTGCAAAAGCCAGACGCATGGTGGTGCCATCCGACAGGCGGATGCGACCCGATCCCTGCACATGCAAAAAGAAAGCATCAACCGGATCGGCCAGCCAGACAATCGGCATGGCCTTGCCGTTCAGGGCCCCCTCTTCAATTTCAGCACGGGTGGGAAGCAGGCGACCCTCTTCGCGCAGCGCCTTGAAACCGGGTGGCGTGGCGAGCACGGGTGTCTGGTAAATGCCACCGCGCTGACGCGCGCCATTCATCTCCGGCTCATAATAACCGGTGAACAGGCCGGTCTGGCTTGTCGCAAAACGGACAGGCTGAAAATGTGCTTCAAAATAGGCGCGGGCCGCCGCATCGCCGGGCGCAACCTGCTCGGCGGCCGCGCAGGCGTCGCGCCAATCCCGGGCCACGCCATAGATTGTCGCCCCCTGCAGCTTGCCATCAAGAGGCGAACCGGGGGAGAGATTCACGATGCGCGCGCAGGAGCGTCGAAAGGCTGCGAGCGTTTCGCCCTGATGGTCGGTGGTCCAACCGGCGAGCGAGGAGAAGGACACCACTTGCCAAAGGACGGGGCCGGCCATGGCCTTGTCTCCCTGTGAAGACAGCAGCAGCAAAAGCATCGCCAAGGCGAAGCGCATGACAGATGACAAGCGGAAGGATTGCGCCATGGGGTGTCAGTTGTCTGACCCGGTGGCCACAAGCCGCCAGTTGGGGTCGCGACTTTTGATGTCGCGCTCAAAGGTCCAATAGTCGGTGACCGTGCGCACGGTCACCGGGTCGCCCGAGATGACCACGCCTTCGGCATTCTTTGTCGCGGATGTCAGCTCACTGACGAATTTGATGGTCAGCCTGGCGATATTGCCACTGAGCTTGGCGTCAATCAGTTCCGCGCGGTTGATGCCGATAAAACTCTGTTCGATGGTCTGGGCGAGCTTCTCGCGCTCGCTGATGGCCGCTTCGAAACTCTTGAACACATCCGCACTCAAAAGCGGCTCAAGTTTGCGGCGATCCCCTGCAGCATAGGCCGTGACAATCATTTCATAGGCCATGCGGGCGCCGGACATGAAACCATCAAGCTCGAAGTTACGATCCGCGATGGCGATTTCGATCAAGACCTGCTTCAGGCCCGCAGGTGCCTTGCCGATGCGTTCATCGGTGGTGTCTTCGACAACATAAGGCGGGCGGTTCGGATAGGCGCCAAATGTATCCCCTTCAGCGGCTTCCACATCCGGCTGCTCGCGCTTGCGTGGTGCCAGAACAACGACCTTGTCGTTGTCGCGCGCTTCTTCCGGGGCGCTATAGGGGTCAAAGGGGGGACGCTCGTTACCCGTGCGTCGCCCCAATACGGAGCGCAGCTTGATAAAGATGCCGACGGCAATTGCCATCAATATGAGATTGAGAAGCGTCACACTGTCGTCCATTGGCTGTGTTTTGTTTCTGGGTGCCGAAAACCCTGCCTGCCGTCTCTCGTTTGCATGATCTGGACGGGTCCCCTCCAAGTTATGTCATGACGGGTCATTTTACTACCTGTGCGTGATCAAGAAGGGTGACATCGCCCATAATCACGGAGGTTTTGGCCCGCTTTCACAGGGCTTGCTTGTCGCTGGTCGTTTTCCGTGCTAGCCCACAGCCTCATTTTCGCGCCCAACTTGCCCGCATGAGGGACCATGTCCGACCAAATCAGCCATAATGCCGGTGGCCTCCCCCAGCTTCGTGTTCTGACGCAATATGTCAAAGATCTTTCCTTTGAAAATCCCGATGCCCCGCGTTCGCTTGGCGCGCAGAGCGACACCCCGCAAATCGAGGTCCGTGTTGATGTCGGGGTGCAGCGTTTGGCCGAATTCGACTATGAAGTTTCCATTCGGATTGGCGTCGACGCCAAGACGAGCAGCGATACGCTGTTTTTGGTCGAACTGGACTATGCCGGGCTGTTCCGCCTGCAAAATGTACCCGAAGCTGATATCGAGGCTGTGCTGGTTGTGGAATGTCCACGACAGATTTTCCCCTTCGCGCGACGCATTGTTGCCGATGTCACGCGGGATGGCGGGTTTCCCCCGCTCATGCTCGACCCGATCGACTTCATGGCGCTCTATCAGCAGCGCCTGCAGGAAGGTCTTCAGGTTTCAAGTGGCGACATCGTCAATTAAGTGACGCCTGGCTCTCCCTGATCTGCCACAAGGTTTCACCGCCCAGACTTTCGATGAATGCTTCATGGGCGGCGATTTCGGCCGACGTCAGGCGAGGTGCCAACGGGGCCGGGCGGAGGCGTGTCGGTATGGCCTCCACCTGTCTGCTCGCGAGAAGTGCGGCGCCCGGGTCCAGAATCAGACCGGGTTGGCGACCCCCCTTCAGTTCAAGATAGATCTCTGCCAGCAACGCGGCATCGAGCAGGGCGCCGTGCAATGTTCGACCGGAATTGTCGATGCCGAAGCGGCGGCATAAGGCATCAAGTGAATTTTGCGCACCGGGAAAGCGCCGTCGCGCCATGTCGAGCGTGTCGATGGCGCGGGTCATCGGCATGGGCGGGTGACCTGCCATTTTCAATTCGGCATTGAGAAAGGCCATATCAAAGGCGGCGTTGTGAATGACAAGCGGATCCTCGCCGATGAATTCAAGGAAGGCCTCAGCGACGTCCGCAAATTTTGGTTGGCCCGACAGGAATTCGGCTGACAGCCCGTGCACGCGAAAGGCGCCTTCGGGCATATCGCGTTCGGGATTGACATAGGCGTGATAGGTCTTGCCGGTGGCGACGTGGTTGAAAAGTTCGAGACAGCCGATTTCGACCAGGCGATGGCCCTCGTTCGGACTGAGGCCCGTGGTTTCGGTATCCAGAATGATTTCGCGCATAGCCAGTCCCTTCAACTTTCCCCTGCCGGTCAAGTGGAGGGCGACAAGCGTTCTCCCAGCACCTTGCCCTGCCTGGTCTTGAGCGTCTCGACAATCGCCTTCACCTGATCAAAGGCGTGATCCAGCCCCTTGTCGGTCTCGACAATGAAATCAGCGCGTCTTCTCTTTTCAGCATCGGGCACCTGCTTGGCATGGATGGCCGCAAATTTAGCCATGTCCATGCCGGGCCGAGCCATCACGCGCGTCTCCTGCATATGGTAGGGCGCTGACACCACAACCACAACATCAACCCGAGACTCGCCGCCTGTTTCATAGAGCAGGGGAATATCGAGCAGGACCATGTGATGCTTGTCCGCCATGGCCTTGTGCAGAAATTCAAGCTGCGCCTCGCCGACGAGCGGATGGACGATGGATTCAAGTTTTTTCATGCGCTCCGGCATGCCCAGCACTTCGCGAGACAGGGCCTGACGATCAACGGCATCCTCGATAATCGCGCTTGGAAATTCGGCGCGGATGGCTTCGACGGCCGCACCGCCTTTGGCATAAATCGCATGGACGGCTGCGTCGGCGTCATAAACAGGCACGCCAAGCGCGGCAAACATTTTAGCCGTTTCAGATTTTCCCATCCCGATGGAACCCGTCAGACCAATCAACAGCATGTCAAATCCTCACGAAAGGGGGGCCTTGAGATCGGCAATCACGAGATCGCGCAATTCTTGCGTCACGTCGGGACGAATGCCAAACCAGGCTTCAAAACCCGGCACGGCCTGATACAGCAACATGCCCAGACCGTCCACCGTGGCAAGACCCGAGAGCGCGGCGGCACGCAATAATCCGGTTTGAATCGGCGTATAGACAATGTCCGTGACCAGGGCATGGCGTGGCAAGAATGACAGATCGATTGTCAATTCGGCTTCACCCGTCATGCCAAGGGTCGTCGTATTGACAAGAAGAGCGCTCGAGACCATTGCCGGTTCCATCTCGTCCCAGCCGAGCGCCGTCGCCCTGCAAAGTGCGAGTTCCCCGATCAGACGCTCAGCCCTGACTTTTGCGCGGTTGACGAGGCGCAACTCTGGGCAGCCTGCCTGTTCCAATGCCAGCGCGATGGCGCGTGCGGCGCCGCCTGCCCCCAGGATGAGGGCGGGGCCGGCGCTTGCCTGCCAGGCCGGATGGCGGTCTTTCAGGTTTTCGATGAAGCCATAACCATCCGTATTACGCCCCTCAAAGCCGTCAGCCGTTTTGACAAGGGTATTGACCGCGCCGAGACGTTTGGCAATCGCGTCATGCTGCTTGAGGCAGGCGAAGACCGCTTCCTTATGCGGCACCGTCACATTGGCCCCGATATATGTGTCGGCGAGGCGATCGAGCTGGCGCGCCAGATTCTCGGGCGCTATCGCGAGGCGTTCATAGACCGCGTCGGCAATGCCATATTTGGCAATCCAATGATTATGGATCAGGGGGGAGCGCGAATGACCTGCCGGCCAGCCGATGATGCAGACACGCCTTGTCATGGCATCACCACACCCAGGCGGCGCAATTCGGCCAGCAAGGGCAGGAGCGGCAGGCCCAGGATCGTGAAATAATCGCCATCAATCCGCTCAAAGAGCTGGATGCCCGGGCCTTCCAGCTGGTAGCAACCGACGCTTTTCATGACCTTGTCGCCAAGGCTTGCCAGATAAGCGTCGAGGAATTCATGCGTGAAGCCGCGCATGGTGAGTTTTGCTTCCTCGCCAAGGCCCCAGATGATGACGCCATTCCTGGCCAGCGCCACACCGCTATGCAGGATGTGGGTCTTGCCGCGAAGGAACAGCAGATTGTCGCGGGCTTGCGCCATGGATCCGGGTTTGTCGAAGCGTTTTGTCTCGCAAGACAGGATCTGATCAGCGCCAATGGCAATCGCATTGGCGTTTTCAGGCAATCGACTGACGGCAAGGGCTTTTTCTTCCGCCAATCTGAGTGCCAGGGCGGTGGTTTCACTCGCGGCGAATCTTTGCTTCACGTCATCTTCATCAAGACGCGAATCCACGACGTCGAAAGACACCCCGGCCTGGCGCAGAAGGGTGGCGCGAACGGAACTGCCCGAGGCAAGAATGAGTTTTGACCCGGCCATACCGCTAAAGACTCCGTGTTTCTGCAGCTTTTTGCCGCTCATTATAGAGATTGAGGACAGCGGCGGCCGTTTCTTCGATCGATCGGCGCGTCACATCAATCACAGGCCAGCCGTGTCGCGCGTAAAGACGACGTGCAAAGGCCACTTCCTCCGACACGATGAGCGGATCGACATAATGGGTGTCGGTATTCTCCTGCAGCGAAAGAAGCCTGTTCTTTCGAATTTGCACAAGGCGATCCGGGCTGGTTGTCAGGCCCACAATCAGTGGATTTTTGACTGTGGCGAGGTCCGGCGGCAGGGGAACGCCTGGCACGACGGGAATATTGGCCGCCTTGATGCCCCGATTGGCGAGATACATGCAGGTCGGGGTTTTTGACGTGCGGCTCACGCCCAGAAGAATGATATCGGCATTGTTGAGATCACCAGCCGACTGACCATCATCATGTGACATGGTGTAATTCAGGGCATCGATGCGACCAAAATATTCGGCATTCATGGTGTGCTGCGAGCCGGGCTTGTGCGAGGACTCCTTGCCGAGATAAAGCCCAAGCGCCGACATGACCGGGTCGAGAACCGAGATACAGGGCGTGTGCAACTCAGCGCAGCGGCTCTCAAGTCTTTGACGCAGTTCAATATTCACCATCGTGAACATGACTATGCCGGGCGCGCTTTCGACCTCGGTGAGGACGCGCTCAAGCTGTTTTGGTCCCCGCACCAAAGCGTAGACATGCTCGATGGGACGGGCATCCTCAAACTGGGCGCAGGCGGCGCGGGCGACCGCGTTCAGGGTTTCACCTGTCGCGTCGGACACCAGATGGAGATGAAAAATGCGCGTGCCGCTCATATCGGTCCTGTCTGCACCAGATCAGATGCGAAGAGGGAAACTACCGAGGGGGGGCGTCTGGTGCCAGTTTTTTTCGCTGGGAAGGCCCGCCACAACATGTCCGCATGGCTGTGGATAAGCATGGATAACGGGGGTAAGCATGGCGCTGAAAGGGGGTAGGGCCTGGCCCTACTTTTTCGCCTGAAACAGTCCCTGATGTCATGGGGCTGTCAAAGAACGCAAGGAAAGCCCTCTGAATCATGGGGATTGAATCCAATCCCTGGCCCTACTCTGGCTTATCCCCGATCTTCACATCTGCGGTGACAAAACGTTCCACATGTGTGTCATCCATAAAACCGCATCAGACTGCCTCTTTGTTTTGGGCGTGACATGTTTGACTGAAACGAGTCACAAGCCATGTCATAGAGGCACGTGAAAACGAATGCGGGGTTTGAGGCCTGTGACTGGGGACAGAATCCGGGGGAGATTTGATCCACAGGATTCACAGGCATCCACTACTCCACCTACCTTTAGATAGATTCTTCCTTAGTGAGAGACAGACTGTGAGCAAGACCATCGGGGCGAAAACAGGCAAGCAGGAAAAGCTCATGCTTCAAGCATTGAGCGGCATGAAAACGGATCGGGTGCCGTTGTGGCTGATGCGTCAAGCCGGTCGTTATCTGCCTGAGTATCGGGCGACGCGAAGCGAGGCCGGTGGCTTCCTCTCGCTTTGCTATACGCCGGAACTGGCTGAGAAGGTTACGCTTCAACCCGTCAGACGGTTTGGCTTTGATGCCGCCATATTGTTTTCAGATATTCTCGTCGTGCCCGATGGATTGGGACAGAAGGTCGGCTTTCAGGAAGGGGAAGGGCCCGTTCTTGAAGCCATCACCGATCTGGACGGTTTGGCAAAGCTGAATCTTGATCGGATGAAGGCGCATCTGGCGCCTGTTTATGAAACGGTCTCCCGCTTGTCATCGAGTCTTCCAGACGCTGCGACGCTGATCGGTTTTGCCGGTGCGCCCTGGACGGTGGCAACCTATATGGTGGGGGGGCGTGGATCGCCGGACCAGGCAGCGGCGAAGAGCTGGGCCTATCGGGCACCTGATGAATTTCAGAAACTGATTGATCTGCTGGTTGAGGCAACGGTCATTCATCTTTCGGCGCAGATTGATGCCGGTGCGGAAGTGGTTCAGATTTTCGATACATGGGCAGGCAGTTTGCCGCCGCTTTCATTTGAACGATTTGCGCTCAAACCTGTTCAGGCGATCAGAGCCCGACTCAAGGCGCTTCATCCGGATGTGCCGATGATCGGTTTTCCGCGCGGGGCTGGCGCGATGATGGAGCGCTATTTCCGGGAGACGGGCATTTCAGCGATCGGTCTTGATACGGGGGTTGAGACGGAATGGGCGCGCGATCACTTGCAATCGATCGGTTGCGTTCAGGGTAATCTCGATCCCTTGCTGCTGGTGGCGGGGGGAGCCGAGATGCGGGCGCAAGCCCGTCATATTCTGGAGACCCTTTCAGGGGGTCCCTTCATCTTCAATCTAGGTCACGGCATTGTGCCGCAAACGCCGCCCGATCACGTGGCCGAGCTTGTCGAGATGGTGCGGAGTTTTCGCACATGAGCACGAAACGCAAAGTCGCGGTCGTTCTTTTCAACCTTGGGGGACCTGATGGTCCCGAGGCTGTGCAGCCGTTTTTGTTCAACCTGTTTTCCGACAAGGCGATTATTCGCCTGCCACAACCCCTGCGCTGGCTGGTTGCCACACTCATTTCGAGCCGCCGGGCGCCTGTGGCGCGCGAAATCTATCAGCAGATTGGCGGGCGCTCACCCATCCTGCCGCTGACACAGGCGCAAGCTCAGGCGATTGAGGCGGCATTGGCGGACGAGATCGATGCCAGATGTTTCATCGCCATGCGTTATTGGCATCCTTTCGCACATGAGGCGGTTGCGGCCATCATGCAATGGGGGGCGGAGGAAATTGTTCTTCTGCCGCTCTATCCGCAATATTCAACAACGACGAGCGAATCCTCTTTTCAGGATTGGGACAGGGCCGTGCTGGCGGCGGGCCTTGCATTGCCGACAACGGCAATATGTTGCTATCCGGCGGAAACGGGATTCATCGCCGCGCATGTCGAACTTTTGCGGAACGCCCTGGCATCATTTGCCAGCCGCGAAAATCTGCGCGTTCTGTTTTCAGCCCATGGCCTGCCTGAAAATGTGATCAAGGCGGGTGATCCCTATCAGGCGCAGGTCGAACAGAGTTGTGTGGCCATAACGGATGCGCTCGGACTGGGTGATCTTGACTGGGTGACCTGTTTTCAAAGTCGCGTCGGGCCGATGAAATGGATCGGGCCTTCGACAGAAGACGAGATCAAAAGGGCCGGTGCTGAAGGCAAGGACCTGATTGTCGTGCCGGTCGCCTTTGTCTCGGAACATTCCGAAACGCTTGTCGAGCTTGATATTGAATATGCCCATCTTGCCCGTGAGACCGGGGTTGGGACTTATGTTCGCGTGCCGGCTCTAGGGACGGCGCCCTTTTTCATCAAGGGGCTGGCAGGACTTGTGTCGCAGGCGCGGCATGAGGGCGGTATGGTCTGTCCGCTTGAGGCGGCAGGACAACCCTGCACGCGTGAGATCAAGCTCAAGAGCCTTGGCTGAGGGGGAGAGGTCAGTTGGACGGTTTCGTGAATTTCATTGCGCCGGGCTATGCGTGGATCAAGGCCCTGCATGTCATCTCGGTGATCTTCTGGATGGCGGGCATGGCTTATCTGCCGCGGCTTTTCGTCTATCATGCCGAAAGCGATACCGGATCGGACAAGTCCGAGACTTTCAAGATTATGGAACGGCGGTTGCTGCGCGGCATCATCAATCCGGCGATGGTTGCCACCTTCCTGTTTGGCATCTTGATGGTGCTGATAAATCCCAACCTGCTGTCGGAGCCCTGGTTTCACCTCAAGCTGGCGCTGGTTCTGGTGATGGCCGGGCTGCATGGCTTTTTCGCGCGCTGGCGCAAGGCCTTTGAGCGGGACGGAAACATGCATACGAGCCGGTTTTTCCGGATCGTCAATGAAGGACCGCCCGTCCTTGTCGTCTTCATCGTGATTCTGGTGATTGTCCGGCCTTTCTAGGCGAGGGCCCCGGGGCTTTTGGCGGTTTTGATCTGGGAATTGCAATTTCCGTTTGAAAAAGCAGGAGCCTGCCTATATATCGGACGGGAAGCCGGATCTCCTCCGGCGCCTTCCTGACGTCCCTGCCGGTGGATTTCTACCGGTGAGCAAAAGCCTTCGGGTCCTGCATGACCTGAGCTTTGTTCAGCCCCAAGACCGAGCACCAACAATGTTTCGGCAGGCAGGGCACAAGGCACGACATTCCCTTTTTGCTTCGCCCTTCATTTTCGTTTCGCGTTTTTTTCCGCCAGACGCCCCCCCTAACGGACAGGCTTCAACTTCCGCCCCCAAGATCACAAAGATCGCCAGCGGAATCGAGCTTCTTCAAAATTCCAGAGAGACCCTATGCCGCAGATCGCCCTGCAGGACCTGAAAGCCAAATCCCCCACAGAACTGCTCGCCATTGCCGAGGAGCTGGAAGTCGAGAATGCCTCGACGCTTCGCACCCAGGACATGATGTTTGCGATCCTCAAGCAATATGCTGAACAGGGGATCGACATTGTCGGTGAAGGCGTTGTGGAAGTGCTGCCGGACGGCTTCGGCTTCCTGCGCTCGCCCGAAGCCAATTACCTGCCAGGTCCTGACGACATTTACGTCTCGCCTTCGCAGATCCGGCGCTTTTCGCTGCGGACCGGTGACACGGTGGAAGGGGAAATCCGCAGTCCGAAAGATGGCGAACGCTATTTCGCCCTGCTCAAGGTCAGCACTGTCAATTTTGAAAGCCCGGACAAGGCGCGCCACAAGGTGCATTTCGACAATCTGACGCCACTCTACCCGGACGAAAAACTCGAAATGGAAGTCGATGATCCGACGCTGAAGGACAAATCCTCGCGCGTCATCGATATTGTCGCCCCGCTCGGCAAGGGCCAGCGCGGCTTGATCGTGGCGCCGCCACGCACCGGTAAAACGGTTCTGCTGCAAAACATCGCCCATTCAATCACGACCAATCACCCCGAATGCTATCTGATCGTTTTGCTGATCGATGAGCGGCCGGAAGAAGTGACCGACATGCAGCGCTCGGTGAAGGGCGAAGTCATTTCCTCGACCTTTGACGAACCGGCCGTGCGCCATGTGCAGGTTGCTGAAATGGTCATCGAGAAGGCCAAGCGGCTTGTCGAACATGGCCGCGATGTCGTCATCCTCTTGGACTCGATCACCCGGCTGGGCCGCGCTTACAACACCGTTGTCCCGTCCTCCGGCAAGGTGCTGACGGGCGGTGTGGACGCCAACGCCCTGCAACGTCCGAAGCGCTTTTTCGGTGCCGCCCGCAACATTGAAGAAGGCGGCTCGCTCACCATCATTGCGACCGCGCTGATCGACACCGGCTCGCGCATGGATGAAGTCATTTTCGAAGAGTTCAAGGGTACGGGTAACTCGGAAATCATTCTCGACCGCAAGGTTGCCGACAAGCGCGTCTTTCCGGCCATCGACATCATCAAGTCGGGCACGCGCAAGGAAGAGCTGCTGGTGGAGCGCGGCACGCTTCAGAAAATGTATGTTTTGCGCCGTATCCTCAATCCGATGGGCACGGTTGACGCCATCGAGTTCCTGCTCGACAAGCTCAAGCAGACCAAGAACAATGGCGAGTTTTTCGACAGCATGAATACGTAACCTGAAATTCTGGAACCGGCGATGCGAAGGCCTCGCCGGTTTTTCATGTATCGTTTGTTCTGGAGGGGGCAGTCTGTTGAAGGGCGGACTGCTGGTTTGGTGAAACAGGTGGGCACAGAAGAATTCGAATATAACCGCAGCAGCTGGATATTGCCGGCGCTGAACTGGTCGACGGTGATGAAGGCGCGGGCGCGGATCGATGGCGGCGATGAAGCCGTGCCTGCACATGTCGGTGACATCGAACTTCACTCCCTGAGCCGTCAGATGTTTGCCTGGTGGCTGGATGCGCGCGGCAGTCGTGTGATGCCTGTTGCCGAAGATGTGCAACCCAAGGGTCTTGTCGAGCTTCTCTCCTATATTCGTTTGCTGCAATGGAATGAAGACGGCGATCTCGTTCACAGGATTTTCGGGAGCGCGCTTGTTGCGGCGTCGGGCATCGATCTGACGGGCCATTCCGTCTTTCTGGTCGATGACTATCCCGACAGGGCGAATGATCTGGCCCGGCTGAAAATGATCCACGACCATCCTTGCGGGCTGCTGCTGCATCGCAATTATGTCGCCTCCGATGGAACGGTCTGTACGTGCGAATTCATCAATCTTCCGGTGTCGGGCGGGAACGATGGTGCGAACAGGATCATCGGGACGATCATTCCCTGTCAGCCGATTGGCGAAGACAAGCTCAAATTCAATGTGACCGGCGCGCCCGTGCTGCGGCGGGCGGCATTCATCGATATCGGATTTGGGCTGCCTGACGCAGCGGCGAAGCTGAGCGTCTGAAGCGGAAGCGGGATTATAGGTGTTTGATCCCGGCTCACGGAATGAGGATTGTTGGGCCTGTTGTCTTGCGGCTTTCAAGATCGCGATGGGCCTGCGCTGCATCGGCCAGCTTGTAGCGCTGGCCGATGTCGATCTTGACATGGCCCGAAGCGACA
>Ga0209066_10003092_pt1 | contig 19404 bp, 20 predicted proteins | sample All_14_2_FD_187198 | JGI IMG/M metagenome (GOLD analysis project Ga0209066, IMG submission 187198) | Freshwater microbial communities in response to fracking from Pennsylvania, USA - Allegheny Zone_MetaG_DW_15 (SPAdes) (version 2) ... | reverse complement strand
TATTCAACGTGCGGGTCGTTTGATGGCTGAATTCGTCGCTTCACTCGAAGCGGACTTTCTTGAAAGAATCGTTTGGGATTAATTGATGCTCTCCATTGGCTCCCCTCAAATTAAATTACTTGAAAAACTCTGCAACGCCATGGCTGTCTCTGGCGATGAAGGCGAAGTGCGCCGCATTGTCTTGGAAGAAGTGAAGCCGTATGCCGATGAAGTAAAAGTGGATGCGCTCGGCAGCGTGCTGGTGCGTAAAAAAGGCGCAGGACGCAAACCGTTGCGCGTGCTACTCGATGCCCACATGGACGAAGTCGGTTTTATGATCGTGCATGATGACGGCGACGGCTTTTATGAGTTCCGCATCGTTGGCGGCATTGACGAGCGGCATCTAGTCGGCAAGCAAGTTATCGTCGGAAAAGATCATGTACCCGGCGTGATCGGTGCCAAGCCGATTCATCTCACTGATGCCAGCGAACGCAGTCATACCGTCAGCGAAGAATCCATGCGCATTGACTTGGGTCCAGACGGCAAAGCCAAAGTTGGTGACCGCGCCACGTTTGCGACAAAGTTCAAGCGTGTGGGTCCATCCATCATGTCCAAGTCTATCGATGACCGCATTGGTGTGGCGATCTTGATCGAGCTGCTCAAGAACGCACCGGAGAACATCGAGCTTTGCCTCGCTTTCAGCGTGCAAGAAGAGATCGGTCTGCGCGGCGCGACGGTGGCTGGTTATTATTTCAACCCCGATCTCGCCATCGCCATCGACTCCACGCCCGCTCGTGACCTGCCCGATTACGAAGGCAAAGAAAATTACACCTACAACACCAAGCTGGGACTAGGTCCTTCCATTTACCCGGCTCACTCCCCCGTCATCAGCGATCCACGCCTTGTCAGCTTCCTCGCGGAAGTGGGTACCAAGCACAAAATTCCGTACCAGTTCCGTCAGCCCGGTGGTGGCGGTACGGATGCGGGTGCGATCCAACAAGCGCGTTCGGGCATTCCGGTCGTTTCGGTTTCGGTGCCGCATCGTTATACCCACAGTCCCATCAGCGTTTCGCGTGTGGATGATTGGAAGAATACGTTGAATTTATTGCATGTTGCTTTACAGGAAATGACTCCAGCTTTATTGAAGAGGTAAACAGGTAGTCATGTACACAAGACATATATTTACCTGTGTACATGTTTACATGTGTACCCATACTACTTTGAAAAACAAAACACTATGAATGGACTTATCGCTTTACTTGGTTCCGGCGAATACCTGCCTGTGATGAACGAGGTGGATGCCTATTTGCTTGCGAATTGCGGTGCGAATGGACGCAAGCCGCGTGTGGTCTGTCTACCCACGGCGGCGGGACAGGAAGGCGATGCCAGCGTTGGGCGTTGGATGAAGATGGGTGTCGATCACTTCACGGCTCTCGGCGCGGAGGTTCAGGCGCTCAAGGTCACAGACAAAGAAACTGCCAACGATGTGAATCATGCCGAGGCGGTGAAAGAGGCGGACCTCGTCTATTTTTCAGGCGGGAATCCCATGTATCTGTATCAGACCATGAAAGATAGTTTGGTTTGGCAAGCCGCAGAAAAAGTTTTTGAACGCGGCGGAGTCTATGCCGGATGTTCGGCTGGCGCGATGATCCTCGGGCGTGAAGTGCCCGATTTTCGAATGCTCGGCTCGCGCACCATTCCGGTCTTTGGCTTGGTTCCCGCGGCGTACATCCTCCCCCACTTCGACGCCATTCCGATCTTCGGCAAACCGTTGGTTTCTGTCACACGCAATCGCTTGCATGATGGCGAAGTGCTGGTTGGCATCGATGAAGATACTGCCATCATTGGCAGAGCAAATGAAGCATGGACCGTAATGGGCAAATCCAAAGCCCATGTATTTACAAAGAACGATAGCAAGAGTTACGCAGCTGGTGAAAAATTCACTTTGGGAAAATAACCAATGAAACCATTACTCAAGACCCTCACTGAAACCTATGCTCCTTCGGGCTACGAAGATGCCGTTCGTAAGATCATCCAAAAAGAAGTGAAGCCATACGCAGATGAAATTCGCGTGGATGCGATGGGCAGTCTCATCGTCCGCAAGAAACCGACCGTGGCAGCGCAGAATTCCAAACGCATCATGCTCGCGGCTCATATGGATGAGATCGGCGTGATCGTCAGCCATGTGGACAAGAACGGCTTCGTCCGTTTTGCCAGCAACGGCGGTGTGTTCGGTCGTTACACGCTCGGTGCACGTGTCCGCTTCATGAACGGCGTAACGGGTGTGATCGGCTTCGATAAACTGGAATCTGTAGACCAAGCGCCTTCGCTCAGCAAAATGTACATTGACGTGGGCGCATCCAGCCGCAGTGACTGTCCGGTGAAGGTCGGCGATTTCGGCGCATTCGAACGCTCATATATGGAAATGGGCAATCGCCTTGTCGCCAAGTCTATGGATGACCGTGCGGGTGTGGTGGTGTTGATCGAAGCCTTGAAGTCCATCAAGATCACGCCACATGATTTGTATTTCGTGTTCACTACCCAAGAAGAAGTCGGCACCCGCGGTGCAGGGACCGCCGCTTACAGCATTGACCCCGAGATCGGCATCGCCATCGATGTGACTGGCACTGGCGATACGCCCGCTTCGTTGAAAATGTCTATGGAGTTGGGGAAGGGTCCATGCGTGAAGGTCCGTGACCCGGGCATGCTCTCCGATATGCGCGTGGTCGAATGGATGGCAAGCACCGCAGAGAAGGCGAAGATCCCCTATCAGCGTGAAGTGTTGCTGGTTGGCAGTACCGATGCAAAAGCCATTCAGGTTACCCGTGCTGGTGTGATGTCTGGTGCGCTGTCCATTCCGTGCCGTTACATCCACTCTGCTTCGGAGATGGTGGATTACGAGGATTTGAAGAATTCAGTTAAGTTGCTCACTGCCATGTTGAGCAAGCCAGTTTCGTTCTAAATCTTTTACCGCAGATGTACACAGATGAACACTGATAGGTGATAAACCTATCATGGGAATTAATAATCCTATTCATCTGTGTTTATCTGTGGTTTTTATTTAAGAAAGAGGAAATTTATGGGTGATTACAACCGTTCGACAAAAGAAATCGCATTTGGGGAACTTCCAGCTAATGTCATAAAAAGCGTTCAAATCTATATTGAAAAGCACAACTTGGGCGATATTCTTGCCAACCCAATCATGTGCATCGTCTCTACCTCTGAAAAAATCAAAAAGGGATTGTTCGGCGGCGGACCGGGTCCGAAGCTGTTGATTCAAACTGCCATCCTCACTGACCGTTGGCTGATCCTCGCCGATAACGTGGACCAGAATGCACTGTATATCAAGTCTATGCAGTTGCGAGATATTACGGTGGAAGATTACGAGAAAAGCTCTTTCTACAAGATGATTCCCGATACAGGCATGAATGTAAATGGTCGTTTTACCGATGCCAGTGAAGTAGGAAGTATCTTTGTCCCGTTGGGGAAGGATGAAGCGGGAGACAGGTTCAAGGTCCAGATCATTGAGGCGGTGCAGAAGGCAAAGCAATAGAAAAACGGCTTGACCATGATTGGTCAAGCCGTTTTCTTTCCTCTTTCCTATTTCTTCTTCGTTTCTTTGTTGTGTTCTTCTTCTTTCGGTTCTTCTTTCTTCCCCATGAACTGCATTAGCAATGCCGCCCCTGCGCCGAAAGCAAACATACCCATCGAAGCCGGGCTGGAGTAGTTTGTCAGCCCAACAAGCAGGAGGAAGAAGCCAGCCGCGAGGGCAATTTGCACCTGCCAAACGGCTTTGTAATATGCATCCAGTGTGAAGCGGGCAACGCCATATCCCAGCAAGAGAAAGCCGAGAGCACGAATCACAAAGCCAAGGGTAGAAAGGACTTGTTGAAAGGTATCCATTTGTTTCTCCTTTACAAGATTATATGCCAACTCTTGCAGCATTCATTAACCGGCATTCCAAGCCCATAATCCCCAGAAAATGATCATCACAATGCCAATACCCATGCGGGCAGCAATTGCCCAGCCCCAGCCGGTCATCCAGGCTTTTGTATTGGCAAGCGCTGTATCTCTCACGTTGAGACGTTTCCACTCCGCGAGGAACAATGCCACCGGAGATGCAATGATCCCTAAAATGGGAGTGAAGAACAAACTGACGATAATGCCTGCCGCAAATGACCAGAGAATCGAACTCCACGGAATGTCTTTATCACGCATATGTTTGGCAATGATGAAGTTATCCGCGACATTACCGCCGATCATTAGCAGTGTGATGAGCACAAATAGCACCCATCCCACCCAAGACATATTGCCGAGTCCCGCTTGAATAATGGCGTAGATCAATGCCGCGATCCACATTACGGTTAGACCGGGAAAAACTGGCACCAACAACCCCAACAGACCGAAGATCAGCACCACAAACGTCATTACTTCCAAAAGCACTTGCCCAAACAAATCCCAAGATGCGGGGTCCATGTGATTCTCCTTTGAAAAGAAAAAGCATCGGAAATAGTAAGGGCGACCCTACAAGATTCATCAGGATGATTTTCTCCCAATAGGCGGGTCGCCCCTGCTGTTTATTTATGTACGTGTATTAACCCTTTTCGTTTTTCCTCGTCACGGCTTGATGACGTCGATGCCACCCATCCACGGGCGCAGGACCTCGGGGACGACGATGGAGCCATCGGCTTGCTGGTAATTTTCCATCACGGCGATCAGGGCGCGCGGCAGCCCCAAACCGGAGCCGTTGAGCGTGTGCGGGAATTTGACCTTGCCGCCATCGGCTGGACGATATTTGATATTGGCGCGGCGGGCTTGGAAGTCGGTGTCGTTCGAGACCGATGAGACTTCGAGCCACTCGTTACAGCCGGGCGCCCACAACTCGAGATCGTAGGTCATGGTCGCACCGAAGCCAATGTCGCCGGTGCAGAGCTGCTTCACACGGTACGGAATGCCCAACTGCGCACAGGTCTCTTCGGCATCTTTTAACATCTTCTGGTGCATCGCCTCTGACTCTTCCGGCTTGCAGTAGATGTACATCTCGACCTTGTCGAACTGATGTCCGCGTTTGATGCCGCGGACGTCGCGCCCGGCGCTCATCTTCTCGCGACGGAAGCAGGGAGTGTATGCCGTGTACTGGCGAGGCAGGAAGTTCTCTTCCATGATCTCGTCCATGTGCAGACCGGTGAGCGGAATCTCCGCCGTCGGCACAAAGTAATAATCTTCTTCATGGTCTTTATAGAGATTATCGGCAAACTTGGGCAGTTGTCCCGCGCCATACACAGTCGCGGTCTTGACCATGAACGGCAAATATTCTTCCTGATAACCCTGACGGATGTGCAGGTCGAGCATCCACGCGATGAGAGCACGCTGTAAACGCGCGCCTGCTTTTTGCAGCACGTAAAACCGGGAACCGGTCAGCTTGGTGCCACGTTCAAAGTCAATGATGCCGAGTGCAGGTCCGAGGTCCCAGTGTGGAAGCGGGGTGAAGTCAAACATGCGCGGCTCCCCCACTGTCTTGATGACGATGTTCTCGCTGTCGTCCTTGCCGTAGGGCGTGCGCGAATCAGGGATGTTTGGCAGCGTGGACATGAGATAGTTCAATTCGGATTCGACCTCCGCCACGACCTTATCCAACTCTGTTATCTTATCGCCCACCACGCGCATCGCCTCGATCTTGGACTGGCGTTCTGTTGCGTCTTTCATTTTGCCGATCTCTTTCGAGACGACGTTACGCTCCGCTTTAAGCTGCTCCACTTGGGCAAGTAACCCACGGCGCTTTTCATCCAATTCCAGAATGGAATCGACGGGGGCAGGGTCACCTTGTCTGTCGCGCAATGCCTTGCGGACGATCTCTGGGTTTTCACGAAGCAAATTCATATCGAGCATGTTGCACCTCCAAGTGCATAACACCATGAAAGGTGTTAAATAAAATACGCCCCATTCCATTTGCAGGACGAGGGGCGTCTCGTGGTGCCACCTGCTTTCGTCATGCCAATGGCATGACCTTGGATGCGCGCTAACGGGCGCTCCCGATTCTCTTATGACTTGCGTCTCTCCGAGAACGACTTGGCAAAGTGGATTTTATCCTCTGGCGGGTCGCCTCGCACTGACCGGCGACTCTCTGAACCGTTGCTGAATTACTTATCTTTGCGCTTGTCTTTAATATCGAACTGGCGTGATTATACCAAAAAAGAAGTAGGTCACGATTGAAGTGTGACCTACTTGAGGAGTAAAACAAAAACCGCCTCTTATGAGACGGTTGCTTTATTGAGTGCCCCTATGGGGATTCGAACCCCAAACGTAGTCTCGCGTACCTCGATGGTATGAAAGGGCTGAATAATTAAAATGAAAACCGCTTCATAAGAAGCGGTCTTTGCCAATTGTGCCCCCACGGGGATTCGAACCCCGGTCGTAGCCTTGAAAGGGCTGCGTCCTAGTCCACTAGACGATGGGGGCATTTCTTAAGCGGGCGAGATTTTATCATCCACTTCTGTATGCGTCAAGCAAATTGAGGGATTAGTTTTCGGGTTTCACCCGCTGCGGTAACAGCGCGATCAGGTCTACCAATTTCCGATTAACGAGGATTCCCGCGCTTTGCACACGCAGGCTTGGAATGAGAATAGCGGTCAACGTTGCGTTGAACATGGGCAGAAAATCGCCCTTTCCATCTGAAACCAACCCTGCGAAATCGAAGCGACCGGGCAGTTCCATAATGCCTTCAACCTCGAACATCGCTGTCGTCAACCGCACCTGATATTCCACCACGTTGACAAAACCGCCGCGCACGATCGCCTGCGGCCCCAGGTCTTCACGGCGCGGCAAACACACAGCATGAACCTTAGACTTCATCGTGCGCACCAATTCGAAATGATCCACCAATTTGGTTGGCATATGCAAACGTGCCATCCGCGCATCATGGATTTCCAACGTGGAGTGTGTGGGATCGTTCAAAAAACCCATCGCACCATGTGTGGTCACTGCGATCTTGCCAGCAACGCGATAACCTGAGGTCAAGATATCGGCGAGGACAAAGCGATAGGTGCGAGGTGAAGTATCAAGCGACATGGGAAAAACCTTCGGCTAAGATTCAGGTGGCGGGGAGCGGAACCCGGTTTGAGGTCGGGGGCGAGGCGGAGTGTTGCGATGTGATTGCGTAGGTTTGCCCGCGTTCGGGTCCAATATCATATTCAGCCATTGGATCGCGCGTTCATCATAATCACGCCTGCCGCACACATCACAAACCCATGCAGGGAAATGTGGCACGGTAATCAACTCATTTCCAAGCCAAGTGAAGTACGTTACATGACGCGGCTGAAGCAAGCCCGCATGGCATTCGTTACAGGGAGTTAATGCATGTGATTCATTCATAGCAAACCCTATTGTGAAGCAGCCACTTCCGGATGATCCAAAACTTTCCACATGGGCGGCGGCCAATAGATCAACACAGCCTTGCCCACTACATTTTCCTGAGGCAGCAAGCCCCAGTCCTTCGAGTCGTTCGAGTTGTTGCGGTTATCACCAAGCACAAAGAGCGAGCCTTCGGGCACTGTCCATTCGCCAGAGTACATAGGTGCTTGGGCAATGTACGTTTCATTCAAAAGCTGATCGTTCACATAGACCTGATTATCCCTCACAACCACACGGTCGCCGGGGATACCGATAATACGTTTGACCAATTCTTCGTCGGGGTTCAGCGGAAAGTGAAAGACGATGATATCACCGCGTTCAAACTCGCCAAACTTATAACTCATCTTGCTAACCAGAACGAACTCACCATCTTCCAACGTGGGGCGCATACTGAAACCATCCACCCGCACACGGGCTGAAACTGCGTTAATGCCCACAAACAAGACAATCGCAAGCGCCAATGTTTCAATAATGTCGAGGAAGAACCGTTTCCAATTCGTCCCTTCTTCCGCTGGTTTAACTTCATCCACCAACGGTTCTTGTTCCAAAGTGTTCAAAATACCTCCAAACTGCTTGGAAATTATACTGCCATTTCCAGACAGCCTCCCCATCCTTAAGTCTTACTTACTGGGATAAAACCCCGCCTCACACCTGACTTGAAGCTGGTCTGCGCTTTCAAGCAATTGCCTCGCTCAAGCCTTTCCTGCAATCGTAGCACCACCTCAGCCTTCATCCCCCACCTGCAATGGAGTCTTAACCCTCACAGAACCGCTGCTTCGCCTTATGTCCTGCAGATGGAGCTTCGCGCCAATTGCGTACAAAATTAGCCTGTTCCTCTGTTTCGGGCGATCTCACCAAAAAGTAATTCTGTGGACGGGTCTGGTACAACGAGTTCACCCGTTCCAACGCTTTTTCCGGCGACATGCCATGCCGTATAAAATAGCACCCCACCACCGTGCCGGTTCGCCCCACCCCGCCCCAACAGTGGACATACACCGGGCTGCCACTTTGGATCGCCGAGTCGATGGTGTCGAGGATGAGCGTCATTGTTGGCACCGATGGCACGCCATGGTCGCGGATGGCAAAACGATGATGCACAGCTAAATGGTCATAGATACGAGCCTCTTCCTTGAGAATCGGCTCATAAGGCACGAGTTCATGCGGCTGGGTCAGGTCAATGAATGTGCGAATCCCGCTTTCAAGAAAAGCGCTCATTCTGCGGCGCGCATCTTCAGGGCTGTAGCTGCCGGGGTATTCGCCAGCCAGGAAGAGATTCTCTTCCACCCAGTAGGATTCAATGATGGGAAGTTTTGTCATGTTAGTTATTGCGGGAAGTTACCACACAAATTGGAGAGAATTTCCGAACGGAGCTGCACCAATTCAGGGTACTGATAGAAGAACAATATTTTCTGTTCTGCGATCGTATCGCCATCGGGTTGTTCAGCAAAGACGAAGAAACCAAATGCCTCGGCAATATCCTCTGCCGGGTGCGTCACAGAATAATCGGTAAGGAATTGGTCTTCGTATTTGTAATAGAAATCATCCAACGCTTCATAATACTGGTCTTCATCTTCGATGAGATTGATCTCATTCCATTCATCGTAAATACCCGTCCAGAATTCCTGATAAAAGGCATTCATATAAGAATCTGGGTTTGAACAGCCTTCACCGGGGAAGAAGGTTGTACACGCCGAGGATTCCTGCAAGTACAGGTCGTTGTCATCAGGGTTGTTGAAGATGGCAATGCTGGGCGGAACTTGATCCGGTCCCAACGTAAAAAGGTGAGCAAATTCATGCACAAGGGTGAACGATAAATAGTAATAATCGCTGGTATCGGCAATGTCCACTTCGAGCCCCCAGAGATTCGGATCATCATACGTCTGCGCTACGGCTGCAAGGACGTTATCCGTGCCGTCGGTCATGATCGAAAATTCAGCCAACATGGGGCGATATTCAAGCGGAATCAGTGTTGCGAAATAATCCCAGATCTGTTGATGGGCGGCTGTATCATCCTGTTCATCTTGCAGGTCGGCTGGAACATCTTCGAAATAGGGGTCGTGAATTTCATCTCCCGAAACGAGATATGTCACCAAATAGGTGGTTTCATCCTCATCGGAAGATTCGTTGAAATCTTTCGCCAAGTTGTTGGAAAGGTCTACAGGGGAGTTCATACTGACGATCTGTTCAGTAATGACCGGGCAGGACGCTGCTTCTCCCGATGAGTTGACAATGGAAGGCGGCACACCAAGATCGGGCACTGCCATCCCGGTCGAGGCGGATTTTTCTCCAAAGAGCGTGGCGCAGGCTAAGGAGGAGAGGAGAAGTATGGAGAAAGCAAGGAGAAACTTTGAACGTGGCATGAAAATATCCCTGAAAAAATTTTTCCAAGGATACCATAACGACTGAAGTAAAAATTAACAGTCTCCTTACGAAGGAGACTGTTTGGGTTTTAGTTTTCCAACGAACACGCCCCGTTCAAGATATGTTCTCTTAATTCGACCAATTCCGGGTATTCATAAAAGAAGGCGATCTTCTGTTCCTTGATGGAATTGCCCATCGGTTTGGGGCTGAACACAAAATGCGTGAACGATTCGGCAATGTCTTCTGCAGGATGTGTGACCGCATAATCTCCTACAAACTGGTCTTGATGTGTGAGATAAAAATCATAGAGGGCGTTGTAATATGGAACGAGATCATCTTTGCCATACTGAAGCTCATCGATCTCTGCCCACTCGTCATAGATGTCCGTCCAGAAGCGGGTATAAAAGGCTTGGATGTATGAATCCTCATGGCTGCACCCGGTCCCTGTGTAATAGGTGTCGCAAGTTGCCGCTTTTTCTCTTTGTAGTTTGAGGTTAAAGGGATCTTTCACCGTATCTGGGTCTGGTGTAACCTGAGTGGCGTTAAGCGTAAGCAAATGGGCATATTCATGGATCATCGTAAAGATCAGCGCGTCTTTATCTTTGAGATCGGCAATGTCCACCTCCAACATCCAATCAGAAAGGTCTTGCGGGGTTTGATCTACAGCCGCAAGCGTGTTGGAATACCCATCAGTAAACACATTGAACTGTGCCACCATTTGGCGGTCTTGCACAGGGATTAATTCTGTAAAGATCCCCCAAGCCTGATTTTGCAACGCAGAGTCGGTTTGTTCGTCATGCAACTCAGCAGGGACAGTTTCTAATAAGGGAGTAGAAAGTGTATCTCCATCTACAGAGTAACGGGTAAGGTAATGGAAGGCTGGTTCTTCAAAATCCGTTACCCCTTCAAAGTTATACACATCACCCAAGCCGCTCTTGATAATTTCATCCATGGAAAGCGCACAAGCAGCATAGTTCTCAGAGGCTAAGGGAAAGGTGCTCTTTCCGCCCAAATACAAGCCTGCCGCAAGGAACAACGTCAATACCAAAAAGACAAGCACAAAATTGCCATTTCTTGACATACCGCCTCCATAAATAAAACCATTAATTCGATGGGATAGTGATCCAACCCGCATCTAAAAAGTACAAATAAAGATAACCGATCAGCATGAACATCCACAGCAGCAATTGGATCTGATCCATCAGATTTTCCCACGAAATCGACAAATTATCCTTGATCGTTTGCATGATGCTTTCCAAATTATCCAGCTTGCTACGGACGCTGTCCTTCCAATCCTTTAGGTAGAACTCAGATTGAATGGCTTCATATAATTTGGCTGTATACCAATCACCGATCAGCAACAGGGTTTGTTCAGTGCGTTCAAAATCGAGCATCACTTCGAGTTTGTGTTCCGCGATCTGACGGATAAGCCCACGTGTGGCTCGGGGGCGGCGCTTATTTTCAAAGAACGTTTCATTGATTTTATCGAGCAAGTTTTCGATGGAATGGTCCAACATGCGGTATCGCAGAAGTTGGTAATTGCCGATCTTGAGCAAAACAATATCCGACTCATAATCGGCATTTGGAGCGATGATGACCGCCCCTTCCCAGTCCACCAGCGTTAATTCGGAGGCAGAGTAACGCGTGCGCGACATGAGAATTTCGCTGATCTCATTCTTATCGAAGGTATCACGCTGCGAGCGGATGAAACGCGAAATTTCAAGAGCGTTATTGTCTATCCATTCATCAGGCGATTGTTTGACTTCATCCACTAACAAGATGGTGTATTCCTCGAACAATCCGCTTTGGCGGTGCTCAACCGGAATGTACTTACTTTGTAATACACCTTCGATCTTTGCCCGTTCCAATAAAGTAGATGGGTCGAATGGATCTTTTAAACTGAAACGCGCCTCCACCATCTGAACATATTCATCATATTGGTGGCGGACCACAGAAACAGCATGACCTTCGATCAGCTCTGTCTCATCCCCCAAGCTGACAAGGTCAATATCCACTGGTTGAAAATAGGGAGCGTCTTTGAGCCCTTTGATCGATTCTTTGACCGGCGCGACCTTGGTCTCTGTATCAGGAAAAGCAATTAAATAACAAATCTCCATGTCATAAGTGTAGCACAGGAAAATTACCGATAAAGCCAGATGCCATCCGCATCGGCTTTGATGGTTTTGTTGCAATGTTTACAAGTGCATGAAGACTCTGTCTGAGAAAAGCCTGCCACTCCCCCACATGCCGGGCATATTAATACCTCAGCAAAACCAACATCTCCAGCTGGGATAAGTGCTCCTGGTTTGCGGGTGAAAACGCGATTGAACACGCGCCACCACGGTGTGATCTGAACTTCCTCGAAACCAGCACTTTGCAAAAGCTCGGTCAGTGTTTCGGCGCTAATGACAACGATACCCCTGCCCGATTCCTCAGTGCCGCGTGAAGTGAGCAACGTCCCGCCGGGGCGTAGGACACGAGCGAGTTCCTTTACTGCAGCTTGCTTCTCACCGATCAGTTCCAACGCTTCTACACAGCAGACCACATCAAAGGTCGCATCTGGAAATGGCAGTGGGAACGAATCATATTGCATGAGGTGAACACGCTCACGCTGTGAAGTAATTTTTTTCGCAGCCTTCTCCAACATACCATGAGAGATATCAATGGCAATAACCTTTCCCTTGAAATCAGGTTGGCTCAGCAATGCAAATGGCAGGCGTCCTGTTCCTGTGGCAACATCCAACACAAAGGGCAAAGGGACGGCGGCAAGTTTTTCGATCAATGGGCGTGCCAACATTTCAACATCCTGCGCTTGCCCCGCTTGCTTGTTCTGATCATATCTTTCAGCCCAACGGTCATACATGAATGCCTGCAAGCGCGGACCAATGTGAATGCCCTCATATTTATAAATTTCACGGTCCAATAAGAAGAGACCAACGATCACGATCACAGCAACAACGATCCAAAACAACATAAGAACTCCTTATTCTGCGGTGCGAATGGCAGGATGAAACGTGCCTGCTAAAAATATCAATGTACCTATAACTCCAGCAACCAACAACGTGCTCGATAGATGGATTCCGTTCTGCGAGCCAGTGATGCCTGCCATACCAAACTCTGCCAGCCACCCCGAAGATGCCACCCCGATCAAATATGGAAGTTGGGTTAGTAATTGCCGTGCAGAGAACACACGCCCTTGCATGTTGATATCTACAGTGGATTGCCAGATGGCGGAATTGCTGCCTTCGACGAATGGCTCAAAGAAGGAAAAGAAAAAGCTGGCGATAGACCAGACGAAAACGGTTCGTGCCAGACCGAAGAGGCTGATACCCAACAAACAAGCTCCTACTCCCCCAAGCAGAATCCCACTACCTCTCCGTTTAGGTCCGCCCCAAACAGAGAGTATCCCTCCACCAACAAGTCCGCCCACTGCTCCAATGGTCAACACCGCAGCGAGAGATTTCTCATCGTTTGCAGTGTGACTCAAAATGGTCGGTGATAGCAAAGTCGCGCCGATGGCGATGAAAAAGTTTGCGGCGATGAAGAGAAACGTCAACGCGCGTAGACGTGAATTGGCAAAGATGGTTCGGAAGCCAAGAGAAAGGTTCCGGGTGAAATCGGTTTGGGATGTGGAAGCAGGTTCGAGGTCTGAACGAGGCGGGATCTTTATCCAAATTAAAACGCCAAATGCGAAGAGGAAGGTCAACAGGTCGATCGTCATGATGCCTGTCATCCCAATGAACGGTAAGACCGCAGCGGCGAGCAGCGGAGCGAAGATGTTGGATGCGGCATGCGCAAGACCGATCATGCCTTGTGCGCGGGCGTAATCTTCTTTTGGAACGAGGGTCGTGATGGTTGCCATGTAGGCGGGGTATTGAAATGCAGTGAAGAACCCGGTCAGCAAACTAAGAATGTAGATGTGCCAAAGTTCAAGGGAATTTGTTACGTATAAGATCAAGACGGTAAGCGTTGCGAATGCACCGCCCATGTCGCTGAAGAGGAGTGTGCGCTTACGCTCCCAACGATCAACGAAGGTTCCAGCAATGGGCATGAAGAGAATGGATGGTAGGAATGCGAGGAAACTGACGGTTGATAGTGAAGTGGCTTGACCTGTTTTTTGCCAGACCCAAAGCGTGAATGCGAACCAGGTCATGGCGCTTCCCATCAGAGAAATGACCTGACCGATCCAAAAGACGATGAAGGCACGCATAAAAATATGCGGGGTATGTTGAACATACCCCGCCGTAGTTTAAGAGATGGATATTTTATTCACGAGGACGCAATCGTGAGCTGAGGTCACGCAATTGCGAGAAGGTGATGGGTTTGATGAGCACCAGGTCTGCGGCGCCGCGAGCATTCTCACCCATGATCGCATCGGCAGTTGTAACCACAACTCTGGTCTTCATCAGCCGTTCATCAGCACGGATCTGTTGGAGGATGCGGTCACCAGAGACTTGTGGAATGTGCATGTCTAACGTGATGACAGCAGGGACCACGTCTCTAATGCGGGTCTGAGCTGCTAATCCGTCACGAATGATCTCGGTGGTGTATCCGGCGGCGCTAAGTGCCTGTCCGAAAATTTCAGCGAGGTCTTCATCATCTTCAATTATTAATGCGAGAGGTTCGTTCATAATTTCTCCTGTCTGGGGTCTGTTATGGTTGGTTGCGAGTCATCGTTTATTACGATGGGCAGTGTAACGACAAAGGTACTGCCTTTTCCAATTTCACTTTCAACGGTGATCTTTCCATTCATCAGTTCGACCAGTTGTTTGACGATGGAGAGACCCAAGCCAACTCCGCCGTGCTGACGAATTGCTCCCCCTTCCACCTGGCGGAAGGACTCAAAAATGTATTCTTGCGCTTCGGTTGGGATACCGCCGCCTGTATCAGTAGTGCGGATCTGCCAGATGGATTCATCCACCCTCAGAATCTTCACACTGACATAGCCGCTATCTGTAAATTTGATGGCGTTGTTTGCGAGGTTGATCATCACTTGCTGAAGTCGCTGTGGGTCACCCATGATGACCAACGGCATGGCGGGGTCGAGATCGGTCTTGAATTCGATGCCTTTGTCCAATGCAATACGGTCCATCACACCGTGCAGAGACTCGAGCATCTCAGCGGGCTTGCACGAAACCATACGGATCTTCAATTTGCCGGATTGAATCTGCGCTTGATCCAACAGGTCGCTGACGATGGTGAGCAACCTTTGTGTACTATTCATAACACGTTGGGTAACGTTACTCTGTTTCTCGTTGATCATGCCATAGACGCCTTCCTTCAGCATTTCGGCATATCCGAGAATGGCGTTCAAGGGGGTGCGCAACTCGTGCGAAACCACACCCATGAAGGTGTCCTTCATCTTCTCAAGTTCTGCTTCGCGTGTGATATCACGGAAAACTGCCACGGTACCGATGTTCTTTTCATGAGCATCATGTACTCGAGCAATACTGGCGGAGAGGGTCTTATTCCCCCAGCTGATGCGGATACCTGTGACCGTTTCGTCGGCGTTCTCAAACAGATTCTGCAAACTGCTGCGTGAAGTAGAAAGCGCATCGTTCAGGATGAAATCGACCACGCTGCGATTAACCAGTTTCTCAATTGGGATTTCGGTTAATCGACTGATGGCAGGGTTCGCCAAAATAGCGATGTTATGTTCATCAAATACGATCACGCCATCGGCAATGGAGTTGAGGATGGCTTGGTTACGTCCAGCCACCACGAGTTCACGCGAAAGGGTGGTAGCCAGTTCACGGGTCTTCTGTTCTACAAGTTGGTCGAGGTTTTGGTTGATGGCACGCAAATCTTTCAATGCCTGCTCAAGTGAACGGGCAGAAAGCCAGGAAACAAGTGCCAACATGAATCCGCCGGATATTGTAGGAATATTCGGCACCACATTTCCTTCATTCGCCAGCCAAACCATGATCCCGCCGCCAGCAATTGCAAAAACAAAACTACTTGCAGGAGTTAATAGCAAACTTGCGATGGCGATAGGAATAAAGAACACAAAAGAAGAGCGTCCATTTGCAAGCTGACTTGGCTCATCACTAAACACGAAGACAATAGTTAACAATGCCAGAAACAGAAATGAAGACAGACGCGGCGAGTACTGATTTAAGTATCCAAGCCCAACTGTGCCAATCAAAAAAACGATTGCTGCAATGATCGTTTCTAAATTCCCAGCTTTACCCCAAGTACCGTTCGAAGTAACTATAGTTACGATGATAATAATTCCCAACACGCAAAAGATCGACATGCCTGTTAAAAGAATATTTAGCAATCGACCACGCCGGGCAATATCTTGATCGATCCCATCGAACTTATTTATTCTCTCCCAATTAGTCCGTAAATTATCTATCATAGGCTCCACCTCGTATTGATTTGACAACCATATCAAGCATCATATCTAACAGGGTAATCAAAACATAAAATGATTAATACGAGTCTGTTAACAACATTGCACTCAAAACCGCCGAGCGCGAGACTAACTCAGCGCTGTATAAACCTTTGCCTATCCAAATGGGCGAGTAAGGCAGTGTGTAATGCTCAAGCAGCCACTTTCTTCCCTTTTGAATAGATTCAGATGGTACCTTATTGACATGCTTCGACCAAATCGAAAGCGCTTGAAGACAATATGCGGTCTCTTCAGCCGTCGAACCAAACGTGCCCCATGAACCATCCTGACGCTGGTTCTTTAATATCCAATTCACTGTGGATTGTGCAACAGCATTCTTAAACTTTGCACAAGCGATCACATAATGCGCCGAGGTATAGAAGTTGGATGCGTTCCACTTATCGATCCAAAAATCGTCGAGTTTTTGTGCATCTAAAAATTTAAATACCTTCCTCACACTGGGATGATCGATTGGATATCCAAATGCGCTTAACACCATCAAGGCATGGATATTCACACTAGGTGAAATGCCCACTTCCAGCTGATAACAACGGAAGTAGTCGCTTTCTTCAAAAGATAGAACCGTACTAAGGTCGGCCTTGTAACCAAATTTTTTCAGCAATTCACTGGTAATGATCGTATCATCGCCATCCGGTACACTGTAATCGACGGAAAATCCAATTCCCTGACCGGGCTTCCAAGCTGTCTCAAGATATTTCAAAAAGGGATCGATCAAAGCCCGATGCTCACCTTCAAAAAAATCGCTTAAGGATAAATTCCATAATACCCAGGCACGCTCATACACATCAAATGGATATAGATCCGGTGCCCCGCCATCTGCACCGAGGGAATTTTTTATGTACTCTATTCCTTTTGCATCACCTTGTTTAACCCGTAATACATAATACGCAGTTGCAGATGGGCTATGTCCCACAGAGCCATTCGCTTCCTGCAGATTCTCTACATCCAGCATTTGTTGCCCATCAACACCTGCCATTTCAGCGGAGAAGGCAGGTGTAACATATCGGTTGATCTTGCGTCCGGCAAGTTTGCGTAATTTTTGTTCACGCATCTTGCTCAATCGCCCTAATATTCGTTCGCCTTGCTGTTTAATAATGCCAAGTTTTTCTGCTTCTGCTACTAACGTAGGAGCGATCATCTCAAAACCAACTGTGGCACCATTTGGGTCTGAAGCAAGTCCTTGTGTAGCGCCAGATGTGATACGGTCTAATGCCTCCAACCCTTTTTCGATCTGAACCTTATCATGAGCTCGCCTTCCGCGCTCAGTAAGAGCGATCATGGCGACAAGTGTACTGATCACACGGTCATGATAATAGAACACATCCTTTGCACCCCAACTACCGTCTGGTAATTGATTCTCAGCCAGCCATTCCATTGCATGGTTACTTAAGCTTTTATCCACTTCGCCCAATCTCGCCACCCAGGCAGTGTCATAAGCGGTACTGCTCATCCGTCCAGGACCGATCGAATTCAATAATTTTTTCACTTCTTCATTAATGTTGATCATGATGAACTCTATTCTTTTAAATGTGGGGTAGCATACCAAATTCCGCCGCGCATTTCACCAATTCCAAAAGTGACTTCGCGGTTAACTTCATAATATTTGCGCATGGATTCAAAATCCTCTTCAGGCATGGAAAAATAATCCGGGTCCTGAATCGGACGGAGATAAAGAAAATCGTAGAGAATACTTCTTAATTGATTTCCACTCATATAAAGAGAGGGAGCAACCGTAAAATACAAACTTTCCTCCCCCCAACTTAGCATGGGATAGTCAAAAACGTTAAATTTCTCGTAACCGATAAAAATATCCGCTTGCTCAATGAACTCGCCATAATATGTTTCGATCAAATCGCGGCGTGTGGGATGTTTGCCCGTCTGTTGAAAATGCTGTATGGCTAGTTCCGAGATCGTGACCGTTGCATCCTCTGCAAATGCCCCATAAAACAAGGCTCTGGTCTTGTGACCGGATGTCTTGCGCGTGATCTCATCGAACTGGTCGCTAATATAGGCATAAGAGGTGCCTTTTAACTGTTTACGATAATCCCCATAAAAATGGACTCGCACATCATATTCATTGTAAAAATTGACAAAAGCAGGATGAGTAGCAAGAAGCGAAAGACTCACTCCGATCTGACGCATGTATTCTTCACCGCGGTTCGACAAGAGTTCACCACCAAACACAGGTGCAACGATATTATCCAAGCCGTGATCAAAGACCAATTTATAAGTATTGATATATCCCTGAGTGGTCAATTCAATATATTGCTTTGCAGCATCGCCATTAAATGTACGCCCACGTTCCAGCAAGAACCAACGGCGGGTTCCGTTGAATGGAAAAACACAGGTTTTCGTCCTATCGCCACGAACGATTTTTGCTACATCATTCGTTGGCAAATTCAGAAAGGCGTCGCGAGACATAGTTGACATCACTTACGACTCCTGCTCAGACTGCCCTGCAGAGACCAACATATCCATAGCGGACAAATATTCCAGCCAGCCGGGATACATGGCGAAATCATCCTTATTGAATGGTTCGTTTGAATAGATGGTCTTAACGCGCAGAAAGTTATACAAAGCTCGTTGCTCACGAGTGGATGTTTCCACCTCTACCAAAGACAGCGGATGATTAAAATGCCGCTCCCCCGCTGTGACCTGTTCCGTCATATAACGAACGCGTTCAGATGCATCGCCAGTCATCTCGCATTGTTCATCGAGAAAACGACACAGGCGCTCGCATTCCCGTTCGGGATTCTGAATAAGCTGGTCGTACCCCACGAAGATCTTGCGGGGAGTATTTGAAGTGAATTGAAGCAAGTTCAGCATGCAAAACTGCCAATAGGAAAGACCTGCCGAAAGAGGAACCTGCTCTGGTTCCAACCCTTCCATTTTGGCTGCGGATAGGATCGTCTCCACCGGATGGCGCACAGGGATGACATAAATTGCATCTCCCCACAGGTCTGCCCAGAAAGGGATCGCCAATGGCAAGCGTGGGTCCTTCCAAACCCATGCATTTGCATTGTTTTCTTGCGCTTCCTTATCCATGTCGGATAAGATCTTCAAAGCCTGTTCCTTCAAGGAAGCATCTTGCGCTTTCTCAAGCAACACTTCTACAGGCGTGGGCACCCGGCTGTTATTGTTCAAAAGTTCATCGTTCAACTTTTGCAAGGCAAGGTGTTCCATATAACCAAATTCGTCTTTAAAGATGTCTTCTTCCCGACCTGCATACGCTCCCCAAC
>Ga0209066_10003091_pt1 | contig 19405 bp, 40 predicted proteins | sample All_14_2_FD_187198 | JGI IMG/M metagenome (GOLD analysis project Ga0209066, IMG submission 187198) | Freshwater microbial communities in response to fracking from Pennsylvania, USA - Allegheny Zone_MetaG_DW_15 (SPAdes) (version 2) ... | reverse complement strand
ACGAGATGGGTACTGCCTCGATGATGGACACCACAAGCTTAGGGTCTTGTGGGTTCTTGTAATTAAATGTGCCGGGGATACGCAGGATGGAGGCGATGTCGGCGGTGCGGGAGGGGTCAGCTTGTAGGGCTTTGGCCTCGGTAATACGCTTGAATTGGTCGGCTACTGGCTCCCACTCTGCGCGGGTGATGGCCTCTTCTAACAGCCAGTATGCGTGTACACCGTTGCCTGATGTAATAGCGGTAGGCTTGGGTAGACCTAGATCCGTGCAGAATTGTCCGAGCGCAGCGACTGCATCCGTTGATGACTTGTATGGCTTACCCCGACCGGCATCAAGATCTAACCAGAACGCCTTAACTGATTGAACATTATCCTTGGTCCGACTGGAGTCATCCTTATATGACGCGCAACCAAAGTACACATCTGTACCTACATCCGCATGGGTCGCAGCATCGCTAAGTTCTTGAATCGTCGGGAAAAAACTCTGTACTACCTTCTTGTTTCTAATCTTTGTTAAACAAAAAACTCCCTCATCAGGGAGCACGGACGTTAGAAATTTCAGGGCATTCATATATGCCGTCCCTTGGTTGATCACATGTCGGAAGTGTTTATATTAACACTATATTTTTGTTGTGTTGGGGGTTTTCTGCACCACCCCCGGGGTGGCATATCTAGCAATCTAAATACGCTCTAAAAAACAAGGACTTAGTCGTTGCCCCAGTCTTCTAGGATTTTGGCAAGGTCAGCTTCGCCCTCAGGTTGTGCCTGCTTCTTGGTGACCTTTACCGGCTCCGATTCTGCTTCAGCTTGTGGCTTCTTCACAGTCTCGAATTCTTCTTCCTTCTCACCAACCTTGTCCTGTTGAGCGACAGTCAGTGTGACTGCGGCTTTGGCTTCGGTGGTCTGGCCTTGGCGAACTGCGATCTCATCTTCTGCATCGGTCAAAGGACGGATAGCCTTAAAGGTCAGCTTCGGCGTAGGCGACTTAATATCAAAACGCATTTCCGTAACCACCGCAGTAATCGGGCAGTTGTGTTGGCCGAGGAATGTTGCATATGCTTGGAGTGGGAGCTTGCCTTCTTCGCCTTTACCGAAGATAGAAGTTGCTGGGAGGGTAAGACCATAGACATCTCCTTCGATATCACCTTCCAGCACGACAGCCAGACGACGTGAGAAGCGGCAAGCGCGTGAGTCACCTTGACCCGAACCCTTGATGTTTTGTGGGCACTGAGCACAGGTACCGCACTGGGGGGTCTTAACAGCTGCATCGGGTGCTACACCGTCATTTGACCAGCAGGTTGGGGGTAGGACTTCGCCTTCTTTGTACTGACCTTCGTAGTACGTACGGCTGTTGGCTGGGGCAGAGGCCACGATAATCACATTCATGGCACGATCTTCGTTGGTAGCAATCTCTTTACCACCAGACACCATGCGGAATACGTTACCCTTGATCGAGATACGCTTGTAGGTTGAGCCACTACCACCGCCCATTAGGGCTTTCGTGGTTTCATCTAGCTCTTGGTTCTTCAGACGTGATGGAAGGTTTGCACCCTTAAAAAGTGTCATATTAGACATTTAATTGCTCCTTATAGATATGCTTGAGTTTGCTTTTGTACGAAGGTGTTCAGGGCTTCGCGGGAGTACAGCACTTTCTTACCGAGTTTGATGAACGGCAAACCCTTGTTACGACGTAGGTTGTACAGCGCGGTGACGCTGATACGCAGGTATTTGGCTGCCTCTTGGTTGTCGAGGTAGTCCTGCGGTGAGGTTTCACTCATTTACTTCTCCTTACTGAAATAGTGAACTTGCGGTCCACATTGATTGGTGGCGTTGCACCGGGGTTATCTTCCAAAAACTGCTTCATGTTGCCTTGAGCAATACGCTTCTCATAGACCTCAAGAATGTCGTGCTCTTTGACGTACTGGTTAAAGGCATCCCAGTCAGTAGCCCAAAACCGTTCGCTTACTCGTTTGTATGCGGTGCCGTGGGATGTCTTAAGGGACTCAATGTTGTTCTCTTTGCAGTGCTCAAGGATGGCTTGCTCGATCTTCTCCATCCCGTCTTTCAGACTGTTGTCTTCCTCCTCAAACTGCTTCTTCAATTCACTACGTTTATCGCGAATAGCGATGTAAGCTGTTACCAGCTTATCTGCATCAAATGACATATCAATCTCCCTTTGGTTATGTCTGAGTAATAAATATACTACGGTAGTACAGTGTTGTCAACTCTCTTCATCAAATATATTGTTGTAGAGCGCGATTAGTGATGCTTGGTTCTGTGTCTTTTCTTCTAGTGATTTATAGACCTTCTGTTCTGCGGCGCTGCCGACTAGCTTGATGACCGTCATGTGGTTCTTCTGACCCGGGCGGTTTATGCGCTCATTAGCTTGAAGCCATGTCTCGACGCTCATCGTTGGGCCGAACCAGATAATGGTGTTGGCGGCAGTTAGTGTGACTCCGTGCGCCGCTGCCTGTGGTTGAACGACTAGGACGTGTGGATCTTCTTCATCTTGGAACCGACGGAATATCTCAGTGCGCTTGTTGACTGGGACGCTACCGTCGATCTTCTCTGCGCTGTACCCTGCGGCACGGACCTTCTCTAATACGATGTCGATCGCGTGCTTAAACGGTACGAAGATAATAACCTTGTGGCTAGACTCCTCGATGATCTCCATCGTTACGTTGATCCGGTTTGAGCAGTCAAAGGCCACCACCGCTTGCGAGTCCGAATACACAGCCCCACAGGATATTTGCAGTAGTTTGTTTAGGGCTGCTGCGGCGTGTACCGCCGTGATCTCTTCACCTGCTGCTGTGACCAACATCTGCTTCTTGAGCGCCTTGTAATACTTCTCCTGCTGCTTAGTCAGCGGTACGTCGCGTGACTGGTACATCACTGGGGGTAGGTCCAGACAGTCTTTCTTCTCGAACCGGATGGCGGGTTGCAGGGCTTGGTTGACTAGCTCCGTAGCGCGAAGGGTAGGTACGTACTTAAACATCCCCACTTTGACCATCACCTTATCCCGCCATGCACCAGCAAAGTTAGGCACACGGGATGGGACACATAGCTTAGCCAAACCAAAAGCATCTTCTGGCGACTGAGAAGCTGGGGTACCTGTAAGCATCCATAACCAAGTCTCTGGTTTGACAAGGCGCTTCATAGCTTTCCATCGTTTTGTTGATGGGGTCTTATAGGCATTGGCTTCATCAATCACAATCAGGTCAAACCCACCGCTCGCTATCGCGTCCTCGATGATCTCAATACCGTCGAAGTTAATAACAACAATATCCGCGTCGCTATCAATGACCTGACGACGTGCTTCTCGGGTGCCATGAGCCACTTGGATATTGCGGTGCATGATGGTCTTGAATGCGTCACCCACCCATGCGGACTTCATAATCGATAGTGGACAAACCACCAGTACCCGTTTGATCTGCCCTATGTTGAGCAAATAATCAGCCGCCCACAGCACACTTGCGGTTTTTGAAGTACCCTGCTCATTGAAGCAAAATCCACGTTTGTGAAGGGTGAGAAACTCAGCAGTTTTCCGTTGGTGGTCAAACGGCTTATATAGACCGGGCCAGTTGTAGTCACGGCTAATGGTCGAGGGGACGTTCTTAATCCCGAGGTTTCGTAGTAGTTGCGCATTATGTAAATCCCAATGCACGAGCACATCTTGTAATCCGTTGGGGTGGTCTTTAACGATCTTGCACTTGCCGATAGCGGTCTTGATTTTGTCAGCATGTGCTGTGGTTACCAGCAAAGCCTTGTCTTGTACGATCTGCATTCCCTATGCCCTTGTTGTTTTGGTGTGGCGTCACAGCCCGGAGATTCATGGAAAGGTTGGTACTGCCGCCACTGATGCGGTTTGTATGAAACGGGGTTACCCCGCGGTGAAAGGACCACTCACACCTAACGTCCAGTCACTCATCACATAATTACTTTTTCTTGCGTTCCCGCTTACTGACTTCGGACTTCATACTTCCATCAGCATTACGGGCAAATGACCTGTTGGCTGCGGCACTTGTTGCCTTCAACCCTGTCTTGTTGGTACCGCCTTTTGACATAGCCACTACGTGGTGTACATCTTTACCAGCGATATCCATCCCAGCCTTGGCAGCTTGGCGACGCGCCTTATTTCGCTCCGATCGGTTGGCGATTTGCTCAGGCTTCCCCTGAAAATTTTCGTACTCGGATTTGTAGTTACGTTTCTTGCTTGGCATACTAATTCCTTTTTGGTTGGTAGTGCTCACACCATTCAACACTGCACCACCCACGACAAAGACCTGAGCTATTAGCGGGCCAAGTTCCTGTTAGGTGAGACGTTTTCAGGCTCTCTACGTTGTTCAACCACTTAGCCCACAGCTCTTTCTCTTGAGTGCGTTTGTACTCACCCTTTACCGTGACATCGTGATGCACAAATAATAACATCCCCTTGACCGTCTGGACTTCAGGAAAGTAGGCGAACACCATCAGGGCCATAAGCTCCAGCTGCTTCTTGTCTGGATACTTGGCTTTGCCACTTTTATAGTCCACGACATAGGCTACTGCGCCATTAACGATCAGTAAGTCAGCAATCCCCCGGCAGAATACGTCTTTACCTAAGAATCCCGACGCTGGTTTTAGCTCTGAATTTAGAGCCATTTCGAACTCACATAACTTCTCGCCGGGGATATTCTTCAGGGCATCCAGTACCGGTTTGAATTTGGTGAAGTCAATACCCAACGGCTTGCCGTCTCGGATGTACAGCTCAAAGGCTTCATGCAGGATCTTACCGTACCGGATTGCTTCTGTTTCCTCTTGGACGTACTGCTTGGCGACCTTGTAGGAATAGAACTGGCGAGGGCAAGTCTGATAGGCTTTTAGACTAGAGAATGACCAGCTTATGGGTTTGACTTCAGACATTGCACATCCTTTGGTTACGGTATGGTTCTGAGTATATTAGCATACTTCTGTTCGAGTGGATGCTCTGGTGCAGTTAAAAATTCTAGGGCTGCGGCAGGGTTGGTGAAAGTAGTTCTGATAGTCTCGTGGTTACTAGGCCGCCAGAATGTGTACCCCTCGTCGTACTCTGTGCTATGACCAACCCCCATCAGCTTACATACCGCAAACACATCCTCCCACGTTATACTTTGATTGTTATCTGTGTGTTGAACTGTTGTGCCCACGCCCATTGTAGTGTCGTTTTCCATCCTCGGTGCCTCATATATTTGTTGGGGGCATATGCGGAAATGAATCCACCCCCTCTCCTGTAGAACTCCCAGCCCGCGAGTTTCAGTATCGCCAACGCTTCTTCTTTACTTAGCTGATCCATAGTTAGGCCCATATCCCGCTTCCGCGGCTAGTGGTAGATCTGCATACCAGCCTTGTGGTGTACTCATCACTTCGAGCATCTTAACCTTAGCGCTCTCCGCTTCACTCTCCGGCACGATACAGACGATTTCATCATGGACCTGTAGGGCTACGCCGAATAGCTTATCTAACTCCAACACCATGTCGCCAATAATGTCTCGGGCTAAAGACTGGATGCAGCGTTGGTATACCTTGCTGCCATATACCTTGTCGCGGAGCTTGCCTTTCTGTGCGTATGTGTATTCCCAGTACCCCTCTGCATTGCGTGCTTTTCGTAAGTCGGGGTAGGCCAACACCAGACCACCGGGCTTTATCAACCCTTGAGGTGTCACTTGGATAATTCCGTCACGCAGAAACTCCATAGTCTTACCTTGTAGTAGCGCATCCAACACCTTACCGCCTTCACCCCACTGGTGCACCACCCACTTGTTCGTCTCGCGGTATGTGTTCTTCAGCATGGTGGCTTGGTCCATCGGGATTGTGATCTTACCTTTGGACTGAACCCGTACAGTATTCTGTAGTTTTTGGTCACCCGTGCCATAAATCAGGCTCAAGTTGCATACTTTTCCGACAAAACGCTCGTCTGACTCTTTCTCGATCTGGTTGTACTCCAACCCCAAGGCATCGGCAATAAAGTCACGGTACAAGTCTACCCCTGCACGGATCTTGTCTACCTGATCGTCCTGCTTCGCTGCCCACAACCCAAGGCGTAACTCAATATTACTTAAGTCACCTGCCAGTACGACATACCCCTTCGGTGCCTTGATGGATTTGCGTAGCGCCCCACCACGTGGGAGGTTCTGAAGGTTGATCTGGTCAAAGCCTGACCAGCGGTGCGTCACTGCGGCCCCTGAGTATTTAAGTGGGATAGGTAGTAACCCACGCTCACCGATAGCAATAAAGCGTTCTGTACGAGTCTCCTCAATACTAGACTTGGTGCCGAGTCGGGCACCGACAACGGTTTGTACTACGGGGTTTGGATGCTCCAGTAGGGATGTGAATTCGGCGTCGGTCTTGGCAAAGGCAAACGTCTCCTTACCAGTGGTCGGGCTTTTCTTCATCGGTACTGCGACACCTAGCTGGGTTAGCAGCTCTGCAAACTTGGGGTTTGACTGAAGGACATCTGGTGTACAGATCGCTGAGTTAAGCAGTTTTTGTTTCTTATCCTGTACATTCTGTAGGTGTTGTCTTAAATAGGACACATCCAGCTCGAACTTCGGACGAGCAAACATCTTGATCGTACAGTCAATTAGCTTCAGTTCTTTGGTCGTGAACTTCGGTAGCATCAGGTTGAATAGTTTGTAGGTCAACTCCACGTCGTTCTTGCAATACTCACCATACTGTGCAAGTTCTTGAGGGGTAAAGTCCTCACGGCGCTTACCAGACGCATCATCAACTTCCGTACCTTTCTCACCGATACCGAACTGGATCGCCATGTTTTTGAGCGAGACTGACTTATTGATACCGAACAGTGCCTGCCCCATCGACATGGTGTCTGCGTAGGCTTTAGGTTGTACCCCGAAGTGCCACTCTAGGATCGCCGCATCAAAGGCTGTGTTCTGGCACAGTACCATCGCATCTTCCCAGTCGTAGTTGTGTAGGAAGGCCCGCAACGATAAGCGATCCCCACTATGCCACACCGTCTTACCGTCGTTGACCTTGACACCTACCCCGATCGCCTCAAAGCGCTCGTCACGAACATACTCCTCGGTGCTTATTTTACTTAATGAATACGATTTCTTATCATAAAAAGTTTCGAAGTCGAGTGTGATTAGATTCATCCTAGTGGGCCTTTCATTATATTTATCGTGCTCTGATATTCCAATTCTTTTTGGCGTTGTTCCATCTGTATGGCGTATTTGTTTAGTCCAGTGTTTGATATCGCGATTTGTGAAGGAGTGCTTAGATCAATACCTCCTCCCGTTGTTGTGTACTTACCATGAAAGAGTTGAGGTCTCTCTTTCTCTAGCTCATCATCCGTGCTCAACATCGTCTTCAAGGCAGCGCCCATGTAAACCGCCCGTTTTGCTTCTTCTAGTCGTATGTCCAACGCTTCTTTCTCGTGTGGCGCAACTACAGGACCAACAAGTCGTAAGGCTTTATTCCACTTGTTTTCTACTATAGCTCCATAATCATCAGGGTTCCCTATATAATCCTCCGGGTAGTCCTTCATCCGGTTCAGTAGCATCTCCACTACGTCGTGCATCTCAGACATTTCTATTCTCCCAAGTGTTCTAATAACTGCTCTAACTCATCGATGTTATCTTTATGAATCACCCGCCCATAACCACCACGATCAATCACCTTACTGAGAAACCGTTTCTGTAGGTCGGTGGGCTGTTTCTTAGCGTCAGCCTTGCACTCGATGGCAATCATCCTCCCGTTGTACAGAGCGATAATGTCGCTTACCCCTGATACTCCGTATCCTGTGCCTTGTGGTGAGAAATGAAGCGCCTCATACCCGTCAAGTAGTTTTTTGACCTTGCGTTTTACAAGTCCTTCAGGCGTACTAGCCATTGTTCTGCTCCGGTAACCACATCCGCATATAGCACGATGCGAACTCAATATCTTTCTCTGGGTAACCCTTCTCTTTTAGGAAGTCAGCTAGCTTCTCGTGCTTGTCCTTATCCCATAGATCAGGGAACCCATACATCCAGCCGCTTGGTGGATCGACCATTACCTTGCGGGCTTCGTTGATCTGCTCAAAGAATGATTTAGTCATGGTAGCTCCCGTCCACACAGGGGGCATTTGTTGTTGCTGGTACTGATCTTAATATGGCAGTTCTCGCAGTGCTTAACCTCAAACGCGGGGGTATCAAGAACAAACTCGCGCTTCTGACCTTCTCGCGGCCCACGCTTTGGGGTGTTGATCAGGCGGTCGCCTGTTACATCGTTGTAACTAGCCATTATCTCTCTCCTCTAAGACTTCAACCAACTTCTCGATGTAGTGTCCAGCCTTTTTAATCTCTTGCACGTTCTCATCCTTACTGCCCATACGCATCAGATACTTCAAAGCGCCATGACGGTATGCACCGATCCGCTGTTCAATAGGCCATGTATCAACTACATCCCAAGGCTCCACACCCATGTTCTTGTAGTGATCCCCACCAACTTGTTTTTGGTTTGCTCGACCTAACATCGCATCTAGGTGTTGTTGTTGTTCTTCGCTTAGCCGAACTGTTGGCCCCATCACAGCGTTGTATGATTTAGCTACTTCTTGCTGCATCTCTAATTCACGTGCGGTAACGCGTTCTTCGGCTAACTTCCTAGCTTTGGCTTCACACTCAGCACGCCACAACGCATCCGTATAACCACCCTCGTTATCCCAAACTTTCATAATGTCCTTCTCCGTCATTGATTTAGTTACAGTTGTTCTCACCACAGTGCCTCCGAGTTCATCGTTTCTTCTAAGGTCTGCGCGTGCTTTTCGGCTTGACCGCCGCTTCTGATTTCGTATTCGCCCTGCCGACAGTTCCGCTCCGCCCATTGTTTTGCTAACTCCTTAGTGTTAAAAGCCCGCAGGGGCCATGACTCCTCGTACACAACAAACCCCTTATTAGGGGTGTCTCTTGCATTTTCCCGATGCACTTTTTCCTCCATCGAATACCTAAGTTAAAAGATTAAGACACCCCTATTAAGGAGTGGGGGCGGTGCGCCAACACCGTGAATCCCCCGGGTTCCCAACAGGCAGTTGAGGTTTATGACTCTAACACGTCTATCGCTTTTTGCAACAGCTCTGAGGCACCCCACAAGGCAAACTCTTGGTCGTCCGTTGCACTACCTACTGAACTACCCATATTGTCCATCACCATCGTAATAACGGCTTTGGCTTGGTAAACGTAGTTAGTCGCGTCATGTTTAATACGCCACGCATCTCGCTTGGCTTTATCTTGTTTCTGTTGCAGCACTTTGTCTGAGTCACTTAGAAAGCTGAAGTCAAACTCTAGCTGCTCGTACTGCTTACCAGAAACACCCGATAAGTTGCGCTCTTTGTCCTCGTCGGTCCAATTGGACATCCACTCATCTCTACCTGAACTCATATCAGGCTCCTAAGAATGATTTAACGCGATGCCACAGCGAGGGTTTTGATTGGAAGTAGTTTTGTGAAACTTCTACCATTGTGTAAGGGGCTGGATTTAGCAAGGGACTCGCGTTCATCATCGCATCACGCTCACGCTTCTGAATTACCTTAACGACTTTCTTCTTATCCGCAGCACGGATCTGATATACCTGTTGTGGGCTGCAATGTACCATCGCGGTGATCTGTTTTACAGACTTACCTTGCTCTAGTAGTTTGCGGATACGTTCGGTCTTGGTTAGTTTCTTTGCCATTTTATTTCTCCATTAAAAACAAGTAGTTGAGCAGTTGTTGCCTTGGCAACACGTAGTGCATGTTTGCATACCGTTGGGGGTTGAGACTGTTTGGGTTGTGCAGCTTGCCCATACCGCGGTGATAGTACCTGCCGTCAGTAGACCTACGATCAGTTTCTTCATTGCATCATCTCCTCTTGTTTCGTTTCTAGGTAAGCGTCAAAGCACTGACCCATGATATCGATGAACTTTTCTTTACTCTTGTCGGTTACCGTGTCGTAGTAGACTTGGATCATTAACCCTGATAAGCAGGTCAGCCCTTCCTCTGCGGTCATACGATGTTCCATAAACGTCTCTAAAACCCCGACACGTGCGGCTTCAATCTTGTCCAGCTTCTTTTCTAAATCAATCATTTTACTTCTCCCTTGTTTTGACTACGTAGGACTTCTACTATATCAGGAAATGCGTTCCTGAGCGCTACTACAAAATCAATATCTTATTCTGCTTTTCGGTTTGTAGGTGGTGTTTGAAAGATCCCCTTGTTTCTCCCCATAATGCTCACCGTACCTAACTTCTTCCAGGGGGCTTTGCTGGCTTTTTTCTCAAGTGCCACTAACTCGTTCAGTTGTTCTTCAGTCATCGTAGGGCCATCATCCTATCTCGGTATTCAAAATCTTTCTTGGTTGTACACCCTGCACAGGCGGGGTCGGTATCCCATAATGCAAAGCTGCGGCAGTCTGGGGAGTTACTAAATGGTATGCGAGTCTGTACTACGTAGAATGTGCCGTCTGGTTTGTACCTCCGTTCTGGGGCGAAGTACCCTGTGTTGTAATCTGACCTGCTGTGACAACCATACCTGAAGCTGCCGTCAACCTTTACCTTCTCATGTACCTCATGTTCCTCTACTGGCATATCAATCCTTCACAAAATAAACTGTTGTTTGATACCCGCCCTTAATCGGCTTACCCTTCTTGCCATAGATCAACCCACCCTCCAACAAAAAGTCGATCGCTCGGTATAGGTAGGATGTTGTGACGTTGAGGATCTTTGCTAAGTCGCCGCGACTCGCACCGGGGTTATCGGTCAGGGCTTGGATGATTTTTGGTGTAATCGTTTTATACTTTGTGTCACGGTTAACCGGTGGCGTGTAGCCCGGATATGGGTTAGCGCCGTTAGACCACATGGAGTATTTGCGTGAGTCCATCACTGGTGGGGGTGTGAACTGCCCGTAAAGAATTGTTTGTAGGTTCATTCTGCTCTCCCGTTATCCATCGCTTGGATTTGTAGCTCCGCGCAGTGGATGATTATTTTAGGGTAATTCTTCGTTGCGTACAAGGTACCTGCCTCTAAATCTTCTTTAGTTACTAGGTATTTGTGCGGATGTTCGAAGTCGTCCCAGTGTGTAAGTAGTATCTTAGCAATCTTGTCGTACTGTTCGTCTGGCAGTATGGATGCGTACCGCTTGTAATAGGCGTAGCTGGCGACAAGAAAGACTTGAAACAATCGACCTAAGTTATTTGTCAAAACCCTCCACTCCATAGTGTGTTAATAAGGCCCATACTTGATCCCGTGTGAATAGTGGGATGAGTTGATTAGCGAAGCATGGGTTCACATCTGTCCTATCTAGGACAAGCTCCTCTCGATCATCTACCTTCCACACATACCCAGCGGGTTTCCATAAGTGCGTCTCGTGTAGCGCGGCGGCTACATCATCAAGCGGGTTGGTCATTTGTTCTTCTCCTTGAAAGCGGCGATGACTGCACTGGCATAACCAAATAAACCATCATTGCTTTTGTACCACGCTTGAATCAGTTTGTTTATTTCGTCATCCGTCAAATCAACCCACTCACGCTTTGCGGATACTGGGGCGGCGTAGAGTGGTGTTGTGAACTCGCCGTCTCTGAATATCTTGCAGTCAATCCACCCGTCAGGATGCGTATTTTCAAATCCGCAGCAATACGCCACCGGCTCCTGCTTCTCCTGCTCTGCCAGCGCCTCAATACGACCTGCTTCCCTACCCATTTCAGCCATTCTTTGTGAAACGTACTTCCCAAGTGGTAAAAACTTATTTGTCATTTGTTCTTCTCCTTGAAAGCGGCAATGACTGCGCTCATTAACTGTAACGGCTCACCTGTCCAATCTTTGCTGATAAATACGTCCCACATCTCATCATCCGTCAAATCAACCCATTGGCGTTCTACTGGGGCGGCGTAGAGTGGAATAGTGCAGCCGTCAGGTGCTTGCCAACCACATAGTTCATGCTCAAACCATACAGTTTCTTTGCCGTTCCACCACGCCACCGGCTCCTGCTTCACAGGCTCGGCTTGAAACTGTGCTGCAAATTTAGACATCGCTGCCGCATACCCCATCCGGTACATTGGGTCGCTTTTGATTGCTTCTGGTTTTACTTTTGACCAATCCATAACCAGTTCGTTAGCGTCACCAGAATGATCGGCTAATGCCTCACGGATGGCGACTAGGGCTTCATCTGGCAAGTCTGTACTCCAGTTCATTCCTAGACATATGTTTCTTGCAAACTCTGCCGCTTCCTCTGCCAGCTTCAATGCTTCGGTTGTTTTGTTCATTTCCAACTCCTCCACCAATCTTTATAAGTCTTTACCCATTGTGTGTACATATCCACCACACGTTTCTCCCACATCTTTGGGATCAGTATCCTCAACCACTCACTTGTATCCTTATCCATCACCAAACTCCTTTTCATAAAACCAATGTACTTTGTCGGGTAGCACCCACGTTCCAAAGAAATAACCTAAATCATCACCAGCTATCTCGCCCGGCGCTAACGCTTCACACAGATCAGTAGGATAAAACAGAAACTGCCAGCCACGTAGCTTCAGTAGCGTGATCTTATCTGCTGTCTCTTCTTCACTGTCTTTCATCACTCATCCTCCAACCAAAATACACCTGTATCAATGCGCTTACCAACACCGGCAAGCCAGTCACCCCCCGGCTCATGCAGTAACAACACACCTAACTTCTCTTGGATGTGCTCGGGGATCTTATTAAAGTCGGTATATGTTGTGGTTGCACCACGTTTGTGGTTCTGCTCCGCTGTCTTGAACCAGTTAGGCATTAGTGACCACGTACCATCTGTGTTACGGTAGATTCTCATTGCATTACACCCCTCCTTCATCTCCGCGACTGTTATTGAATCTGAAAACTGCTTGGTCTTATAAAACTCATGCTCACCAAGCAAACTTTTCCAAAATCGCTGCCACCTCGCATCTGACATCTTTCTTAATCTCCTCGCTCTTGCGTAGGTCATCGGCTACTACACCAGACAACAACTGTTCTACTTCTCTGCGTGCTTGCTCTAGGTTAGGATCATTAGTTATATTCAGGTCACGTAGCATACCACATAGATCCAGTACGTTGTCTACTAGGCTATCTCGAAAGATCTTATTCTTACCATCTGCATCAGGGGTAAGGCGTTCTGCGATCTTCGTGAGGCTATCCTTCAGACGTGTCCATAGATCTTTCATCGCGCTATTGACGCGCTCCTCATACGCCTTAGCGTACTCTTCCTTCAACTCTTTCTCCATCTCCTCACCCAGATCCACCAAGAAATGACCGGCCTCTGGCACAGGGCTAAAGCAATAGCCGAACTTGAACTTACCGGTGATCTCATTTTGGTCTGGATACTCACTGCGATCGAACATACTGCCTAGCTTGAACGCCTGTGCTGCAATACGAGTTGGGTAGTCAGTCACAAAGTCAGTCACCATCGTGTCGAACTCGGTCTTGTAGGCATCTAGTGTCTGCTTGAACTCAAAGAACTTTGCAGTGGGGATGAGTCTTAAACCGGAGTTGGACCAAGGTAGCGTCTCGGCATACAACCAGTTGCGGAAGTTGGCGGCGTACTTGTTAATCGCTTCGAGCTTCTCGTCGTCAGCCAGTAGATTCTTGTTGGTACGGCTTGCGCTACGGCTTGCCCCCTTGTTGATATTCACTTCGTCTGTAACCTTACGGTCTAGTTTGCGTGCGCTCCAGCTTGACACACTGACTTCAACTAATAGTGCTGAGCTACCGATATTGATTTTCATTATAGTTTCCTTAGATGTTTATAGTGAGACGTGCTTGATTGAGCGCAGCTCTAATTTCTTGGTGTACCAACCATCTGATTTGTGAATTGGCCTGTGCTATGTCTAATTCATAAGTAGGAGCCTTATGCATACCTGAATTGCCATAAACCACATCCAACACTACTTGTATGATCCGCATCTTAACTTTCTCTTCGACCTCCATCATTAGGATGGTGTCGGCTGCTTCTTTATCTTGTTGGTTCATCTCATTACTCCTTGATTGGTTTTGGTCCGCGCATCTTCATCACGGCATACTGTTCGTCGGTCATACAGGTTAACGAAATTGGAGGTGTTCCATCTGGTTTTAGATACAGCACTGTACCTTGCCCACTTATATACGTTGACTCGACCCGCTCCATATTCTCAAGCGTCCTAATTAGGACAACCGCGTCATCAAATGGCATGACGTACTTCTCATATCCAATCTCAACTAATGCTTTCATAAATATAACCCCTCTAAGTCTCGTAACAGGCGAGCCTGTTCTTTATCGCCTGTGATCAATGCCATCGCCCAAGCAAGGGCCAATCTTTTTGATTCTCTAGGACCGACTGTTATTTGTGCTTGCTCGTCTGTGACATACCATTTTGTTCTGTAACCTACAGATCTAAGCTGCCAACCTCTCGCCTTGACGACCGCTATCATGTCCTTCTGGTTCATCATCAACCTCCACTGCAACTGTTCATCCAATGACTCAGCCCACTCATCAAAGGCTTCCTCACTCATCTGGTAGTCAATCTCATCTCTGAGCTGGTAATACAACTTACCGAACATCGCCTCGCATTTACCCTTGACCCACGTTTCTAAGTCGTTGATCTGGTCGATACATATTTGGTAATACTCACAGTAGTTCATCCCTGCCAGTATGGATTTGTATGGCCCGTTACACTCTACAACAGCATCCCCATCAAGCGTCCCGTCGTCATACCCACGCCAATTGATACAATCAAAGCTCGCATAGTCACTACCTCTCCATCCAGCGCTGATCACCATATACTCGTCACAGTCACCCATCTTCAGGGCTTCACGTAATACAAAGTATTCGTTCTCGGTATCAAATGCGTCTAAAAACTTCTCCAGCCATACCTTACCTGTAAAGAAAGCATCGTCACCTTGTGAGTAACTGATCGAATAGTGAATCTTATCTACATCCAACCAATGGTTGTTCTCATTCAATGAGTCCACATAGAAATCTTCTTCTAGCGGGAGTTCCCATTGGCTCTGACAATACCTCTCATGTTCTTTTTGGTATATATCAGGATGGTTTGCCTTTAACTCTTTGATATCAACTGTCTTTATCATTCGTATTCTCCCATCAACGACTTAATGATTGCCACCATCATCTGCGGCTCTTCACCCACTAGGAATCGTGCGGTGTCTTCTCGGTCTTCACCCTCTAAGTCTTTGATCTTAACCGGATAAATCTCCCAATACGGCCTATCCATATGACCTAAATTATCAAGTACATCCCAATACACAGACACATGACGATCGGCATCCGTACTATTGGCGAACCTAACCATGAACCGTGCCATAGCACCGCCGAACGGCGGGATGATCTTGACTTCTAACTCAGGCGGAAACTGCAACCAAGGGGCTGACTTACTCCAGTCTCGCCATTTCTCGTCGTTCTCAACTTTGTATCGCTTCAATACGTCTGTGTGATGCATCTCGCTCTCCCTTGTCCTAATTAGGACACATCGTTTTGTCTGGTTAGTAATGTGTTGAACCCTATTGCAACGGCGGCTTGTTTGGTTATGCCCCATCCTAGTTGATCGTGTGTTTCCGTGGATTTGACTACCCACACCAGTCCACCGTCAGACTTACCAGCATAATCCAGTTCATACCCCGCCATTTTCAAAACGGCTTCTTTCGTTTCGGTGTCCATCAATAAACCTTTCTTATAAAACGCTCATAGCCATACCAAACTAGATTTAGGCGCGAGGCGTTTACCATACAGCACTGTCCGTCTGGATGGATCAGACGGAACCAACCATGATCTTCGATACGATATCCAGCCATCTTAAGCACCGCTTCCCGCCTACGTCGATCCCACCACATCCTAATTAGGACAAACATCACTCGATCCTCACTGTTTTGCCAAATGGTGCGACCTCGTCCGTTGTCATACCGAAAAAGACTGGGTACTTAGGTGCATCACACCATGGCGTGTAGCCGTCACTAAGAATAATGCAAGCCTCTGCGTTGATCCCCTCTTCCTCAACCTTCTCGAACACGCAACGGATATCCGTACCGCCACCACCTGCTGGCTTGACTTTGTTCACTAGGTCACCGTAGTCACCCGGCTCCAACACATCAATACCTGCAACCTTGGTGTCCCACCACAACAAGTGGATCTTCTCAGGGCATACCGCCTCACAGATCGTAGACAACTCACCTAGAAACTGCTCAAGCTCAGCCTGACCGATCGAACCCGACGTGTCGATACCCACAACAATAGGCCCAACTGTCTCGGAATACATTGATGGTAGGTATGTGCCAGTGTGCAAGTGTCTGCGGTTAGGCTTACGCCATGTGGAAAGTTCTTTATCATTACTGATCGCTGAAACAAAGTCGCGCAACATCTCACGCCAGTCAACCTTCGGCTCCAACATTTTTGTGATAGTTCTGTCCACATTGCCGCCCATCTTACCGGCGAGGATCGCACCTTGGCGCAGGGCTTCATCAACCGCACGTTCTAAGGCTTGTTGCTCCTTCTCGGTCATCTGCTCACCATCTTCAAACCCATGCTCGTCGTATGGCTGACCCCCACCTGAACCTTGACCTTGTTGGTCTTTACTCTGCTGCTTCAGATCGTCATAGACTTGCTTGGTGTTCCACCCGCGATACTTGGGGTCTAGGCAACCACCCTCGATAAACTGCACGACCTCGTTGTTAGGGTCCGCGTCAACGATCATCTGGTTGACTACATAGTCTGCTGCCTTGTTGGTCAGCCTAGGGTTCTCTTTCCATAGCTTCTTCCACACGGTAATTTGTTTTAGGGCTATGTGCCAGCTTTCATGCGCGACTAGGAAGTTAAGTTGCTTTTCAGATAGTGGTTCGATGAAATTAGGGTCAAAGAACGTATCGCGCCCATTGGTATAGGCAGTACCACACCCTTCGCGGATCTCCATCTTACCTAGCACGAGGATGCCAGACAACAAACAAAACTTAGGTGAGCGCATTAGTGTGATCTTAGCGCGAGTGATACGTTGTTGTGGTGTTAGTTTCGCCATGATTTACTCCTTAATATGTATCGGTTAAACGCTTTTTCTACACATCTGTCGCGAGTGTGAGCGATGGTTAGTGGTTGCAACGTAGTGGGTTGAGCAATCCATAAATTCTTCTCTGTCCTAATTAGGACACCCGCCATCTTCAACACCGCCTCTTTATCAGCCGTTGATAATGTAGGACTCTCCATGATTTTTGCACCAGTTGATTACGCTACTGAGACTTCTACGTTTGACTTCGTATAGGTCATTCACAACCGCCACCCACGGGCGACGCCCCCGCCTCTTGATAATAATAGCCATGATTACAGAACTCCCCTATCACAAAAACAGTTCGAGTTTTCTGCAAGCGGTGGTCACCGACTTGTTCATAACAGCCCAACCTGCCTTCGATGATTTGATCAACGACGACAAGAACATAATGGCGATCTCGCTAGGCAAGCGATCAAGGTACTTCATAAACGGGTCAATCGTCTCCTTAGTCACACGGGTAACAGCGCCGTAAGCGAAAATCATGTTAGCGATTTGATCTTCAGACACAGGGGCGGACTCAGGCTTCTCGATCACGATCTCCCACGGGGTCAGTTTGTCAGCGACATGGATATAAGCGACCATATCAAGTGCGGCGGCTTGTCCTACACACCCTGCTAGGCATGATTGAACAATGGAGTCACCAAGTACATGACGACGTTTGACAAACTGGCTGGCTTTCTCTAATGAACGTGGGGTAACAAACGCGGCTTGCGACTTGCGAGGGTTATAAATATATGGATTATCCTGTTGGTTTTCATCAGTATACTCAGCTAAGGCGTGTGGGTAGTTCTTAACCCAAGCGCAAATCTCAGGAGCAACATCATTGTCCATCGCCCAGTTCAACCACTCGTCAGCGTCAGGCTTTTTGACTGTGACAAAACAAACGCGGTTGCGAGCATGGGCTTCGACCTTATCACCGACACCATCGGTAGCCAGATTAGTAGTACCGAATACAATCGAACCTTCAGGCAAGTGATGCGCGCCAATACGCTTCTCAAGTAACAAGGTTAGCAACGCGTTTTGTACAGGGCGCATAGCCTTCCCGATCTCGTCCAAACATAAGAGGAGTGGTTTGTTATCCTCGGTCATTAAGTTTGCGTTAGGTAGAAACTCGACGCGATCCCCCTTCGGAATCGGGAGACATAAATCTGACAGATCGAGTGTTGCGCAGTCTAGATATTTGGCGGTGTGAGTCGGCAGCTTCTCGGCCATAGATTTAAGTGTGCTTGACTTACCAATGCCGGGGGATGATTGCATAACGATGGTTACGTCATTACCAACTGTGAGGATGGCTTGTTGTACTTCTTTAAGTGTCAGTGCTTGCATGATTAACTCCCTTTTTAGTCCATGTAAGTGGGGTAGTGACGGCTTCTTTGTGTGTCATACCCCTATGTTTAAGTCGATATAAAACTGTTTTTGATCCAATGTTGTACCGTTCACACCATGTAGAAAGTGGTTGTGTCTCACCGTCAATGGTTATAAACTTTGTTGATGTTCGGTTATTTGCTTGCTCCTTTGCCGTAGCCCACCGGCAGTTAGTTAGTTCATAGTGCCCATGTACATTTATTCGGTCGATCGAATAGCTGCGGTCTGGTGGTTCTCCCATATCAGCTAGGAAATATGTAAATCCTGATGTATCCTCATCACCAAACCGCCATCGATCACAAACTTGTGTACCTTTAGCTCCATATCTTGCGTAATCCCGATCGTTTGGGTTATGGCAACGCTGAATCATATGCTGCCACCTACGATATATATTCGACCTTGTGCCTCGAAATGCGTACCCATGTTTCATAACAACCTCCTGTTAAAGTGATTGTATTTTACCATAGATAGGCTCTCTTTACAACGCGTCCTAATTAGGACAATGAAACACTACAATTACAACGTAAGAACATATATTATAACACAACAGCAACTACCTGTCAACCTACTTTTTCACACATACCGCTCGGATATACCCTCGACCAGCGTTCTCCAGTACCCACGTTTTTGCGGCTTCACATGATTCTTGGCGATCAAACGATTGGAAACTTACGACGCTATACATAACTACTAATACCCAGTTCATTTTTGTTTCTCCTTCCACAACCTGATTTTTGCTGTGATCTGCGCCGTGATAGTTGACAAAAAGTCTGTACCTTCTACACCACGACCTAGCACAAGACTCTGCATGGACAACTCACTACTCGTCATCTGCTTAGGCTTTGGGATGTAGTGACACCCTATGATCAGTTTCCCTGTGTTGTACCCGATGTCTGTAACTCGGTTGTATGGTTTCATCACAACTCCTCCATCTCAAGTATCTCAACATCTCCAAAGGTCTCTTTACCCCAGTCACCTGACTCCATACGGGCTTCAGCCTTCTGCTTCGCGTCCAC
>Ga0209066_10003090_pt1 | contig 19417 bp, 12 predicted proteins | sample All_14_2_FD_187198 | JGI IMG/M metagenome (GOLD analysis project Ga0209066, IMG submission 187198) | Freshwater microbial communities in response to fracking from Pennsylvania, USA - Allegheny Zone_MetaG_DW_15 (SPAdes) (version 2) ... | reverse complement strand
TCATGAAGCCGCAGCGCTTGTACTCGCGCAGGATCTCGGCAAACCAGGGGCCGTCCTGCACCCGCTCACCCTCGGTCACCTCAAAGATGATCCGATCCAGCGGGAAGTTGTGCTTCTGAGCCGCCGCGATGGTGGTCCGAATGCACAGCTCCGGTCGGTAGATCGCGTTGGGCAGAAAGTTGATCGACAGGCGCTCCTGGATGCCCAGCGCACTCGCCCCCTTGATCGCCTTGACGCGACACGCCTGGTCAAAACGGTAGCGGTTGCGCTCGTCGACCTTGGCCAGGATGCTCGCGGCGCTCTCGCCCTGCGGGCCGCGCACCAAGGCCTCGTGCGCAAACACGCTCTGATCCCTGAGGTCAAAGATGGGCTGGTACGCAAATGCAAAATCAAAGCCCACGCTCTCACCACGGCCGCAGTCCTCGCAGTCACGCGCCGAGCCCTCCAGAGGCTGAAAGCTCTCAGGAAAGGGTTGGCGGACGCCGCCGACAGGCTTGACGGCGGGGGGCGGTGATTCCACGGCGGTGACCTCTGGTCGGGTTGAACGCCCCACGTTAGCACTGACGGGATCTGGTGACCACCGATGCGGCTGCAGAAAAACGGCGCTTTTGTGGCTTTTCAAAGTGAACGCTCTTTTTCGATTGACTTGCACGCCACTTGCGGATTTGCACCGCCCATGTCCAGAGTGGTCGTTCCGGCTGGCGACATCTGTGACAGCGACAGGGTGTGGCGTCTGACTCGCCGGACCGCATCTCTCAGCTCGTCACTGCCAAGGCCGCAATGTGCAGAGCAGGCGTCCCCTCAGGCGCACTCAGGCTTTGTTGTTCAACTGGTCAGCAATGAACTGGAGCGCTCGCAGAGCGAGCGCTGGATCACCGCTGTATTGGGCCTGCACGATGGCGCCATCCACGGCGGTGGCCAAGGCCTCGGCCGTTCGCCTTCGCAGACCCGACGGTGGCAGCAAGGCTTCGATGGCATCGGTCATCTGCAGCTTGTGCTGACGGGTAACCTCGACGACAGCGGGTATCGCGGGTCCCATCTCGCTGACGCCGTTGAGGAAGGCACAGCCTCGGAAACCGCCGAGCGTCTTACCGCTGAACCATTCCTTCATCGTTGGCGGCAGTGCCTGTGCGCCTTTTGATGCGCCGCCATGGCGCTCCAGAGCCTCAGTGAACCACGTCATCCACTGTTCATGGCGGAGGTTCAGGTACGCGAGGATGAGGTCGTTCTTGCTTGGAAAGTGCCTGTAGAAGGTCACCTTGGTCACGCCGGCCTCCGCGATCACGCGGTCGATCCCGGTGGCTCGAAGGCCTTCGGCATAAAAGAGGTCATGTGCCGTGCGAAGGATGCGCTCCCGTGCGGGCAGGTCGTTGCTGCTGACATCGCTTTTTTTGTTCATGTTCGCACTATAGACAGACTTGTCTACATCTGCCAGAATTCGCATGTAGACAGATCTGTCTACATGTCGCTGATCTACAGCCCATCATGACCATTCACCGAAAGCCACTGCCATGAACACTCGCCCCCCGCTGCCCCCGTTCACTCGTGAAACAGCGATTCAGAAGATTCGCCTGGCCGAAGACGGCTGGAATAGCCGCGATCCCGCTCGCATCGTGCTCGCCTACAGCCCCGACACCGTCTGGCGCAATCGAGCGGAGTTTCCTCGGGGCCGCGCTGAGGCGCAGGCGCTGCTGGAGCGCAAGTGGGCACGGGAGCTTGATTACCGCTTGATCAAGGAGCTTTGGGCCTTCGACGGAAACCGCATCGGGGTGCGGTTTGTGTACGAATGGCACGACGACGCCGGCAACTGGTTCCGCAGCCACGGCAATGAGAACTGGGAGTTCGACGAACAGGGGTTGATGACGCATCGCCACGCGAGCATCAACGACCAGCCGATCAAAGCAGAAGACCGGAAGTTCCATTGGCCGCTCGGGCGCCGTCCGGACGACCATCCCGGGCTCACGGAAATGGGACTTTGACGTGAACGTGCAGCACTGCTAGACGCGTTCAAGCCGAGGCGAGGATTCGCCGAACCAGCCAACCGCCTGTACCAAGCGCTGGTGCGTGGCACAGCACTGGCCGAGAAAAAATTGGCTCTGGCTTGCGGTACCGTACGAAGCGAACGGCCCTCCTTCAATCCATTGAAGCCGAATCGGTCGTTCGCGATATTCCGCTTCTGGCCGGAAGCCGTCTACGGACGCGTGCGCTCCGGACGTCTCCAACCCCCGCTTAGCAGCCGTAGCCTCACCGAACGGGCTCGCCTGATTGCCGACGCTCGCGCTGGTGCGCAGTCGATGCTGTCTGAGATCCCGTTCAGCGCTTGAGCATGTAGTGCGAATGCACTACAATGAATCCATGAAAACCGCCGTCATTCCCCAAGTCCGTGTCGAACCGGAGTTGCGCGCTGATCTTGATTCGGTGCTTCTGCCCGGCGAGACGCTGACTGAATTTGTCGAGGCGTCGGTGCGTCGCGCCGTCGAATTTCGTCGCGTGCAAACGGACTTCGCTGCTCGATGCGATGCCTCATTGGCAGCGTACGAGCGCACCAGGGTTTCCATCCCGTCGGACGTTGTCTTGTCGAAGCTTGAGGCGAAGGTCGCCGCACGGGTGAAGCAGCTGCGCAAATGACGTTCAGAGTCGAGTTCACGCCTGAGGCCGAAGCCGATCTGGATCGCTTGTTCGACTTCCTGCTGGATCGCGCCGAGACTGTCGAAGAAGCCATGCGTGCCTACGAGGCCGTCGAGGCCATTCGCACCGCTGCCAACAGTCATCTCGCGACCACGCCCTACAGCTATCGCAAGGTCGGTCAACGCCCAACATTGCGTGAACTCATCACCCCATTCGGCTCCACCGGGTACGTCCTTCGCTTCGATATACGCACCCCTGAGTTGGTCCTCGTCATCGGCGCGCGCCACCAGCGCGAAGAGGATTTCCACTGACGGCGGCGCGCTCGATAGCTGCCGGTCATTGATGTCGGTAACTGGCCAGAAGCCGTCTACGGACGCGTGCGCTCCGGACGTCTCCAACCGCCGCTTAGCCGCCTCCCTTCAAGCTAGGACAGCTACAGGCTGGTTGCGGTCATTGTTGTTTGCGATCTGACTGGCAGCGATTGCTGCAAGCAGTCATCCGGAGGGCGCTTGCTTGCTTGACTGCTGAACCCTCGACACCGGTCGTTTGAGCCATGCAACCAAGGCAGAATCAGGGTTAGCGACCGGTCTTGGCATTGATGGCTTTCCGCTCCCGACCCACAGCCGACATCCGCGACCCTAGATTTGCCGCCGAAAAGCAGCCGTCCCGAGCAAGCCCAAGAGTAGGCGGCAACAGGCTCTCCGGGTGGCTTGATCCAATTGGTAAATAGCTCACCCGAAGCGCAAGAAGACATTGGATCGCGCTCCAGCCTACGCGTTCTTTGATGGTATCTAACGCATTGCGTCGGGGCGCAGTCTTCGGCTTCTCGGTGTCCAGCGTTCCCCTCGAGCTCCCAGAGCAAGCGGCTATTCCTCTTTCCACGACGGCAGCAAGCTATTTGGGAACACCTGAGCAGGCAGGACGCTTCAATCCGGCATAGATTGCCTCCATCAAGGGAGGTTTGGCCTACTTTCGGCCTACCCAAACACAAAAGCCACCGTCACGGTGGCTCTGTGAAGTTCGCTGATTCGTGACCACGAATCGCGCATTACGTGGCGCAACTTCACGCTTCCGCCGGGTGCAGAAGCGAGCCAATCAAGCATTGCTCGGCAGGACATGCAAGCATGCGAGCAATTCCTAGCAGAACTTCCAAAATTTCCTAACCTTTTGACTGTACTAAGTTTTTCTACAACTTGGCTATTAAACCCGCAGACGTCAAGACGGCTTCCATTCAGCACACTCAAGCTTAGCTATTTAATGCTATCAACATGGGCCCCTCACTCGCGCAGGGGCCAGCCGGCACCTTTTGTTCTGACGTTCTGCAACGCCAATCTTGGGCATGTCGCCGTGCCATGGATGATGGCTCTGCAGGGGCGTGCGTTTCGGCGCCCAAGCGACTGCGCCCCGTATCACAAAATAGAGCCCGATTCCCCTCACTTCGCCAGACAGAAGGCCCCAGCCTGAGATGGCATTCTTTGTCAACCTGAAGCCTCCAGCGAGAGCGAGCCTGATGAGTCAACGGCAACCCAACTGATTGGCGTCCCCTGAAGGGCAACGCATCAGGACGGACCATGCCTCCCGCCCTCATCACAGCCCTGCCGCAAGGGAAGCATGTCCCCACGCTTGATTGAGATAGGACTGGCCGCTCACGACGCGCTCCCCATGTCCGGGAACAAGCGTTGCTTCTGCCATGCGGCTGAGGCGTTACCATTCGTATGTAGTTGCTATAAAAACCAAACAATAGCTGGTAGAGGTGCCAAGGCGCCGGCATCTCAGCGTACACAGCGGGGAGGACTTCTTTGTTGAGCCGTCTCGAAGCCAAGCGAAAAGGTACATCTAAGACGCTTTCTAGCCGCCGCTATGCCGGGGCGGTAGACGCCCACCTGTCTTTGTCCAACTGTTGCGTCCTAACCTCCACAAGCAACGCGGACAAAACCCTAGCCAAGAAAGCACTCTTCACAAAGGCGATTCGCGACCTCGCCCCTGTTCTTTCCCGACTTGGTTTAACACCGGACGTGCTAGTTGGCACGGCTCTAGACCGCTGGTGCTCTAAAGCTCACCCGCACCTGCCAAGGTCAGCGTTGCCTCGGTCGAAGCAACTGGCGCCAAAGCCAGAGCTCAAGACCTTCGTGGATATGCTCATGGAGCAAACGTTCCTAGAGGCTTCCTACTGGCTCAGTTCTGCATACGCGATGCTCTCCGAGGAAAAGCTTCGCAAGCAGGCAGCCATGTATTTCACGCCGCCATCGCTGACACAGCGGCTCCTCGATGACCTCGAGGCTCAGGGCGTCGATTTCGCAGAACGAAGTTTCTGTGACCCCGCTTGTGGCGGGGCAGCCTTCCTGGCGCCCATCGCCCAACGAATGCGCCAAGCATTGATTGCGAAGCGGCGTTCACCGAAGGAAATTATCGAGCACGTTTCCCAGCACATAGTTGGCTGCGACCAAGATGCAGCCCTATGCAAACTCTCGGCCCATTTCCTCTTGATGGTGCTACAGGATGAGGCATCACGAGTTTCGCAACTTCCAACGTTCAACATTGCCGTTGCAGATTCCTTAAAGGAGCTCGAGAGTCACTTTGGCACTATGGACGTTCTCGTCTGCAACCCACCTTTTCGGAAAATGCCGGCGGACGAGGTCGACAAGTATCGTGCAGTGTTTGCCGATGTCATTGGTGTCCAGCCCAACATTTATGGTCTCTTTATCGCGCTGTGCGTGAAGTTGCTTGCTCCAAGGGGTGTCTGCGCCTTGGTTACCCCAACAAGCTTCCTGTCAGGACAGTATTTTTCGAAGCTGCGCTGCTTCCTAATGCGGGAGACAGTTGTCCTCAGCATTGGCATGGTTAGTGATCGTGAAGGGGTCTTCATAGACGTGCTGCAGGAGACGGCACTCACGCTCCTTCGGAAGGAAGTCCAAGTAGAGACCACCTCGGCCAATGCGCGCGTATCGGTAGTTGCACGGGATGGAACATATATCGACGTTGGTCGCTGCCACCTACCCAACTCCGGCGCGACCTGGCCCATTCCGCGTGCAGAGTCTGACGTCAAGCTGCTTATTGTCGCCGGCTCCTCTTCGGCCAGGCTAGCCGATTACGGCTACGAAATCCGCATCGGATCCTACGTTTGGAACCGCGACCAGCGAACTGCGTATATCTCCGAAGCGATGGCGCGCGCTAGGTGCAAGTCAGGCGCGGCGTTTCCCCTGCTCTGGTCTAGCGACATCAAGACTGATGGACGGTTGCACTTTGATGGATTGAAGAAGTCCAACGCAGAGGGTTGCTTTGTGAACATGGAGAGCCGAGAGCATCGCTCAGTCATTCGTCGACCCGCCGTCTTGCTGCAGCGAGTCACTTCAAACGACCAGCCACGCAGGTTAGTGGCTGCAGCAGTGCCTACCGCGCTATTGGCAAAGTACGGTGGTTTCGTTGGTGAGAACCACACCGTTGTCCTTGAACAAACTGGACCTCAGGCTGTCCTATCACCAGAAGAGCTGGCGGACCTGCTTGGCACGCCGGAAGTCGAGCGGTACTTCCGTTGCATCTCAGGCGCCACAAACGTCTCGGCATTCGAGTTAAGGCAACTTGCTCTGCCAGACCCGATTGGACTCAAGAAGCATCTCGATGCAGGGTTGTCTATGAGAGACGCGGTGCGGACGGTCGTTTACGGATGCTAGGACCCGTCATGGCTAGCGATACCACCAAAACACAATAGAAATAAATGCTCAAACGTCTCCAACAGCTCGCAGAAGCACAAGAGAAGAAGCGTGGGGCAGCCTCAAAACTAGTCCATCTCCCTTCCGTTCAAAAACAGGCCTTCAAACCGGCGTCCGGCCGGACTTCGAAAATAAAACAGCAAGAACCGCCAGATCCAGTCGAAGTGCCTCCTGTCCTACAGTTGGCCGGTCGTGCCAGCGTTCCTGTTTTCAAAGACGACGACAGTGTTCCGAGCGGCCTATCCACCGGCTTGATCCGGTTGGTAGATCTCTACCTACACGCAGCTCGACACCGCACTCGGCACATCGTTCTCAGTTGGCCGAATAGTCCGACGACCCTCGCGCTAGTTCACGGGCTTGCCACTCTTGAGCGTTGGATGGATGGTGATAAGCAAGGGGTCCGCGGGCTACTGTACCCAACCAAGTCCAACGCATTTTTCCCCTTGAACCATCTGCATTTCGGCCGGGCCGCAGTCGTTGAGCGTGCCCGTGTGCTTTTGGAAGTACAGCCAAACCCAGAGGTCACACGGTCGATGCCTCATAAAGACGCATTCTTGTTTTCGCTGAACAGTCTTCGGCCGGACGCACAGGAGCAGTTCAACCCTTCAGTGAACGAACTGCTACCGACCTTTCTTGCTAGGCCTGGATTCCATGGCTGGGAGGATTGCAGCGACAAGCTACTCGCCCACTTGAGCGCCAAGCTCACACGGCGCGCGCAGGCAAAGGCGCTGAAAGGAACAAGCAAATCTATTGGGCAGCCAGCTACAGCACCCGATGCACTTTTCGCCTTTGACGGCCGCATGACTGAGGCGGAGCAAGATGCTGCCTTGAAAGCCCTCAATTCAACGAACAATCCACCAGAGGTTGTGCTCATTCGGGCAACCAAGGACGTCCGAGGATCATCTACAGGGTGGCGAGGCCGCGTTGCAAAGTTCATTCACAAGCTGGATATAAGCTTTGGCGACAAAAGACCAGGCATCGTTGTCGTACTCGACGAGCCCTACGCGATCCGAGCCCTTCAAGACGAGCTGACGGAGCACGCACGTAAGCGTGAGCGCCTCGGCGAGCGTGGAGTTAAAGCGCCATTCTTTCAAGTCCTAGGAGTTCCTTTTCTAGCCAAGTCCGAAGGACTGCTGTCACCTGGCGAGACTGAGCGGTCAAACCCTGAGCCGAGGAGTTTCGACGTGCACGTGGTAGATGGCGACAGTGCTAAGACTGTGCGACGCTTGTCTCGCCTTGCATCTTCTGCACACGGCGGCCGGGATGCCGCTCAACCAATTCTGGAGGCAATGCTCTACCTGACGAGAATTGGCGCGCTGCCTTGTGGTATCTCCGACCTTACAGATTATCTATCTGGGTCTGACATCTCAAGCGCGACCCGCGCGGCTTTCGATTGGCTTGGGCACGTTGCCGCGATTCGCGACTTTGAACGAGGCGGTGGCGTTCATGGCCAACGCGGAGAGCTCGAAGCCTGCATCACCGACGGCTCAAACCTGTTCGCCAAGTATCAAGCGGCGACGCCATTCGCAATGCGCCTTGCAAAGCTGGTTGAGTCAAGCGTTTGTGCGGGGCAGGCTATAGGCTTAGTGTTCGCTTCAAACCTAAACCGGCTGCTGGCTGAGCGCTTCCTTCGGCGGTACACAGGCTACGAACAGGCCGGCAAATTCGCCGACCTGGAGGCACACGTCCATTTCCTGACTGCAAGGCAGTTGGAGGAGCAGCGAGATTTGCTTGTGCAGAGGACCGTGGCGTTCGTCGGCCTTAACCAGGAAGCGTTGCGCTTTCTAATGACCGACAACGGCGTGCCTGATGGTGCTTCTGTCTTGATCACCCAAAGAAACGGCCAGGTTCTGCGCGCAGGTCTAGAGCCCATCTCGACCAGGTTTCCGGAGTTCGCTGCCTTCAAGCCCCGCATCGACGCCTTTCTCTCTAAGCTTGGGGACCTACCGGAAGACGCGTCGGTATTCAGCTCCGGCGATTACACCCTGCCAACGTTCCGGGTTGAGCTTGCTGCGGACGTGAGCAATGGCCCGGGTGAGATGGACCCGGATGCCTGGAAAATTTGTTTGGAAGGCGGTAGTGCACTCTATCGCCGCCCAACTCACCGAGTGTACGTCTACGACCCGAGCTCCCACCTCGCCACGGACCGAGGCTTCCGCTCCGCAGAGATCAGTTCGCTAGAGATCGGTGACAAGGTCTTCGTAATGTCAGGCGAGCTGCGGGAGATGGTCGAACAGTCACTGCGGGACGCGGGCGTACAGATTCAGACCGATAAGACTTTCGAAGGCGCACTTCGCACATATCACCAACAGGTCAGCGAGAAGCTTGCCAGTCGATTCACGGAGAAGACAAAGTCCGACCAGGTGCGGTCACTCCGTAAGGCCATGGTTGCTATCAATCCAGCTCTTGAGGCAGAGCTTCCATCGGAACAGGCCATGCGCCACTGGATTGACCTTGGCGCTTCGGCCAACACAGCCTTCGAGCAGCTAAAACCTCAGGCCCCGCTTAAAGAGGCTAACTTCCGAGCGTTCGCCAGCGCACTTGGCTTCTCGCCGCTCGAAGCTGCCTACCTTTGGCAGCGCGTCATCCTGGCCATTCGCAACTCGCGGCGTATCGACGGCCGGCACGTTTCGGACATCTACGCTTACATGCTTCTCCAGCCCGAGTCTGCGATGGTCCACTCAAGCATCACCCGCCAAACACTTCAGCAGCTGTTCGAGCGCGCTCGCGCCAACGTCTGGACAGTAGAAGCCGTCGGTCCCACCACGGAGACATCAAATTGACCGCTGTCACACTACGCTCTGACCCAGCCAAGATTTCCTCGACGTTGAAGGAAGCAGTAGTTGACGCCATCGTCAACATGACCTTCAGCCAAATCAGCGGGCAAGGCCAGGCCGGTCTCAACATTTACGGCGCCAGGCCGCGAATGCTGCTGAACTCGGGGTTCTTGTTGCCGCAACGCGCCCCGACAGGGGACGATGAAGTCACATCACCAATTTGGATCTCGTCTCATGGGCTCCAGGCCCAGCTCACCCAGGCGCCAGGTGCCTTGACGGTGAAACCAAAACTGTCGGTGTATGTCCGGGTGCTGCCCAACGTTGATGACCTGAGGCGCCCCAACTGTCAGCCAAGCTTCCTACTCAGAAAGGAGGTTTTCGAGGAGCTGAGAGCCGAACGAAACGCAAAGTTGGACGCTGAATGGGAAAAGGTTAAGGGCGCGCGCACCTCGAAGTTCAAACACCCTGAGTGGGCTGCCATCAGGGCGCGTATCGTGGATGAGGTCTACGTCGCCAAGGGCGTACCGCGACACATTCTCACGGCTTCAGTGCCGTCCGAAGAGCCTGGAGAAAACGATGACGGCGAGGGAACCAAAGAGGTTGCCGAGACCGGCGCAGCAGGTACGTTCCCCATCCGAGATGCGCATTTCGAACCGCTTACGGTTCCCCATAAATGGCTCCGTCTAGACATCGACCTGCCACCGCTGCAGTTGGACTTGGCCAAGTCGAGTGCCGAGCTTCAATGCGACATAGACGACCATTCGGCGCGAATGAATGCGACCATAGCCGAGAGGCTGAGGACATGGGCAGATAGTGACGACCCGAACATTGGCGGGAAGGCTTGGGGATATCGCCGGCTGTTGACCATTCCGGCAAGCCAATACCACGACTGGCCAACGTTTCTTGAGAACGTCCGCAAGTCGTCGCTACCCGTTGCGTTACCCACAGTGGAAGTCAGCTGGGGCATTGAGCTTTCGCAGGACTGGCTTGAGTCGAGCAAGCGAAATCTCTACCTGACGCTTGAAAACACCAGCAAGCCGCCAACGAAGTATCTGGACGAAACAGATGAGGCGGTCTTCCTCGTCTCCCTGGTGGCGGAACTACCGAAGCCACTGCACCATCCCTTGAAGCTCGAGCGCATCGAGCCGTCATATCGCCTCAACCGCTATCTCAGCTACCCTGCTCTCGGCCACAACGGAGGTGTCCAGTCCAGCAGTTCGGATGACGTCATCACACTTGAAACCACGTGGTGCCCTCGGTTCGTTCAGCCACGCATCGTGCCGACGACCGTGCGAGGAGTGACACGCCATGTGCGAACACTAAGTCAGGACAACAGCCTCGACGGTCTGCGACCTCTGGTCCCCGCAATGCAGGCCTGGCTAGATGGTCTACCACTCGCGGTCGACCTTGCCGCAGGGTTGGCAACCGCTGACATCGAAGGCATTGATCGGGAGCGGCTTGCTTTCAGCAAGGATTTGCTGAAATGGGCCGGTGAGCTCAAGGCAGTCGCTGCTGGACTTGCCATCCTCGAAGAATCTAGGGGTGCTTGGACCGCCAGAGGCGCGCAGACGAGCAACCCCAAAGCAGTCGTCTACGAAGCATGGCTGGCCATGAACGAGGCGATGGCTGACTTCATGAAGGCCCGGTTCCGGAATGACGACAGCGAATGGCGCCTCTTTCAGCTTGCATTCATCCTGGCAAACCTATCGTCCCTGGCCTCGCGCGTTCCCGAGTTTAGACACCACTACGATTGCAAGCGGGACGACGCCGTCACCCTGCTCTACTTTGCGACGGGCGGCGGCAAATCTGAAGCCTTCTTTGGACTGCTCGTTTTCAACCTCTTGTTGGACCGTTTGAGGGGCAAGCATACAGGCATCACAGCCCTGATTCGGTATCCTCTACGGCTTCTAACCATTCAGCAAGCCCAGCGCTGTGCGAAGGTTCTCGCCAACGCAGAACTTGTTCGCCGGCAGCGCGGCTACCCAGGTTCACCGCTATCCATCGGGTTCTGGGTTGGCAGCGGCGGCTCGCCAAACAAGCATTCGGCGAGGGGCGTTGACCACGTGCCTACAGTCGATGACTCGCCTCCAACGCCTACGGTTGAAGCAAAACTTATCGACGAAGACAGTCACTATGGCGCAGCTCTCCGCGCTTGGCGCAAGCTTCCGCGATGCCCCTTCTGCAACTCCAATGTTGCACTGCGTCGCCTCGACGAGGGTGGTGATCACGTTCTCGGACACGTGTGCACCGACTTAGCCTGCCCTTCCAACGGCGGTCGGTGGATGCCGCTGCCCTTCTACATCGTAGATGAAGACATCTACGACCTTGCGCCGTCGGTCTTGCTCGGCACAGTCGACAAACTTGCTCTGATCGGGCATTCGGAACGAACCATTCGGCGCATATACGGAATGTTTGGCGCAGCCCCTTGGTTCAAACCTGCGAGCCACAGGCTGTATGTGCCGACGGCAAAGGAACTGGCAGAATCCCCCAAGGCAAAAGGCATGGTTGGACTCTATCCCGCCTACGCAGATGGTCAGAAGCTTTTCTTCGATCCATTCCCAAGTCTCATCATCCAGGACGAAGCACACCTGCTGGACGAGTCGCTGGGCACCTTCGCCGGATTATTTGAGTCCACGCTCGACGCTGTATTCTCCCAGCTTGGTAGGTCGCTCTCTGAGGTGGTTGCACAGGACGCTGACGGCAACCGCCGACGGCCGAAGGTCATTGCAGCATCGGCCACCGTTTCCGAACCGCAGAGGCAGCTCGAACACCTGTACCAGCGTTCAATCCCAGCCACGCAGTTTCCCGAGCCAGGCCCGTCGCTTTACGAGTCGTTCTACGCAGAGCCTCAACGCGCTCGCGCTGAAGAAGTAGACCGGCTAGCCCTGCCGGATGTGGAAGTCGCAAGTCGCCAAGCGCGGGTCTACACGGCGTTCATGACCAACGGGAAGCCGCACACGGCCACTAGTGTGGCCGTTCTCAGCGGGTTCCATCTCGTCATAACCCAGCTCTTCGATGCGCTGACCATGAGCAACGGCAGCGAGTTGCAAGCAACCAAGACGCTCCTGCAGGACCACATCCGCCCCGGTCCGCTTCGTGAGCTTCACACCTCTGCCATTGCTAATGCTAGCTCGTCGGATCTCGCAACCACAGTTGACTTGCACCGCATTGCACTGACGTATGTGACAAACAAGAAGGGCGGTGACCAGCTTATGGCGGCGGAGGCTGAGGAGACTCGCAAGCGCCACCAGAACATCGGCATCCCTCTTGACGCTATCGACACACGCCTCATCACCGGCTCCGTTGAGCAAGGTGAGATTCAGGGTGTGGTTGACACCGCGCAGTACCGGGTCAAGGAAGGTGAGCCATTCCCTCCACTGCGGGATCAACTGAGGTCGGTTATTGCGACGTCGGCAATCTCCCACGGCGTCGACGTCGATGAGTTCAACTCGATGTTCTTCGCTGGCATGCCATCGGACATTGCCGAGTACATCCAAGCTTCCTCGCGAGTTGGACGGACACACATAGGTTTCGTCGTACTGATTCCGACCCCGCAACGTCGGCGCGATAGACACATCGTCCATATTTTCGACGTGTTCCATCGCTTCTTGGAGCGCATGGTACAGCCTGCGGCAATCGACCGCTGGGCCGAACGGGCAATCGAGCGAGTGTTCCCGTCGCTGTTCCAAGCGTACCTGCTCGGCGTCGTCCCGAGCCGAGAACTCATCTCGCTCCCGCCGGACAAGAAGGCAGAGACACCGGACTTCTCGTACATCCCCAACGTTCGTCGAGAGCTGAACAAACGCGGCGACGCGTTCATCCACGAGATTAACAAGTTCATAGAGCTTGCAGTGGGTCTCCAAGGGGGCTTTGCACCAGAAGGTGAAGACCACTACAAGCGCAAGATTGACGAAAGAACACGCACCCTCATCGTCAACGCGTGGGGTACGCCGCTGTGGGGTAGCGGTCAGATGGGCAACTACTTTCAGGCGCAGACCGACCCGATGCTCAAACCTATGAATTCCCTACGCGATGTTGACCAGGGAGGGCGCATCCAAATGTCGCCCAAGGACAGCAATGGCGACATGCAAAGGCCGGACGACGTTCATCGGGTGATGGACTTGATTCGCAATGGAGTCGCAGACAACGACGGTAGCGGAGCATAAAAATGAAAAAGGCAGGCGGATATTTTGGCAGTGACGAAGAGACTGCTGGTAGCGGCGCTCCCACCATGGCGCGCTCACGCGGTCAGCTCGGGTCGTCCTATGCTCCAGGTGCCTTCTTCACTTTCGAGGGTGGGCTGGGATCCTGCATCGCCATCCCTGATCTCGATTCGAAGGTGGACGAGGCCCCCATTGACGACCCGACCAAGTCGCAAATTCTTCTTCGCCTTCGCGAAATCTGGCAGACCTGGTTTACCAGGGGCTTCGCCTTGAACGAGACTGACCGCATCATCGACCCGCGGCAGTGTTTGGATGAAGCGCTCATCAGGGGCGGGTCGGTAGCGCCCCTCGGGGGCCACCAAGTGGAGTTCGTCAGTCCACTTCGTATTGGATACGCGCCGGCGCCGCTCACCTTAGTCTGCAACAAGTGCCAGACATTCAAGAGCTTTCGCTCGGCATACGGAATGTCCGCAGGTTTGGAAGCTCTGAAAAAGTTGAAGTGCGAGACGACCGAAAAAAAACGGGCCTGCCAATGGCGGCAACTCGACGTCATTTTCGTCCATTGGTCTGGCGATTGGATGCCCGCTACACCTGGTCGCTGGGAGTGGAATGATCGCACGGGTCAGCCCTGGCTATCGGGTGAGCGCTGCGCCATGTGCGATGGAGATGAGTTCAAGCTCAACACCGCATCACCGCGCATTGGTCAGTGGCACTTCTACTGCGCCAAGCCTGGGTGTGGCTATAAGGCAAGCGATGAATGGCGGCAGAACGACCAGTTCACCACTGCCATCCTCCGCACCGACGCTGGCAAGCGAAACAGCGAGCGCCGCATGGAGCCAATTTCATATAGGGCGTCATCGGCCTTCTATGCTCAGTCAGAGCAGTTCGTTGTCTTCGCCAAGAAGGACCACAAGCTGCTCTCACTACTGGAGCCGGAACGCCGTGCAGAGCTTGAAGAATTCATCGCAACGAAATACCGATTGAGCGGCGGCAGCTACACACGCGATGAAATGAAGTCCGTACTGCTGACGGCCGGTCACGCCGGTGAATGGCAGAGCATGGAAGCGTATGAGCGCATGCTGAACATGGCGGAGTCATCCAAGGACTCTGCGATGGTGAGCATGGTGACCGCCGAGATACAGAAGCTCGTTGGGCGGTGGACTTCGAGTGACCCTTCTCTCCTGCCACCAAAGACCGAACTTCCTTCCGGCATCGTTATGCAGATCGCGATGCGCGCCGAATATACAAGCCGCTACGACCCGTTCGTGCTGGCGGTGGAGCATGAGGCGCTTTGGCGCGGAAAGCTGTCCGCTCCCGCCGAGGCTGGCCGCTCTCCATTTGTCCGATTCAATCACCTGGACAACGATCTTGCACCCAAAGACGCTGGCGCCAAGAAGCGCCAAGAAGACGAAACCACAGCGCTCATGCGCAAACTGGGGCTCGCTGAGCTGGGACTTGTTCGGGAATTTGAGCTGTGTCGCTTCACGCACGGCTACTCGCGCGTCTCGCCTATCCCGACGATGGAGAAGCGCAACCAGTTGATGCCGGTTCGCCTGAAGCTGTTCGATCCTCTCCGAAGTGGAAAGCGCCCCATTTACGTGGTCACGCAGGAAAACGAAGCGCTCTATGTCCAGCTTGATCCACAGCAAGTTTTTGAATGGCTCACTGAGGTGGGCGTTCATGACATGCCAGATTGGAAACCAGCGGATGGCATCCTCTTTGGAGGCAAGCTCCTTGAAACGGCCCAGCCCTTCGGACGCTACTTTTCGAGGCTACGTGAAGAAGACGCGTCGACCTATCGGTACGTCTACACGCTTCTCCATACCTACGCGCACACGTTCATGAAGAACGTCGCGGAGTTGTCCGGCCTCGACCTTGGCTCCATGGGGGAGTACATATTCCCGGCCGACCTCGCGTTCGTCGTCTATCGCAATGGAACGACGATGGACCTCGGCAACCTCTCCTCGTTGTGGCGAAACGAGAACAACCGATTCTTGAGGCGCCTGCTTGAAGCGTCTTCGCACCGATGCAACTCAGGCCGACTCTGTGATGTAGGAGGAGGCGCGTGTCCAGACTGCATCATGGTGCCTGAGACTTCGTGTATTGCCGGCAACCAACTCCTTTCAAGGGCGGTGCTGAACGGAGGGCCGGCGCCACGCGAAGACCGCACGCATAAGGGCCAGCGCATAACCGGATTCCTTGAGGTCGTGAACCATGGAACTTCGCCCTGAGGTTCTCCGAGCGTTTGAGGCGCTTGCTGTGGCCAGTGACATTGCGGGCAGGTGTAACCAGCCTTCATGGCTGCGGAGGTACGTGATGTCGACCTGACCAGGCTCAGTAAAAGTACACTGGCGCAGCAAGCGGTTGGGCGCCACGACAGCTGGTTTTCCTCTACCTATGCCGAGGCGGCAGCAGCAGTCGGCCTGCGAACGTAGCTGTCAGCTTGAGAAATCCGGCCGTCCACGCAGTGCTACCCGCAGCGCTCGCGCATGTCCAGCGTGAGCTTGCGGTACCGTACGATTCTCCCTTTCACCTTCACACGCACGTCACACCCACCATGCTGACCTTTGATGAAGCGCTTGCCACTCTTCCTGCCGAAATATCACCAACCGTTCTGCTGGGCAATGGGTTCTCTCAAGCTTGGAACGCTGCGATCTTCAACTACGCGAGCTTGTTTCAGGTAGCGGACTTCGGCGACCGCGATGTTCAGATAAGGACGCTCTTCGAGCGTCTGAACACCTGGGACTTTGAAGCGGTAATGCGAACACTCCTGTCTGCGGAGCTGGTCGCTGATGTGCATGGACTCGATCAAGGCTTCATTGACACGATCAAGCGAGATCAAGTCACCCTCAAGGAAGCGCTTCTGACGGCAGTGTCTGACAATCATCCGGGTCTACCGAACGAGTTGACAACGGCCCAGTACGAATCTGTGCGAAGGTTCCTCAGCCGCTTTAGCCAGATCTTCACCGTTAACTACGACTTGCTGATGTATTGGGCGCGAAATCAGGATCTGGAGCCCGCGTGGGAAACTGACGATGGGTTCCGCGCAGAGAGGCAGTGGAAAGGGTACGGGACCGCGCAGGCCATCTACTTTCTTCATGGTGGCCTCCACCTATATGAGGTTTCTGCGGGTGTTCGGAAGCACGCCTATACAGGTGTAGTGGGCGGTGGAATCGTCGGTCAAGTGCGAGAGAACCTAAACATGGCACCACCGCGATTTCCACTGTTTGTAGCCGAACCGACCCATCAGAAGAAGAAGGAAAGGATCGATCGTAGCCCCTATTTGTCCTACTGCCTACGAGCATTGGCAAACGTTGTGAGGCCGATTTTTATCCTTGGGCACTCGATGGACGAGAACGACGCGCACATCTTTGAAGCAATCCGCAAATCGCCTTCGCAACAGATATTTGTTAGTGTCTTCGGCGACGAGCACAGCGAGGGGAACCGTCGATTAATCGCGAACGCAAGAGCGCATCTTGGCGGCCTCAATAAAGCCATCTACTTCTTCGACGCTAACACCGTCGCAGCATGGGGCTGAGGCCGTCGGACTGATTTGCCCCGAAACGGTCAGTCATCGGCGTCCGCAGATGGCCGATAGCTGACCAAGGTTGTGCTCGAGCTGAGCGGCAGCAACCGCTGCAGAGCCGAAGTCCAACTATGCGCCAAGCCCCCTGTCTACTTGGTGTGAGTAACGACTGGGCGACTGCCCGACATGCCGGGAGAAGGCCACGCTGAAGCTGCTCGTCGAGCCATACCCCACGCGCTCGGCGACCTCGGCAACAGCCATGCGATCCCGGTGCAGCAGTCCCTTGGCAATCTCCATGCGCCAGCCGAGCAGGTAATCCATCGGCGTGGTGCCGACAATGCGTGTGAAGCGGTCGAAGAATGCCGAGCGGGACAGCGCAGCGATTTCTGCCAGTTGACCCACGGTCCAGGTTCGCGTCACATCCGCATGCATCTGCTGGAGAGCCGGAGCCAGACGCACATCCCCTAGCCCACGCAGCAGACCCGGGGGTGCACTGCCCGCGGTCGTCCAGCGCATCGCTTCAATGAGCAGCATGCCGACGAGATGCGACAGCATCAACTCATTGCCTGGCTTGGCGTCTTGGTACTCGTCGCCCACCATGCGCACCAGTTGCGCCAGCCGTTGCGAACCCTTCACGTGGACCACCCGTGGCAACAGGGAAACGAGCAGCTTGGGGTCTGCGCCATCGAACAGGAAGGCGCCACCCAGAGAGCGCATGTCTGGCTCGCCCGCCAGGTCGCCGTGGCGCCGCTCACCATTGCCACCGGGCACAAGCTTGGGGTCAATGTGAACGGCCGGCGCAGGGCCGAAGCTGGAGATGGTGAAGGGCGGGGTGGACGGCAGGAGCACGAAGTCGCCGGCGCTCAGCGTCACGGGTGCGTGCCCGTCGACCGCCAGCAGGCAAGCGCCGTCCAACATGATGCAAAAGCTGGGCTGGCCGTACTCGGCATACCGCACCGCCCACTCGCCCTTGCCGCTGATGAGGTTGGCAAAGACGGCGCGCGGCTGCAGCAGCCGAACCACTTCCGTGAGCGGGTCACTCATGGCCCGGATCCTCCATGGATTGGACGATGACTAAAAAAAGATGGATTGTCTCAGGTATCAAGTCCGGTTTTGCGTCGATATCGTGAGGTCTTCTCTCACCCCATCACAAGGACATCGACATGAAAACCGTGCTGATCACCGGCTGCTCCTCAGGCTACGGCCTCGAAACCGCGCGCCACTTCCTCGCTCAGGGTTGGCGCGTCATCGCCACCATGCGCACGCCCCGCACCGGTCTCCTGCCGGCGTCGGATCACCTTCGCCTGCTTGCACTCGACGTGACCAAGCCCGAGAGCATCGCCACAGCCATCGCGGCCGCCGGCCCCATTGACGTCCTCGTCAACAACGCAGGCATCGGCGTCGTGGGCGCCTTCGAGGCGACGTCGCTGGAGATGGCGCGGGAGGTGTTCGAGACCAACACCTTCGGTGTGATGGCCATGATGCAGGCCGTCATCCCGCAATTCCGCGAGCGCCGCTCGGGCGTCATTGTCAACGTGACGTCCAGCGTGACCCTGGCGCCCATGCCTTTGGCCGGCGTGTACACAGCCAGCAAGACCGCCATCACGGGCCTGACCGGCTCTGTGGCCTTCGAACTCGCAGCCTTCAACGTGCGCGTCAAGCTCGTCGAGCCGGGCTATGCTCCAACCACCCGTTTCGCCGAGAACGGCGCTGCTCGCATTCAGGGCCTGATCCCGGAGGCGTATTTGCCCTTCGCCAGCCCCATCTTCGCGGCATTCACCCAGCCTGCGGCAGTCACGACCGAGCAGGACGTGGCCCGGGTGGTCTGGCAGGCCGCCAACGACCCCTCGGAACGCCTGCGTTTTGCAGCCGGGGCCGATGCCGTCGCCCTTGCCAACGCGGCCTGCTGAGTTGTCGTGCAGCCCCAACCCGCGGAACTTTCTCAGCCTTTAGCACTCTTTCCCCAGGAGTGCTAATATTGACCGGAGAAGGAACCGTAAGGAGCCATTCATGACCGTGACGACTGCCATTGCCCCCCGCGACCCCTGGAGTGTGGTGCCCTCTTTGGGCAATCTGGACGCCTACATCCGTAGCGTGCAGGCCATTCCCATGCTCGACGCCGATGAGGAGCAGGCCCTCGCCCGCCGTCTGAAGGACCACCAGGACCTGCAGGCTGCCTCCAAGCTGGTGCTCTCGCACCTGCGTCTGGTGGTGTCCATCTCGCGCCAGTACGTGGGCTACGGCCTGCCCCAGGGCGACCTGATCCAGGAAGGCAACGTCGGCCTGATGAAGGCCGTCAAGCGCTTTGACCCGGATCAGGGCGTGCGCCTGGTCAGCTACGCCATGCACTGGATCAAGGCCGAGATCCACGAGTACGTGCTCAAGAACTGGCGCATGGTCAAGGTGGCCACCACCAAGGCCCAGCGCAAGTTGTTCTTCAACCTGCGCTCGCTCAAGCATCAGTTCAAGGGTGCCGCCGATGACCAACACGTCGGTCGCGCCGGTCTGAGCGAGGCCGAGATCCACCGCATGGCCACCGAGCTCAATGTGCGTCCTGAAGACGTCATCGAGATGGAAACGCGCATGGCCGGGGGCGATGTGGCCCTGGAGTCG
>Ga0209066_10003089_pt1 | contig 19418 bp, 27 predicted proteins | sample All_14_2_FD_187198 | JGI IMG/M metagenome (GOLD analysis project Ga0209066, IMG submission 187198) | Freshwater microbial communities in response to fracking from Pennsylvania, USA - Allegheny Zone_MetaG_DW_15 (SPAdes) (version 2) ... | reverse complement strand
CTTCTATCATGCTCCCGACGAGCGGTTTTGGTCCAGCCCATGTGATCTCCGTGGTCTTCGCAACCCCCGGTGAATCACAAGCTGCTGAAATCGCTCAACCTAATTTTCGGTCGGGCTCTAATAGATCGTCACGATTTTCGCCCGGAACTGGATGGTGAGCATAAGAACCTCGCAAGAAATGGCGGGATTGCGTCCAACGATGGACCGTCAGCGATCAGGAAACGCCGGCGTTGAACCGCTCGAGCCAGCTTCCGATGGTCGGGAGTTGATCGGGCGGCAGCCTCGCCACGACGTCGAGGAAGCCGATGAGATCGGTGGACGCTTAGGCAACGATATGATCGAACTCGTCGGGATCGAGCAGGCGCCGGTCGCAGATGAACTTCGTCATCGAGCCGGGCCGCACCTCCCATTCGCGAAGACTTTGCGTCGAGGAGTGCCAGAGTCATTCGCAGCTGCGCTAGCGTGGCGCCGCCCGGGTCAGACCTATCCGGAAATCCGCTTCAGCATGTCCGCCGGCGTCAGGATCGTAATCGCTGGCAATCCCTGAATGTCCAGCAAATCCCTGTCGCCACTCACAAGCCAACGGGCCGATCCGGCAATGGCGGCGCGGATGAACATATCATCATCCGGATCTCGGCTGCTGACCGGAAGAGCATCGTCATTCAGTTCCACCCAGTCGGCGATTGCACTGAAATCGTGTAGAATCTGATTTCGACGCTCGATGGTCAGATATCTGTCGAATTTCGGACGCCAAAGACGGGAACGAAATTCCTCGAAAGTGGCCTCGGCGAAGATCAGCCGGGCATGGGCGATCACCCAGAGCGTCACCCTTGCGGGGGTCGAATCTGCTGAAAGCGCGGCGCTGATGAGGACATTCGTATCGATAACGAACCTGTCACCCTTCATCGGACAGCAGACGCTCCAGTTCGCTATCGGTAAGGCCCTTCTTCGCGGCCTCGTTGGCGGTTTCGCGTAGCGTGCTGGCGAGCCTGTCCGCGTAGAACGCCCGCATGGCTGCATAGTCTTCCGGGGAAACCATCACACCCACAACCCGATTGCGGCGGGTTACGCGCACCGGCTCGCGCTGTACGCGGTCGATAAGTTCGCCGAAGCGGGTCTTGGCTTCGTTGGCGGTGATGGTCTGCATAGCTGCCTCCATTCGACCGAATTGATCGAATCGTTCGATTCACTATCTAAGAAGGAGAAGCCTGTCTTTCAAGCGGTCTGTGCGCCGGCGCTTGCGCGCGCGCCGTGCATGACGGCGCTACCAGCAGTCCGAAAAATCGGGAGCCAGCTGATAGGCGCTGTCCCTACCCGCGACGGCAATATGTCGATGTCAGAAGAGGGCATGATCACACTCCATCGCTATGGATAGATGACGCCAAAAACGCCATCCGTTCCGCATCGCTGGCGAGGGTGACGAAACGGTCTTCAGGGCGAAGATAGACGACGACATACCGCCCGCGCTCGCATAGTCGCCGGATGTTGGCGCGACTGCCCTGACTCGCTCCGTCCCATATGACGAATCCGACACCGGCGAGGCGGCACATTTCCCGATCTTTTGCGCTATGGAAGGCGCGCGTGCCCGCAGGAGCATCTGCTCGGATCTGCCGGACCGGCCATATGCCGATATTGTGCCGGGGGACGGAACCTCCGCAGAAGATCGTGACGTGACGCACACCGCAATCGGCAAGAAATCGTTGGACGGCCGCATCCGCGCCAGGGGCGTCGCCGATCACGACGGGTAACTCCTTGTCGATGACGGCGCCGAGCCGCTTCATTACGCTGGCCGGAAGCTGTCGGATGGAGAGCGATCCGGAGATGAATATGGGCGGCGTGGATACGCGATGGTATGTGGCAGAATCGCTGGCGGTCATGGCAAGCTCCCAGGGAAGTTCACCGCCAGCCCCTCCTACTCCCCTCCTTGCGGGCCCTTTCGCAATGGCCGATCCTGTGGTCCCCTCCGAGGGCGCGCGCATATCTTGCCGGCGCGATCCCGTCATTCTCGATGTTGCGCGATGATCCGTCGGGCGAGCACCTCGATTTCCTGACGATCGGCGGTTTGCGTGCAATCGCCCGGATAGACGATGAGATCGTCCGCCGCCGCGCTGCCCTTGCTGATGTATATCCGCCAGACATTCCGGCGAATTTCTGCCTGCTCACGCGCTTCGGTCAGAGGATTTAACAGGTCCGCCCACTGGCGCCGGTCGGGGTCATCGGAGAGATCGGTCCAGTCACTCAACATCCCCCAAACGGTATAGCCGTCGATCTGGGCATGATGCTCGCGCGCTGCACGCCGCTCGGCCTCGCGTTTCGGTGCGTCGCGTCTTGCCTTGGCCTCCGCCTGTTTCCAGCGGACCGACGACAGACCCTGTTCGAGGCCCTGGATGACGCCGGCCGCCACGGCTTCCTGTCGCTTGGGCACGATATAAGAGTGGTGCGCGGCCGCAATCTGTTCAGCGCCGTATCGCGCGAGCGCAAGCAATGCCTGCAGTTCGGTCTTGCTGAGAGTGACCCGAAGGCCGCTCGCCATCGCGTGCGTTTTCATGGGCGGCGTTCCTTGTGCCAGGGTTTGAGGCCCGCGAGCGGGAGCTTGTATTCCCGCGCGGTGTGATGACGCTCCTCGGAAAAGAAGCCCCAATGGCCGGTCGATGAATATCGCAGGAAGAAGAGCTTCTCGTTTTCCTCGGTCCTGATCCACATACCCGGCTCGATCGGGTATCGATCGGCAGCGTTCATTGGCGCCTCCTTGACGATAGGATTTGTCTCAGGCGACGTGCAGAACGAGATTTTCGTCCCTCGCCGGCCGGGTCTCCGTGACGCGGAACGGCTGGAGCGGGCTGCCGGTGCGGATGACATACTGGTTGCGGCCGGTGGCGGTGCGGCGCTGAATCGCGCAGGCATATGCGTGCTCGGCGCTCGCCAAACGCTCGCGAAGGGGAGAGAGTTGGGCCATGATATCCTCCATGATGTTGAGGTGAGGCAGCTTTGCTGCCCGGTAGGCAGGCATAGCCGATGCGGGATCAGCCTTGTCGGGACGGGCCTTCCTGATCGTCGGAGGCAACCGGGCGACCGATGCTGTCGATCACGATGCGAGCCGATTTCTCCCAACCGGCCTGATCGAGGATATCGGCGGCTTCCATCCTGGCAGCATCGAGTTCGCTCTGGGTAGAAACGAGCGCTACTCGCCTGAGCGCGCTAAGCGCCAAGTGCATCTCGATCATGGGGAGACCGCCTCCACGGCGATGCGGAAGGCGGAATGATCGTCCAGAACGAGGTAGATTTGCGTGCCCATTTCGATCTCGCAGATCGCGAGGCTGTCGATATTGGCGCTGGTTCCGTAAACTTCCGAGATCACATGCCGCGGGCGGTCATTGGCACAATCGCCGCCCTCGTCACACTTTTGGGCATGGGTTTCCAGCAGCTCGGAGATCAGAGCAGCAATCGTGCTGGAGCGGGTCGGATTGTCGCTGCCGCTGTCGGTCCTGTCGATTACCTCGCGCAGAATCGGCGTCAGCGCGTCATTGATCTGGAAAAGCAGATCCGACCTTTCACTATCGCGAAGACCGTCCAGCACAGTGTCGGGAATGAGGTCGTTGACCGCATGGGTAGCGTCATCGACCAGCGCGTCGAATTGATCGTCGTTCATCGAAAATCTCCTTCGCGGGCGCGACCGGACGCGGCGCACGAGGTGTCCGGTGCTATGTCGGGGATGGACGGATTGTTGGCGGCCTCAGAGCCGCTTCATCATCCTGGCCCGGACGCTCTCGATCCATTGCGCCGGGTTGCTATGGTGGTCGAGGCACTCCTGCGATCGCGCGAATACCCTCTCGGTATCCGGCTCGATCATATCGAGCGCGTCGCCATATTCGGGGTGATGCGCGCCTTTAGGCTCGGCGCTTATGATCCCAGGCTCGCCGCGATCTGCGATGAAGAGCGGATATCGGTTTTCCAACAGCACAAGCGTAACCTCGACCGAGCTATCCTCGATCTGGAGGCAGGGCGGGCTTTCACCCGGATCGAAGATCATGCGAATGCATTCCCCGATGTCGGGATCGTCCTCGGTCCCGTACATCTCCTCGAAGTCGCCCTGATCGGCTGTGCCGTTCTGCTCCTCGTAGGTCCCGTATGCGTGCTGCCAGAGCTCCTTGGCGTCGAACACCTCGACATGGAGGGTGACGCGTGCGTTGATGCGTTCCGCCATGATCATGCTCCTGCCCGCAAGGTTTGCAGCGTCTCCTTCATGAGCCACCGGGTCGAGCCGCCGAATATCTCGGTATCGGTGACGACATAGTAGCCGCCTCCGAAACCGTCAGCGATGTCCTTGTCGGCCACCTCCGCCCATTGAAAGCCGAACGGCAGCGCGGATTTGCAGACTTTCTGGATCAGCGATGCGAGGGCCGGAACGTCGGCTTCATGGCCGCTGATGAACGCGAACTGTGTCTTGGCCTCCGGGTCGCCTTGAATGATGAGATCGGCATCGAACTCGGGAAAGCCCGGATCCGACCAGAGATCGAGAAAGTCCGCGAAAGGATCTTCCTCCTCCGGTTTGTTCGGGAAGGTGTTCCTGAATCCCTCGCTAAGCGACGCGTAATAGGTCTTCACCGCTTGCATCCCGTTAGAGCCCGACCGAAAATTAGGTTGAGCGATTTCAGCAGCTTGTGATTCACCGGGGGTTGCGAAGACCACGGAGATCACATGGGCTGGACCAAAACCGCTCGTCGGGAGCATGATAGAAGAGGGCTGCGCTACGCAAGCGACTGCACCGACGGGGAATGGGCGATCGTCGCCCCGCTACTGGCTCGCACAACAAAGGTAGGTCGCCCGCGGCTGCACCGGGGACGGGATCTGTGGAATGCAATCCAGTATCTCGCGGCGACGGGGTGTCAGTGGGCGCAACTGCCCAGGGACTTTCCGCCGTTCACGACCGTGCAGTACCATTTCTACCGGATGCGTGACAGCGGCCTGCTCGACGCGATCAACGCGGTGCTGGTGGCAGCCACGCGGGTTGCGGAGGGCCGCGAGGCCGAACCGACCGCGGGCATCATCGACAGCCAGTCGGTGAAGACCACCGAGGCGGGCGGGCCGCGCGGCTATGACGCCGGCAAGAAGATCAAGGGTCGCAAGCGCCACATCGCGATCGACACGGCCGGCAACCTGCTCGACGCCCTGGTCCACCCTGCCGACATCCAGGACCGTGACGGCGCACCAGACCTCATCGAGCGCTGCCGGGATGCATACCCCACGCTGGCCCGCTTTTTCGCCGATGGCGGCTATGCCGGCCAGAAGCTGGAAACCGCCATCGCGCACCTCGACCAACTCGCCATTGAGATCATCAGGCGCTCCGATGCCCGGCGCTTCGTCGTCCTGCCCCGCCGCTGGGTGGTCGAGCGCACCATCGCCTGGCTCAACCGATGCCGACGCCTCGCCAAGGACTGGGAGGCATCAATCGCTTCCTCCGAAGCATGGCTCGTCATCGCTTCCATCAGGAGAATGACCCGCCGTATCGCCAAGCTCGAATTATGAGTCGGGCTCTTAGACGAGAGTTCGGCGAAGTCGCTGGACAGTTGGGTCGATACGGCGAAGCATTCCTTGAGCAGGATTGCTTCCTGCGGCATCAGCGGAATGGCGAACGCCGTTTGCAGATAGTGATTGGCCATCTTTCAGCTCCTGGATGGAAAGGATGGAACAGCACCCGGCAGGCTAGATCGCCGGCCCGGACGGCAGCCGGTGGTCGATCTCATCATCGGTAAGGCGTTCGAGCAGTTTCAAAGCGGAACCGCCGTCCGGTTCACAAATGACGATCGTGCGTTTGCCCCGGTCTTCCGGGGGCCACGCATCGGGATCGGCCTCGCCTGCAAGACCACGAAAATCAGCGTGCGTGCGCGACCAGATCAGTTCGAGCTTCTGCTCGCGGTTCATGCCCCGAGCGGCGGCTGTCTCATGGGCTATGATTGCCGCCCGCATCGCGTCGGGGCTATGGCGATCTCCAAGATTGCAATAACCGGTAAACCAGCGCTTGCGTCCGATCGTGATGGCGAAGAAGACCGAACCGACGAAACCGGCCTTGAGTTCAGACCAGGCGAACATCCCGGCGCGCATGAAGAGCGGCGGCAGTTCCCCGAGCATGGATTCGTAGGATTCGAGTTCAATCTCGAACCATGTATTCTCAAATGCCTTCCCCGAAATGCGATCCTCGAACGGGCAATCGGGAACGCGGTTGAACAGTTCGAACATCTGCTCGCGCGTCGCGACGCCGTCGAAAATCTTCCTGAATGGCAGAGCCTGGGTCATGGGACGATTCCTCATGGACATGGCGTGCCGCGGCGCGCGTGATGACGCGCCGGGCAGGCCGGAAAGAGAATGGGTTATTCGGCGGCGCTGAGAGCGGCCTCGTCGTCATTGTCCGCGAAGCTGGCCTCGACCAGATAATTGACAGCCTGCATCCGGATTGCCCGATCCTTGGGGATCAGCCAGGCGACATGCTCGCGGATCGCCTCGCGGACTCGTTCGAGGACCGCGGCATCTTCGCCGAGCAGCAACATGTTCGCGGTAAAGCGCGCCTGCATGTCGAATGCCGCCTGCTGGGTATGATAGCTGTCGGCATCACAATCGTCGACGTGGTAGAAGCAGGCGGCTTCGAGCAGCCAGGCGAGTTCGCTGGGTGTGATCGTACAGTCGGCGCTGAGCAGGATGGCGACGTTCTCCAATTCGGTCGAGCAGTCATCGGGAACGATCAGCACATCCGCAGGCAGCGAGAGGATTTCGGCAGGTTCCTCGGAAACGGCTGACGCCTGCATGGCGATTTCGAGTTCGATCGCGTCGACGCGCCCGGAGACCAGGACCTGCGACAGCTGCGTATCAGCCGCATAGTCGAAGACGTCGCCCTCGCCCCGGTCGACCCGGAAGGACCATCCGAGCACGCGCGGAAGTTGATCATACCAGGCGTATCCCGCGAAATCGTCGACGGGCTCGACCGGGGTCGCGCCGTGCAATTGTCCCGACGCGAGGGCGCGCGCGGCGCACTGCTCGATATGGGCCTGGTCGGTCGGCATCAGGATCATCGGTTCACCCGCCACCCGCTCGCCGAACATGGTGCTATCCGCTTCCGCGGTGCGCGGCGTCCAGGCCGAGAGCCAGGGCGCGGCTTCAGGGAGGAACACGCCGAGCGCCTTGGCCCGCAGCCAATGGGCATGGGACAGCCGATGGTGACCCTTGTGGGCGATAGTGCGGAAGATCGCCGCCTCGCAGGCCTCGTGCAACGCCTCGAGCGCGGGCCCCTGCACCATTTCCTTGCGTGCAGGTAGCACGAGTTGCAGGTGGCCTGCATCTATGATGTCGACCTTGGCATACCAGCCAGGATCTCCATCCCCGTCATGGATATGCGGCAGCCGGCAAGGCACCGTGAGACCATGGAAGTTGATCCGCGCCAATTCGCGTGGAACATGAATGGTGTCGCTGTAGATGCCGATGTTGCACCCGTTCCATTTCTCGACGCGCGCCGCACCGGCGAGGAAGCTTTCGTGGGGTTGCCTCTTGCCGTCGAGCCAGACCGGCACCGGGCAGAAGCGCGCGGCGTCCTTCACTGCCTGCTCGAGTGCGTTCACCCAGTCTTCGGCCATGTCGACCTCGATCTCGGTGCCCTTGTCGATGGCCGTCGGCGCAAGATCGAGCGGCATGCCGCTTTCCCAGGCGTCGGGGGTGATGGTCACCTGCCAGGCCGCGTCCAGTTCGGCCGCGTGGGAACGGACCGTGACATGGCGCCCCGCAAGGCTGAATACGCCCATGCCCGCTGGATCTTCGGATCGGGCGATCTTCTCATCCCAACCGGAGTCGCCCAGCGTCAGGAACTTGACCGGATCGGCGATGCCGCACCCGTCGTCACGAATACGCAGCACAGGCCCCCGATCGCTCTCGATCCGGGAAATATCGATCCGGGTGGCGCCAGCCCGGCGTGCGTTCTGGATGGCCTCGATGAGACACGCAGAGACCGATCCGTCAAAAAACCTTGTGATCCTTGTCAGCAGGGAATCTCCGACCGTGGTTTGGATAGTGGTGGGGAAAGTCATGTGAGTCTCCGGAAATGCAGCGATCTCATCGTCGCTCCCACATCCCGCCCCCTCCCCTTCATGGCGCAATTGCGCGGTCGAGACGCGGGAAGTCGACGGAATCCTGCGATCGAGGAATGGGCGAAAATGGGATCGGCTGACCGGGCAGTCAGGCGGCGATGCGCCGATAGACGGACTCTCCGTTGGAGAAGCTGCCCAGACGGACAAGCGTCGCGAACCGCTGCTCGAATTTTGGCCCGATCCGGTCGAACCATTGTTCTGCCAGCCCTTCCCGGCCGGCGTCGATGTCGTTCCGCAAAACCACCCAGTATGCGATGCAGCCACAATATTCCGAAATGCCGAAGCGGGCATAGCCGTTCATGGCGACAATCCGGTCTTCACGGTCGATCCAGCCGTCATGGGACCATGCCGAAGGATAGAGTGCGAGCACCTGCTCTCGAAAATCCGCGACGATGAAGTCCCAATCGTCCTGTGCGGCAAGTTCATCGAAATGGCGGGTGTCAGGATCATCATCGTCCTCGATCCAGCCCGCGTCCCACTGCGCGAACGCGACATGCGCTCCGCTGGGATGGGATACCGAGCGCCCCATGATCAGTTCCCCTCGTCGGCAGACGGCCGCCCTGCGGGCGGCTGGGCGGTGACAGGTTCGTCGGTCGGAGCACGATCGGGATCTTGCGGGACGGGTTCCGGCCTGATCGTGGGATGAGCAGGATCGGACCAGTCGATATGATCGATGATCCAGCCTGGCACGAAATCCCAATCGAAAGACAGATCGTATCTGTCCGCAACCATGCTCCATGCAGCCTCGACCGCGTTGGTCCAGCCCACGACCGTCAACCGCAGGTCAACTGTGCCGACCGCATTGCAGGTTCCGCGGATGGCCAGGGCCAAGGCGATGGCGTCCGGGTCGGACCTGGGATGATCGCGCAATGTCAGCACCGCCTCCCAGAGGCAGGCAGCGGTCTCAAGAGCGGATTCGACACTGGCCGTCGGCATGACGCGGCGTTGGGTTTCCGCAGCGGGCACGATCTCAGCCTGTGCGAAAACGCTGCGCGGCTGGACCGCAATCCGTGATGGCTCTGCGGGCCGGGAAGAGACGCCGGTTTTCATGCTGCGGCCTCCTCGGCCGCGGCATGGCGGGCATCGGCTTCCAGAGCGTCGAGGTCGATCGGCAACGGCTTGCCCGGTTTGTCGGTGATGACGACGACGGCGTCCGGCTGGTACATTTGGAGGCCGAGCCCAGCGATACGGATGCGGGCGACAGGCTCGCCGGACCGCACGCGCTCATGCCCCTGCCATTTCATTCGCACGGGGCGACCGTCGGCAGCTATCTCCACCGTTTTGAACACGTCATAGTCGCCCTTTGAATTAGCCGAATAAAAGGCCTGCTCCGTCTCACGTACTTCGTTGGGCTTGGCAGCACTTTGCTTGCCCTTGCGGGCTGCGATCATGCGCAGGTTCCATATCTCCTGAAGTTGTTCGGCCTGCTCGCGCGATGGATTGATCAGCGGTACTGTGCCCGGCTTACCCGCCCGGCGAGCCTTTCTCTCCGGCACGGTGTAGCCGCAAGCCTGCATCAGGTCGCGCCAGTCATCCTGGTTCAGTTCAAGAGAGGATGCCGACGCGATATGCGCCGGAAGCGGAACCGGGCTTTCGAGCCGGAAACGGCCCGCAGCGATCACGGTGCATTTGGGGCTTTCGGCGCCATGCTCGCGGGCGAAGGCCTGGATGATGACCGGGGTGAACTCGCCATCATAGCGAGGCACATCGCCCAGCATGGAACGCTCGAACGCGAGCCGGTGCAGGATGTGCTCGATCCAGCGGCGGCGGTTGGGGCCATTGACGGTGACCATTGCCCCGTCGATGCACTGTTGCCGTGCGTCGCCGGGCGCGATCTCGCCCTTGTCGACCTTGTAGTAGAGATCATAGCCCGACCAGAGTTCACGGGAATCCCTGTTGCGGAGCGCGTCGCGGATCTGTTCGTCGGTCGTGATTTCGTCCCAGATCGCCAGTGCCGTATGGGCTCTATTGATGCCGCGCTGAAAGTCTCGCAGCTCTGCCAGCAAAGTCTTGATCCGGTTGGCGCGGACGCGCGGGTCATTCTTCCTGCTGGCGTAATGCTCGGCGCTGCTGGCGCGGCCGAGCCAGTAGCCTGCCTCTTTTTCCGCCTTTACGGACGCCGTCATGGCCGAGTGCATGCGTTCCTGGGTCTTGCGCGCCCCACGTTCGCTATGATGGCCGACCAGGATCGGCTGGCCCATATAGAAGGCCTGCGACAGTTCGTCTGCGCGGCGTGCGAAGGCGTTGGATTGCGCATGGCGCTTGTCTGCAAGATCTTCGAGCCGTTCAGCTTTCATCGCGGCGCGCTCGGCCAGGGTCATCTCTTCCGCCTCGATCTCGCCAGCCAGTTTGATGGCCAGGTCCTCGCGTTGCGGAGTCCACCTGGGAGCGACGAAAAGCTCCTGCTTCGGAGCCCATTTGAATCCGGCCTCCTTGACCTGTGCATAGGTTTCCGCATCGAGGCGCGATGACGCGTAAATGCGGATCTTGTTGTCCTCTGGACTATAGGTTGCGGTAAAGCTGATCATCGATCGTCCTTTCGAGGGCCCCGCGGTCATCAGATTTCGGGGCGAAGCGGTGCATCTGTGTTCCCCGGAATCACGAAGCCCGGCGCGATGGCCGGGCTTCATGGAAAACAAGGAATGTCGGTGTCGGGGAGCTATTCGCGCAGGTCTCCGGCGGCGAGATCGCCAATCCAGGAGGCCCCCTCCTCGAAATCGGCGTCGTCATCTTCGACCAGGGCGGCGAGCGCGACAGCGCCCGTGCGGCCGAGCTGACCGAGACGCTGAATGGCGGCATAGGCAACCGGAGCGAGCTGCTCTGCGGTTGCGGTATCGATATCGGAAGTGGTCATGCAGAAATTCTCCAGATTGTAGAGGGCTGCGGTCGGAAACGACCCGCAAGGGGTCATGCGATCCGGCGCGTCCGACCAGTCGCACCAGGATTTCTAGGTGGCCGGCTCAACCGCCATTTCAGGCGAATTCGACGCCGACCTCATTCACCGCGGGTTTCCGCTAACGCTCATGGCAGGCATTCCGCCGTCATCTGCTTCGTGGCTCGGTGGTCCGCAGCATTGGCTGCATCGAGGCGGGCTATCCATTCCGGATCAATGCAGGCGCCCTCAACTGCCCAACAGCTGACGGATGCGGAGACGGGATCGCCATTGTCCTGTGGGACCATGAGGAGGCCGTCGGGATCGGCGCCCTCGACATCGTAATCGACAATGCGCACCGTGATCGGCCGGTCGGCGACGACACCCTGAACAAGACCGCCATCAAGCGTGATGACGATATTGGCTTCGAGAGGGAGCTGCTCGGCGCCATTGATCCGCATGCAAAGATCATCGATCTCGTCCGGGTTCAGTGGTTCGTGTCGGCCGAGATTGCTGGCAATGTCAGGATCGGACCCACAGTGGCGTCGCTGGTGGTCGCGCAACGCGGCAAGCACGGTCGAGAGTTGCCGATCGTTAAGTGCGAGAACCGATATCCCCTGGAGTTCGGCCTTTTCGATCCACACATTGAAGCCCGCGGTTTCGGCGAGATCATCGGGGTCTATGTCGGCAATTTCGATGCCCTGTGCGGTGAGGTGGCGGAATTGCACGCCGACCAGCCCCAATTGCCAGCTGCTCGTATCGACTGGCGGCAAGCCCTTGGCATCGAAGTCGGCGCGGAGCTGGTTCACCATATCGGTCGCGGCGATCTGTGCTTCGTGTTCGCTGGCGTGATAGCTCGCGATCTTCGACGGTGCTGAGAAGTGCGTTCCGTTGGCGACGAAAATATCCATGTCGAATTCTCCGGGTAATGTGGATGCGGGATCGGTGCGCGCATCAGGCGGCGCAGCGGCCAGCGTCCTGACGAAGGCCGAGATCGAAGGCGGTGAGGTTGCCGTATTTCGGCTCGAGACGATCGAAAGCGGACGTCAGGTCGTCGATGTCGATCCAGGTGAAGGCGTCGCCGGGATCGGAGTCGAGCTGGAAGACGATGGGTGTGAAGGCCGCGGTCATCTCCGGGAAGCTGGCCTGGATGATCAAGGTTTCGATCCGGCGCCCGAGGGCGGCAATGCCGGAGGCGAACTCCGCTCGCTCGGCATGCGCCATCGTGAAATAGCGGTCGGGCGCCAGCAACGGTGCGATACGGACGCATGGGAGACGCCCGACATGTTGTGGCCCGGCAACCGTGCCGGTCAGTGCCCGGCGTTCGGCCGTGACCTTGTCGGCGGGGACCAGCGCGCGATAGGCATAGTGCGGCAGCGTCCCCGCGATGCGGGAACGGGTGACGATGATTTCCATGGTGACTGTCCTCAGGCGAAGAGCCGGGTCGCAGCGGCGTCCGGTTGGGGAAGATCGAGATCGCGGCGGATACGTTCAGCGAGCCTGGCAGGCTCGATCAGTTCCGCTACGGAAGCGAAATGGTTGCGGCCACCGACATAGTCCTTGGTCCCCGAGCAGGTGCGGAACATGACCTCGTAGCCCGGTCCCATGCAGCCCAGATCGAACTGGATATAGAGATGAGCGGCATGAATCGTAATTTCGCCCGAGCAGGCGATACCCGCCATGTCGGAACGCAACTCGAATTGCCCGCGTTCGAGACCGAGCGCCTTGGCGAGCCGCGTCATCGCCTTGCGGCCCTCGCTGTGAAAAATGGCCTTCGCGTCGCTGTCATAGTCGACGCCGCGTCGCGCCAGCGTCACCAGGATCGGCGTGCGTTCGACAGCGCCGACGGCTTCGACGCAAGCACGGCGCAACTCGGCCTGGGACGGACGGTTCTCGGTCGCAATGTTGCCGAGATGACGCGCCAGCAGCAGAACCGCCGGATCGCACTCCGCATCGACCTGGTTGCGATGGCACTCGTCGATTGCCTGGATCAGGACGTTCAGCCCTCCGGCAAGCGTGGTCAGCGCGGAAGGGTCGAGCGCCTGTTGAAAGCGAAACGCGGCGTCATAGGACATGAGGTTCTACTCCTGGGGCCTGGGCGCATCCACACGCCCGCCTCAATCTCTCCCCCCTCCCCCTCGATCAGACCGTCACCCTTCGTAACAGGGGAGCCGATCGGTCGTGGAAGCATCACGGTCCAGGATCAGGTAGTTGCAGCCCAGTCCTCGCGCGAATGTCAGCGCATGGAAGAGATCAGCCGGTATTTCCGATTGATCCCCGAACGAGGACGGAGCCGTGGCTATGACCCAGCCATAATGGGTATCGGCTATGCTGACGGGACGGTGGCACGGATCGAGTGTAATCCATTCGTCGATCTTTTCCGTCGTCGGCCATGATATATGGCTGGAGGACAAGGCGATATAGTTCCCGATCTCGAGGCGTTCGGGATCATAGCCGAAGTCGGGATCGATCCATTCCATGCGGCTGGTCAGCTGGTCTTCGGGATGGAGGTTGAAATAGTCGCGTATCACCATGGCATCGTCGAGGGACCCCGGATCGCGGCTGTCGTTGATTTCGCCCCATTGTGAGCGGCAGAAGGTCGCGACCTGCACCTGCAGCCCTCGATAACTGACCGCGACGACATTGGTGGTTCCGTGGCCATGCCCGATCGTGGCGAGATAGACGGGAATGGACCAGGCCACGGGCGCCCGGTCGATCGATAAAATTGCGGTATCGAGGTCGGCGATGATCTCCGCAATGTCGGCGTCCCCTTCGGCATGGGAGGCCAGCGCAGCCCTGGCGCGCGCCAGCAAATCGAGGTGCATGGATCGCGGATGATCTTTCATCACAATCTCCTTCTTCATGGGTGATTGAATAATTGCGCGGAGATCGCGCCCGGTCGTGGTCGCGGGATCCGCAACGCCGGGGGACATCAGCGGCTTGGGCATGCCGATGGTCTTCTCGATTTCATTGTCGCAATGCCAGGCTCAGAAGAGGCTGAGCTGGCGTGGCGCGGCACGTTGTTCCGGGCGTTCCACTGTGGACGGCGGCAGAAGTATGTCCATCGGAACGGGATGATTCTCGATTGGACCGGTGGTTGCCATCAGCTCGGTATCGCGCCGTGCAAGTTTCGCCGACCATCCGCCCATGATGTGCGCTGGCGTATACCAGTAGCTGCGTATTTCGAGTGAAAGCGAGTTTCCGACGACCACCACGGCAGGAATGTGCAGGAGACTGAACTGGATATACGCCATGTGGGCGACCCGCGCGTCGATATCGACGGCGGTCACATGGAGGTGCCGCTGATAGTTGATGCCTTGCGCGCGCATGGTTTGTGCAAGGGCGATAACCGTTGCACCCGCGCCGCAGGCAGGTTCCATTGCGCGCACAAAACCTTTGCACGCTATCAGATCCTGGATCAGCTTCGGGCCCCCAAGCGTCGCCTCTGCCATCATTTGACATATGGGCCACGGCGTGAAGAATTGCCCCTTGTCGGCGCTCGATAGTTCAAGGTTGTTATACACCGTGCCGAGCGCATCGCGGGGTTCGGCCTCCAGCGCCATCATGATCTCCGCAAAGACCTGAGGAAAAAGCTCGACGATATCGCGCTCATACTGACCGACGATATCGAGATAGCGCTTCTCGCGTGGTTCGCGATTGCGCAGGTCCATGCTGTTGGAGATGCTGATAGCGCATACCTCCATGCAGTCCGAAAACAGCCGGTGAAGATCGTGACGATAGGCGCATGATCGCAACAGCTTGGTCACGACCGCGACATGGCGTTCGTGTGAATTCATGATGATGTCCTGATTGAGGGGCGGACGTTCGCGGATCCCGGTCCAGAAGTTCCGCAGGTGCGCGAAGTGCATGGCGCACATCGAGAACGGGCAACGCGTTCGAGACGCCCGCCACCATGCCAGACTGGTATGGCCGATATGGAACGGCGACGATGACGGTCGACCGATCAAGCGTCGATCAGGGTTTCGCTCCTGCTTCGCAGCGACGAATGCACAGGCAACCGCGGCTCGAGGTGGTTCCGGACGAAACCGCTCGTGACCCCCAGCTCGCCGGATGCGACCTTGGCAAGCTGCTCTTCGAACGTAAGCTTGCGCGCCGCAGCCGCTTCCCGTTCCGCCCTTGCCGCTTCCCGCCGCATGTCCTGCCAATGGGCTTTGGCCTCGGCGAAGGTCATCGTACCGAGCAGACGCCGGAACGCATAAATTTCCTGAGGCGAAGCCGGAGGCCAGGACGAGCTGGGCGCCGGCACATGGCGAACCCGGCCGGGACGCTTGGGAGGCGGGAGAACCTGTCCTTCACTGGCCAGTTCGGCGGCAAACGCGTCACGAAGGCGATAGGCGCTCGATGCGCCGATCACGAGTTCGCGCGCGGCCCGCTGAACGGGCACGCGATCGAGGAGCATCGCGCGCAGAAGGTCTTTCTGCTCATCGGTAACGAAACGGGCGCTTTCGGCATGGACACGGCGAACTCCGGCGGCATCGCATCCGGGGAGCGTTTCGCCCTTGCGACGCAGGCGCCTGAAGAGCCGGGTCCTGATGCGTGTGCAACTCGTCCGCGACACGCCGGTGCGCTCGGCGATCTTCTGTGTGCCAAGCCCCTGCAGGAAGAGTTGCTCGACCTGTTTGCGCTTCACCGCCGAAACCTTGACGCCGCTATAAGCCTGGCCGCCGCCCGGAGGAGGTAGCGCGGCTTTGCCGCGGGCCAGCAGCTCACGGTTATATCGGCGGCGCTGTTCGGAAACGCAGGCCGCCGAGACACCAAGACGCAACTGGATGTCGATGCCCTTGTAGCCCTTCTTCAAGGCATAGCGCAGCCGCTCGATACCCTCGGCCGTCAGACGGCCATGCTCATCGCGCTCCGCAGGACGGTATCCGCGCCGGACACAAAGGGCGATCGTCACCGCATTGCAGGCGCTGGCTTCGCAGATGCCGAAATGTTTGCCGATGGCGTTGAACGAGCAGTTCTCGACATCACGCAACCGGATGGCTTCTTCGAGGGACTCGCCTTCAAGACGCGGTCTGGGCGCGGGATTTCTATGGGCTGTCTTCAGGCCGAGCTTGTGGGCCTTGACCTGCAAGGCGTGGATGCTTCGGCCCGGTAGCCGCTGCGCGACGCTGTGCCCTTCGGCCGGATACCAGGCACGCAGCGTAGTGATTTCCCGCGCCGTCCATGGCGTGGATCTGGGAGTGGTCATGGGAAATGTCTCCGAAGAAGGGAGAGCCCACCCCGCGCAAAACCGGGGGCGTGATGGTCCGTGGTCTATTCGGACTCACTCGCCTGCTCCCTTTTCTTCTTCCCCCTTCACTCCTCATGGCCGCACATGGCGTGGAGATTTCCCGGTCGCGTTCGTCGTCGCTCTCATCCATCAGTTCTTCGAGACGTCAGACCACGGGTTGATGCCTTTTAGCGAATCCAGGGTGCGCGCGGACGGCTGCCTTCGCGGAGCCGATCGGCGCCCAGAGTTGCAGCCAGTTCATCAGGGATGGCCGCGAAGGGCCGAATCGCGTCGATCACGGTATCGGGTTCCACGATTTCGCCGTAGCGGGTTCCGATCCAGAGGAGCTCGCGACCGTCGTCATCGACACCGTCGTTCTCCCGCTGGACGATTGCGAAGTAGCTGTTCAGGGGAGGGTCCCATCCAATGGCGATGCGCAACGCACCATGGGTGCTGGCTGCTTCGGCGAGCGGGTCAAGCTCGCGGCGGCTCATAATGCGTCCTTTCCATTGTCGTGGGGCGGGCCGAAACGGTTTTGCATCGCCTCGCGAAACTGGCGTAGCATCTCGGCTTGCTCGGGGTATCGTTCTTCCCACTCGGCGCGAGGAATAAGAAAGCCGACATCGACCAGTTCGCGGCGGAGCGCCTCGGTCACGGTTCGCTTGACGATTTCGGGGATGGCAAGGGGATAGGATTGGAACTGGCACAACCAGATGCAATCTTCGGGTTCCTGGTGCTGCCGGAAATAATCAGCATCGAAGATGAGATCGGTCCGAGCCACCGCATCGTTCTTGACCTCGATCACGAATTGACCGCCGGGTGGGGTTCCGTTTCGCGCGGAGGCGATCATGCGCTCATGCCAGGTGTGCGCCGCGGCCAGCGCCACGCCATAGTGGGAACCATAGGCAGCGTGGAGGATCCAGCTGACGGGATGGCCGGCGGCACCGAAGTGGAAGGTGATTTCCATGCGGGTGACTCCTCGGTTGGAGATGCGACAAAGGGTTTGGCGAAGTGGGTTTTTCCGCAGCCAGTGGTCGGTGCGCTCATCCGCGGGCATACGGACAACGCTGCGAGATGTGCTTTATCTATGATCGGCTCTCGTTGTCCGTCTGATTTTGACAATCTTTGCCAAATATGCCATATAGTCTCTTAGAGGTGTTCCCATGGCGACAATGAATGTTTCCCTGCCCGATGCGATGAAGGAATGGGTCGAAGGTCAGGCCGGGACAGGCAGATACAGCAATGCCAGCGATTATGTGCGCGACCTGATCCGTCGCGACCAGGAGCGGCGGGAGAAGATCGCAGCCATGCAGACCATGGTCGATGAGTCCCTCGCCTCCGGCATAAGTCCCAATTCCATCGATGACATGATGAAGGAAGCCCGGCGTCGCGCAGGCGTCGGTCATGGCCTATAGACTCACGCGTAACGCCGAAGAGGATCTCATCGGTATATATGTCGGCGGCGTCGGAGAATTCGGAGAAGCCGTCGCGGAAAAATATCAGGCCGGTTTGCATCGGGTTTTCGGATTTCTCTCCGACTTTCCCTATTCGGCAAGAGAGCGCGCGGAAATTTCACCACCGGTCCGGGCACATCCCTACAAGTCCCATATCATCGTCTACATCATCGAAGGACAGGACATCCTGATCCTCGGCGTCCGTCATGGACGGGAAGACTGGCAGGCATCCGACCAGCTTTCCTGAAATTGCGTTCGCGCCTGTGGAACAAGTCTCGCTCTATGACTGGTGCCGGTCATGCCGCTTGCGGAACCTCTGCGCTTTCTTTGTCCGCAGGCGGCGCCAGGAGCGCATCTTCGTCGTTCCCCGGCTCGAATTCGCCTTTGGTCGTCGCGAGATCGGCCTCCAGTTCCGCGAGTTCCCGCAGCTTGTCCTCAAGCAAGGCGGCATCGGGAAATTCCTGGCCGAGACGCGCCTCGAAGGCCGGAAGGCGCCGCTCGTTCGCCTCGAGATCGGCCTGCACGGCGGCAAGATCGGCGTCGAGATTGAGAATGGAGGATTCGAGCCGGCCCAGCGCCGTGCTCCAGCGCGTCCTGTCGGACACCTCGAATGCGTTACGCTCGCCGTGGTGGAGTGCCGCGACAGACGTGCGGATGCCGCGCTCGCCATCATCATCGACGGCCTCATAGCCGGAAAGTTCCACATCGATGCCGTTGACGGTGCCGAGCAACTGCCGGGCCTGGCCGCCGTGCAGTCGCAATTCGAAGGCCTGCCTCAGAATGCGTTCGCCGGCGGCCTTGCGGTCGGTGACCATGGTGCCGCCGCAATCGAACAGGACCTCGTCGTGACGCGGAAGAACCCGGCGTGCGATATCGGCCTCCAGCTTTGCGATCAGGCTGGAGCCGTCGATGATGGCGTCCGCGGTTCGCTTGATGGTCCTGCGGATATTATACTGGTCGTCGATATGCGCGTCGCGCAGGCGTTCGAGCCTTGCGACCTCGGCATCGAGCCCAGCCTTGCGCATCAGGCGATCGTCGCCGGACGCCAGCGCCTTTGCGAGCGCGAACTGATTGACGTTGGAGCCGACATCCTCGATCCGGCGAATGGAGCGATCGCCCGACATGGCCATGTTGATGAAACGGGCCTTGCGCTCGAGCATCTGCCAGTTGGTTGCGTCCATCGAGCCACTGGTCGCATAGCCGTATAGCTCGATTTCGTCGTTCTGGTTCCCCTGGCGCTCGATCCGGCCTTCGCGCTGCTCGATATCGGAGGGTATCCAGGGAACGTCGAGGTGATGCAGGGCTTTGAGGCGCTGCTGCGCATTGACGCCCGTTCCCATGGTGGGAGTGGAGCCTATGAGAATGCGCTTGCGACCCTGATTGAGGTCGTTGAACAGGCGCTGCTTGGCGCTGTTCTTCTTGTAATGCTGCATGAAGGCGATCTGCTCGGCCGGTATGCCCATTGCGATCAGCTGCTCGCGGATCCAGACATAGGCGGAGAAGCCGCGTGTCTCGATGGCGTTCTCGGTGCCGAGATCGGAGAAGATCATCTGCACCGCTCCGGGCAGCGGATAAGGTCGCCCGGTTTCCGGGTCGGTGTAGCGATTGCCGCTCGTATCGCGCCAGATACTGTAGACATTCTCGATCAGGAGATTGAGCTTGTTGCCCTCCTCGTTCCCCATCATGGGATCGACGAAGCGGAGATCGATCGCCGAATGCCGCCCGTCGGT